>Ga0114910_1000926_pt1 | contig 14320 bp, 15 predicted proteins | sample MalvireepMed_908_FD_83500 | JGI IMG/M metagenome (GOLD analysis project Ga0114910, IMG submission 83500) | Marine viral communities from the Global Malaspina Expedition - Malaspina viral metaG DeepMed_908 | ecosystem: Environmental > Aquatic > Marine > Oceanic | place: Mediterranean Sea...
AGAATGTCATCGACGGTATAGTTGTTCGCAGCAGCCAGACCGGTGCTGGAATATGTCAGCTCGATGCTCACGGTATCGCCGGCATCGACGATGTTGGGGTTTCCGCCGGACGCTGCATCAGCGACCATGGACTTGACCAGTTCGACAATCGCGTCGTTTGAGATGGTTAGCGTATCGGTGTTGACGGCTGTCTCTGTGCCATCAAGATCAGACCTTGCGGTCACTGTGATGCTGTCCGACCCTGTTGCGTTCGAGGGGACAGAGACTTCGATGACGACGCCGAACTGCTCGCCCGGTGCCAATGTTGGCGTTTCGGTCAGCGGTGTGGCGCTATCCGCGACACCATCCATGTTCGCATCCGGATAAAAGACGATGGCAGAGGTATCGAGCGTGCCTGTGTCTGTCTCTACTGCGGTCAGTGCGAAGAAGTCTGCGCCGTTCCCTTCGTTGGTAACGATGTGCGGCAGGAAGGCTTTACCACCGGGTGCGATGGTTTCGTTGTTGTCCGAAGTCAATGTCACGCCAGCAACCTGCTGAACGATCGTTTCAACCGTGTTCGACGTGACCGTGATGGTATCGCCGGCTTGGTTTGTATAGGTCGCAACCGCTTGGTTGCCGATCACGGACCCGGCTTCTGGTGCGGCTGCCAAAGCAGCTGCGCCAAATGCGGCGGTGACCGCCATCGCGCTTGCAGAGCGCATGAAGAAAGATTGATGTTTCACGTTAGTCATTCCTTTGATTTATCTAGATTAGGTAAATTGGATCAGGTTCCCCCCGATCAGTTGACGCGCACCCGATAGCTGTTGAGTGCGATTTCGCCTGACTCCAAAGGTTCGCTGAGCGTCCAACGGACGGCAGCAATCTGATCCTCAGGAAGTGGTTCTGGTTGAAGTGTGCCATCTGCACCGGCGACCATGCGGGTGGCGGGAAGTGTGGACCATTCAAGGCCATCGTTTTCAGGGTCGAGATCAGCCTGGACTTCGAACACGGCCTTGATCGATGTGCTCTGTGCTCCAAGCGTCAGGGTGACCCCTTCGGGTACGGGGGCCGCAATAACGATCCCCGCAAGTGCGTCTGCAGTCGTGTTCTCGTGCTGCAGTTGGTATTGGATGACCTCACCAGGGCGGACGGTGCCCCGCTCGATCAACTCCTCTTCGCCACCGTCATTGGTTTCGACGATGCGGAAAGAAAATGTGCTGGAAAGTGCGTCAGCAAAAGCCGGCACGCCGGCGACAGAAATCGCGACACCAGCAAGCAGTGCACGGGCGATTTGTTGAGTTTTGAAAGTCATAATTTTTTCCCCTAGTTGCCGACCACCGCCGGCGGTTTTGATGAACCGGCCCAGTGTTTGGGCTGTCCTGAACTCATCATCAGGGGAAATGTCTCGGGGTGCATTCTCGCTTAGGGTTAGGTTTTTGATCTGCTGGGCAGCCCCCTACCCGTCCGTATATGCGGCGCTATCAATTCGATGGCGAAACACGCAATTCGCGCGGTGATTGCAGACGCAAACACGCATCTCGCCGCGCAAAGCAGGCGAGTCACCCTCATGCAAAAGGGCGTTGATTCTATTTATTTTGGGGAATGTTTAGCCCGATCCGGGCCCAGATCAGGGAAAACCCCGACCGGATAGCCGGACAGGGCGTTTCGTATAGTTAACTGTCAGTGAGAATGGCCGTGCCCGCCATGATCGTCATCGTCTAACGATCCGTGTACCGCAAACTGGTCAATTCCCGCATCCTGCGGTTCAATGAAACGATAGCTTTCGCGTACACCGCTGTCTGAAAGCTCGCGTGCGACGGTCAGCAAGGTGTTTGGCGCGTGGTCGGCGCAAAGCTCCATCATCTGGGCGACTTCCTCTTCCGCGACGGGGCGGGCCGCTTCGGGCGACGGGGCGCCATAGATCTCGACGAAATGCTTCATCAGCTGCAAGGTGATCGCTTCAACCTCGAAGGGTTCGGCTTTGGTCACGGCAACAAAGGTGACGCGGCCAAAAGTCTCTACGCCCATCCAGCCATTCGCGAAGGCCTGCCGCGCCTTGCCGGTCAGATCACCTTCGGACCAGTTCGAAAATTCGAACCCGCCAGAAACGCACCATTCACCCGTGCGCGCGGGCGCGTGGAACACATTGCGGTCGCTTTCATCAAAGTGGATGGCGCGGGCGAGGAAAAGATCGCTCATGGGGCTGGCTCCAGCAGGTCGGTCAGAGGGATAAGATGCGTGGTCGTATCGGTTTTCAGCAGCAGGCCAAAGTTTTCGTCGATACCGGTAAAGTCGCCAGTCAGATCGCCATAGGTGATCTGATCGCCCATGGCCCAGGCCAATCCGGTCCATTCCTTGTGCAAGGGGCCCGCGCCCTCGTCATCCCAGCGGTTCAGCGCCACCAGCATATGCCGCGCCCAGGCCTCTAGCAGCTCGACCGGGCTCACCTCGGCACAACCCTCGCCATAAAGTGTGGTGACATCCGGCGTTTCGCCCGGCGTGTCGGATTGCGGCAATAGCTTCACGTGAAACGAAACGACCAGCCAGTCGGGCACGTGATGAGGGTCTGTATCAGACGCCGCCGCCCGCATCTGGCCGCAGATCGCACCGTTCAAACGCAGATCGCCGTTCCACGCGAGATGCACCCCCACCTCTGGCGGGGCAAGCGCGCCAAGCGCGTTCTGGAAGCCCACGGCACAAAGCGGGAGCATCGCCATCGCCCGGGCCAACGGCACCTCGGGCGCAAAGACGATGGCGGCCTGCAATACGCTTGGCCCCAGATTATACAGCACCAGCCCCGCATCACACCCCTGCCGCGCCTCTGCGCAGGCCTGAGCGAACGGGTCCTCCGCCTGTGCGCCGGTCAACAAAGGGGGGAAGACGGGGCTGTCGCTCATGCGTGCCCGCCCGCGATCAGGGCCTTGGCCACCTTGCGGAAGCCTTCGGCCTGCGTGCTGTCGGGTTTGGACACCACAATCGGCGCGCCCCCGTCAGCCGCGATACGGATATCCAGATGCAACGGAATCTCGGCCAACAAAGGCACGCCCAGCTTTTCAGCCTCGGCGGCGACGCCCCCATGCCCAAAGACATGTTCCTCGTGCCCGCAGTTAGAGCAGATATGCGTGCTCATGTTCTCGATCATCCCGAGGATCGGGGTCTTCAGCTGGTTGAACATGTCGATCCCCTTACGGGCATCCAGCAGCGCCACATCCTGCGGTGTGCTGACGATGATCGCGCCGTCCACATGGGCCTTTTGCGCCAGCGTCATCTGCACGTCGCCGGTGCCGGGCGGCAGATCGACAATCAACACATCCAGCGCGCCCCATTGGACCTGCATCATCATCTGCTGCAACGCGCCCATCAGCATCGGGCCGCGCCAGACGACCGCCTGATCGTCATTGGTCATCAACCCGATCGACATCATCGTCACGCCAAAGTTGCGCATCGGCAGGATCGTCTTGCCATCGGGGACGCAGGCCGCCCGGAAACGCCCAGCATCCGCGGCTGCGAGGGGCCGTAGACATCGGCATCCAGCATGCCCACGCGACGCCCTTCGGCGGCCAGCGCACAGGCAAGGTTCGCGGCAACGGTAGATTTACCCACCCCGCCCTTGCCCGACGCAATGGCGATGATCCGGTCCACGCCGGGGATCTTCTCGGGCCCCGCGGGTTCGGACTTGCGCCCCAGCTTCAGGTCGGGCGGCGGGGCCTGCTTGGAATGGGCCGTCAGCACGGCCGAGACAGAGGCAACGCCCTCAAGCGCCTTTACAGCCGCGTCGGCCTCGTCGCGCAGCTTGGCATAGGCGTCGGCGTGGCTCGGGTTGACCTCAAGCACAAAGCGCACCGCGCCGTCGTCGACGGTCAGCGCCTTCACAAGGCCAAGCTCTACAATATCCTTACCGGAGACGGGATCATTCAGGGTTTTCAGGCAGGCCAGTACGGCATCACGGGTGACGCTCACGCTTCGGACTGCCCTTGGATCTTGCCGGTCACGACATGTTCAAGGTCCAGCCCGTCGATGGTCAGCACCACCTTGGCCTCGAATGTCTTGCCCCCGGTGTCGCCGTTTTCGCGCATCGCTTCTTCGATCGCCTGCTGCGAGGTCACACCGACCTGCTTGAGGAACTTGCGCATCGACATGTTGAAATCATCGCTCATGATTTTCTCCTGTTCTTTGGGTGGATCGGCACAGCGCTTAGTGATCTTTGCGCTTACTGAAATAGTCTTCGGATGTGCGCACACGCGGGCGTTCTTTGCCAGCCAGCGGATTGTTCTGCGCGTGGTACTGCGCGTTGATCCGGCAGTTGTCGCACATCTGGATCATCTTCGCCGCCTCAGAGGAGGCGAACATCGCGTGTTTTCCTGCCAGCTTTTCGGTGATCTTCTCAACCGTGGATTTCACGCCGAAAAGCGACCCGCATTCGATACAGGCAAAGGGCTCTTCCTCATGCAGCACCACTTGGGTGAAGGCCTGCGCGGTCAGGTTCAACTGCGGCTTTAGGGTAATCGCATCCTCGGGGCAGACGTTCGCACATAGCCCGCATTGCAGGCAGGCATCTTCCTGAAAGCGCAGCTGGGGCAGATCGGGGTTATCGCCAAGCGCCCCGGACGGGCACAGCGACACACAGGACAGGCACAGCGTGCAGGCATCGGTATCCACCAGCACCGCGCCATAGGGGGCGGCGTCGGGCAGGTCGATCACCTTGGCCTCGGGCTGAAGGGTCTTGCCTGCAAGCCGCGCGACCTGACGGCGGGTGCCAAGGGGCAGCAGCGTGTCATGCGCGGGCTGCGCGGTTTCGGTGACCAGCGCGGTGTCCAGCGCATCGGGGTCGGCCACATCAATGAGGCGGATCGTATCGCTGCCGCTGATCGCGCGGGCAATCTCGGCCTGCACCTCGATCACGTCACGCTCTGTACGTGACGACAGCAATACATCCACATGCACAAAGCCGCAGCCAAGTGCGGCGAGCATTTCTGCATGGCCAAACCCCGCCAGCGCGTCCACAGCCAGCGGGATGACATCAACCGGCAAGCCCGCGCCAAAACGCGCGTAAAGGCGGATCATCTCGGCCCCGTGGTCGTCGTCATGCAGCAGCAAGCGCGGCGCGGTGCCGCCTGCCTTGCGATAGGTGGATGCCAGCGTCGACAACCGGCGGAACAGGGTATCCACGGGCGGCGCGTCATAGGTGATCGCGCCCGAGGGGCAAACCGCAGAACAGCTACCGCAACCCGCGCAGATCATCGGGTCAATCGCCACATGTTCCCCGGCCGAGGTGATCGCCCCCGTCGGGCAGAGGTCCAGACAGTTGGAACAGGCGGCCTGCCCGGCCCGCGAATGGGCGCAAAGACTTTCTGTCAGCCGCACGTAAAGCGGCTTTTCAAAGGTGCCGACCATCTGCATGGCCTCGCGCACGGCCTCTGCCACGGCGGGCTTGCTGCCCGGATCGGCCCGCAGATAACCGTCACGTTTGTGCGGCGCGGGAAACAGCGATGTATTCCCCGTCAAATCCAGAATGATATCGCATTGCGACCTGGCCCCGTCCCGCGGCGCGGTGAACGAAGGCGCGCCGCGCCCACCGGGGATCAACATCTGCAACTGGTCAAAGGTCAGGCTAAAATCGCCCAATGCGCCCGATGCCTTGCGCAGATCGCCTTTGACCACGTCAAAACGCGGATCAACCGCCCCGTCATAATCGCCTTGCCACAGCACCGTCACCGCCAGCGTATCGGCCACCATCTCTGCCACCTCAAGCGCGAGGGCGGGCGGGGCCATGATCAGACACGTGCCCTCAGACACCACATCCATCGCCCGTGGTGCCGGTGCGGCAAGCTGCTGCTCCGCCATCAGGGCGGCCATCTTGGGCGTCGCGTCGCCCTGATCGTCGTGCCAGCCGGCGCGGTCGCGAATATCGACGAACTGGGGCACCTCTGCGTTGATCTCGGCGGCCAGCTCCTCGAAGCGGGGGCGTTCCTGCTGGCACGCGATCACGGTGTTGCCCGCGGCCATCGCCTCTGCCGCGGTGCCGATCTGGTCGGTGCACAGACAGCTATAGACCTTGGAGCACGGCAGACCCGTCGCCTTTGACAAGGCAGGCGCGTCAATATCCTGACTGCCCAGACAGTCGCACAGCAGAAAAGTCTTTTCCATAATCTCCTCGGGGACAGCACCGGATGGGATGGGTCAAGCGGCGGGGCACTGTCAGCGCTCGCACGCCAAGCTAGTGGTGTTCGCGACCCGCCGCAAACCCCTAATTGCCCCTGCGTCCCGCAAAAGGGCCGTTCGCACCTACGGCATGAATTACCCAACAAAAACAGTCGGAAAGACCGAAACCCCAGTCAAATATGACAAATGCTGACGCACGGTAAATGCCGCACCGCAGCAATCACAAAACTGTGTGATTCAACCCTAGAATCCTCTTTGATACGCGTTATGATTACGTCAATATGAGGCCGGAAACGCCTGAAACATCATCGGAAACCAAATTGAACGCACCGCTTAAATCAGCGCAAACGATGCCCGTCGGGGTCGTCCTTCGCAAGTCACCCGGCGTGACGAAATGGGCGAAGGTCGTTTGGCGTGCGGTTTGCGTCCTGCCCGGTGCCGACCCCGCCGATTGGAAGCTGCTGCGTACCGAAGGCGAGGTGTCCGACTATCACGTGACCACTGTCCCGCTGACGCTGTACCGCTCTGACACCGAAGCCTATGTGCACGGGCTCGCCGCGAATGTGCCCTGCCTTTATGTCATCTGCCGCGAAACCCGCGACCCTGCCCGCCCGCTTGAGGTGGTGATGGTCACCGCCTCTCCCTATGAGGCGCAGGATTACAGCGACAATGGCGAAGATATCGTCGAAAAGGTCATGATGACGCCGCAGGTCCATGCCTGGATCAGCGCCTATGTCGACACGCACCACGAAGAAGAAGCCTTTGTGAAGCGTCGGCGCGACAAATACCAAGAGCCGAAGCAAGACGGGATCGGGGACGCGCGCATCTCGCAGACAACCGATGTCTACCGCGCACCGCGCACGTCGCGTTCGGGGTCGTCACAATGACCCGTCACACATCCTTTTGGGATCGCCGCCGCGCTGCCGTCAAGGCAGAGGAAGCCGCCGCGCAGCAAGCCGCCGCAGAGCAGGCAGAGGCGCAGCATCAGGCCACGCTGGCGGAAAAATCCGACGCCGAACTGCTGGCAGAGTTCGATCTGCCCGACCCTGATACGCTGAAAGCGGGCGATGATTTCTCGGCCTTTATGGCCCGTGCCATCCCCGAACACCTGCGCCGCCGTGCGCTGCGCAAACTGTGGGTGTCCGATCCGGCGCTGGCCTGTCTGGATGATCTGGTCGACTACGCTGACGACTATACCCAAGCCTCTGCCGTGACGAATTTCACTACAAGCTATGAGGTTGGCAAAGGGCTGCGCCGCCATATCGAAGATGTCGCGCGCAAGGCTGCGACCGCGCTCGACACCGCCACCGATGCGGCAGAAACCCCTGCTGAAACAGAGCCGACCACGCCCGTCGCTCCGGCAGAGGTCGACGCACCCGCCGTCGCCGTGGCCCAAGCCGATACCCCCGCAGAGCCCCCCGTCGCCGAAACAGCGATGGAAGAACCCGCAGCCCTGCCCCCGCGCCGCATGGCCTTTCGTTTTGAGGAGCAAAGCGCATGACCGCTGCCGCCCAAGCCACCCAAGTCTCTGCCGAAGATCGCCTGCGCGCTGATCTGTACAATTACCTTGGCGTGATACTGGCCCGCCCTGCGGATCAGATGTTGCTGGACCAGACCGCCGGCCTGTCCGGCGATGACAGCCCGTTGGGAGAGGCGATCAACGGGCTTGCGCGCGTGGCCAAGGCCATGACCCCCAAGAAAGTGCAAACCGAATTCAACGCGCTGTTCATTGGTCTTGGTCGGGGCGAGCTGCTGCCCTATGCCAGCTATTACCTGACCGGCTTTCTGAACGAAAAGCCCCTCGCCGCCCTGCGCGGCGACATGGCCGCACAGCGCATCAGCCGCGCCGAAAACGTCTTTGAACCCGAAGACAACATCGCATCCCTGATGGAGATGATGGGCGGTATGATCGTCGGGCGCTTTGGGGCTCCGGCCAGCGACGCCACGCAGCGGGCGTTTTTCAACAAACACATCGCGCCTTGGGCGGGTCACTTCTTTACCGACCTGCAAGGGGCCAAGAACTCCGTCCTATATGCCGGGGTTGCCGCAGTCGGCAGCGCCTTCATGGACATTGAACGCGAAGCATTTCGTATGACGGCGGGATAACCGCACCACATCAGGCGGGGCTTCCCCCCGCATAACCAAGGAAAGGGGTACAACCCATGACCCAGGATACCAAAGGCACCAACCGCCGCAATTTCCTGAAACTGGCAGGGACAGCCGCACCGGCAGCCGCCGTTGCCGTGGCCAGCAGCGGCACCGCCGCCGAGGCGCAGCCAGTCGATCTGCAATCGGACAAGATGCAAGATACCGCGCACACCCGCGCCTATCTGGAAAGCACACGCTTCTAATTCAGTGATCAACAACCCGCGCGCCTAACCACCGCGGGAGGGAAACTCAGCCCCGGTCCGACCCACACGGTCAGAGCACGCGGGCATCAAGGGAGACTATTATGCTTCGGAAAAAGACCAACGGGATGGCACGGCGGCCCCAGCGGGCGGGCATGCTATCCGACATCGCGGAAAAATCCGTTGACCGTCGCGCATTCCTGCGCGGGTCCGGTCTGGCCATCGGCGGCCTTGCGGCGATCGCATCGACCGCGGGCTCTGTCACACAAGCGTCAGCTGCCACCGCCGTCAGCGGCGCGGTAGAGACGATCAAATCTGTCTGCACCCACTGTTCGGTTGGCTGTACCGTCATCGCCGAAGTGTCGAACGGCGTCTGGACGGGTCAGGAACCCGGCTGGGACAGCCCGTTCAACCTTGGCTCGCACTGCGCCAAAGGGGCGTCGGTACGCGAACACGCCCACGGTGAACGCCGCCTGAAATACCCGATGAAAAAAGAGGGTGGCCAGTGGGTTCGGATCAGCTGGGAGCAGGCGATCAACGAGATCGGCGACAAGATGAACGTGATCCGCGAAGAAAGCGGTCCCGATTCCGTCTACTGGCTCGGCTCGGCCAAGCATAACAACGAACAGGCGTATCTGTTCCGCAAGTTCGCGGCCTATTGGGGCACCAATAACGTCGACCACCAGGCGCGTATCTGTCACTCCACCACCGTTGCGGGCGTTGCGAACACATGGGGCTACGGCGCCATGACCAACAGCTACAACGACATCCACAACAGCCAGGCGATCTTTGTCATCGGCGGCAACCCTGCCGAGGCGCACCCCGTATCGCTGCTGCACCTGCTGAAAGCGAAAGAGCAGAACAACGCGCCGATGATCGTGTGCGATCCACGCTTTACTCGTACGGCGGCCCACGCGGATGAATATGTCCGCTTCCGTCCCGGTTCGGACGTGGCGCTGGTCTGGGGTATCCTCTGGCACATCTTCGAGAACGGGTGGGAAGACAAGGAATTCATCCGCACCCGCGTTTGGGGCATGGACCAGATCCGTGACGAAGTCGCGAAGTGGACACCCGAAGAAGTCGAACGCGTTACCGGCGCACCCGCGTCGCAGCTTGAACGCGTTGCGCGCACCCTGGCCAACAACCGTCCCGGCACCGTGATCTGGTGCATGGGCGGCACGCAGCACAGCAACGGCAACAACAACACCCGCGCGTACTGCATCCTGCAGCTGGCTCTTGGCAACATGGGCACCGCAGGCGGCGGCACAAACATCTTCCGCGGCCACGACAACGTGCAGGGTGCCACCGATCTGGGCGTTCTGGCCGATACGCTGCCGGGCTACTATGGTCTGTCCGCAGGGGCATGGGCCCACTGGGCACGGGTTTGGGAAGAAGACCTTGAATGGTTGCAATCCCGCTTCTCCAAGGCGTCGTTCAACGACACCTCGATGATGAACCTGACCGGTATCCCCGTGAGCCGCTGGATTGACGGCGTGCTGGAAGACAAGGAAAACATCGACCAGCCGGACAATACTCGCGCGATGGTTCTGTGGGGCCACGCGCCCAACTCTCAGACCCGTCAAAAGGAAATGGTCACCGCGATGGAGAAACTCGACCTGATGGTCGTTGTCGATCCATATCCAACGGTGTCCGCCGTGATGCAGGACCGCCAAGACGGGCTGTATCTGTTGCCCGCAACGACCCAGTTCGAAACCCGCGGCTCTGTCACAGCGTCCGACCGGTCGCTGCAATGGCGTGATCAGGTCGTCGAGCCCCTGTTCGAATCCAAGCCCGACCACACGATCATCAAGCTCTTCGCGGACAAATTCGGTTTCAGCGACCGTCTGTTCAAGAACATCGCGCTGGACGGGGACGAACCCAACATCGAGGACCTGACCCGCGAATTCAACCGCGGCATGTGGACCATCGGTTACACCGCACAAAGCCCCGAGCGCATGAAGATGCACATGGCCAACCAGCACACCTTTGACCGCACCACGCTGCGCGCCAAAGGCGGACCGGCCGACGGTGACTTCTACGGTTTGCCTTGGCCCGCATGGGGCACGCCCGAGATGAACCACCCCGGCACGGCGAACCTGTACGATATGTCACTGCCCGTTGCCGAAGGCGGTCTGACCTTCCGCGCCCGTTTCGGTGTGGAACGTGACGGGGACAACCTGCTGGCCGAAGGCGTCTACAGCGCTGGTTCCGAGATCAAGGACGGCTACCCTGAGTTCACTATGGCCATGCTGCGTGAACTGGGTTGGGACAAGGATCTGACCGACGAAGAGATGGCCGTGATCAACTATGTTGCGGGCTATCCCGAAGGCGAACCGGCGAATGCAAAGCCGAACGAGGAAGTCGGTGAAACATCCCAGACCGGCGAGACCCCGTCGGACTATATCGCCGACACCGGTGGCGTGAACTGGAAGACCGACCTGTCGGGCGGCATCCAGCGCGTCGCGATCAAGCATGGCTGCGCCCCCTTCGGCAACGCCAAGGCCCGCGCCGTGGTCTGGACCTTCCCCGATCCGGTGCCAATCCACCGCGAACCGCTGTACACCAACCGTCGTGATCTGGTCGCCGACTACCCGACCTATGACGATAAGAAGTTCTGGCGCCTGCCCACCATGTATAAGTCCATCCAGGAGAATGACTTCTCCAAGGACTATCCGATCGTGCTGACCTCGGGTCGACTCGTCGAATATGAAGGGGGCGGCGACGAAACCCGATCCAACCCCTGGTTGGCCGAGCTTCAGCAGGACATGTTCATCGAGATCAACACCCGCGACGCTAACAATCTGGGTGTGCGTGACGGGGCCGATGTCTGGGTCGAAGGCCCCGAAGGCGGCAAGGTCAAGGTGATGGCGATGGTCACGGAACGTGTCGAAAGCGGCGTGGCGTTCATGCCATTCCACTTTGGCGGCCACATGGAAGGCGTTGATTTGCGGGACAGATACCCAGAGGGGGCCGACCCTTACGTCCTGGGTGAATCCACCAACACCGCGCAAACATATGGCTATGACTCAGTAACTCAGATGCAAGAGACCAAAGCGACTCTCTGCAAAATCTGGACAGCGTAAGGAGACTATCAAGATGGCAAGAGCAAAGTTCCTCTGCGACGCCGAACGCTGCATCGAATGCAACGCCTGCGTCACGGCCTGTAAGAACGAACACGAAGTACCGTGGGGCATCAACCGCCGTAAGGTCGTCACCATTCAGGACGGCCAACCCGGCGAGCGGTCGATCTCGGTCGCGTGTATGCATTGTTCCGATGCGCCCTGTATGGCGGTCTGCCCTGTAGACTGCTTCTACCAGACCGACGACGGCATCGTTCTGCACTCAAAAGACCTGTGCATCGGCTGCGGTTACTGCTTTTACGCCTGCCCCTTCGGCGCGCCGCAGTACCCACAGGCGGGCAACTTCGGGTCGCGCGGCAAGATGGACAAATGTACCTTCTGCGCCGGTGGCCCCGAGGAAAACCACTCCGAAGCGGAATTCCAGAAGTACGGCCGCAACCGGATCGCCGAAGGCAAGCTGCCGATCTGCGCCGAGATGTGTTCGACCAAAGCGCTGCTGGCCGGTGACGGCGATGTCGTCTCGGGCATCTACCGCGAACGCGTTGTCGCGCGCGGCTTTGGCTCGGGCGCCTGGGGCTGGGGCACGGCATACGAGCAAAAGGGCGGCTAATCCCCCTTTCGCATATTCATGCTTTCCTTGGCCCGCTGGCACCTGCTGCTGGCGGGCCAACTATCTTTATCCTGTCGGAGGTCCCGATGACATTGCTGCGCGTTCTGCTGCCTCTCATATTTCTTGTGTCCTTTGCCGGTCTTTCCGCCGCGCAGGACACCTCGGGCGATGCCTCGGTCCTGCAACCGGGCCAACAGTCGCTTGAAGACATCATGGCCCGCCAACGCGGCGAGGACGTGCCCTTTGGGGCCGAGCTTCCCTTACCGCTAGAGGGCAACCCGCCCCCCGCCGAATCTCACCTTGGACCGCTTGGTGGCGCATCCGACGCCGACCTGTGGCGCGAGATCCGGGCGGACGCCCTGCCCGACGCGCGCGCCAGCAACCGCGGACCTGCGGCCAAGGTCCTGATGCAGGACGGTGGCATGTGGTGGCTGAACTTCCGACACGGCCCACTGCTGACCTATGGCAGCCTGCTGTTGGGTGTCACCATCGTGCTGATGGCGATTTTCTATCTGATCCGCGGACGTATCCGTATCGAACACGGGCGCGCGGGTATCACCATCGAACGGTTCAAATTCATCGAACGCTTCGGCCACTGGCTGATCGCAAGCTCTTTCATCCTGCTGGCCATCACCGGTCTGCTATCGCTTGCGGGGCGTAAACTGCTGATCCCGCTGTTCGGGCACGAGGCGTTTTCGACCTTCGCCATCGCGAGCAAGTGGATCCACAACAACGTGTCATGGGCCTTTATGCTCGGGCTGGTGATGGTGTTCGTCATGTGGATCGCCCACAATCTACCGGATCGCACCGACATCAACTGGATCCTCAAGGGCGGCGGGATCTTCGGCAAGGGTCACCCCCCCGCCAAGAAGTTCAACGCCGGTCAAAAGCTGATCTTCTGGGCCGTCATCATTCTGGGCACCTCGATCTCTGTCTCGGGTATTTCGCTGCTCTTCCCGTTCGAATTGACGATGTTCGAACCTACTCTGGCGCTATTGAATGACATGGGCGTTCCGCAACTGTTGGGGCTTGGCACAATAGACGCCACGCTGACCCCGCAAGAGGAAATGCAATACGCCCAGCTGTGGCACGCCGTTATCAGCTTTGTCCTGATGGCTGTGATCATCGCGCATATCTATATCGGGACACTCGGCATGGAAGGCGCGTTCGAGGCGATGGGGTCGGGCGATGTCGATCTTGAATGGGCGCGCGAGCACCACAGCATCTGGGCCGACGAAGTTGTCGCGAAGCAGGGTAAACCTGCCTCTGGCACGCAGCCGGCAGAGTGATATGATGCACCCAACGCCCCCCACCCAGCGTGCCAATGCGCATCAACGAGGTACGGAATGAAAGCTTTTATCACTGCCATCGTCGCCTTGGTCATCCTTGCTGCGGGCATGAACTTTGCGTTGGACAACGCAGGGTTCTCCGCGGCCGAGCAGACCTCGTCTGATCGCAATGTCCGGCTGGGCGACTAAGACCGCATCCTATGCATAGCAAACTCCGACGGCCCGCCCGATGAATGATATCTGGGCGGGCCTTTCTTCTGCGTTCTGGCTGGTTGTCACCGGCGATCCCGACCTGATCGAGATTACGCTCAGGTCGTTGCAGGTCAGCCTGACGGCGCTGGTCATTGCCTCGACCATCGCGCTGCCCTTCGGCACATGGCTCGCCATCCGCCGTTTCCGCTTCCGCCGCACCGCGATTGCGGTGCTGAACTCCCTCATGGGATTGCCGCCCGTCGTGGTGGGGTTGATCGTCTATCTGCTGCTGTCGCGCGCCGGTCCCTTCGGGGTGCTGGGGCTGCTGTTCACGCCGACGGCGATGATCATTGCGCAGGTGATCATTATCACGCCGCTCATCGCCTCTATCACTCATCAGGCGATGCGTGATCTTTGGGCTGAATACCACGATCTGCTGATCTCGCTGAACACCACCCCGACGCGGCGCATCCTGACGCTGATTTCGGACGGGCGGCGGGCCTTGTTGACGGCGGCGCTGGCAGGCTTTGGCCGCGCCATCGGCGAGGTCGGCGCGATCATGATCGTGGGCGGCAACATCGACCACGCCACCCGCGTGCTGACCACCGCCATCGCGCTGGAAACCGGCAAGGGTGATTTCGCACTGGCGCTTGGTCTGGG
>Ga0114910_1000936_pt1 | contig 14250 bp, 12 predicted proteins | sample MalvireepMed_908_FD_83500 | JGI IMG/M metagenome (GOLD analysis project Ga0114910, IMG submission 83500) | Marine viral communities from the Global Malaspina Expedition - Malaspina viral metaG DeepMed_908 | ecosystem: Environmental > Aquatic > Marine > Oceanic | place: Mediterranean Sea...
CGATGCGCGAGGCCATCGACGCTATCGAGAGCGGCGCGCCGGTCGACGAGACGCTACGCGCGCTGGAAGCGGCGCTGCTCGGCAGCGGATTTTCGAAGGTCGACTACGCGGCGCTGGCCGATGCCCTTTCGCTCGAACAGATCGACGCGCCGGGCAAGGCCCCCGCACGCCTGCTGGTCGCGGCGCATATCGGCGGCACGCGCCTGATCGACAATATGGCGGTGCGCGCAAGGTAAGCGTTGTAGGACGCGGTTTGGGCGAGGGAGAGTGGAGCGGGTAAGGGGAATCGAACCCCTCTAGCCAGCTTGGAAGGCTGGAGCATTACCACTATGCTATACCCGCGATCTCGACGCTGCCTTTGCCATTGCAGAGCCGCGCGCGTCAATCGCTTCCGCACCGTCGCCGGAGCCGCCGCCGAAACGATGGCGCGCTTGTGGGAGCGCAGGCAGGCCCGCAAACCTATTGGGCGGTCTTTTCCGTGTCCGAACCGGCGCTCGGCGGCCCGATGGGGGTCGGCGTCGCGGTCGGCCCGGGATCGGGGATCGTCGCCCCTTCGGGCACCAGAACCGTGACCTCGACCCGGCGATTGGCGGCGCGGCCACGCTCGTTCGGCTCGCCATTGGGCAGGAGGTTCGGCTGGATCGGATTCTGTGCGCCGAAGGCGATCACCCGAATCTCGTCTTCCTCGAGGCCGCGTTCCATCAGCCAATCCGCAACGGCCTGTGCCCGTTCTTCGGAAATGCGCATATTAACCGCGTCGGGCCCGCCCGCATCGCTATGGCCGCGCAGGATCACCCGTTCGACCTGCTTCCATTGATCGGACTCCAGAATACCGCGCAGTTCGGTGAGCGCCGCATCGTCGATATCCGAACCGCCCTCGGCAAAGGGAACCGTGACCCGCAGAGGCTCGAGCGCGATCGGTTCACGTTCGACATCCATTTCGGGACGGATAATGGATGCCTGCTCCTGATCGGCAGGCGTTTCGGTGTCCGTCGGTGTCGGCTCGGGCGCGGGAGCGGGCTCCTCGCTGTCGCAGGCCATCAGCAGCGCGCTCAGCGCGAACAAAATTATCGGGCCACGCATGGCCACCTCTCCTTCGATTCCCTGGTCATGCGGGTTTGGGCTTTCCAGCGCCCGACTCGGCCTCCCGCTTGGCAGATTCGGCTTCGGCTCGCTTAAGATGTTGCGGTGAATAGGTAATGACGATGTCGCCAGCGCGCGGCTCGGGCTTGGCGGCATGGGTAAAGAACCGCATGTTGCCGTTTTCGCGCAGCAGCAGGAGCATCTGGGCCTTGTCGCCCAGCTTCTCGCGCGCGTCGTCGATCGTGAATTCCTCGGTCAGCTTGGTGCGGCGGAAGGTCCACCCTTCCTGCTGCCGCTGCTCGACCTCGGAAACGCCGAAGCCCGATGCGAACAGCGCGCGACCACGCAGCGAATCCGGCAGGGCCCGGCGATCGTCGTCGGATGCCTCGCCCAGCTGATACACGCTGTCGCGGCCGATCTCGTGCGCGAACTCGTTGCAGACCAGCGCGTTGTAAGCCTCGTTCTCGGTCGCCGCGACGAGGACCTGGTAGGGGTTGAGATCGAGATTGTGCTCGGTCGCCTCGTTCAGGATCTCGCCGTGGTAGAACGGCAGACCTTCGCGGCGCGCGGCGGCGAGGCGTTGCCAGCTCGAATCGACGATCATCACCGGCGTCTTGAGCGCGTGCATCTGCTTGGCAAGCGCGATCGTCCACGCCGTGCTTCCCGCGATCAGCAGGCCTGGGCGGCTGGTCCCGCGCACCTTGAGCAGGCGGGCGACCAGATTGACGGTGAAGCCATGCGCCACGATCGTCGACACCACGACCGCGAAGCTCAGCCCGATCAGCACGTTGCCGTCGCCATAGCCCAGTTCGTTCAGCCGGAGGGCGAACAGGCCGGAAATCGCGACCAGCACGATCCCGCGCGGCGCGATCCAGGCGAGAAACAGGCGCTCGTTCCACGGGATCGGGCTGCCGAGCAGGCTGATGATGACGGTCGCGGGGCGCACGAAGAACAGCAGCACGACCAGGAAGGCGCCGAACCGCCAGTTGAGATATTGCAGGTCTTCCCAGCTCAGCGAGGCGGACAGGAGGATGAAGATGCCCGAGACGAGGAGGACCGCGATGTTCTCCTTGAACGGATGGATGCTGCGCAGCGAGGAGACATCCATGTTCGCAAGCGCGACGCCCATCACGGTCACGGCGACCAGCCCGGCCTCGTGCTCGATCATGTTGCACAGCACGAACACCGCGATCACCATCGAGAACAGCACCGGCACCTTGAGATACTCGGGCACCGCACCGCGCGGGAACAGGTAGGAAATGAGCCAGGCGGCCGCGTAGCCGATCAGCCCCGAAATCAGCGCTGCGAAGATCAGCGGCGGGACGACCTCGAACAGCGATGCCCCTGGGGCTTCGGCGACCTTGCGGAAATATTCGTAGGCGATGACCGCGGCGAGCGCGCCGGTCGGGTCGTTGACGATCGCTTCCCATTTGAGGATCGAGGCGGGGCGGGTCTGGACCGAGGATTGTCGCAAAAGCGGCAGGACCACGGTCGGCCCGGTCACCACCAGGATGCCGCCGAACAGGATCGCGACCGGCCAGACGATACCGGCGACGTAATAGCCCGAGATCGCGCCAAGCGCCCAGCCGACGATCACCCCGATCGTCGCCAGTCGCCAGACCGCGCTGCCCGAATGGCGCAATTCGCGGAAATCGAGGCTGAGGCCGCCTTCGAACAGGATCAGCGCAACGCCGATGCCGATCATCGGCTCGAGCAGCGAACCGAAGGTCTCTTCCGGGTCGAACAGCCCGAGCACGGGCCCGGCGAGGAAGCCGGCGGCGAGCATCAGCACGATCGCCGGCCAGCCGGTCCGCCACGCAATCCACTGCGCGCCGATACCCAGCGCGCCGATCGCGGCGATCACCAGTGCTGAGGATTCCATGGTGCTTTCAGCCCCCCTTCGACCCGCCTTGAACGGCAGGTAGAGCGATTGTGTTCCGCTTCACCGCAGGTGCCAAGGACTTTCGCCTCCGCCCCGTCGCCCGATCCTGTGCGCTCAATCCCCTTCGAAGGAGACCAGCGTCTTCACATCGATGCCTTCCGCACGCAGACGATCCGCACCGCCAAGGTCGGGCAGGTCGATCACGAAAGCGGCGGTGGAAACCGCGCAGCTGCACTGCTGAACGAGCTTCGCGGCGGCAAGCGCAGTGCCGCCGGTGGCGATCAGATCGTCGACCAGCGCAACCTTCAGCCCGGCGCTAAGCCCGCTGGGGTCCAGCTCCAGCCGATCGGTGCCGTATTCGAGATCGTAGTCGACCCCCACGGTTTCGACCGGCAGCTTGCCCGGCTTGCGGATGGGGATGAAGCCCAGGCCCGCGCGGATCGCGACTGCCGCGCCGAAAATGAACCCCCGCGCCTCCATTCCTGCAACCGCATCCGCGCCCGAGGCGCGCACGTGGTCCGCCAGCAAGGCTACGCTGGTGCCCAGCGCGGCCGGGTCGGCCAGCAGGGTCGTGATGTCTCGGAACTGGATGCCGGGCTTGGGAAAGTCCGGCACGGTCCGGATGCTGGCGCGCAACTGCTCCAGATCGAGCAGGGCGCCACCATCCACGGATGTGGAGACCGTGATCGGATCAGGCCTTCTTCGGCTTCACGCTCGACCAGATCTGGCGCTTGGCGAAATAGGCCAGCACGGTCGCGAACAGCAGGAAGACCATCACCGCCCAGCCGGTCTGCCTGCGCTCGACCAGCTTGGGCTCCGCCGTCCAGGTCAGGAAGGCGGCAACGTCCTTCGACATCTGCGACACGGTCGCTTCGGTGCCGTCGTCGAAGGTGACCTGCCCGTCGACGCCGAGCGGCGGCGCCATCGCGAGGTTGAGGTTCGCGAAATAGGGATTGAAGTAGAGGCCGAGCGGCGTGTCGAAGTTCGGGAATTCTTCCATCAGGCGCTTGCCGTCATGCTCGTAGGTCGCGGGATCGGTGTAGCCGGTCAGCAGCGAATAGACGTAGTCGCTGCCGTTGTGGCGCGCCTTGGTCATCAGCGAGAGATCGGGCGGGATCGCGTTGTTGTTCGCTGCCGCCGCGGCCACCGCGTTGGGATAGGGCGAGGGGAAATAGTCGGTCGGCTCGCCCGGGCGCATGATCGCTTCGCCGGTGTTCGGGTCGATCCCCGGCACCTGCTTGCTCGCCGCATAGGCCTTGATCTGGCCTTCGCTCAGGCCGAGGTCCTTCAGGTCGCGGAAGGCGACGTATTTGAGGCTGTGGCAGGCCGCGCAGACCTCGTCATACACCTTCAGGCCGCGCTGGAGCTGCTGCGTGTCCCACGTGCCCAGCGGGCCGTCGAACTGGAAGCCACCCTCGGGCGCGTGCGGATGGGCATGGAACTCGTGCTCGGCCGAATGGATCGGCTCTTCCGTGAAGAAGGTGATCGCGCCGCTAACGAACGAGATCAGCGCGACGCCTGCGAAGACGAGTCCGGCCAGGGCTGCAAGAATGCGGATCATCGGGTGTCCTTAACTTTCTGTCCGTCGTCTCAGGTGGCGGGGCTGGCGTTTTCGCCCAGCACGGCCTGCTTGTCCGATTTGAGCACCGCCTCGGTGATCGAGAACGGCAACGGCTTGGGCTTCTCGATCGAGGAGACCACCGGCAGGATCACGAGGAAGTGCAGGAAGTAATATGCGGTCGCCAGCTGGCTGAGCATCACGTAGGGCTCTTCCGCCGGCGCGCCGCCGAGATAGAACAGCACCGCCAGATCGGCCATGAAGATCCAGAAGAAGATGCGGAACAGCGGGCGATAGTGGCCGCTGCGCACCTTCGAACGATCGAGCCAGGGCAGCAGGAACCACAGCAGGATCGAGCTGAACATCGCGAGCACGCCCCACAGCTTCGCTTCGAGAATGAAGTCGAAGGTGAAGGCGCGCAGGATCGCGTAGAACGGGTAGAAATACCATTCCGGCACGATGTGCGCAGGCGTCGAAAGCGGGTTGGCTTCGATGTAGTTGTCCGGATGGCCCAGCACGTTCGGCATGAAGAACACGAAGGCGCAATACAGCAGCAGGAAGATGCCGAGCCCGAAACCGTCCTTCGCCGTGTAATACGGGTGGAACGGCACGGTGTCGCTCTCGCTCTTCACTTCGACGCCGGTCGGGTTGGAAGACCCGGGAATGTGCAGCGCCCAGATGTGCAGGATCACGACGCCCGCAATCACGAAGGGCAGCAGGAAGTGCAGCGAGAAGAAGCGGTTGAGCGCCGCATTGTCGGGCGCGAAGCCGCCCAGCAGCCAGACCTGGATAGGCTCGCCGACAAAGGGAATGGCGCTGAACAGGCCGGTGATGACCTTGGCACCCCAGAAGCTCATCTGGCCCCACGGCAACACGTAGCCCATGAAGGCGGTCGCCATGGCGAGCAGGAAGATCACCACGCCCAGCAGCCAGATCATCTCGCGCGGGGCCTTGTAGGATGAATAGAAGAAGCCGCGGAAGATGTGCATGTACAGCACGAGGAAGAAGAAGCTGGCGCCGTTGGCGTGCATGTAGCGCATCATCCAGCCCCAGTTCACGTCGCGCATGATGTGCTCGACCGTACCGAAGGCGACCTGCGCATTGGCGGCATAATGCATCGCCAGCACCACGCCGGTGACGATCTGCAGCACGAGGCAGAACCCCGCGAGGACGCCGAAATTCCACATGTAGTTGAGGTTGCGCGGCACGGGATAGCCCGCACCCACCGCGTTGTAGACGAAGCGCGGCAGGGGCAGCTTCTCGTCGACCCACTTGGTGAACCCGCTAGCCGGGGTGTATTCCTTGGCCCAGGGAAAGCTCATCGCATTTCTCTCTTAAGCTTCGCCGACCACGATCGTGGTGTCAGACGTAAATGAATAATCGGGAACGACGAGGTTCGTCGGCGCTGGGCCCTTGCGGATACGCGCGGCGGTATCGAACTGCGAACCGTGGCACGGGCAGAAATAACCGCCGAACTCGCCCCGGTTCTCGCCTTCGGCGGCACCCAGCGGAACGCAGCCCAGGTGGGTGCACACGCCCATGGTGACCAGCATGTCGAGATGGCCCGACTTGGTCCGCTCTTCGAGGGTCTGCGGATCGCGCAGCGCGCTCAGCGGCACGGCATTGGCAGCCTCGATCTCGGCCGGGGTCAGACGGCGCACGAACAGCGGCTGCTTGCGGAACACGGCCTTGATCGCCTGGCCCGGCTGGATCGCGGACACATCGACCTCGGTCGTGCTTTCGGCCAGCACGTCCGCCGAGGGAGCCATCTGGCTGATCAGCGGATAGATCACCGCCGCGCCGCCGACACCGGCTGCGCTCAGCGCAGCGATGTTGATGAAGTCCCGGCGGCGCACACCATCGGTGGTATCGCCTGCTTCGTGGGGTTCCGCGGTCGCGGCACCGGTTGCCTCTGCCATCGTTCCTGCCTTGTCGCGGGGCATCGGATCTCGCGGATCCAACCCCTTATTGCATCTTCAGGGAAAGCGGGCGGTTGGCCTTGCCCGGAAGCGCCGGGGAGGCGGCCCCATTCCCATGTGCGGGGGCTGTTAGCGTGTAAGCCCCATGCTGCCAATGGCCTTTTGCGCAACTTAGGTGCGCGACCGTGCAAGAGGATACCTCTTTTGGGGAAGAACGCTATCGCAACCCGATGAAAGCGCCCTGCCGCCCATAGGTCGCCTCGGCCCGGTGGGTCGCCCGGCGGAAGGAATAGAAGCGGGCGGGATCGGCGTAGGTATCCAGCGCCAGATTTTCGACCGTGGCTATTCCCGTCGCCCGGAGTTGAGCGGCCACGAAAGCGGGCAGGTCGAACTGGTAATGGCCGGGCGCGCCATCGGCGAAGAACCGCCGGTTTTCGCGGTTGTCCGACAGGAATTTGTCGTGAAACCCTTCGTCCACCTCGTAGCTTTTTTGCGCGATCGTGGGGCCGATCGCGGCGGCGATATTCGCGCGCGTCGCACCATTGGCGACCATCTCCTCGACCGTGTTGGCCAGCACGCCCTCCTTCGCGCCGCGCCAGCCCGCATGCGCGGCGGCGACCACGCCCGCCTGCCGGTCGGCCAGCAAAACGGGCGCGCAGTCCGCAGTCACCACCCCCACCAGAAGGCCGGGCGTTTTCGTGACCAGTGCGTCGACCCGCGGACGTTCGTCGCCCTCGATCGGGGCGGTGACGACAGCCACGTCGGGCGAATGGATCTGATAGGGCATGGCGAGGCCCGCCCCCGGCAGAACGGCGGCGATGGCGCGCGCGCGGTTCCGTGCCACCGCTGCCGGATCGTCGCCCGCCCCGAAGCCGAGCTGGAGCCCGGCGACCTCGCCGGTCGAGACGCCGCCTTCGCGCCCGAAAAAGCCGTGCGGCACGCCGTCGAGCGCGGCGGCCCCGAAGGGCGTCGGCGCGCTGGGGTCCGGCTCAGCCAAGGCTTGCACTCACCTGTTCGGCCACGTCGCGCGAAAGCTGGCCCGCCTCCGCAATCCGCTCCAGTTCGGCGCGCATCAGCGCCGCCCGGCCCGGCTCCACCCGGCGATACCGGCCCAGCGAGGGCACGAAGCGCGCCGCCAGCTGCGGGTTCTTGAGGTTCAGATCGAGGATCAGGTCCGCGACCATGCGATACCCCGCCCCGCTCGCATCGTGGAACGCGAGCGGATTGCCCGCCATCGCGGCATAGAGCGCGCGCACCCGGTTGGGATTGTTCATGGTGAAAGCAGGGTGGCGCGACAGGTGCTCGACCTCGCCCAGCACGCCCTTGCGCAGGGCCGAAGCCTGCAGGGTGAACCACTTGTCGACCACCAGCGCATTGTCGGCAAAGCGGCCGTAGAAATCGGCGAGCGCTTCCTCGCGCTCCGCACCGTCGAGCCCGGCGAGGACGGCGAGTGCGCCCTGCCGCTCGGTCATGCCTTGCGCATCGCGATACTGAGCCAGCGCGCGGCTTGCGCCCGCCGCCGGGTCCGCCGCTGCCACGTAGGCGAGCGCGAGGCTGCGCATCCGCCGCGCCTGCTTGCCGCGCGGACCCGATTCGTGCGCCGGCGCTTCGAGCGTATCGTGCAGGGAGGCGAAGCGATCCGCGAACCGCTCGCCCAGCCAGGTCTTCAGCCCTTCGCGCCGCGCGACCATCGCGCCCGGATCGTAGACCTCCGAACGCTCCGCGAGATAGGCGAAGGGCGGCAGGCTGAGCAATTCCGCGCGCATCTCGTGATCGAGCGTGTCGTCCGCGAGGATCGCTTCGGCCGCGGTGCCGATCGCTTCGCGCGCATTCTCGTCCTGGTCGCCCAGAAGGTAACCGAGCAGCAGTTCCTGCATCGCCTCGTGGCGGGCGAAACTGTCGTCGTCGTTCCCGGCGAGGAAGACGAGGTCGTCGCGCGCAATCTCGCGTTCGATCGCGACCGGCGCGGTGAAACCGCGGTTGATGGAGAGGATCGGAGCGGTCGCATGGCCTTCAAAGGTGAAGCTCTGCTCTTCGTCTTTCAGGACGATCAGCTGCTCGCCCGAATGGGTTCCGCTCTCGCGATCGAACAGCGCGATGCGCAGCGGGATCGGCACCGGTGCCTTGTCGGGCTGCCCTGGCGTCGCCGGCACCCTTTGTCGCAGGGTCAGCACCGCCTGCGTGCCGTTGTGCGCCTGTTGTACGATGACCTGCGGCGTGCCCGCCTGTTCGTACCAGCGGCGGAATTGCGTGAGGTCGAGCCCCGCGCCATCCTCCATCGCACGCACGAAATCCTCGCAGGTCGCGGCCTCCCCGTCGTGCCGTTCGAAATAGAGATCGCTGCCTTTGCGGAACGCCTCCTCGCCCGCCATGGAGCGCATCATGCGGATCACCTCGGCGCCCTTGTTATAGACTGTCGCGGTGTAGAAGTTGCTGATTTCCTTATAGGAGTCAGGCCGGATCGGGTGCGCGAACGGCCCGCTATCCTCGGGGAACTGAACCGCGCGCAGCACCCGTACATCGCCGATCCGCTTGATCGCGTGGCCATGGAGATCCTGGCTGAACAGCTGGTCGCGCAGCACGGTGAAGCCTTCCTTCAGGCTCAGCTGGAACCAGTCGCGGCAAGTCACGCGGTTGCCCGACCAGTTGTGGAAATATTCGTGCCCGATCACGCCTTCGACCGCGTCGAAATCGTCGTCGGTCGCAGTATCCTCGTCCGCCAGCACATATTTGGTGTTGAAGATGTTGAGGCCCTTGTTCTCCATCGCGCCCATGTTGAAATCGCCCACGGCGACGATGTTGAACCGGTCGAGGTCGTATTCGCGCCCGAAGGTCTCCTCGTCCCACTTCATCGAGCGTTTGAGCGATTCCATCGCATGGCTCGTGCGCGGCAAATCTTCGGAGCGGACCCACACGCCCAGCTCGACCTCGCGCCCTCCACAAGTGGTGAAACTGTCGGTCCGCGCCACCAGATCGCCCGCGACCAGCGCGAAGAGGTAGGACGGCTTGGGCCACGGATCGTGCCACTCGGCGAAGTGGCGGCCATCCTCGAGCGTGCCCTGCTCGACCGGATTGCCGTTGGACAGAAGTACGGGGAATGCCTTCGCGTCCGCCTCCATTCGCACGGTGTAGACCGAGAGGACATCGGGCCGGTCGGGGAAGAAGGTGATGCGGCGAAAGCCCTCCGCCTCGCACTGCGTGCACAGCATGCCGTTGCTGGCATAGAGGCCCATCAGCTGCGTATTTGCCGAGGGGGCGATGCGGGTGACGATGGTCAGTGTATGCTCGTCCGGCGAAAGCGGAACGATCAGCGCCTCGCCATCGCGCCGCCAGTCGTCGCGCTCGGTTCCGTCCACCGCCACGCTTTCGAGAACCAGCCCATCGCCATCGAGGCGGATTTCCCGGGCCTCTTCGGCATCCGCGTTCGGCGCGACCTTCAGCGTCGCCTCCACCCGGGTCGTCTCCAGACCGAGGTCGAAATGCAGCCGGATTTCAGGGACATGCCATGCGAAGGGCACGTAATCCTCGCGCCGGATGATCGCGGGCTCATGCGGATCGGGCGCGGCATCGGGCAGGACGGGGGCGCCGGAAGCGCCATTCGCGGCGGTCTGCGGATTGCTCGGCTGGTCCATCGGTGTCTCTATTTCCTTCCGCCCTATTGTTTTCGGGGCCATCTGTGGCAGCACGATCCGCGATGCCAGAACTTTTCATCTTCGGGCTCGGCTACACGGCCAAGCGGATCGCGCAGCGGGTGCAGGCGCTTGGGTGGAAAGTGGTTGCCACCGGCAGCGACGGCAACCTCTCTTTCGACGATGGCGAGGGGGTTCGTGCGGCCCTCTCCTCCGCGACCCACGTTCTCTCCAGCGTGCCGCCGGATCGCGAGAGCGGGCTCGACCCCGTGCTGAGCGCCTATGGCCGCGATTTCGGGCGGGCCTGGTACGGCTACCTCTCCTCGACCGGAGTCTACGGCGATCGGCAGGGTGCCTGGGTCGACGAAAGCTCGCCCACCGGCGACGGGCGCAGGACCGCGCGGGCGGAGGCGGATGCGCGCTGGGTGGAACTGGGTGCGCGGGTCTTCCGCCTGCCGGGTATCTACGGGCCGGGGCGCAGCATTTTCGATCGGATCGAGGCGGGCAAGGCCCATCGGATCGACCTGCCCGGCCAGGTCTTCAGCCGCGTCCATGTCGAGGATATTGCCAGCGGCGTGATCGCGGCGCTGACCGGCGATGCCCCGGCGGGCGCCTACAATCTCGGCGACGATCTGCCTGCGAGCCAGAACGCGGTGGTAGAGGAGGCTTGCGCGCTGATGGGCATCGAACCGCCGCCGGTCCTCTCGCTGGAAGAGGCCGAACTCAGCCCCATGGCGCGCGGCTTCTATGCGGAGAACCGCCGCGTTGCGAATGGCAAGGCGAAACGCGTGCTCGGCTGGAGCCCGCGATTCGGGACATATCGCGAAGGCCTGCGCGATTTGCTCTGATCGGGCGGGCGGCCCGACAGGCTCAATGCCGCAGCGAGCCGGACTGCTGCACCTGCACCGCCTTCACCCGCCGCGCCCTCAGCGCCAGCAGCATTCCGATCACCGCCAGGCCCATCCCGCTCGCGGTCAGCCAGGTCCAGCGGTAATCCTCGAACAAGGTCGATAGCAGCATGGCGACCGAAATGGTCAGGATCGAATTATAGGCGGTGCGCCCCGCGCCGATATTTCGCACCAGATTATAGTGCAGCGGGAAGGTCACGACCGATCCGATCAGCGCGAGATAGACGATCCCCGCCCAATAGGCGAAATCGGTCGGCACCGGCGGCGGCCCGGCCGTCACCCACGCGAAGGCGAAGTCGAACAGCGTGCCGTACAGCATCGCCCAGGCCAGCAGGCTGACCATCGGCACCGCGCGCCCGGTCGGGTTGGCCTGCACCACATTGGCGAAGGATGCGGCCAGAATGCCGAGCATCGCCAGCCCGATGCCGAGCAGCACGTTCCCGCCCAGTACCCCGGCATCGGGATTGGCGCGCCATTCGTGCACCAGCAGGAAGGACACGCCGATAATGGCGACCGCGCTGCCCAGCACGAAGCTGCGCTGCACCCGCTCGCCCAGAAAAGCCCAGGCGAACAGCGCATTAGGCACCATCAGCAGGCCGAACATCATCGCGACGATGCCCGACGTTACGAACAGTTCTGCATGATAGACGAACAGGAAATTGCCGCTGAACTGGAACAGCCCCACCACCAGCGCGAGGACATGTTCGGGCCGCGTCAGCTTCAGCCGCCGCTTCATCAGCGCCGCGACGAGGAACAGCGCAGGCGTCGCCAGCGCGAAGCGGTAGAAGACCGACCATGCCGCCGGCACGCCGTCGATCTGGCCGGTGATGATCAGCCAGGTCGAACCCCAGATCGTGCCCGTGATGAGGAAGGGCAGGATTACGCCGGGACGCAGCATCCCGCCTGAAGTATCGCTCATAACCCGGCGATTCGCTGGCCGAGCGCGCGCGCCTCGGCAAGATCGCTGTCCCACGAGGCGACGAAGCGCGCCGCATCGGGGCCCCAGTCGTAGAACTGGTAGCCTGCCGCGCGCAGGCTCTCCCGCTCCTCGGCAGACAGGCGGATGAACACCTCGTTCGCTTCGACCGGGTGCATCAGGCGCTCGCTCGCCCCCTCCACGATGGCGGCGGCGGCGGCATTGGCGGCGCGCGCATTGTCGAGCCACAGGTCGTCCTCGATCATGGCGAGCAACTGTGCGGCGAGGAACCGGCCCTTCGACTGCAGGTGTCCCGAACGCTTGCGGCGATAGCGCACGACATCCGCCAGCGCGGGATCGAAGAACACGATCCCCTCGGCATTCATCGCGCCGTTCTTGACGCAGCCGAAGCTGAGCGCGCCGACATCGCCAGCGGCCTCGGCTGCCGAGACGCCGAGAAAGGCGGTCGCATTGGCGAACCGCGCGCCGTCCATGTGCAGGGCGAGGCCGCGCGCACGGGCCATATCGGCGATCGCGGCGATTTCTTCCGCGCGGTAGGCGCGGCCATATTCGCTCGCCTGCGTGATCGAGATCGCGTGCGGCTGCACCTGGTGCACATCGTCGCGAATCGGATCGATCACCGCCGAAATCGCCTCCGGAGCGAGCTTCGCGCCCTCCCCGTCCGCCAGCATCAGCTTTGCGCCGTGGAGGAAGAAACCGGGTGCCCCGCCCTCGTCCATCTCGATATGCGCCTCGCGGTGGCAGACAACCCCGCCATGCGGGGGCACCATGGCGCTCAGCGCAAGGCAGTTCGCGGCGGTCCCGGTCGCGACCCAGAGCACCGTTACCTCGCGCCCGAACAGTGCGTCGAACGCCTCGTCCAGCCGCTGCGACAGGGCATCGCCGTCATAGGGCGTATCGCCCGCATCGGCAGCATGCATCGCCTCCCAGATCTTGGGATGGACGCGCGCGGCATTGTCGGAAAGGAATCGCATCGGAACGCCCCTACGCGGCCCGGCGTTTGATGCAAGACCGGCCAGAGGCCCTGCATGAAAGGATCGACGCATCATGACGACCATTACCCACCATGTCATCGGCCAGGGCGGCAAATATGTCGCGCATCTGGAAGGCGAGGATGCGCAGGGCATGCTCGAGTGGGAACCCGGCGCCGAAAGTGATGGCGCCGAAGTTCGCGTCGCCACCCACACGATCGTACCCAAGGAGATCGGCGGGCGCGGTGTCGCGGCGGAACTGGTCGACCGGCTGGTCCGCGATGCGCGCGACCAGGGCTTCAAGATCGATCCGCAATGCTCCTACGTCGAAAAGAAATTCGACGAGAACCCCGAGTGGAGCGATCTGCGCGCCTAGCGCACCAGCCGCGAGAAATCGGTCTCGACCATGCTGGCGAGCAGCGCCTGCCGCACCCGCTCGGCCTCGGCGCGGGTGATGCCGGGCAGCGAATAGCTGCCCCCCGCCAGCCCGAGATTGAGCGTGACGTAGCCGAACAACCGCCCGAAGGGGCCGCGCGCGATCTCGACCGATTGCAACTTCACCCGGTTCGCGATGGCAAAGCCCGGCGCCAGCCAGCCGCGCCGCTGATAGAGATGGCTGGCGGACAGTGCATGCCGCTCCACCCGCCACAGGAACAGCTGGCGGATCGCCGCGAAGGCGGAGAGCGCGGCAAAGCCCATCGCCAGCAGCCACAGCCAGTCGTAGCGCGGATCGGCCAGATAGAGTGCAACGCCAGCTGCAACCCCGGCGAGGATCGCGTAGCCTGCCGCGCCTGAGATCGCCGAGACAATCCGATAGCCGGCGGTCGTGCGGTGCCAGTCGAGCCCGCGCGGCGGCAGGGGGAAGCCTGCAACCTTCAGGATCGGCGTCAACTCGTGCGCCTTGGCGAAGGGCGCGACCACGTGGCTGGCATTGCCCGAATCCTGCGCCAGGCTGACGAGTTGCAGGCTCTTCCAGCCGAATCGATGGCGGATCGCGCCCGTCCCGATCCGCACGGCCTGCACCCGGTGGACGGGCATGACCACATCGGTCCGCGTGAACATTCCGCGCCGCCTGCGGAAACCCTTGGGATTGCGCTCCAGCCGGAAATCCCACTCGCGGGTGAAGGTCCGCACCAGTCCGGAAAGGAAACCGATCGCCAGCAGGGTCACGATCGCAGCGGCGATGCCCAGCGCCTGGCTGATCGGCCCGAGCTGCGCGATTCGCTCGCCCGGCCCGGCCAGCAGCCCCTGCCATGTATCGACGTCCCAGAGGTCGAACGGCAGCAGGAAATCGAACTGCTGCGCCGCCGCGGCGAGGAAGGCGACCAGCGCCAGCGAGAATTCGAACAGCCCGAAACCGAAC
>Ga0114910_1000940_pt1 | contig 14212 bp, 10 predicted proteins | sample MalvireepMed_908_FD_83500 | JGI IMG/M metagenome (GOLD analysis project Ga0114910, IMG submission 83500) | Marine viral communities from the Global Malaspina Expedition - Malaspina viral metaG DeepMed_908 | ecosystem: Environmental > Aquatic > Marine > Oceanic | place: Mediterranean Sea...
ATCGAAAACATCCAGAAAGACAGTCGTCACAGCGGCTTCAAAATCCTCGATGAAAAGCCGATCGAGACCCGGCATTTCGCCGATTGGTCCATGCTTCAGGTCGATAGTCTGGATTTTTCTGTCGTCATCAACGCGATGCAAGCGTGATGTGATGCGATTTTACCAAGAGCGGCGGTGCCAAGGCGCTGCCGCTCTTGTTCTTTGATGCCAGCGCACCTACTTTCGCGCTGTGCAACGAAAGGCCCCCTTATGACATCCCTGTTTCAGATCCTGATGCTTCTGCTGAACATCGTTTGGTTCATCATCATCGCGCATGTCATCATGAGCTGGCTGATTAATTTTCAGGTTTTAAATCTTCGTCAACCTTTGGTGGCGCAAGTTTGGGATGGGCTGAATCGCTTGTTGGAGCCTGTTTACGGGCGGGTCCGCAGCTTTCTGCCGCAAATGGGCGGGCTTGATCTGGCACCGCTGGTCGTTCTGATCGCCGTTGCCGTTCTGCGTATCCTGCTGATTAACAACGCCGCGCTGTTCTACTGATCGGGCGGCTGCTGGGGCAAAGACCCCGCCGGACGCACGGGCAGGGATTGTTCCCCGCCCGCGACTATGAGATTCTGCAAACTGCAGGTTAGATACAGTTGGGTTTTTCATGTCAGGCGCTGCCACGCTACTTCGTGATGTCTTTGGATTTGACGGGTTCCGCCCCGGCCAACAAGAGATCGTAGAGGCCGTTACCGCCGGCGAAAACACGTTGGCCATCATGCCCACGGGTGGTGGTAAATCTCTTTGTTTCCAAATGCCTGCTCTTTTGCGCGACGGGGTGACGGTGGTGATATCGCCGTTGATTGCCCTGATGCGCGATCAGGTCCGCGCGCTGCAAGAGCTTGGCGTCGGGGCGGGGGCGCTGACCTCTGGCAATACGCCCGAGGAAACCGATGCCGTGTGGGAAGGGCTTGAGGCCGGAACGCTCAAGCTGCTCTACATGGCCCCAGAACGGCTCGCTGCCGGGTCGGTTACGGGCATGCTCAAACGGGTTGGCGTATCGCTGATCGCCGTGGACGAGGCGCATTGCGTCAGCCAGTGGGGCCATGATTTTCGCCCCGATTACCTGCGCATCGGCGAATTGCGTCGTACGCTTGACGTTCCGCTGGCCGCGTTCACCGCAACGGCGGACACGGAAACCCAAGCCGAGATCGTTCAGAAACTATTCGACGGTGTCCCCCCGCGCGCCTTCCTGCGCGGGTTCGACCGGCCCAATATCCATCTGGCCTTTGCGGCCAAAAACGGGCCGCGCGCGCAGATACTGAACTTTGCGTCAGGGCGTAGGGGGCAGTCGGGCATCGTCTATTGCGGAACGCGGGCCAAGACCGAAGGGTTGGCCAAAGCGTTGCGCGACGACGGACATCTGGCACTGCATTATCATGGCGGGATGGAGGCGGACGACCGCCGCACCGCCGAACGCCGTTTCCAGCAGGAAGACGGGCTGATTGTGGTGGCGACAGTGGCCTTTGGCATGGGCATCGACAAGCCGGATATCCGCTGGGTGGCCCACGCCGATCTGCCCAAATCCATCGAAGCCTACTATCAAGAAATCGGGCGGGCGGGTCGCGATGGTGCGCCGGCCGAGACGCTGACGTTGTTTGGCCCCGATGATATCCGTTTGCGCCGCAGCCAGATCGATGAAGGGCTCGCCCCGCCAGAACGGCGCGCCGCTGATCATGCACGGCTGAACGCGCTGCTGGGGTTGGCCGAAGCATTGGCGTGTCGCCGTGCGAACCTGTTGAAATACTTTGACGAAACCGATGTCACCTGTGGCAATTGCGACCTTTGCGATACGCCTGTCGATGTGTTTGACGGGACCACCGCCGTGCGCAAGGCGCTGTCGGCGATGCTGCGCACCGAGGAATGGTTTGGCGCAGGTCATCTGATCGATATCCTGCTGGGCAATGAAACCGATAAAATCCGTGAACGCGGGCACAGCGATTTACCGACCTATGGCGTGGGCAAGGAATATGACAAACGCGAATGGCAGGCGGTGTTCCGGCAAATGATGGGGCACGATCTGGTGCGCCCCGATGCCGCACGTCACGGTGCGCTGCGCATGACCGATGCCGCATTGCCAATCCTGCGCGGTGAGGCGTCGATCTCTCTGCGCCGGGACAGTATCCGCGCCGCCGCATCGCAGCGCCGTCCTGCGGTCAAGGCGATGGTCAGCGACGAGGATGCGCCGCTGCTCTCTGCGCTCAAGGCGAAACGACGCGGGCTGGCAGAAGCCGCCAAAGTGCCCGCCTATATCATCTTTAACGACCGCACCCTGATCGAGATGGCCGAGAAACGCCCGAATACACTGGACGCGATGGCCCGTATCGGCGGGATGGGGGCCAAAAAGCTCGAGAATTTTGGCGATGCGTTTCTAGAGGTGATCAACGGGGCCGCCGCCGAGATGCACCCGACGCGGCGCAAGCTGGCGGGGCGCGCGGCAGGATCGGTGTTCGATCAACTCCGCGAAGTGCAAACCACCTTGTCTCGTGGGGCGGATGGTGGCGAAAAACCGTTGAGCTGCTCGACCTCGCTGCTGGCAAAAGTGGCGCAGCTGCACGCGCCAAACCTTGATGCCATCGAACGCATTTTGGGCGAGAAACGCGCCGAAAGGTTTGGCCCCGCATTTCTGGACGTTTTGCAGCAAGCGGGCTAGCTCTTGCTGCGACCAAAAAAGGAAAATCCATGCTGACCGTTATCTCTCCCGCCAAGAAAATGGACTGGACCCCACGCGACGTCGCTATGACGACGCCCGACCTGCAGGAAGATGCGGTCGCTTTGGTCAAGGTGGCCCGCGAGCTAAGCATTGGTGATCTGCAATCATTGATGCACCTGAGCGAGAAACTGGCCAAGCTGAACCGCGACCGTTTCACCGCGTTCGAAGAAAATCCGTCCCCCGATGTTGTGCGCCCCGCTGCCTTTGCCTTTGCTGGTGACACCTATCAGGGGCTGGAAGCGACCAGCCTGGATCCTGATGAACTGGACTATGCCCAAGATCACCTGCGCATTCTGTCGGGGCTTTATGGTGTGCTGCGTCCCTTGGATGCAATTCAGGCCTACCGGCTTGAGATGGGCAGCCGATTGAAAACGCCGCAGGGCAAATCGCTGTACGACTATTGGGGCGCGCGTCTGTCCGAAGCGTTGAACGAACAGGCGGAACAGACCAATAGCAAGGTGTTGGTGAATTGTGCCAGTCAGGAATATTTCGGCGGGGTCGACCTTAAGGCGCTGGTGCCGACGGTTGTGACACCACAGTTCATGGAAGATAAATCGGACGGCAAAGGGCCCAAGATTGTCAGCTTTTACGCCAAGAAAGCCCGCGGGGCGATGGCGCGTTTCGTAGTGCAGAACCGGCTTACCGACGCCGAGGCGATCAAGGATTTCGATATCGGCGGGTACGCATGGCAGAAAGAGCTGTCGACGCCGGAAAAACCTGTATTTGTAAGGCCCTATCCCACCAGCTGACCCTCCAGCGGGAAAGCCGCGTTGGGGCAGTAACGGTTAAGGAGCGCCACAAGCTCCGCCTTGCGCAAGGGTTTGGTGAGGAAATGATCCAGCCCGGCTGCGAGTATTCTTTCCTTTTCGTCCTGAATGGCATGCGCTGTCAGCGCGACAATCGGGCAACTGCTTGCCCCGCCTTCCAGCGCGCGAATGGCGGCGGCGGCGTCTTTTCCATTCATCTTGGGCATAGAAATGTCCATGAACACCAGATCGGGCCGGAAGGTTTCAAACAGCGCAACTGCCTCTTGCCCGTTAGTGGCAAGTTGCAGGTCGATGTTCAGCCGTTGCAGCATCTTTCGAAGTACCAGACGATTGGTCTTATTGTCCTCGGCCGCCAAGACCCGCATCGGACGGGTACCAACAGGCACCGGCTGCATCGTTGACACCTCGGCCAGTAGCTCGGTGACGCTGATCGGGTTCTTCATGATCCGGCGCACGCTCGTGTCATCCATACTATCGCGGATTTTGTCGGGTGTCTGACTGTACAGGATTACCTGGGTCGCGGGGGCGGTGACGCGCACCGCGCGGGCAAATTCGATCCCGTCCATATCGGGCAACGTGTCGTCGACAAGCAGCAGATCAATACTGCCGTCCAGCGCGGCCAGCCCCGCTGCACCGGTGCCACAGGAAGTCACGCGCACACCGATATGTTCCAGATTGCGCTGCAAGATCGATCGGCAGATCGTTTCCCTTTCGACAATCAGGACATGGCGCAGGAATGGGGGGGGCTTAAGCGGCGGCGCGGCACTGTCCTCTTGGGCCTTTAGGGGCAGTTCGAAGCCGAAGCACGACCCAACCCCATGCTCTGACGTGACCCAAATCTCGCCCCCCATCAGTTGTACCAGACGTTGGCAGATGGCGAGCCCCAGTCCCGTCCCCTCTGCATTGGGGCTGGGGTCACTGCTGGCTTGGGTAAATTCCCCCATGATATGTTCAATCATGTCCGGCGCGATGCCGATGCCCGTATCCTCGATAGAGATTTTGATCAGCACGTTGCCAGCGCCCGCGTCGGGCAGCCCCGTGGCGCGGATCAGGATATGTCCATTTTGCGTAAACTTAACAGCATTTCCCACCAGATTGGTAAGCACTTGCCTAATGCGCCCTGCATCCCCGACCAGCTTGCGCGGCAAAAACAGGTCGTAATCCAGTGCGAGGTCCAGCCCCTTTTGCACCGCAAGGGGCTGTAAAAGCAGCAATACCTCTTGGAAGACACGTTCCAGATCAAAGGGGGCGGGGTGGATGCTCAGTCGGTTTGCCTCGATGCGCGAGAAATCCAGAACGTCGTTGATGATGACCAGCAACGCTTCGCCAGAGGTCTTTATGGTGTCGACATATAGGCGTTGGTCTTGGTTCAGCGCGGTATCGCCAAGCACCTCCGTCATGCCTACGATCCCGTTCATCGGTGTGCGGATTTCGTGGCTCATCTTGGCAAGGAAAAGCGATTTCGCGCTGTTGGCTGCCTCGGCCGTGGCGCGGGCATCGACGAGCTTGCGTTGGTATTCCACGGTTTCGGTAATGTCGCGAGCGAGTGATACGATATCACCGCCTTTTCCCCTTTGATCGACAATCTTGATATATGCGCCATTCCAGAGCTTTATGATGATGGGTGCCGGGGCCTTTTGCTGCGATCGCAGAAGCATCTTGGCGCGCCATTCCTCTGGCGTGCGGCGCCCGATATTTACGATTCCTTCGTCGGTGAGCACGCGAAGGATGGTGGAATAGCTGACACCCGGACAGATGTCATCAATACCGTCGAACACGGCCAGATAAGACCGATTGGCCATGATCATTTCATTGTCTTTGTTGAAAAAGGCAAAGCCGTCGTGGATGGTTTCGACCGAATGCCACAGCCGGCGTTGGGTCAGTTCGATCTGTTCGCGCGCGGCACATAGATCGGACATCACCCGTTTGTTTTCGCCGCGGATGTTTTCAACCTCCGCCCGTGTTTCAGAAATCTCGACAGAGACATTTTGCGCGTGGTCATCCAGCTTGCGGTAAGCGGCACAAAGCTCTGCCTGGGTTTGTTCAAGCAGTGCTTCCACCTCTGCGCGGCGGCGTTGTTCATGGGCAAGCTGGTCAGCTGGTTTCATCCAAAGCTCCGAATCCCTCCTATCGGGGGGATCATGGGGGGCTCGGGGTGAACAACTGCTTAAGCGTTACGTGATTTATCGGGTGGTGGCGTTGTTTTTAAGATTATCGCCGCCCTTCGCGCAGCCATGCTGCAAGGATCAGGGCGCTGCCCAGCAACAGGACGAGCCACGCGGGCAAGATAGGCATCTGCCGCACGTCACGTGTTTCGTAGGCGTTGCGAGGGGTCAGACCGATCCATCCACGTCCGGCTGCAGGGCGCCCGACACGTATGTCGCGGATGCGGGGCAGGCCGTCCTCGATCCGCGCGACACCACCGCGCAGGGGCGCAAGGACGGGGGCGAGGGGTTCGTCGCTGGCAATCGTTTCCACAAATTCCCGCGGGGCGGCGGGGCCCAAACCGATCACCGCGCTTTGGTCGCCATTTTCCAGCCGGTAAAGGCCAATCTCGGGGCCTTCGTAAACCCCTTCGAAGACACCCGGCGTGGCTGGCGAAAGCGTGATCTCTGCCGTGCTGCCATCGGGGTTGGTCAGGGTGACAGGCGGGATGTCGTCCCCCAGCGTGCGACGGGTGATGCGCATGGTCTGGCCTTCGGCTGTGGCGGTCAGGGCCTCTTCCTCAAGCTCGGGTTCTTTCATCATCCAGTGGGCCAGCCGTCGCAACAGCTCTAGTTGCGGGCCGCCACCTTCATAGCCACGGTTCCACAGCCACGCATGATCAGACGCCATGAGCGCAACGCGCCCTTCTTCCACACGGTTCAGGATCAGCAGCGGTCGGTCATCTTCGCCGGTCATCACCACATGGCCCAAGGGATCGGCCACATCGATCTGCCGCAGCCAGCGTCCCCATGTTTCCTGTTCGGGCAAGCCGCTGGTCACCGGATGGCGGTGCCCTAGCTCAGACACCAGCGGGCGGTAGGGTTGTTCGATCACCCGCGCGGTCGGCGTGGCGGGCAAAACCTCTCCGAGGGGGGAACGGTAGATGCTGTCGGCGCTCGCGAAATCCGCCCCGGCAGCGACCAGCACAGCACCCCCGCCGCGCACATAATTCGCGACGTTTTCAAGATAGAGCGACGGCAGGATGCCGCGGCGTTTGTAGCGGTCAAAGATGATCAGATCGAAATCCTCGATCTTTTCCATGAACAACTCGCGGGTGGGAAAGGCGATCAGCGAAAGTTCGTCCACCGGCACGCCATCCTGTTTTTCCGGCGGGCGCAGGATCGTGAAATGCACCAGATCGACAGAGCTGTCGGATTTCAGCAAATTGCGCCACGTACGCCCGCCCTGATGCGGCTCCCCGCTGACAAGTAGCACCCGCAGACGGTCGCGCACCCCGTTGATCTGGATCAGCGCGGCATTGTTGCGGTCGGTTAGCTCTCCTTCGGCCTCGGGCAACGAGAACCGGATCACATTGCGCCCGCCGTGGGGCAGGGTCACGGGCAGTTCCAGATCTTGGCCAACGGGCACGCGGAAGGTCTGCGGCGGCTCCCCATCGACCGAAATTTCAAGCGGGGCCAGCGCGTCTTTTTGCGGGGCGGCCCCAAGGTCGTCGATGCGCAGGGTCAGGGTCACGGGTTCGCCGATGATGGCAAAGGCAGGGGCGTTGCGGACGGACAGGCGGCGATCCCAATCGCTTTGCTTTCCGGTCATCAACAGATGCATCGGTGCGAGCAGATCGACTGGCAGATCGGCGTCGTGAACGCGCCCGTCGCTGAGCGCAAGGATGCCTGCGATCCGGGCGCGCGGCTCTTCGGCAAGCACCTCTGACAGGGCGGTCATCAGCTGCGTGCCGCTATCGCCTTCTCCATCGGGCACGGTCACGCGGCGCAGTTCCGTGTTCTCGCGCGCGGTGATCTGTGCTGCCAACGTCTCTGCGGCGGCGGCGGTTTGTGCGGGCCGGTCTGCGAGGGATTGGCTGGCGCTTTCGTCTTCCAGCATCACGACGATATCGGTGAGCGGCGCGCGGTCTTCCTGCTGCACGGAGGGGCCAGATAGCGCCGCCAGAACGACGAGCATCGCCGCCCCCCGCAGCGCCCAGCCTTGCAACCCACGCAGCATCGCCAAGGCAACGGCCACCAGCGCCAGTGCGGCAACGCCCCATAAGATCGGTAGCGGGATCAGCGGGTCGAAGATGATGGTCGATGTCATTGGCCCAACCTGTCCAGCAGCGCAGGCACATGCACCTGATCGGATTTATAGTTGCCGGTCAGCACATGCATGACCAGATTGACGCCGAACCGGTAGGCCAGCTCGCGCTGACGTTCCCCGGCGAAACCGCGCCCGATCGGTACCATCGGCGCGCCGTTCGAGGACACGGCCCAGGCCGCGGCCCAGTCATTGCCACCGATGACAACCGGGCTCACCCCGTCATTCAGATTGCGAAACGGCATCCCCTCTACCTGTTCCGCATCGGGGGGCGATGCCTCTACCCACAGATCGCGCCCGCTGTGCCGTCCGGGGAAGTCCTGTAGCAGATAGAACGTGCGGGTCAGCACGTGATCCGCAGGCAAGGGTTCAAGCGGGGGAATGTCCAGCGGCGCGGCGAGATCTTGTAGCTTGCGCCCGTTGGGACTGGCGGCCCCGAAGCCCGCGATATTCGCATCACGTGTGTCGAACAGGATCATCCCGCCGGAGCGCAGATAGTCGTTCAGCTTGCGATAGGCCGTATCCGAAGGGCGGGGCTGATCGGGGGTGATGGGCCAGTATAGCATGGGGAAGAAAGCAAGCTCATCCCGCTCCAGATCCACACCGATGGGGTTGGCAGGTTCGACCGAGGTGCGGAAATAAAGCGTATCCGACAACCCGCGCAATCCGGCATCCGACATCTCGTCAACCGACGCGTTGCCGGTGATCACATAGGCCAGCGTCATCTCCGCCGTGGCGTTCAGGGCAAAGCTGTCGTCCGCCTGCGCATCGGCCTGCGTCGGTGCATAGATCAGCGCCGCAAGGATCAGCCCTGCGGCATTGCTGTGCTTGAGCAGCCGCCCCGACAAGGACAGCGACGCGATGACATCAGCGAGCAGCAGTAGAATCGACAGGGACAACAGCCAACCGGCAAGCGGCTGTTCATCGGCCACATCAAGCCCACGTACTGGCACATCCGCTGGCCATGCCGCGGGGGTCAGGGTGGTATCTGCAACCACCACATTGCGCGCAATGCGCCGATCGCCAGAGGCATAGACCCCCGGTTGCAGGTCTGGGCCCGCAGGCGCGGCCATCAGATCAGCCCCGTCCACACCGGGCAGCGTACCCGCGTCAGATAGTGTGCCAAACCCGTCCATCACGCGCAGGGGCGTCCACGTCGTGCCCTGCAGGTCCGAGGCCTCGATACCGGCGGAAGATGAAGAAATCGCTAACCGTTCCATCATCTGCACAAACAGCCCCGACAGCGGCAACGTCGACCACTCGGCCGTGGCTGTCACGTGAAACAATACGATCTGCCCCTGTCCTACCTGCTTGCGGGTGACCAGCGGGGTGCCATCGCTTAGCGATGCGATCACACGCTCTGCCAGTGTCGGGTCGGGCTGCGCGACGACCTGGGCCGAGACGGTCACATCCTGCGGTATCTCCAACCCGTAAAACGGAGAGGATTCGCGGAAGCTGTCCAGCGTTTTCGGGGCGCCCCAGCTCATTGCGCCGCCGACACTGCGGCCACCGGCCCGCAGGCGCACAGGCATCAGAGGGTCTTCGGTATCTCGGCTGATGTCGCTGGCAGCGATGCGTGGACCGGCGAAACGCACCAACATGCCACCGGCTTCGATCCAGTCGATCAAGGGGGCCTGCTCTGCCTCCGATAGGGTCGCGATATCGGCCAGTACGATCACATCGGGGTTTGCGGGCAGCACATCGCCAATTCCCCCCTCAATCAGATCGGCGGCGGGGGCCAAGGCCTGTTCGATGTAGTGCAGGGGGGACAGCAGCTCCAGCCCTTCGCGGTTTTCCCGCCCGGCGATCAGCCCGACCTCGCGCCGCCGCAGCGCATCATCCACCAGCGTCGTCGCCCCGGCGGAGCGTTGGCCCGCGATGTCGAAACGCGTGATCCGCGCGCGAAGCTCTGCGGGCAGGGACAGGGCCGCGCTGGCCTGCGTTGATCCTGCGTCGAATGTGGCCGGAACGCTGGCAAGGACGCGGATATTCCCCGCCGGATCACGGCCCTGCGCAGTGATGGTCACCGACCGCTCAGCGCCAGCAAGGGCGCGCTTGGCGGTCAGGGTAATCGCCCCGTCCTCATAGGTCGCGGGGGCCAGTGCCAGTACGTCTGCGCCAGTCTGATAGACCTCGACGTTGCCCTTGCCCTGAAGCGCATCAAGCATCGCGTCGCGCCCGGAATAGGCCAGCCCGTCGCTGAACCACAGGGTATCGAAACCGCCAAGCGTGTCCGCGATCTCTATCGCGCGGTCAATGTCGGCGGAGGCGGGCTGCCAGGGGGCGGGATCGAACCCGGCCAGACGGCTGCGCCATGCGTCAGCGGATTGAAAGGCGGGTGCTTCTGGTCGGGTGAGGGTCAGGAAACCGACCGTGCGTCCAGCGCGTGCCGCACGGGTCAACTGCGCCTCTAGCGCTTCGGTTTGCTGCGGCCAACGCGTGGCTCCCGCCCAAGACCCGTCGAGCACAATCAGCAGCGGGCCGGTGCCTTGGGTCTGTTCCTCTTGCGGGTTCAGGCTCGGTCCGGCCAGCCCGATGATCAACGCGGCCACCGCCAGCATGCGCAGCAGCAGCAACCACCACGGCGTGCGGTCCGACACGCTTTCATCATCGCTCAGCCCAAGCAGCAGCGCCACGCCGGGAAAGCGGCGGCGGATCGGCGCAGGTGGCACCGCGCGCAGGATCAGCCACAGGATCGGCAGCGCCAGAAGCGCCAGCAGCATCCACGGCGCGGTAAAGCCGATGCCCCCAAGAACGGTCATGCTGCCCCCCCGCTGCGCGTATCCAGCGCCGCATAGAGCCACAAAAGCGCCGATTGTGCGGTGCTGTCGGTGTGGTGCAGCCCGTATTGCCAGCCAGTCAGGGCACAAAGCTGCCGCAGCTCTGCCTTGCGCGCGGCGAGCCGTTCCAGATAGCGGTCTTTCAGGTCGCTCGCTTTCAAGGTCTCGTGGCGCAGCGTGCCGCCAACGCTTTCAAAGATGGTGCGGCCGGTGAACGGGAAGGCCTCTTCCGAGGGGTCCAGCACATGATATAAAACGCCGCGCACCCCGCGGTCCGCCGCTTTGGTCAGCGCGGTGGTCACCCCCCCAAGATCCCCCATGAAGTCAGAGATGAACACGGCCCGTGCATGGGGGATCATGGCGCGATGTTCCGGCGGGGCGTAGTCGGCGGCGTCGTCCTGACACAGGGCTTCGGCAAGGCGCAGGATCTGCGGCCTGCCGGATCGCGGGGGCAGGGCGCTGCCGGTCAGCCCGACCCGTTCACCGCCCCGTTGCAGCAGGATCGCTAGCGCCAACCCGATCAGCCGCGCGCGGTCGCCCTTCTGTTCCAATGCAGCGGTCGAGGCAAAGCGCATGGACGCCCCCTGATCGACCCAAAGCATGACCGACTGCGCGATCTGCCATTCGCGTTCGCGCACGAACTCATGGTCCCCCATGGCCGAACGCCGGTGGTCGATGCTGCGACGGCTATCCCCGGCCTGTGCCGGACGGTATTGCCAGAAATCATCCCCCACCCCTGCGCGTCGACGCCCATGAGCCCCCAGCAGGACTGCACCGGCCAGATGCTCTGCACGGGCCAGCAGCGCGGGCAAACGGGCGGCTTGCTCCTCTGATCGGATGCGAAGGGTGTCGGGGCTGTTCACGCCGCGGCCTTTTCCCGATCAGGCTGGCAGCGGTTGTGTCAATCAGCGCGGATAGGCTGTCGCCACGAGCGCGCGCCGCGAAGTTCAGCGCCATACGGTGCAGCAACACAGGACGGGCCATATCGATGACATCCTCCGCCGACGGTGCCAGACGCCCCTGCAACAAAGCGCGCGCCCGCACCGTCAGCATCAACGCTTGCGCGGCGCGTGGGCCGGGGCCCCACGCCACGGTATCGCGCACTTGCGGGCTGGCATCAGGCCCGTCAGGGCGGAAGGCGCGGACCAGATCAAGGATCAGCTCGACCACCGATTCACCCACCGGCATCTGCCGCAGCAGCGTTTGCGCGGCCAGTAGCTCTGCCGTGGTAAAGACGGGCGCGGCCTGCGCATCGGTATCCCCTGTGGTGGCCAGCAGAATATCCCGCTCTGTCTCCCGGTCGGGGTAGGCCACGTCGATCTGCACCAAAAAGCGGTCAAGCTGGGCCTCGGGCAGCGGGTAGGTGCCTTCTTGTTCAATGGGGTTCTGGGTGGCGAGCACGTGAAACGGATGCCCCAAGGCGCGGTCCTGTCCGGCGACGGTCACGGTCTTTTCCTGCATCGCCTGTAGCAAAGCCGACTGGGTGCGCGGCGAGGCGCGGTTGATCTCGTCCGCCATCAGCAACTGGCAAAAGATCGGCCCCTCGACAAAGCGGAACGCGCGGGTGCCATCGGCGGCGGTGTCCAGCACCTCTGACCCCAGAATATCGGCAGGCATCAAATCGGGCGTGAACTGAACCCGATTGCCATCCAGCCCCATTACCGTGCTCAGCGTTTCGACCAGCCGCGTCTTGCCCAGACCCGGCAAACCGATCAGCAGCCCGTGGCCACCGCACAGCAGGGCCGTCAGCGTCAGGTCAACGACCCGTTGCTGCCCGATGAAACGCCGGTTGATCGAGGCCTTCGCCTCGGCCAGCTTTTCGCCAAGCGTCTCGATTTCTGCTACCATATCGCGGGCTTGGGTCATGACTTTTGCGTCCTCGGGGTTATATCAGTTAGATGTAAGTGTATCGTGTGAACAGGAAATGGCAAAAGCAATGAGTGGACAAAAAACCGTGACCCCGACAGCAGAAAGCCTTGCCGCCTCTGTTTCCGCCGCCAAAACACGCGGATTGCCGCCGGTTGAAAAGTGGAACCCCCCGTTTTGCGGCGATCTGGACATGGAGATCAAACGCGACGGCACTTGGTTCTATCAAGGAACCCCCATCGGACGCATCGGGCTGGTAAAGCTGTTCGCATCGATTCTGATCCGCGAAGAAGATGATTACTTCCTTGTGACGCCAGTTGAAAAGGTCGGCATCAAGGTCGAGGACGCCCCCTTTGTCGCCATCGATTTCGAGGCCGAAGGCAGTGGCACCGACCAGAGGCTGACCTTCCAGACCAATCTGGAAGACATCGCCGTCGCAGGCCCCGATCTGCCTATCCGAGTTGAGCGCGACCCAGAAGATGGTGAACCCGCGCCCTACGTCTGTATCCGCCGCAACTTGGAGGCGCTGATCGACCGCAAAAGCTTTTACCGGTTGGTCGAGCTTGGCGTGCATCACGACGGCTGGTTCGGCGTATGGTCGGACGGCAGCTTCTTTGGTATTATCCCCTCGGACGAACTGCCCGATTGATCCTGCCTGCCACAGCGCGACAATAGCGGCCCGAACCGGATGATCCTTCATGAAGCCAGCCGCGAACCTTACTCTGCTGTGGCCCGAGCTGCCCTATCTTGACCGTTTTGCCGTCGCCGCAAAGGCAGGGTTTACCGCCGTAGAGGTGCTTTTCCCCTATGATCTGGCCGCCAAAGAGACGCTGCGCGCCTGTGTCGCCAACGGCTTGCAGTTGATCCTGATCAACGCCCCGCCGCCCAATTACACCGGCGGCGCACAGGGCTTTGCCGCGGTGCCCGAACTGGCGGCGCGTTTCCGCGTCGATATCCAGCGGTCGTTTCGATATGCCACCGCGCTCAAGGTCCGCTATCTGCATGTCATGGCGGGCAATGGGCAAGGCGCGCTGGCGCGGCAAACCTTCATCGACAATCTGATCTGGGCGGCTGATATCGCGCCCAAGGGGCTTACCCTGACGGTCGAACCGCTGAACCCCGTCGCGATGCCGGGGTATTTCATGAACGACTACGCGCTTGCCGCCGATGTGCTGCGTGCTGTGAACCGGCCGAACGTCCGGCTGCAATATGACAGCTACCACGCGCAGATGATCCACGGCGACGCGGTGGCGGTGTTCGAACAATACAAAGACCTGATCGTACATGTGCAGCTTGGCGACGCGCCCGATCGCAGCGCGCCCGGGGCGGGCACGGTTGATTTCCCCGCGCTCTTCGCCGCCCTGCGCCGCGCGGGGTATCGCGGCTGGGTCAGTGGCGAATATATCCCCGGCCCACGGACCGAGGACAGCCTGGGCTGGATGACACTCAGCTAGCCGCAGGGGGGCACTTCAGAGGCGATTAATGCGCCTCAGCCCAACTCGCCCCGACGCCTGCATCTACGTCGAGCTTCACGTCCAGTTTGACCACCGGATCGGCTGCATTCTCCATCACCTGGCGCGCGGCGGCGATCAGATCGTCCTCGGCCCCTTTCTCCACCTCGAACAGCAATTCATCGTGGACCTGCAACAACATGGTGGCGGGCAGATCCTTGATCGCGTCGGGCATACGGATCATCGCGCGGCGGATCACATCGGCGGCGGTGCCCTGAATAGGCGCGTTGATGGCCGCCCGTTGGGCAAAACCTGCGCGGGGGCCCTTGGCGCTAATCTCGGGCG
>Ga0114910_1000945_pt1 | contig 14169 bp, 13 predicted proteins | sample MalvireepMed_908_FD_83500 | JGI IMG/M metagenome (GOLD analysis project Ga0114910, IMG submission 83500) | Marine viral communities from the Global Malaspina Expedition - Malaspina viral metaG DeepMed_908 | ecosystem: Environmental > Aquatic > Marine > Oceanic | place: Mediterranean Sea...
CTGCAATTCTCCGTCCCCCGGGGCGTGCAGATGGTGTGCGAGGACGAGAACGTGCATTTCGCATCGATCCTCGCCTACCATGCCCCCAGCGGGACGATCTTCGTCGACGATACGCTGAGCGCGCTCAAGGCGCCCTTCCCCCTCTCGCTGTTGCCGATGGCCGGGCGCCTGTCGTTCCATCCGACGCTGGCCAAGGCGCTCGAGCCCGATCCGCACGCCGCCGACGCCTTTCGCGAATGGGCGATCGGCATGGCGCAGGACTGGGCCGACACGCGCTGCATCGCCACCGCGCATAATGCCACGGTCGACCTGTCGCCGGGCGAATTTCCCGAAGCCATCGGGGCTGCACTGGGCCGGGTGTCGAAAGTCCTGCAAAAGCATCGCCACGTGCCGCAGCACGTTTGAGGGCTGGCCCTGCGCGCCTGCGCGAAGTTCGTCGAATGCTGGCGCCTCCTGAACCGTCGCGGATGGTATTGGCCCCGCACCGCGCTATCTAGGCGCGATGGATTTCGTCCGTTCCACCCTGTTCCGCGAGAACGCGCCGATGTTCGGCGTGGGCGCGATCCTGTTCGTGGCCTTTGCCGCGATGGCGGCAATCGGGCCGGTACGTACGGACCCGGCGGCGCAGATCGTCGAGGGCGATGTCGCGTCCCCGCCGCCGGTCGAAACCCTGCCCGCCGACGGCGAAGAGGACGATCCGCTCGAATCCGAGCTTGCGCCGGACGATGCCGTGGCACGCAATGCGGCGGTCGAGATCGTCGAGGGCGGGCCGGGCACCGCGCCATCCTTCATCTTTGCGGGCAGCGCGGCCGACAGGGTGCGTGCGCGCGACTGCCTCGCGCTCGCGGCGATGGCCGAGGCAGGCTATGGCGATGCGGACCAGCGCGCGGTGATGCAGGTCATCCTCAACCGCACCCGCCACCCCGGTTTCGCGAACAGCGTCTGCGGTGTCGTCTACCAGGGGTCGCACCGCAAGACGGGCTGCCAGTTCACCTTCACCTGCGACGGTTCGCTCGCCCGCCGCTATCCCGAGAGCGAGTGGCGTGCGGCCCGCCAGCGGGCGGAAGAGGCGCTGGGCGGCCGGGTCGAGCCTGCGGTCGGCATCGCCACCCACTATCACGCCAATTACGTGTTTCCCTGGTGGAGCCCGCAGCTGGACAAGATCGCGGTCGTCGGCCCGCACATGTTCTATCGCTGGCGCGGCTTCTGGGGCACGCCGCAAGCGCTCAATGCGCGCTACAGCGGCGGCGAGCCCGACCCGATGGGGCTGCGCGAGAGCGCGCTGGAGGTCGACCGGCCCGAAACGGTGCGCAAGACCTTTGCCGAGGACGGCACGCCCCAGCGCACGATCACCAGCGGCAGCGAGGGAGGGCCGCGTGTGATCGAGGGCGCGACCGACGCAGGATCGGCGCCCTCCCCCGCCTCCGCCAGGCCCGCGACCTCGCCCGACCCGCGCGTGCATTTCGTACTCGTCGGGCGCGGCGAGCCACCCGCCGTTCTGGTCGAGCGTGCCCGCGCGCTGTGCCCGGGCGGCGGCTTCTGCCAGGTCTATGGCTGGACCGATCCTTCCGCCATCCCCTCCCAGCTCCCCCTCTCGCCAGAGGCGCGGCGCACGCTGGGCTTCAGCTTCCTGCCCGCGCGTTCGGGCCATGGCGAAGCGATCTATTTCGACTGCCGCACCTTTCCCGAGCCCGCGCCCGGCGCCTGCCTCCCCCGCGCCCGCCTGTGAACCGGCAGCTGTGAACCGGCAACCGGTGCCGTAGCGGATTTGCCCCGCGCAACCGTGCGGGCTACTCGACCGGCAAAATCGAAATGGGAGAGAGGCAATGACGGGCGGCGATCAGACATATGACGAGGTCGTCACGGGCCGCCGGAGCATTCGCGGGTTCCTGGACAAGCCCGTGCCGCGCGCGGTGATCGAGGAGGTGATCGCGCTGGCCACCCGCGCGCCGTCCTCTTTCAACAACCAGTGCTGGAACTTCACGGTCGTGACCGGCGATCCGCTCGACGCGATCCGGCGGGGCAATACCGAGGGCATTCTCGCGGGCAATCCCGACAGCCGCGAATTCCGCCGGCCCGAAGGCGACATGCCCGAGCATCACCGCCGCCGCCAGATCGACGTTGCCAAGCAGCTCTTCGGGGCAATGGGGATAGAGCGTGACGACAAGGAGCGGCGGCAGGACTGGACGCTGCGTGGATTCCGCCAGTTCGATGCGCCGGTCTCCATCGTCGTCACCTACGACCGCGCGATCCTGGGCAGCGATATCGCCCCCTTCGATTGCGGCGCGGTCACCAATGCGCTGGTCAATGCGGCATGGTCGCGCGGGCTTGGCTGCGTCATCAATTCGCAGGGCATCATGCAGAGCCCTGTCGTGCGCGAACATGCGGATATTCCAGAGGATCAGGTCATCATGATCTGCATCGCAATGGGCTGGCCCGATCCCGATTTCGCCGCGAACGACGTGGTAACGCAGCGAAAGCCCCTCGAAGAGACCGTCCGCTTCGTGGGCTTCGGGGGCTGAGCGGGCGCTTTTCGGTGCGGGCGCGCCCTCGCCACGGCATAACCGCGCAAATCGTGCGTTTCGGGAATTGCTTTTTCGGTCGGGGCTGACGATATTGCCGCCATGGGTCAGGCAACACCGATCGTCGTTATCGAAGCTTACGGAGATCAGTCCTTCATCCTGTCGGATCCCAAGCCGCTCGACTGGGTCTGCCAGATGGTGGAAACCAGCCCGATCGCCTCGGTCGTTTCCGACCCGCGCTTGCCCGACAATCCGCTGGTTGCAGTCAATCAGGCCTTCATCGAACTGACGGGCTACGGCCCCGAAGAAATTCTGGGCCGGAACTGCCGCTTCCTCGCCGGTGAGGGGACCGAACCTTGGCTGACCGAGAAGATCAGGCAGGGGGAGCGCAACCGCAAGCCGGTGCTGGTCGAAATCCTGAACTACAAGAAAAGCGGCGAACCGTTTCGCAACGCGGTGCTGGTCGCGCCGATCTACGACGACGATAACGAATTGCTCAATTTCCTCGGCAGCCAGGTCGAGATCGACTGCGGCGAGCCGCAACTGGCTGCCAGCCGGCGCGAGCGTGCATCGGCGATGATCCAGACCCTGTCGCCGCGCCAGTTCGAAGTGACGCGCATGGTCGCCAGCGGCCTCCTGAACAAGCAGATCGCCGCCGCGCTCGGCCTGTCGGAAAAGACCATCAAGATGCACCGCAAGCTGGTGATGGAAAAGCTGGAACTGCGCACTTCGGCAGACCTGATCCGCGTGGCGGTGGAAGCGGGCATCTAGCCACCTGTACGCGCGTGTTTAGCGGGGAGAGACACGTCCCTCCCCGCCGCTCGACAGGCTACGCCTTCGCTTCGCCGACCCTGGCTGCGCAGCGTTCCACCCAATCCTGGACCTCGGGGCCGGCAGGCAGGGAATCGCCGAACCACTTGAAAGGCGAACTGCACAGCATGTCCGCCGCGCTGAACCGATCGCCCAGCAGCCACGGGCCTGCGCGCAGCGGCACTGCCAGCTGTTCCAGCATACGCGCCATATCGCCCAGACCGTCGGTTACGACCGGATGCGACACGCCCGCCCACTGGAGGATCAGCAGCGGCTCCATCACGCCCTGGTAATACGACAGCCACGAAAGATACGCGCCGCGCGCCGCCTCACCCGGCAGCGGGCCGAGTTTCGCCTGCGGATACTTGTCGGTCAGGTAGAGCATGATCGCCCCGCGCTCGCGCACGTGGTCGTCGCCGTCGACGAGGTAGGGCACCTTCTTCTCGGGATGCGGATTGTCGGGGTCCTGCGCGCCCGAGCCGTCCTGCCGGGTAATGCTGACCTCGCGAATCTCCACATCCGCGCCGAGCATTCGGACAAGTTCGACCACCGTGTCGGAGCGTGTCTGGGGCGAGTGATAGAGCGTGGGCATAGTGTTTTTCCTTTCCGTTTGCGGTGGGCAACGGATAGGCTCGCCCTGCTGACAGAACGAGGCAGTAGGACATGGCACGGCAAGACAGGCTCATGCGGTTGCTGGCCGCGCTCAGGCGGCTGCCCTCCCCGGTCACGGCGGAGCGGCTGGCCGCGGAAACCGAAATCTCGCGCCGCCAGCTCTATCGCGACATCGCTACGCTGCGCGCAGGGGGCGTGCTGATCGATGGGGCGGCAGGCTATGGCTATACGCTGACCGAAGATCCCGCGCTGCCGCCGCAAAGCTTCTCCCGCCTGGAGACCGAGGCGCTGATGCTGGCGGTGGGCAGTCTGGACGAGTTGGGGGACGATCGACTCGCCAAGGCCGGGCGCGACGCGATGGCGCGCATCATCGCCACCCTGCCCGACCGTCAGGCGCGCCAGTCCATGCACGCGATCATGCGTGCATGGCGCATGCCCGGGGAGCGCCCGCAGATCGCGGTCGATGTCGATCTGCTAAGGCAGGCCTGTTGGGACGAGATGAGCGTGACTATCACCTATCGCGACCGGCAGGAGCGGGTGACGCAGCGCGAGATCCTGCCGCTGGGCCTCTCCTACAGCCCCACCACGCTTATGGTGGTCGGCTGGTGCCTGCTGCGCGAGGGCTATCGCACCTTCGAGGTCGCGCGGATGGAGCGGCTGGAACTGGGCGAGACGAGCTTCCGCCCGCGCCGCGTCGAGCTGCTGCGCAGATACCAGGCGATGCGGATGGCCGAATGGGAGGCGCAGAAGAAAGCCGGCGCAGGCTAGAGCCCACCTCGATGGCCTCGCCCGGCGTTACTGCCCTTCGACCGCCAGTCGAACCTGCGCTTCGTCGACCTCGCCCGTCAGCAGCCAGCCGAGCATCGCCTGGCGCAGGGCGATTTGCCGATCCTCGGATAGATTACCCCAGGCGTGCTTCATCCCCCGCACCTCCCAATAGGTGAACGCGGGATTGTCCGCCGTTTGGAGGTCCGTCACCAGTTGCCGCGCGCTGTCCACGGGTGTGTTCTCGAAATCGAGTTCGCCATGCACGATCAGGATCGGCACGCGGTTGTCGATCAGGAGGGGGGACAGGCGCGTGCGCAGACGCGATGCCCAGGTGGCGTAGCTTTCCCCATTCCACATGTCGGTGCCGTTGGGGTTGGCTTCGATCCGGGCGAAATCGCCGCGCAGATCGGCAAGGCACGCCTCGCGATCATAGGTGCCATCGTCGGGGCACGCCCAGAATTGCTCGAAATGTTCGGCCATCGTCAAGCCGCCGCCCATCGCACCCAACACGGCGCGGTCGATATCCGGGCGGTACGTGACGATCTGGGCGGCTACGTCTCCGCCATCGGACCAGGCCCAGACGAAGATCTGGCCGTTCCACCAGTCCGCCTCCGCACCGAGGTGCTGAAGGACGCGCAGATGGTCCAGTACGCGGTTCTGGATCGTGTAGTAGCGATGGAAGGTCGCGCTGCACTCCTCGCCATGCGGGGTTGCCCCCTCGACGCCGGGCTTTTCGACCATGACCCGCGCATAGGGCACCGGATCGTCGGCTTTGGGCGCGTAACTGCCCCAGCCCATCTCCCGCAGCTGCCCCGCACAGCCCGAACCATCGACCCACAGCAGGATGGGCACCTTTTCCTCGATCGCGGGGCGATCGACATAGAACGTGATGGGTCGTTCGTCGGCGGCCGGGATCACCCGCTCTTCGTGCAATAGCTCGCGAGCCGAACCGGCGTGCGGCAGAGCGAGCATCAGCACCGCAAGCAACAGGCCGATACCGCGCATCACCGAAGGTTCACCACGTTATCGGTCTGCGGACGTTCGCGGCGACCGTCGTACAGGCTCAGCATCGGATCGTCGTCGACCACGACCGTGCGGGTTGCGCCGAAGCCGTTGAAATCGGTCTTCATCGCCGCGCCGTAAGCGCCCAGCATGCCGATCTCGATGTAATCGCCCGCGGCGATATCGGCGGGCAGCGCGAAGGGCCCTTCCATGTAATCCGCATCGTCGCAGGTCGGCCCGTAGAGCGCGAAATCCTCCGCCGGTGCATGTTCGTCATGGTCGAGCGCGCGGACCGGGAATTTCCACCCCAGGTGCGCGGCATCGTAGAGCGCGCCATAGGCGCCGTCGTTGATGAACAGCTCGTTCCCGCGGCGCTTGTCGACCCGCGCGAGGAGCGAGGAATATTCGGCGCACAGCGCGCGGCCCGGCTCGCACCACAGCTCCGACGAATAGGACACCGGGAGCGATTCCGAAGCGCGGAAGATCACGTCGAAATAATCTTCGAGCGGGGGCGGCTCCATGCCGGGATAGATGCTCGGAAAGCCTCCGCCCACGTCGACGATGTCGATCACCACGCTCGATGCGACGATCGCGGCACGCGCACGCTCGATCGCCTGCACATAGGCGAACGGCGTCATCGCCTGGCTGCCGACGTGGAAGCACACGCCCAGCCAGTCGCTATGCTGGCGGGTCTGCTGCAACAGCACGGGCGCATCGATCAGATCGGCACCGAACTTGCTGGCGAGCGAGAGTTCGGAAAACTCGCTCGACACGCGCAGGCGCACCAGCAGCTTCAGGTCCTTCGCAGGCGTTCCGTCGGGCGCGCGTCAGGCGTCCACGATCGTCGCCAGCTCTTCCTCGCTATCGAGGCTGAAGGTGCGGCAGCCGTGTTCGTGATACGCTTCGGCGATCGCGCTCTTCGGCTTGACCGGGTGCATGAAGCACAAATCGGCATCGGGCAGGATCGAGCGCACCAGACGCACTTCGACGATCGAGGCCACGTCGTAATGCGTGATCCCGTTATCCCACAAGATGCGGATCAGATCGGGGGAAGGATTCGCCTTGACCGCGTAGAGCGAGCGTCCGCGAAAGCCGTCCGCAAAGAAACGCGCGGCGCGCGCCGCGGCGTGCGGGCGGTTCAGAATGACCGGTTCGTCGGGCGCGAGGGCTTCGACTACGGATCGAGCGTCAGGATATAAGGCCAATTCAAGGGACCCCCTAAACGGCTCTTGCGAGCCATGAAACGACAAGCTGCCTTGCGGTTAGGAAGTCCCCTTGGGGCAGCGGGAGCGGCGCAAATAATACCCATGGGATTAAATGCAAGTGAATATCGCCGGCGCGCGGCCGGAAGCTTCACACAATCAACGCCGCTCACGCGCTAGGTTCCGAAAAACGGCGTAAAGCCTCGGCGAAAACGCGCTCCGGTGCGATGGGCCGACGGCGGTGCCGGTCAGGAAAGCCGGTTGCGAAATTCCTCGTACCCGAAGCGTTTGATGCAATCGAGCGCGTCGCTCTCGCTGTCCCACAGCCAGATCGAGGGCAGCGGCACGCCGTTGAAGGTGTTGGTCTTCACCATCGAATAATGCGCCTGGTCGAGGAAGACGATCCGCTGCCCCGGCTCGTTGGGCACGGGCAGCGAATATTCGCCGATCACGTCGCCCGCGAGGCAGGAGGGGCCGCCGAGGCGCACCGGCGGCTCGCCCGCCTTCTCGTGCAGCATCGCGGGGCGATACGGTGCCTCGATCACATCGGGCATGTGGCAGGTGGCGGAAATGTCGGTGATGGCGAAGGGTCCGTCGTTCTCCCCGGTGTCGAGGATCGTGCCCACCAGAATGCCCGCATCCAGCGCGACCGCCTCGCCCGGCTCCAGATAGATTTCCGCGCCGGTATCGTCCTTCGCATCACGCAGGAACTCGATCAGTTCCTCCCGCTCGTAATCGGAGCGGGTGATGTGGTGCCCGCCGCCCATGTTGATCCATTTGAGTTGGCCGAAATACGGCTCGATCGCGTCGAACACCCGGTCCCACGTGCGGTGGAGCGGTTCGAAGCCCTGTTCGCACAGGTTGTGGAAGTGGATGCCCTCCACCCCCTCCATATGCTCCTCGGTCAGCTGGCTGAGCGGGAAGCCCAGGCGGCTGCCGGGGCTGGAGGGGTCGTAGCGCGGCACCTCGCCGGTCGGCACCTGCGGATTGATTCGCAGGCCGACGTCGAACGCGCCGCCGCTGGCGCGGGCATGCTCAAGGATCAGGCTCGCGCGCTGCATCTGGCCCGGCGAATTGAAAATCACGTGGTCGGAAAGCCGCGCGACCTCCTCCAGCTCGTCGGGCTTGTAGGCGGCGCAATAGGTGCTGATCTCGCCATCGTAGAACTCGGATGCCAGCCGCGCTTCCCACAGGCCGGAGGTGCACACCCCGTCGAGATATTCGCCGATGATCGGCGCGGTGCTCCACATGCTGAACGCCTTGAGCGCAGACAGCATCTTGATATCCGCCTCGTCGCGGATCTCCGCCAGGATCTGGCAATTGGTGCGCAGCTTCGCCGCATCCACCACGAAGGCGGGCGTATCGACGCGCGAGAGATCGAATTGGGCGAAGGCGCCCGGGTCGCCAGCTTTTGTTTCCATGCTCCGCCAGATAGGGGAGCCGCCCGGCCCTGTCATCGGGGCCCGTCATGCGCCGGTCGAGAAATTCTGCTCGCCGTCAGGCCCGATGCTATGCCAAGCAAGCGAGGGCGTCGCGGATCGAGAAGCAAGCGTGGGGACGGAGAATGCTCCGCATATCGGCGATATTTCTGATGCTGGCGGCGGTGATCGCTCCGGCAAATGCCAACGAGCTGGACGATTTCGTTGCGGCGCAGATGCGCGATTCCGCGCTTCCCGGCGTCGCCTGGGCGGTGATCGACGGCGAAGAAGTAACCACCGGCGCGCATGGAGTCGTCGCGAAGGGCAGCGATGCGCCGGTGACCCAGGACACGCGCTTCCTGCTCGGCTCGATCTCCAAGAGCTTCACCGCGCTCGCGATCATGCAGCTGGTCGAGGCGGGCAAGCTCGATCTCGACCGGCCGGTGGCGCAGTATCTCGGCGATTTCGAGGATAAGCCCGCCGGCTCGATCACGCTCAGGCAATTGCTCGGCCATACGAGCGGCTTTTCGACCCTGCAGGGCAACAGCGCCCCGCCGAAGACCGAGGCCATGCCCGATGCCATCGCCCGCCGCGCGGCATGGTTCGCGCAGCAGGACCTCGCCCACCCGCCGGGCACTCGCTGGGAATATTCCAACGCCAACTACCTGATCCTGGGCCGCGTGATCGAGGTGGTGAGCGGGCAGCGCTATGCCGAATATATCGCGGCGAACATCCTCCAGCCGATCGGCATGGACGACAGCTACGTCTCGACCGGAGAGCCGCAGGGTACGCTGGCGCAAGGGCATGTGCCCTGGTTCGGATCGATGCGCGCGACCGATGCGCAGTGGAGCGGCCTCGGCTCGGCTCCGCAGGGCGGGATCGTTTCGACGGCAGGCGACCTCGCGCACTACCTGCAGACGATGATGAACGGGCGCGACGATATCCTGAGCGCGGCGGGCAAGGCGCGGATGGTGCAGCCGGCGAGCGAGGCCGCGCCCGGCTACGGCTTCGGCTGGATGCTCGATGGTGCGGAAGGCAGCGCCTATCACACGGGGCTGAGCCCGGGGTTCGAGACCATCGCGGCGATGCTGCCTGCGCAGGGGCGCGGCGTGGTCGTGCTCACCAACGGCGGCAGCGGAATGGGCTTCGCGGAGACGACGCAGCTGCGTTATGGGCTGGTGGCCAAGGCACTCGACCTGCCTCCGCCGGGAGATACCGGGCGCGGGATGCGGATCGCCAATTACCTGTCGCTGGCACTTGCGCCCATCGTGCTGCTGCTGGCGGTGATCTGGGCATGGGTGAAGCGCGATGCGCTGCGCGCGAAGCGATCGAGCGCGTTCGGGCGGTTCAGCCTGTGGTTTCCGCTGGTCGCGATGGCGGCGGTGGCATGGATGTGCGTGGCGGTGATCCCGCAGCTGTTCGGCGTGTCGCTCTCGACCCTGCGCCTGTTCCAGCCGGACATGGCCCTGCTACTTAAGGCGACTGCCGTGCTGGGGATTGTGTGGGCGGTGGTGCGGCTGGGTGTGGCCTATAGTGGGCGGGCGGCGGGAGAATGAGGCGACTTGCCCCAATCCAGACCCGCGCAAAGGTTTCTCGCAGAGGCGCAGGGGAAAGAGAGACGGGGAGAGACTATCCGGAATTGTACCCGTTCGCCACGCGGCGGATGCCGTCTTTCATCGTGGCGTGAGAGAAATTGAGGAGCAGCCCTACGGGCTGTTTCATCAGCCGAAGATAGGTGACCAACTGGCGAACATGCGTCTGGCTTAGCCGCTCCACCGCCTTTATTTCGAGAATGAGGCGACTCTCGACGAGAATGTCTATCCGGAATGCCGCGCCGAAGGCGTGGCCGTCGAATTCGATGGGCACTGCCACCTGGCGTTCGACGCGCAATCCCCGCCTCTCGAGCCGACCCGCCAGAACCACTTCGTAGACATTCTCGAACAGCCCGGGACCAAGCTCGCGGTGTATCCCAATACACTCATCGACCACGATCCCGGATATTTCGTCGATCTCCACCGCCCTCCCCTTCTCCCCGTCTCACTTTCCTCCGCGTCTCTGCGAGAAACCGAAACCTAGAAGCCGACCGGCCCGTCCAGCTCCTTCACGTTCCACGGCAGGCCGTGCGCGTTCAGCATCTCCATGAAGGGATCGGGATCGAACTGCTCCATGTTGAACACGCCATCGCCGTCCCAGGTGCCCTGCACCATCATCGCGCTGCCGATCATCGCGGGCACGCCGGTGGTGTAGGAGACGGCCTGGTTGCCCGTCTCTTCATAGGCCGCTTCGTGCGAGCAGATATTGTTGATGTAGAACGTCTTCTCCCCACTGCCGTCCAGCGCTTCGCCGGTTGCGATGACGCCGATGTTCGTCTTGCCCTTGGTCGTTTCGCCAAGGCTTTCGGGCTTGGGCAGCACGGCGGCGAGGAATTGCAGCGGGATGATGTCGCGGCCCTGGTACTTGACCGGCTCGATGCTGGTCATGCCCACCGCCTGAAGCACGCTGAGATGCTTGATATACTCATCGCCGAAGGTCATCCAGAAGCGCGCGCGCTCCAGCTCGGGCACGAATTTCGCGAGGCTTTCCAGCTCTTCGTGATACATCATGTAGGCGTTCTTGGGGCCGACCTCTTCGAAGTCGAACTCGGTCTTCACCTGCATCGCGGGGGTTTCGACCCACTCACCGTTTTCCCAGTGGCGTGCAGGCGCGGTCACTTCGCGGATGTTGATTTCCGGGTTGAAATTGGTCGCGAAGGCCTGCCCGTGGTCGCCGCCATTGCAATCGAGAATGTCGAGCTGGCGGATGGTCTTGAGCTTGTGCTTCTTCAGCCACATCGTGAACACGGATGTCACGCCCGGATCGAAGCCCGAACCCAGCAGCGCCGTCAGCCCGGCTTCCTTGAAGCGGTCGTGATAGGCCCACTGCCAGTGATATTCGAACTTCGCCTCGTCCTTGGGCTCGTAATTCGCGGTGTCGAGGTAATCGACGCCTGCTTCGAGGCAGGCATCCATGATCGGCAGGTCCTGATAGGGAAGCGCGAGGTTCACCACCAGCTTGGGCTGCACCTTGCGGATCAGGTTGACCATCGCGGGGACTTCCTCGGCGTCGATCTCGTAGGTCGCCACATCCACGCCCGCGCGTTCCTTCACCGAAGCCGCGATCGCATCGCATTTCGATTTGGTGCGGCTGGCGAGGTGGATGTCGCTGAAAATCTCGGCATTGAACGCCATCTTGTGGACGCAGACCGAGCTGACGCCCCCTGCCCCGATCACCAGAACTGTCGACATGTCTCTTCTCCGTATGCGAATCTTCGTGCGCGCCCTTACCCAAACGGACGCGCCGGTCCAAACGATCCGGGCATAAGGATTGCGCATTCCGCACTTTCCTAAAGCGGGCCGGAGGCTTTAACGCACGCGTTCATGAGCTTATCGATCCCTGCCCTCGCCCTGCCCGCCCCCGTCACCGATCGCGAGGGAGGGTTTTTTCGCCCAGGACTGCGGTCCATGCGGTCCACATCTGTTGGAAAGGCGACGATCCGATGAGCGCCCCATCCCGCCAGCCGAGCGCCGAAGGCGTGCGCGCTGCCGCCGCCAGCATTGCGAAAATCCTCCCGCCGACGCCGCTGCTGCCGGTCGAGATAGACGGAACGCGCTGCTGGCTGAAGGCCGAGAGCCTGCAGCCCATCGGCGCGTTCAAGATTCGCGGCGGATGGTGGCGGCTCTCCAACCTTTCGGCAGACGAACGCGCGCGCGGCGTGGTCGCGGTCTCCAGCGGCAACCATGCGCAGGGCGTCGCGTGGGCGGCGAGGAAGCTCGGCATCAAGGCCGCGATCGTCATGCCGCGCAATGCGCCCAAGATTAAGCTGGAGGCGACCGAGGCGCTCGGTGCGGAGATCATCCTCTACGACCGGCCCGGAGAGGACCGTGACGAGGTCGCGGCGCGAGAGATCGCCAAGAGCGGCGCGGTGCTGGTGCATGCATTCGCCGATCCGTGGGTGATCGAGGGGCAAGGCAGCGCAGGGATCGAGATTACCGAGCAACTGGGCAAGCAGCCGCCCCTTATCCTCGCCTGTTGCGGCGGCGGCGGGCTGACCGCCGGGCTCGCCCTCGCCTGCCCGGAGAGCGCGGTGGTCCCGGTCGAGCCGGATGGGTGGGACATGGTCGGCCAGGCGCTCGCCAAAGGCGAGATCGTGCAGGTCGCGACAGACGCGCCCGAGACGATCTGCGACGCGCTCCAGCCACCCGCGACCCAGCAATTCAACCTCGATATTCTGCGCGGCCGGGTCCGCCCGGGCGTCACCGTGACGGACGACGACATCCGCAATGCTCAGCGCTTCGCATTTGCGCAGCTCGGCCTCGTCGTCGAGCCCGGCGGCGCGGCAGCCCTTGCCGCAGCCCTTGCCGGTAAGCTAGCGCTGATCGACGACACCACGATCATGGTGACGGGCCGCAATGTAGACCCCGCGCGCTTCGCCGCCACGATCGACCCGCGCTAACCGGAGACTACCCTAATGCCGCAAGGCGAAGCCCATATTATCGACCGTTCGGTCGTCCGCAAAAGCTCAGGGCTCAAAGACACGCTGCTGGACAAGGCCTTTGCCACCGCGTTTCGCGGGCTGGTCTATGCGCAGATCTGGGAAGACCCCGTGGTCGACATGGAAGGTCTGCAAATCAACGAGGATAGCCGCGTGCTGTGTATCGCCAGCGGCAGCTGCAACGCGCTGAGCTACCTCACCGCCAACCCGGCGGCGATCACCGCGGTCGACCTCAACCGCGCGCATATCGCGCTGGGCCGGCTCAAAATCGCGGCGATCAACGCGCTGCCCAATTACGACCTGTTCCGCCGCTTCTTCGCGCATTCCGATTACAAGGAGAATGTGGCGATCTACAAAGATCGGATCGCCCCGTTGCTCGACGCGGAAAGCCGCAAATACTGGGAAGGCCGCGATATTCGCGGGCGTCGGCGGATCACGCAGTTTTCGCGCGGGATCTACAAGCAGGGCCTGCTCGGCAACTTCATCGGCATGGCTCACCTGTTCGCCAAGCTTTACGGGGTGGACCTGCGCAAGGTGCTCGAAGCCCCGACCGTCGAGGAACAGCGCGAAATCTTCGAAAGCGAACTGGCGCCGGTGTTCGACAAGAAGTTCGTGCGCTGGGTCACCAACCAGCCCGCCTCGCTCTTCGGCCTCGGCATTCCGCCTGCGCAGTATGATGCGCTGGCGGGCGACGAGAAGATGGCCGAGGTGCTGCGCAAGCGGCTGGAAAAGCTCGCCTGCGATTTCGACGTGAAGGACAACTACTTCGCGTGGCAGGCCTTCAACCGGGGTTACAGCAAGGACGAGGATGCGCCGCTGCCCCCCTATCTCCAGCGCGAGAACTACGCGGACTTGCGCGAACGGGTCGCGAAGCTGAGCGTGCAGCGCGCCAACCTCTCCGAATTCCTGTCCTCGCAACCCGCGATGAGCCTTGATCGGTACGTCTTCCTCGATGCGCAGGACTGGATGGACGATATCCAGCTGACGGACCTGTGGCGCGAAGTGACCCGCACGGCCCGCCAGGGCGCACGCGTGCTGTTCCGCACCGCTGCCGAACCCAGCCTGCTGCCGGGCCGCGTGCCGAACGAAATCCTCGACAAGTGGACCTATCACGAGGAGCTGTCGAAAGATCTGACCCAGCGCGACCGCAGCTCGATCTACGGCGGCGTGCACCTCTACGAGCTCGCATGATGGCGCAGGGGGGGCCAAAAGACGGCAAAGTGCACGATCACGCGGCCTTGATGGATTCGATCTATCGCGGCCAGAAGTACATCTACGATGTGACGCGCAAATATTACCTGTTC
>Ga0114910_1000958_pt1 | contig 14118 bp, 16 predicted proteins | sample MalvireepMed_908_FD_83500 | JGI IMG/M metagenome (GOLD analysis project Ga0114910, IMG submission 83500) | Marine viral communities from the Global Malaspina Expedition - Malaspina viral metaG DeepMed_908 | ecosystem: Environmental > Aquatic > Marine > Oceanic | place: Mediterranean Sea...
CGATAGGGCTGACGCCGCGCGACATGGATTTCATCGAGGCCAGGAACGGGGCAGCCCGGGACATCGCGCTGGCGCTCGGCGTGCCGCCGATGCTGCTCGGCATTCCCGGCGATCTGACCTACGCCAATTACCAGGAGGCCAACCGTGCCTTCTGCCGTCTCACCGTATTGCCGCTGGTGCACCGGACGGCCGCCGCGCTGACGGCCTGGCTGCAGCCTATTCACGGCGCCGGGCTGAGGATCGACTATGACGCCGACCGCCTGCCGGGACTGTCTGCCGAGCGTGACGGAGTGTGGGCGCGGATCGGTGCTGCCGATTTCCTCACCGATGAGGAAAAGCGGGAAGCTGTGGGATATCAGCGTGTTGCAGGCTGAACCGGACTCAAAAAGGCAAGTGCCTGAATCAAATTATGAGCCGGTTCTGGCAGCCAAAGGCGGAGGAGGTGAAGCGATGCAAAGCATGGATCCGGAGCCGGCAATGCTGGCCGCCCGCATCGCAGGCGCCGTGGCCGGTGCGCTGGTCTCGCTCGCCTACATGATGCCAAAGGGCGCGCGCGAGGCTGTGGCCCGCGGCGTTGCCGGCATTGTCTCCGGCCTGGTGTTCGGCGCACCGGCAGGCGCGGCGCTGGCGCAGTGGATGGGGGTGGCGGAGCTCCTGTCGCCGGCCGAAACACTGCTGACCGGATCGGCCGCCGCATCCATGACCGCCTGGTGGGTGCTGGGCGCGCTGGCCCGCATTGCCGACAGGACCGGGCGCGGGCCGGGACCGAAGCACTGAGCGCTGGTGCCCGGCCACCGGACGCCCGACACATCTCGACAACATGAAGGACAAATCCATGACAACGGACTGGAGCGCATCCGGACGGCAGCACAAACACGTCGATCTGGCACTGGAGGACGTCAGCGGTGACGGCCATTTTTCAGGCTATGCAAGCCTGTTCGGCGCGATTGATCTGGGCCGCGACGTGATCGAGCCCGGCGCCTTTACCGCATCGCTCAAACGCCGCGGTGCTGCCGATGTGCGCATGCTCTTCCAGCATGATCCGGACCAGCCGATCGGCCGCTGGCTGTCGATCCGCGAGGATCAGCGCGGGCTGCATGTCGAGGGCAAGCTGGCGCTCGGCGTGGCCCGCGCCCGCGAGGTGCATGAGCTGATGAAATCCGGCGCGCTCGACGGGCTTTCGATCGGGTTCCAGACCCTGCGCGCCCGCACCGAGGCCAAGGCCGGGGTGCGGCGGATCCTGAGCGCCGATCTGTGGGAAATCTCTGTGGTGACATTTCCGATGCAGCCGGGAGCGCGGGTGACCGCGGTCAAGGCGGCGGGAGCAAGGCCCCGGTCAGCGGCTGCGCCGGGCCCGTCACTGACAATACGCGAACTTGAACGCCGGCTCACGCGGGATGCGGGGCTGACCAGACGCCAGGCACGCGGGTTGATTGCCCGCGGCTTCGGCGCGCTTTCGGACAGGCAGGACGCTGCGCCGGAGGATCTCAAACGGCTGGAGACACGGCTGCGCGCCTTGACGAGCGCGCTGTCCGGTTCCGCCCAGTTTCCTCATTTGAAAGGACGACCCATGACCACCCTGAGCAAGACCGGGCGTGCGCCCGAGACCAAACATGTCGACGCAGATATGTCCGCCGCCTTCGAGGACTTCATGTCCGCGTTTGAACTGTACAAGCAGTCCAATGACGCGCGGCTGGCCGAGATCGAACGGCGCGGCGGCGCCGATGTGATCACCGAGGAAAAGATGGCGCGTATCGACAGTGCGCTTGATGAGCAGAAACGCGCGCTTGACGCGCTTGCGGTCAAGCATGCCCGCCCCGATCTCGGCCGTGGCGGCGGCGCCAGACCGGGTCCGGTGCGCCAGGCTTTTGATGCCTATGTGCGGCGCGGCGACGAGGCGGGACTGCGCCAGGCCGAACTCAAGACCATGTCGGCGGGCAGCGATGCCGATGGCGGCTATCTGGTGCCGGAAGAGCTTGACAGCGAGATCGGCCGGCGGCTTTCCGAATTGTCGCCGATCCGCTCGATCGCTACGGTGCGGCAGGTCTCGGGCGCGGTGCTCAAGAAGCCTTTCGCGATCGATGGCATGGCCACCGGCTGGGTGGGCGAGACCGATGCGCGGCCGGAGACCGCGACACCGCAACTGGCGGAGCTGCAGTTTCCGACCATGGAGCTTTACGCCATGCCGGCTGCCACCGCCTCGCTGATCGAGGATGGCGCGCTCGACATCGAGGGCTGGATCGCGGCCGAAGTGGAAGCCGCATTCGCCGAGCAGGAAGGGGCGGCGTTCGTCAGCGGTGACGGTGCCAACAAGCCGCGCGGCTTTCTCGATTATCCCAGCGTTGACGATGGCAGCTGGAGCTGGGGCAATCTCGGCCATATCGCCACCGGCGTGGATGGCAGCTTCGGCGCCGATCCGTCAGACCGGCTGGTCGAGCTGATCTATGCGCTGAAAGCCGGGCACAGGCAGAACGGGCGCTTCGTGATGAACCGCAAGACCCAGGCCCAGATCCGCAAGTTCAAGGACGCCGACGGCAATTATCTCTGGACGCCGCCGGCGGGCGCGGGCCAGCAGGCAGCCCTGATGGGCTTCCCGGTGGTCGAGGCCGAGGACATGCCTGATATCGCCGCGGATTCGGCGTCGATTGCCTTTGGCGATTTCCGCCGCGGCTATCTGGTGGTCGACCGCACCGGGGTGCGCATTCTGCGCGATCCCTATTCTGCCAAGCCCTATGTGCTGTTTTACACCACCAAGCGGGTCGGCGGCGGGGTGCAGAATTTCGAGGCGATCAAGCTTTTGAAATTCGCCGCCTGACGGACGCTGGTCCTCCCGAGCAAGCCCTCTCCCGGTTTCCGGGGGAGGGACTTGAGCCGCAGACAACACTGATCCCGGAGACTGCCATGACCCTGATCCAGACCGATCCGCCGCTGGCGGAACCGGTGACGCTTGCCGAGCTGAAGGCGCATTTGCGCATCGACGCCACCGACGAGGATGACCTGCTTGCAGGCCTGATCCGGGTGGCGCGCGCCCATCTTGAAAATGTCACCGGCACCGCGCTGATAAGCCAGGGCTTCCGGTTGGCTCTCGATGACTGGCCCAAGGGCGGCGTGATTCAGTTGATGAGAGCCCCGGTTCAAACCATTGATGCGATTCTGGTTTATGACGCCGACGGCGTTGCACAGGCGCAGGATCTGAGCGGCCTGCTGCTGGACGGCTCGGCACGGCCCGCGCGGCTGGTGATCCGGGAGCGGCTGCGTCCCGGCCAGGCGATCAACGGCATCGAGATCGAGTTCACCGCGGGCTTCGGTGCAGGCACGGATGTGCCGCCGGAGCTGAAGCGCGCGATCCTCATGCATGCGGCCTATCTCTACGAGTTTCGCGGAGCGGTGACGCCGGACATGCAGCCGGCGGCGGTTCCGCCGGGCTATGAGCGGCTGATTGCGCCGTGGTTGCGGAAGGTGCTGTGATGGGCGCGCTGTTCGTCGACCCCGGCAGGCTGAGCGCCCGGCTGGTTCTGGAAGACGACCAATCAGTGTCCGACGGGCAGGGTGGCGTGGTCGAGGACTGGCAGGTGGTTGCCAGTCTCTGGGGCCGGATCGAACCGCTGCGCGCAAGAGCCCGCGAAACAGCCGGTGCCGCCGCCGCAGAGGTCACTCACAGGGTCACCATCCGGTATCGTGAGGATGTGAGCCACGCCATGCGCTTTGTGCACCGGGGCCGTCCTCTGCTCATTCGCACGGTCAGCGATCCCGACGAAACCCGCCGTTACCTGATCTGCGAGTGCGAGGAGAGTGAGCCATGAGCGCCAATGCGTTGCAGACTGCCGTGGTCGAGCGGCTGGCATCGGATTCCGACGTGCTCGCCATTATAGGCGCGGACCGGATTTTTGACCGGCAGATCACCCGCGCCGAACCGCCCTATCTGGTGCTGGGCGAGATGACGACCACGGATTTTTCCGCCGGCGATTCAGATGGCAGCGAGCATCGCTTCGAGATCGAGGCCTGGACCAAACAGAACGGCCGCAAGCAGGCGGTGGAGCTTGCCGGTGCGGTGCGCGCGGCTCTGCATGACGCCGATCTGCCGCTGGAGGGCGCGGCCCTCATCAATCTCCGCCATGAACGCACGGTGAGCCGCCGTGCGCCCAAAACCGCGCTGCATGTGGCGCGGCTGAGGTTTCGTGCGGTGACCGAACCGTGAACGGCGCTTGCTGCAAGAAAGCAAATCCAGAGTTTGAAAGGACACTTCCATGACCGCCCAGAAAGGCAAGGACCTGCTCATCAAGATCGATGATGGCGGAAGCTTCGTGACCATCGCCGGCCTGCGCGCCCGGCGGCTGGCGTTCAATGCCGAGGCCGTCGACATCACCGACGCCGAATCCGCCGGTCGCTGGCGGGAATTGCTCGGCGGCGCCGGCGTGCAGCGGGCGTCGCTGTCGGGCGGCGGGCTGTTCAAGGATCAGGCCAGCGACGCGCTGACACGCAGCGTGTTCTTCGCCAGCGAAATCCGCGACTGGCAGGTGGCGATCCCGGATTTTGGAACCGTCACCGGGCCGTTCCAGATTATCGCACTCGAATATGCCGGACGCCACGACGGCGAGGTGACCTTCGAGATCGCGCTGGAATCGGCCGGTGCACTCGGCTTTGCGGCGCTGTGAGGCGGCGATGAGCGTGCACCCCAACCGCCACCGCGGCGAGATTGCGGCAAAATTCGATGGCGAGTTCCGTCTCCTGTGTCTCACGCTTGGCGCGCTGGCCGAACTCGAGAGCGCCTTTGGCGTCGCCAATCTGGGTGAACTGGCGGGCCGGTTTGAAGCCGGCCAGCTTTCGGCGGGCGACATCATCCGGATCGTGGGGGCCGGGCTGCGCGGCGCGGGCAACCGGGTGAGTGACGAGGATGTGGCCGTGATGTCGACCGAGGGCGGAGCGGCAGGCTTCGCCCGGATTGCCACGGAACTGCTGTGGGTCAGTTTTGGCGGGGCCGAAGCGGCAGAGGACTCAAGACAATTGCCAGATCGGGCGGGCGCAGGGCCGGACATCGGGCCAAACCCTCCCGCGCCGCAGGTGGCAGGAAGGTGACGATGCCGGACCGGACGTTTTTCCCCTGGGCGTCCGTGATCGGCTTCGGCCTTGGCCACCTGCGGCTGACACCCGATGCGTTCTGGCGGCTGAGCCTGCCAGAACTCCACGCACTGCTGGGCGCAAGCCCCAGGCCCGCGACCTCCACCCGGCAAGAGCTGGAAGAGCTGATGGCGCTGTTTCCGGACAGCATCGGAAAGCCGGACGTTGCAACTGCAAAGGACCCTGACAATGGCCGATGAGCCGAACCTGAATGTCGATGTGCAGCTGGATTTAAACGGTGCCGATCAGGCGCTGGATGAACTCACGCTAAAAGCCGATGCCTTCGGCGGGGCGCTGTCGGGCGCCCTCAAATCCGCCACCGTTGACGGCCGCGCTCTCGATGATGTGTTGCGCACACTGGGCAAGCGCATGGTCGGCATTGCGCTGGATGCGGGTATGCGTCCGCTGGACCAGCTTGTCAGCAATTCGATTGCCGGATTGAGCGGCAGTCTTGGCCGCTTGCTGCCGTTTGCCAAGGGTGGCGTGCCGGGCCGTGTGACGGCCTTTGCCGATGGCGGCGTGGTCGGCGGACCGTCGCTGTTTCCGATGCAGGGCGCCGATGTCGGGCTGATGGGCGAGGCGGGGGCGGAGGCGATCCTGCCGTTGAGCCGCGGGCCGGACGGCAGGCTTGGCGTGGCGTCAGGCGGCGCAACGCAACCGGTGCAGGTGACCTTCAATGTCACGACGCCGGATGCGGCGAGTTTTTCCAAGTCAGAGGCACAGGTGACCGCGATGCTGGCCCGCGCGGTCGGCCGCGGCCGTCGTGGACTGTGAAGCGGGAGGTTGGGCATGAGCAACGGTTTTCATGACGTGTTGTTTCCGCTGCGGCTGTCACTGGGCGCCAGCGGTGGGCCGGGACGCCGCACCGATATTGTGGCGCTGTCGAATGGCGGCGAGACCCGCAATGCCCGCTGGGCCGATGCGCGGCGGCGCTATGATGCGGGAACCGGGTTGCGCGGGCTCGAGGATCTCTACCAGCTCACCGCGTTTTTCGAGGCGCGGCGCGGCCAGCTCTACGGCTTCCGCTTTCGCGACCCGGTGGATCATGCCTCGGCGCCGCCGGGGCAGGCGATCACTGCCACGGACCAGCAAATTGGAACCGGAGATGGCAGCAACCGGCTGTTTCAACTGATCAAAACCTATTCGGATGCCGGCGGTGCAACAACGCGCAGAATCGAAAAACCCGGCCAGGCCAGCGTGGTGCTGGCCATTGATGATGTGGCTCTGGATCCGGGCGACTATGCGGTGGATCACGCCACCGGCCTGGTGACGGTTGCACCAGGGGTAACGCCCGCACCGGGTGCGGTGGTGACCGCAGGCTATGAGTTCGACATTCCGGTGCGTTTTGACACCGATCGCATCGAGATCAGCCTCGCCGCTTTCAAGGCCGGCTCGGTGCCAACCGTTCCATTGGTGGAGATCAAGCCATGAGAGCCTTGCCGGAATCCCTTGCCACGCATCTGGAGCAGACATCGACCACCACATGCCATGCCTGGAGATTGATCCGCACTGACGGTCTGGTGCTGGGCTTCACCGAGCATGACCATGATCTTGAATTTGACGGCGTGGTGTTTTCCGCCGCCACCGGCTTTCGGGCCAGCGAAGTGGAGACCGGGCTGGGGCTGGAAGCCGACGCCGCCGATGTCGCCGGGGCGTTTTCCGCTGCGGCGATCAGTGCTGATGATCTGGCGCTGGGGCGCTATGACGGCGCGCGGGTCGAGACCTTTCTGGTCAACTGGCAGAGCCCGGGCGACCATGTCCTGCTTTCGACACGGCAACTGGGAGAGGTCCGCACCGCCGGCGAGGCATTTACTGTCGAATTGCGCAGCCTTGCGGCCCAGCTCGATCAGCCCCATGGACGGCTGTATGGCCGGCGCTGCGACGCCGATCTCGGAGATGCGCGCTGCACCAAGAATATTTCGTCAGCACCCTTCACCATGGCCGGGACAATCGTTGCCGCCGGTGACGAGATGACGGTGATCGTGAGCGGTCTTGAAGACCGGCCGGCAGGGTGGTTCTCCAATGGCCGCGTGTGGTTTTCAGACGGGCTGCTTGCCGGTGTGTCAGCCGACATTTCGAACCATACGGTGGAAGCAGCCGGCGCACGCCTTGCGCTGTGGTCGCCGCTGGCGCGGCTGCCCGCAGCCGGTGATCAGCTGGCGGTGTCGGCGGGCTGCGACAAGGCGTTCGAAACCTGTTCAGCCAAGTTCGGCAACAGACTCAATTTTCGGGGCTTTCCCTATCTGCCCGGCAGTGACTTTGCCTACGGATATGCCGATGCGGACACGGTCCATGACGGCCGGCCAATCGTGCCATGAGCGATGACCGGAACAGGCAGCGTATTGTTGCCGCGGCGCGGGCATGGATCGGGACGCCCTACCGCCATCAGGGATCGCGCAAAGGCGTGGGCTGCGATTGTCTTGGCCTGGTGCGCGGCGTCTGGGCCGAGGTGACGGGACTGCCAACACAAGAGCCGGGCGCTTATGCGCCGGACTGGGCAGAACGATCAGGCCGTGACCGCCTGATCATTGCTGCGCGGCTGCATTGCGGTGAGCCGATTGCGCTGTCGGAGGCGGCCGCCGGGGACATTGTTCTGTTCCGCTGGCTGAGCGGTGCTTCGGCCAAGCATGCGGGCATTCTCTCCGGCCCGGATCATTTCATCCACGCTTACGAAGCCGTGGGTGTCATCGAAAGTGTGCTGGTTCCCTCCTGGCGGCGGCGGATTGCCGCCGTGCACCGGATTCCGCTGACAAACTGAAAACAGCAGACTGAAACATGAGGTATCGACATGGCGACCATCCTGCTGCAGGTGGCCGGAGCGTCACTGGGTAGCCTTTTTGGCCCGGTTGGCACCGCCATCGGCTCGGCGATCGGCGCGACCGTTGGCGGCATGCTCGACACGTCGCTGATCAACTCCACCCGCACCATTGCCGGGCGGGGGCTGAGCGGCGCGCGCATTCCCTCGGCTGATGAAGGCTCGCCCATCCTCAGGGTGCACGGCACGATGCGGATCGCAGGCGCGCTGATCTGGGCAACCCGGTTCGAGGAGACTGTGACGCGGGAGCGCCAGGGCGGCAAGGGCGGTGGGCCGAAGGTCGAGCGCTATCATTATCATGCCAATTTTGCCCTGGGACTGTGTGAAGGCCCCGTCGCTTCTATCCGCCGGGTCTGGGCCGATGGCCGGGAGCTTGATCTCGAAAGCCTCGGCATGCGGGTCTACCACGGCACCTCCACGCAATTGCCCGATCCGCTGATTGAGGCCAAACAGGGGGCGGGCAAGGTCCCGGCCTGGCGCGGGCTTGCCTATGTGGTGTTTGATCGGCTGCCGCTTGATGATTTCGGCAATCGCATCCCGGCGCTGCAGTTCGAGGTGGTTCGCCCGGTGGGCGCCTTGGAAGCTGGAATCGAGGCGGTGGCGCTGATCCCGGGATCGACCGAGCATGGTTATGCGACGACACCGGTGCGCGAAACGCTCGGCGTCGGATCCGCCCGGCTGCTCAACCGCAACATGCGTCTGGCCGCAACCGACTGGGCTCAGTCGATCGACGAGTTGCAGGCGCTGTGCCCCAACCTCAAATCCGTGGCGCTGGTCTCAGCCTGGTTCGGCGATGATCTGCGCGCCAGCCATTGCCGCTTCCGTCCCGGTGTCGAGGTGCCTGCCAGGCAGGGCGAAACCAGACCTTGGAAGGTTGGAGGGCTCAGCCGCGCCACGGCGCATCTGGTCTCCACCAGCGATGGCGGCCCGGCCTATGGCGGCACGCCAGATGATGCCTCGGTGATCGAGGCGATCCGTGATCTCAAGGCCCGCGGCCTCAAGGTGGTGCTCTATCCTTTCGTGTTGATGGATGTGCCGGCGGGGAACGCTCTGCCCGATCCGGATGGCGGTACAGGACAGCCGGTCTATCCCTGGCGCGGGCGCATGACGGCAAGTGTTGCGCCGGGATTGCCGGGCACACCGGACGGGACGGCTGCGATGCGCAGCGAAATCGCCGGACTTTGCGGGACGACGCTGGCGTCTCATTTCGGTGTCGCAGGCAACAGTGTGAGCTGGGGCGGCGGTGATGACGGCTACCGGCGGTTCATCCTGCATCATGCAGTTCTGGCGTCTGCTGCCGGTGGGGTCGATGGTTTTGTCATCGGCTCCGAGATGATCGGGCTGACCCGTCTGCGTGACGAAACCGGCGCGTTTCCCTTTGTAGATCAGTTGATCGACCTGGCGGCTGACGCCAAGGCAATGCTGGGGGAGTCCGCAACGGTCACATACGCTGCCGACTGGAGCGAATATGCCGGCTACCGGCCCGATGACGGGTCTGGTGACGTCTATTTCAATCTGGATCCGCTCTGGGCACATCCGGCTATCGGCGCCGTCGGGATCGACAATTACATGCCGCTGAGCGACTGGCGCGATGCGGATCTTGCCAGCGGCAACCCGGACGGTGCCGGATTTGCCAATGACGCGGCTGCATTACGCGCCGCGATCGCCGGTGGCGAAGGCTATGACTGGTATTATGCCGATGAGGCAGGGCGGAATGCACGCGACCGTGTTCCGATTGCTGACGGGCTTGCCGGCAAGGACTGGATCTACCGGGTCAAGGATCTGCGCGGCTGGTGGCAAAACCAGCATTATGACCGGATTGGCGGCAGCGAAGCGGCGAGCCCCAGTCAATGGGTTCCCGGTTCCAAGCCGCTTTGGTTTACCGAGCTTGGCTGCCCGGCCGTCGACAAGGGCGCCAACCAGCCCAACCTGTTTCCCGATCCGAAATCGTCGGAAGCGGCTGTTCCCTGGTTTTCCAGCGGCGGCCGGGATGATCTGGCCCAGCGGGCGTTTCTCGAAGCGCATCTTGCCCATTGGACCGGAGCGGCCAACGCCGACGGCATGGTTGCAACCGACCATATTCACCTCTGGGCCTGGGACACGCGACCCTATCCGGCATTTCCTGCGTCTACCTCGGTTTGGGCCGATGCAGCCAACTGGCGCACCGGGCACTGGCTGAACGGACGGCTCGGCACGGTTGCTCTCAGGGATCTGATCGCCGGCGTGCTGAGCGAAGCTGGTGTCACGGAGTTCAACGTCGACCGCGTCGACGGCGTGGTGACAGGCCATGTGATCTCAAATCCGGTGTCCGTGCGCGCAGTGCTGCAGCCGCTGATCGAGGCGTTTTGCATTGACGTCCGCGAAGGTGCGGCTGGTCTTGAATTTGTCTCGCGGCTGACAAGCGGCTCGGCTCCGCTCGACATCGATGTGGTGGCCGAGCCGCGCGAGGGGCCGCTGTTTGCGGAGATCCGCGGTGAACTCAGTGAGTTTGCCAATGAAGCGGTCGTGCTGGCCGCCGATCCCTTCGCCGACTACGCGCCGGCCTCTGCGCGCTCGCGCCGGCTGGAAGGCGAACCGGTGCGTCAGCATGACCTGCCGCTGAGCCTGGCGGTGGAGCATGGCATCGCGCGCAAGACCGCCGACAGCTGGTTGCAGGATCACCGGCTGCAGCGCCGCCAGTTGCGGTTTGCATTGCCGCCCCAGTCGGCGCGGCTGCAACCGGGCGACACGGTCCGGTTATCGATGGCAAATGCGCCATCGGGCCGGTTTCGGATAGCCCGCATCGAAGATGGCGAAATCCGCCGCATCGAGGCGGTGGCGCAGGCGAGTAGCGTCGCCCCGGGTGCGGCGGAACCATTTGCCCATCGTCCAGCCACTGACTCCAGCGCGCCCTTTGCGCCGGAACTGGTGTTGCTCGATCTGCCGGTTCTCTCCGGCACTGAAGAGACCGGATGGGCCAAGGCCGCCGCGCTGGCCAAGCCCTGGCGGCAGATCGTGCTCTCGAGTTCCGTTGAAGCCGAGGGCTATGCCGCCCGGACGACGCTCGACGCACCTGCCCGGATCGGCGTTCTGGCCGAGGCGCTGCCGCCCGGAGCCCGTGAAGGGCGGTTCGACCGCGCAACCGCGCTGGTTGTGGATCTCGCCTTTGGCGGGGTGTCGAGCGCCAGCCGTCTGGCCGTGCTCAACGGTGCCAATGCGGTGGCGGTTCACTCTGTTTCGGGGGGCTGGGAAGTGATCCAGTTCGAAACCGCAGAAGAAATTGCCGCCGGCCGCTGGGTCCTCACCAGCCTGCTGCGCGGCCAGGCCGGCACCGATGACGCAATGCGTGCGGGTGCAGAGTCGGGTGCTGCTTTTGTCGTGCTCGACAGCGCTGTGGTGTCCCTCAATCTGAAGCTGGAAGAAGCCGGGCGGGAACTCAACTGGATCGCCGAAGCCTCAGGCGCGGCGGTTGGCACAGGTCCGTCAACCTCCTTTGCCGGCGGAGAACGCGCCCTGACCCCGTTGTCTCCGGTGCATCTGCGCGCCGTGCGGCAAGCCGGCGGAATCGCGCTTTCCTGGATCCGGCGCGGACGTCTTGCTGCTGACAGCTGGACTGCCGCCGACATTGCCAATGACGAGGGGTTCGAGCGCTACCGGCTCGAGATCGTTGATGGCGGAACGGTGATCAGAACCGTCGAAACCGGTGAGCCCGGCTGGCTTTATGCCTCGGCTGACGAACTGGCGGATTTCGGCGCGCTGCAATCATCACTGACATTCCGCGTCGCGCAAGGCGGCAAGCGCGTGCCCTGGGGTGTGGCGCGCAGCTCGACCTGCAGCCTTTGACAGTCTTCAATCTTGAAAGGAGAGCTTCGATGACCGACATCAAACCCTGGTGGCAATCCAAGACAATGTGGGGCGCCATCATGACCATTGCGTCAGCAACACTTGGTGTGCTTGGCTATGATATCGGCGATGCCGAGCGCGAGGCCATGACCGGGGTGTTGACCTCGCTGGGTGCGGCCTTTGGAGGGCTGGTCGCGATCATCGGCCGGATCAAAGCCAGGAACCGGATCGGCTGAAGTCCGGTCCATGCAGATCAGGACCCCAAAGGCTTCCGTTCATTTGCGGTTCAGACAGGATCTTGTATCACTGGCTCCAAGATGAAATACGAACCGCTTCAGGGCTGATCATGATTATGAACTTCCTCACTATTGGCTTAGTCGCCGCGCAGGCAGCAACCATGACACCGGTTGCCACGGTGTCGCAGGATCTGCGCGCTCCCGACGGCACCGCCATTGTCCAGGCCGCGGCCGACTGTTCTGACGCCGCCAACCGGGTTGTCGGCCAGACCGGCGGGCAACTGCTGTCGGCTTCCGCCAAGACCAGCGGTGGGCAGACGGTCTGCGTGATCACGGTGCTTGTGCCCGGCAATGGCAATGAGCGGCCGAAAAAGGTGACTGTCTCCGTTCCCCAGTAACGCAAATGGCAGATAAATGCGGCAAGGGTGTTCTGGCCTTGCCTCTGCACCTGTGCGTAACGCGCGAGTCGGTGCATGGTAACGGGGTGCAGCGCTGCTCACGGGAGACAGCGCCGGCAAAGGCAAAGAGCGGGAGCAGTTCACGTGCGCATCTTGATTGTTGAGGATGACAAGGATCTCAATCGGCAGCTGGCCGAAGCACTGGTCGAGCAGGGCTATGTGGTGGACAGGGCCCATGACGGCGAGGAAGGCCATTTCCTTGGTGACACCGAACCCTATGATGCCGTCATTCTCGACATTGGCCTGCCGGAAATGGATGGCGTCACGGTGTTGGAGAAATGGCGCGCCGACAACCGCATCATGCCGGTGCTGATTCTGACTGCCCGTGACCGCTGGAGCGACAAGGTTGCCGGCATCGACGCCGGCGCCGATGATTACGTCACCAAGCCGTTTCATGTCGAAGAGGTGCTGGCGCGCATCCGCGCACTGATCCGCCGCGCCTCTGGGCATGCATCCTCCGAGATTGCCTGCGGTCCGGTGCGTCTGGACACCAAGGCATCCAAGGCGAGTGTCGATGGCAGCACGCTCAAATTGACCAGTCACGAGTTCCGGCTGTTGTCCTATCTCATGCATCACATGGGCGAGGTGGTGTCACGCACCGAACTGGTCGAGCACATGTATGACCAGGATTTCGACCGCGACTCCAACACCATCGAAGTCTTTGTTGGCCGCCTGCGCAAGAAGATAGGCGTCGACCTGATCGAAACGGTCCGCGGTCTCGGCTACCGAATGACCGCACCCGAAGGTGACGACACGGGCAAGCCCGGATGAAGCGCGGGTCTCTTACCGCCCGGGTCCTGCTGTTTGCATCCGCCTGGGCCGTCATTGCCCTGGTTGCCATCGCAATCGTGATTTCGCAGCTCTATCGCGCCGGCAGCGAGCGCGCTTATGGCGATCTTCTGCGCGCCCATCTCAACAGTGTCATCAATGCCGTGACCATCGATGAGGATGGTCAACTGTCCGGAAACCCGCAGCTGGGGGATCTGGTCTTTGATCAACCCGGCAGTGGCTGGATCTGGCTTGTCGAGCCGCTGGGCGGGCTGGAAGGACCCCGGCTGGCCTCCATTTCCATCGACGGGTCCAGCATTGCCGCACCGTCGGTCGCGGAACTGCCGTTCAATGATCGCTACCAGCGCAGCTATCCCGCCAGTGACGATGCCGGCAACCGGCTTCAGGTGGTTGAAACCGAGGTGGAGCTGGACAATCAGGGACGAGCGGCGCGCTTCCGGGTGATGGGCAACCGGGATGTGCTCGAGGCCGATATTTCGGCTTTCTCGGCAAATCTCTATCTGGTGCTGGCGCTGTTCGGCATCGGCAGCCTGATGGTCAATGCTGTCGCCATTCTTTACGGGCTGCGGCCGCTGGACCATGCGCGGCAGGCATTGGGCCGCGTTCGGGCAGGCGAGGCTCAGCGACTGGACGGAGCCTTTCCCCGCGAGATCGCGCCGCTGGTCGGAGAGATAAATGCTTTGATCGAAGCCAATCACCGGGTGATCGAGCGGGCGCGGATGCAGGTCGGAAACCTGGCGCATTCCCTGAAAACACCGATTGCGGTTCTCATCAATGAATCGCGCGGCATGACGCCTGCCCACGAGACGCTGGTGCGCGCCCAGGCAGAGACCATGCAGGCGCAGGTCCAGACCTATCTGGACCGCGCCCGCATCGCGGC
>Ga0114910_1000962_pt1 | contig 14079 bp, 20 predicted proteins | sample MalvireepMed_908_FD_83500 | JGI IMG/M metagenome (GOLD analysis project Ga0114910, IMG submission 83500) | Marine viral communities from the Global Malaspina Expedition - Malaspina viral metaG DeepMed_908 | ecosystem: Environmental > Aquatic > Marine > Oceanic | place: Mediterranean Sea...
GAACCGCAGGACGATCGAGGCGCTGCTGGCCGATAACGACGCGCTCCTTCGCAGCACGCCAAACCTCATCGTCGATATTCGCGAAAACAGCGGTGGCAGCGATTCGTCTTACGAGCGGCTGATGAGCTATCTCTACACGCGGCCGATCTATTCGATCGGGGTCGAGTACCGGAATACGCCGCGCAATGTCGAAACCACCGCGCGTCTGATCGCGGGCCTCGATTTGCCGCAAGAGACGCACGATTATGTCAATTCGCTGCTGGCCAGAATGCGGACGTCCGACGCCGAATGGGTGCAATCCGACCCGCGCGGGTTTTCGATCACGACCTATCCGGAAGTCATGCCCTTTCCGCAACGCGTGGGGATCCTGGGCGCAGGGGCCGCTTCGACGGGCGACCAGTTCGTGATCGATGCGCGCTTCAGCAGGAAGACGACGCTGTTCGGCGGGCCGACAGCGGGAATCATCGATTTCTCGAACGTGATCGAGGCGCCGCTGCCGTCGAACGGCGATTATATGTTGCGCTGGCCGACGTCGCGCAGCGGCAGACTGCCCGAGGAGCCGCTGGACAATGTCGGCGTGCAGCCGGACGTGCCGTTCGGCCCCGAGATCATCGACCCTGTCGGGCGGGCGATGGAATTGCTCGAGGGTCACGGCGCGCCGGTCCGGTAGTTGCGAAAAACCGCCCGGCCACAGTTGGCGGAAATGCAAGAAAAACCCCGACGCGCCAGATGGCGGGCCGGGGTTTTCGTTATGGGGAACGCCGAGGCGCTCGCCCATTATATCGTCCGGGGGTTACGCAGGCGTCGTCGCCTTGTTGCCGAGGCCGACGGGCAGCGGGGTGCCTTCCTTCAGCACGATGCGGTTCTCTTCGAGCTTGTCCACCGCGTCGAGCGCGATGAAGTGGTGCTGGTCGTCCATCGCGTCGGACTTGGTCAGCTTGATGCGCTCGTCTTCGACTTCGTCCACCGTGCCGACGTGCTGGCCGGTCGTGTCGACGATTTCCATATGTTCCTTGATGCGGATCTTCTCGAACATAAATTGCTCCAATCTTGTCTTGTTTTTCAAGGGCCTGCGTCGGCCCGTCTTATACAAAACCAATGGACGAGGCGGGGGATTCGTTCCGGGGCGGCGCGGCGGAAGCGGCGATGCGAGCGCTTGCGGCGGTGGTGTGACTGCGGCATCCTTCCTGGCGATGGGTGAAGACATTGCTTTGCATATCGGCGCGGCGGACACGACGTGGGGCGACCTGCGATTCTTCGCGCTTGCGGCGCTGGCTGCGGGCGGTGCCCTTTTCGTCCCGTGGGTGCGCTGGCACTTTCGGGGATGGCGCATCCGCCGGGCGGAGGCACGGGGCGATCACGAACGGGCGGAGATCCTTGCGTTCGATCAGGAGGGGGAGGATCCGCCAAGCTCTCTTCTCCAGATCGCCGGGCGTTGTGCCATCATACTGGTTCTCGTGCCCGGCCTGCTCGTCTTCCAGCTGAACTTTGCCGACGAGCTGGAGCATATGCTGGGCAGGGGCTGGGGTTTTGCCGCCGGGATGCTCACCATCGCCTTCATCGGCGCGGTCGGATGGGTGTGGGGCCGGGTTCGTCGCAACGCGATGTCGCCCGAGGAACTCGCCGCGCTGGAGGAAGAGGAAGAGCATCAGAGCTGGATGCGCGCTTTCTTCAACGAACCTGCGGCGGGCTTTGATGTCAGCATAGCGATCGTGGCGGTGATCGTGATTGTGGCGCTCTACATCATGATCGTCGGATGGCCCGGCTAGCCGCGGCCCCGGGCCAAAGGCGGTAGCGCACGCCGCCGCTTATCCCCGATCCATTCGTCAGGCTTGCTATCGAATCACCGCTGTGATTCCTTATGTTGGCAGACCGATCAAGAATCCCAATCACCCGAAGAAGGCCCACGCGCCCCGGAGAACACCCAATGTCGCTGCTCGAAGCCCGCAAGACCTACAAGCCTTTCGAATATCCGTGGGCGTACGACTTCTGGAAGCGCCAGCAGCAGGTTCACTGGATGCCCGAGGAAGTGCCTTTGGGCGAGGATTGCCGCGACTGGGCGCAGAAGCTTTCGGATCACGAGCGCAACCTGCTCACCCAGATCTTCCGCTTCTTCACCCAGGCCGATGTCGAGGTGCAGGACTGCTATCACGAGAAATACGGCCGGGTCTTCAAGCCGACCGAGATCAAGATGATGCTCGCGTCCTTCTCCAACATGGAGACGATCCACATCGCGGCCTACAGCCACCTGCTCGACACGATCGGCATGCCCGAGAGCGAGTACGGCATGTTCCTCGAATACGAGGAGATGAAGGACAAGCACGATTACCTGCAGCTGTTCGGGGTGGATACGGACGAGGATATCGCCCGCACCCTGGCGGCATTCGGCGGCTTCACCGAAGGCATGCAGCTGTTCGCCAGCTTCGCGATGCTGATGAACTTCCCGCGCTTCAACAAGATGAAGGGCATGGGCCAGATCGTTAGCTGGTCGGTCCGCGACGAAAGCCTCCACTGCGAAGGCATCATCCGCCTGTTCCACGAATTCGTGCGCGAGCGTGATTGCTACACCAAGGCGGTGAAGGAAGACATCATCGACATCTGCCAGAAGTCGGTGCGTCTGGAAGACAACTTCATCGACCTCGCCTTCGAGATGGGTCCGGTGTCGGGCATGACCGCGAAGGAGATCAAGAAGTACATCCGCTACATCGCGGACTGGCGGCTGGGCCAGCTGGGCCTGCAGCCGATCTACATGATCGACGAACACCCGCTGCCCTGGCTCGCCCCGCTGCTGAACGGCGTGGAGCACGCCAACTTCTTCGAACAGCGCGCCACCGAATATTCCAAGGGTGCCACCAAGGGCGACTGGAACACGGTGTGGAGCACCTTCGACAAGCGCACCAAGGCCAAGGCCGCAAACGAAGTCGACGGCACCGAGGACGACGGGCCGGGGCTGTTCGGGGATGATGCTGGGGGCGTGCAGGCGGCGGAGTAGGGCCGATGTTACGCGAAAAAGCCCTTCCCCACCTGATCTGGGTCATAGGGATATTGATTGCAATCATCGCATTCTTGATGTGGTCACTGCCTAATGGTTCTGACCTTGCTGGCTTTATTGCGTTCGCTGCTTCTTTGGCGTCCTTGGTTCTTGCGACGGTTGCAATATTCCAATCTCTTTTATTTTCGAATTCTATCAATCGTTCGATTGGGAATATTGAGACATCGTCTCAAAAAATAATTGACGAGACATCTAGGCTTCAAAGCGCATCGATAGATTTGAGCGAGGAATCGCGGGCATCGCTGGAGAACCTCCAGCGGGTCCCTCGCGATCTTGACGCGCTGCGAGGGGAGCTTGAGGAACAATTCGGTCGAATAGGCTCAGAGAAGATTGACTCATCGGATGGTGGCGTAGGCGTCTCTTCAAGTACTGCGGTCCTTCTCAAAAACAGATCGATCAACTTTGCAATCGCGATATACACGTTGGTTCTTTCATGCGAAGTCGGTAAGTACGTGCATTTAGACGATATGCTTCCTGGCGATAGGTTTTCCATGCCACGGGACTACACTGCCGGATTTCTTGAGGCTGTGAAGACTTTTGAGGTTTGTGGAGCGAAAATTGAAGCGGTGGGTGGGAACTTTTCTGTGAAGTCCATCGGAAATATAAATGGGAAGGAGATAAAGGAATATCTTCATGGCGTTCGTTTTGAAAACGAAGGTGTCCGGGAGGCCTTCCGAAACATTGAGGGCTACTTCGGAAAGGGCCATTTGACCCAAAAATGGGAATTGGAGAAAGCGACTAAAGAGTAATCTTTAGGTGTCCTTTCACCTAACCATCAAACCTGCCGCTCACTAACCTTTTTTGCGCCTCCTCGTGTGAAGCGTGCACTTGAAACCATCTGCACTATCCTCTTGCTTTGCGCGGTAGGCGTCGCGAAATTCGGGATGCCGATGACCTGCCGTGGTTCTCGGCCCAGGACGAGGTGGTCGATCCGAAGGCCGCTTTCGATGAGCGCTGGGGCAAGAAATCGATCCGGCAGGAAGTCGGCGCCTATTACAAGAATTGCAGTGAAGCCCGCAAGGCAGGGGGCGCGCCGATCAGGTGTGGTGAGCCGGGCTATCGCGTGAACCTCGACCGTGATGGCGACGGTGTCGCCTGCGAGCCGTACCGGGGTAAATAGGTTCTCGAGAACAGAACGTTCTGCTGCGTCAGCAGGTATTCCTACATATTGACCATTTGAATTGATTGGCCCTCAATAAATCTACGAAGAGGTCGCGCTCAATTGGCCTCCGAATAAGAGGATACTGAGATGCCGCATTTCATCGTCAACACAACTGCCCAGAAGAATGGCGACCACGAGGTCCACAACACGACCGATGGCTGTAGCTACATGCCTGTAGCGGCCAATCGGAAGGATTTGGGCTATCATACCGACTGTAGCGGCGCAGTGACCGAAGCCAAGAAGACTTACTCGCAGTCGAACGGCTGCTACTATTGCTGCAACGCTTGCCACACAACTTGATGAGGGCGCGCCACCCCCTCAACACCACGCCCGCCGTGCCTCTCCCCAGCGCGTAGCCAGCCCCTCCGCCGCGCAGCCGGGGGAGAACATCTCGGGCACGTCGATATCGGCGATGCGGATCTTGGTGCCTTCCAGCCAGATCGTGTCGCCGTCGACGACGCAGGTGAACCGCCTCTCGCCATCGCAGGGGCGGAACCGCGCGTTCGCCACGATCTCTCCGCCTGGACTGGCGGAGGCTCTCGACTGAGGGAAAGCGAGGAGGTCGGACGGACCATCGGCCAGCAGAATCGCGCTGAACAGCGCCAGAGGTGCCGCCACCAGCAGCCAGCCCAGCCCGCGCGCGGCGTCCAGCCACGAGGAGCCGCGTGCCGGTTGCCTGCGCGGCTTCCTGCTGGGGGTCCCACGGTAGGAGACGATGTCGCCCATCGGGCGAGTATCGGCTCGAAGTCGTTAACAATTTGCTCCGATAGCGCTGCATCTTCGCGTCTTCGCGTGAGGCCATCTCAGGCCCAATTCGTCTCACGCTAAGACGCGAAGAGGGAGTGCCAGCGGAACTGCCGGTCCCGGTCTGGAGAGTGGGGTTTGGCTGCGCGCTGGCGCGCGCGTTCAGCCCCTCGAAAAGCGCCGCTCAGAACAGCCACGTCTTCGGCTTGGGCATCGGCCTCCGGTTGGCGGCATTGGCGAGTGAGAGGATGCTGCGCACGCAGTACCAGATGAACAGCAGGAAGCCGATCAGCGCCCCGCCAAAGATCATCGCGGCGACCACGGGCGGGGGCGGTCCGGCGGGCGCGGGCGCGGCGTTGGCCGCCGCGCTGTCGCCCAGCAGGCCCGCGATCTCGCTCCACAGCGCCGCGCCGACCATGCCGAAGATCATCAGTACGATCAGCCAGAAGCCGATCCAGAAGGTGCGGATCAGGTAGGTGAAGTGCGTCTCCTCCCACTCGGTCACGTCCGCGTCGTTGCGCCAGACATAGGCGAGGATCAGGCCGATCAGCACGCTGAAGCCGGTGAACAGGTTGGCGAGGTAGAGGATCGCGACGATGATCGGGCGATAGAGCGTCACGCCCGTGCCCGTGCTGCCCTCGCTCTCGGGCTGGTCGGCGGGCGCCGCGCCGCGCGCGACCTCGCCGTGGCCCATGCCATACTGCGTCCTGCTCATCCCCGTGCGTCTCCCTCGCCGTGCGGAGCGAGCCATAGCGGATGCCGGGGGCGCGTGAAACCGGGCAGCTTGCCATCCGGGGCATGTGGTGCGAGTTTCGCTGGGCCTTTCAGCCGAGCAAGGGAGCTTCGCCATGACCGTAAGATCCGTATCCGCCGCCGTCACGATCGCCGCCGCATTATCGCTCGCCGCGTGTAGCGGGGAGACCGAGAAAACCTACGAAGTCGACGCCACCGACGAGAGCGGGGGCGAGCTGATCGTCGCCGACGAGGATGCCGATGGCGTGCCGGTCGACCTGCCCGAAACCGAGATGACCGGCGTGCCGCCCGCAGAAATGACGGATGAGGGCACGATGGAAGAGGGCATGGGCGAAACGACCCCCGCGCCCGACGCATAAGCGCTGCGGCGCGGGCGGGCCATCGCGCCTGTCCTACAGCAGTATGCGGGTGCTAGGCATGCCCGATGCCCGCGTCCGATCCAGCCCGCTACCGCCGCCGTTCGCCTGCGCATGCAGGCCGTGCGGGGCGGGCGGGCTTTTTTGCGCCAGGAGTGCGGTCCAGGCGGTCCACATCTGTTGGAAAGATCGCGTTGCGGTGCGGCGCTATTCCCAGCCCCACGCGGGCGGCGGCGGGGCCACCGGCTCGCTCGCATCGAAAGCGACGCGGAACAGGCGCGAAGGGTCGTTGGCGCGGGTCAGCTGGTACACGAAGCGCGCGCCTTCCTCGCCCGCCGGATCGACCTCCATGCGCCACATATTGGTGAGCGATGCGGCGAGCCCCTCACGCTCGAACAGAGCGATGCTCTGCGCATCTACCGGGAAATCCTGCGCGCGCGCGGTGCCGGGGGTGGCGGTGGTGCCGCCGTAGAAGGTTACCGCATCGGGCTCGCCATCCGCATGGCGGTGATCGTGCTTGAGCGTGATCGTATCGGGGCCGCGCGTCAGGATCCATGTCCGGCTGCGGTCCCAGCGTCCCTCTCGCCCTGCCGCTTCGCTGCCTGAGGCCGATGCCTGCGCATCTCCGTCGAAGATATGGAAGGCGATCGCGATCCGGTCGTCGCTGCACCCAGCCCAATGCGCGATCATCGGGTTGCCCGCCATGTCGGCATCGCGCGCATCCTCGCTCACCAGCCCGCCCTCGTAGGCGTTGCCGCAATGGCTGGAGAGCGCGTCCCAGAAGGCATCGGGCGATGGCTGGGCTGCTTGCGTGGTGGCGCATGCGCAAAGCATCAGGGCGAGCGGGCCGAGGGCCAGAATGGTGTGCTTCATGGGGCGGCAGACTGCGCATGGGCGCGGCATAAGGCAAGCCACAGTGTTCGGGAGCAGTGTTCGGGAGCAGTGTCCTGCAGCTGCACGCTACGCTACGCCGGGCCTGTGGAATTGCCCCACGATCCTCCTGGCGACTCAGGAAGATGGCCCGACGTAAGGGGCGCAGTCTTTGGCCCGTGGACAGTGTGTCAGGTGTGCCAGGCAAGGCGAGCGGGCGCAGGCATCCGCCGTTTCGGAACAAGGCGCGGGCCTGAGGGATTGCTTGCGTAACGATTTCAACAGGAGACACATCAATGGCCGATATCAACGACGATCAACCGATCCAGAAATCCGGGACGAGCAAGTGGCTGTGGGTCGGCGTGATCGTAGTGCTGGCGATTCTGGCGATCATCGTCTTCGCCAACCCCTCGGGCGATCGCGATGTCGACCCTGTCGTCACCGATGCGACGCAGGAAGAGCGGCTGAGCACCGATATCAGCAATGAAGAGCAGATGACGCAGCAAGCGATGGAAGACGTGAACGGGGCCAGCCGCCTCGAAACCGCGCCGACCGACAGCATGGATGAAAGCCAGCCTGCGCAGTAAGGCCAGCCCAGCCGCGAAATATGGGGGCGGGGCGGTTTCCGCGTCCCGCCTTCCCAAATCCGGCGCGTGCGGCTAGCGCGCGCGGTATGAGCGACACCGAATCCGCCAATCCGAATGCCGCTGCTCCCGCTGATGGGGCTCCCGATGCAGGTGCCAAAGCCAGCGTCCTGATCGAGGCGCTGCCCTTCCTGCGCCGCTATGCCGGGCGTACCTTCGTGGTGAAATACGGCGGCCATGCGATGGGCGATCACGCCGCCGCAGCCAGCTTCGCGCAGGATGTCGTGCTGCTCAAGGCGGTCGGCATCAACCCGGTGGTGGTCCATGGCGGCGGGCCGCAGATCGGCGCGATGCTGGGGCGTCTGGGCGTCGAAAGCCGCTTCGTCGACGGTCTGCGGGTGACCGACGAGGCGACTGTCGAGATCGCCGAAATGGTCCTCTCTGGCGCGATCAACAAGCAGATCGTCGCCGCGATCCACGCCGCCGGAGGGCGGGCGCTGGGGATCTCGGGCAAGGACGCAGGCCTCGTGCGCGCACGCAAGGTCAGCCGCGAGACGCGCACCGAAGACAGCGCGATCGAGCAGATGGTCGACCTGGGCTTCGTCGGCGAACCCGAGACGGTCGATCCCAAGGTGATCGAGATGGCGACCGAGAGCGGGCTGATCCCCGTCATCGCCCCCATCGGCGCGGGCGAGCAGGGCGAGACCTTCAATATCAATGCCGACACCATGGCAGGCGCGATCGCCGGCGCGATGGGCGCCGCGCGCCTGCTGCTGCTGACGGACGTGGCGGGCGTGCTCGACGGCGAAGGGCGGCTGGTGCCCGAGCTCGACGAAGCGAAGATCGAGGCGCTGCGCCAGCAGGGCGTCATCACCGGCGGCATGATTCCCAAGCTGGAAACCTGCCTTGCCGCGACCCGCGAAGGGTGCGAGGCGGCGGTCATCCTCGACGGGCGGGTGCCGCACGCGATGCTGCTGGAGTTCTTCACCGCCAGCGGTGCAGGTACGCTCGTCAGGGCGGCCGAAAACGGCTAGGCAACCCTTGCCATTGGAGAGAGGCGTCTTACTCTCCTAAGACGCCCAACCGAAACCTCAGGAGACAGGGCCACCATGCAAGCCCTCTTTACTATCTACCAGATCATCGAGCTGCTCACGAATGTGTTTGTGATGCTGATCATCGTGCAATTCGTGATCGGCCTGCTGCTCGCCTTCAATGTGGTCAGCCGCGGCAACGACTTCGTGCTGGCGGTCTACCGGTCGATCAACTCGCTGCTCGAACCGGTATTGCGCCCGATCCGCAACCTGCTGCCGCAGACCGGCGCGATCGACTTCTCGCCGCTGGTCCTCATCATCGCATTGCAGATCATGCTCATCATCCTGTCGTCCATCATCCGGAGCGTCGGGTGACCGCCGAACTGATCGACGGGAAGGCCTTCGCCGCCGATCTGCGCGAACGTGTGGGAGACCACGCTGCCGCCTTTGCCGAGAAGGCAGGGCGCAAGGCGGGCCTCGCGGTGGTGCTGGTCGGCGCGGATGCCGCGAGCGAGGTCTATGTCCGCTCCAAGGGCAAGGCGACGGTGGCGGCCAATATGGCAAGCTTCGAACATCGCCTGCCCGCCGATACGTCCGAGCAAGACCTGATCGCGCTGGTCGAGCGATTGAACGCCGACCCGGCGGTCGACGGTATCCTCGTCCAGCTGCCGCTGCCGGGGGATCTCGACGAACAGGCGGTGATCGCCGCCATCGATCCGGGCAAGGATGTCGACGGCTTCCATGTCGAGAGCGCCGGGCGGCTGATGGTCGGGCGCGAAGGCTTCGTCCCCTGCACCCCGCTCGGCTGCATCATGCTGCTCAAGGACCGGCTTGGCGATCTCTCGGGCATGAACGCGGTCGTTATCGGCCGCTCCAACATCGTCGGCAAGCCGATGGCGCAGCTGCTGCTCGACGCGAACGCCACGGTCACCATCGCGCATAGCCGGACGAAGGACCTGCCCGAGGTGGTGCGCCGTGCGGACATCGTGGTCGCGGCGGTGGGCCGGGCGGAAATGGTCAAGGCGGACTGGATCAAGCCCGGCGCAACGGTGATCGATGTCGGCATCAACCGCCTCGCCCCTGCCGAGGAAGGCGCCAAGGGGCGGCTGGTCGGCGATGTCGATTTCGAGGGTGCGAAAGAGGTTGCGGGCGCGATCACGCCCGTGCCGGGCGGCGTGGGCCCGATGACCATCGCGGTGCTGCTGCGCAACACGCTGGTCGCGGCACACATGCACGAAGGCCTCGATCTGCCGGTGGGGCTGTGAAGAACGCGCCCGCCATCGTCGCAGCAATCGCGGCTAGCCTAGCGCTGACCGCATGCACCGGCGCTCGCCCGTCGATCCCGCGCGCTGCGATCGACCGTGCGCTGTCCAGCGCGCCCTATGCCGCGCAGCCGAGTCTGGTGGTCGCGCGCGAGATCGCATTCGCCCGCGCCGCGCGCGAGAATGGGCAGTGGACCGCGTTCCGCGCCTTCGCCGCCGACGATGCCGTGATCCACGGCCGCAACGGCCCGGTGAGCGCCAAGCCGCTGCTGGCGACGCTGTCCGATCCGGAAAAGCCGGTCCAGTGGTCGCCGCGCACGGTGATGATGAGCTGCGACGGCAAGATGGCGGTCAGCGCCGGGCGCTTCCGCGATCCCGAAGGCCTCGTCGGCAATTTCGTCACCGTGTGGGAACGCGACGGGTTCGAGGGTGACTACGAGTGGTCCTACGATGTCGCGGGGCTCGACGATCCGCAGCCCGCGCCGGTCGAGCAGGAGGAGGGCGCGATCGTCGTCACCGCCTATGATGCGGTGCAGGGCCTGGTCGCCGATTGTCCGCCTGCGGGCACCACGATCGACGCGCCGACGCCGCTCGTCTGGGAAGGCGCGCTGGCGAGCGGGGAAAGCCGTTCGCCCGACGGGACGCTGGTGTGGCAATGGGGCCAGTTCGACAATGGTCTCAAGCGGGTCCAGGCGCGTTTCTGGAAAGATGGCGCGTGGCAGAAAATTGTCGATCGCCGCTTGGAATCGCCGCCCGAATGAGTAGGGCGAGCGCGACCATCGCTTAGGAGCTCGCAGAGCCCATGCTCGAACTTTTCGTCTCCGCCTTCGTAACCTTCTTCGTCGTGGTCGATCCGCCCGGCTGCGCGCCGATCTATGCCGGGCTGACCCGCGAGGCGAGCCGTGCGCAAACGATATCGATGGCGGTCCGCGCCACCCTGATCGCAGGGATGATCCTGCTGGTTTTCGGCCTGTTCGGCGAACAATTGCTCTCCACCCTCGGTATCGAGCTCGACAGCTTCCGGATCGCGGGCGGGATCATGCTGTTCATCATCGCGATCGAGATGGTGTTCGAGAAACGGACCGAGCGGCGCGAGGAACGCGCGGAAAAGATCAACGCCAATCCCGAGATCGAAGATGTATCGGTGTTCCCGATGGCCATGCCGATGATGGCGGGCCCCGGCGCGATCGCGGCGATCATGCTGCTGATGAACCAAGCGACGGGCATCGAAGAGAGCCTCGTGGTGTTCGGTGCCGCAGGCCTCGTGCTGCTGATCACGATGGGCGCGCTGATCGCGGCGGGGCCGCTGATGAAGGCGGTCGGCACGCGGATCGAGGCCGCGATCACGCGGCTGCTCGGCGTGCTGCTCGCGGCCTTCGCGGCGCAGTTCGTGATCGACGGGCTGCGCGGCACGCTGCTCGCCTGATCGGGCCGGGGCCGGCGCGCTGCCGCGTCGTTTACTGCAGGGTGACGCGGTCGTCGGTGCCGCTCTGCCGGCCGAAGAAATACATCAGCTGGATCAGCAGCTCGCAGCGTGCGGCAAGGTCCGGCGCTTCGAGCAGTGCCTGTTTCGAGGCGCCGTCGAACGGGGCGATCTGGCTGACTCCGTTGATGAGCGACTGGTCGTCGAGCTGGGCGACGGCGTCCCAGTCCACCGCATAGCCCTGCGCATCGGCGAAGCGGCGCGCCTCGCGCTCGAACCCGGCGCGTTCGATGCCGCTCAGCACTTCGTCGCCATCCTCGGCGATCAGTTCGGCTTCGACCTGCCGGAATGCGGTGGCAACCTCGAGCTCGCGGATTACGCGAAAGCGGCTCTCCCCATCCAGGACGAGGTTATAGCGCCCGTCGTCCAGCGCCTCGACCTCGCCGATCTTGCCGACGCAGCCGACCTGGTAGAGTTCGGCGCCCTCGCGCGCCTGCTTGGGCTGGATCATCGCGATTCGGCGATCGCGGGCCAGCGCGTCGCTCACCAGCGCGCGGTAGCGCGGCTCGAACATGTGGAGCGGCAATTGCAGCCCGGGAAACAGGATCGCGCCCGTCAGCGGAAAGATGGAAAGGCGCACCGGGGCTACCCGAACAGGATCTTGGACAGGCGGCGCCGCGTGGCAACCACCCATGGGTCTTCGAGACCGACCGCCTCGAAGATCTGGAGCAGCTTGGTGCGCGCCGCGCCCTCGTTCCACTCGCGATCCGTCTCGACCATGCCGAGCAGTTCGTCCGCCGCGGCATCGCGCTGCCGGGCGGCGAAGGCCGCTTCGGCATAGGCGTAGCGCGCGTCCATGTCGCCGCCCTGCGCCTTCTCGTTCTCGCCCGCTTCCAGCAATTGCTCGCCCATTGCGATCAGCTGTTCGACATCGGGCATGCCGTCGTTCTGGCCGCTTTCGCCACCCGCCGCATTCGGATCGAGCGGCAGCTGCGCGAGGATCTGGTCGAGCGCCTGCTTCAGCTGGCTCTCGCTGCGCGCACTGGTCAGGTCGGCCACGGGGCGGCCCTGGAACATCGCATAGACCGTGGGGATCGACTGGACCTGGAACTGGCTGGCGATGAACTGTTCTTCATCGACATTGACCTTCTTCAGCACCACGCCCTTGTCGGCATATTCGTCCGCGACCTTTTCCAGCATTGGTGCCAGCGCCTTGCACGGCCCGCACCATTCGGCCCAGAAATCGAGCACCACCAGCTTCGACATCGAAGGCTCGACCACGTCCTGGCGGAACCGGTCGACGGCTTTCTGTTCTTCGAGATTGAGCCCCATGCTGGCCAAGTGCGTGTCCCCTTCAAGGTCGTATCGTGATTCGGTTAGGATGGCCCACAATGTGGGCCTTTGGCGAGCGATGTGAAGGGCCCAGTGCAGCGCTGGTTAAAAGGGAATTGCCGCAGTGCGATTTTGCCCTTGCGATGGGGCCGATGCGTTGCTAGTTGCCCGCTTCCCGTTCCGGAGCGGTCTTTGCACCGGATCCCGGAAACGCCATGTGAGCGGGCGTAGCTCAGGGGTAGAGCACAACCTTGCCAAGGTTGGGGTCGGGCGTTCGAATCGCCTCGCCCGCTCCATTTTTCTTTAGAAAATTGAACCGCTTAAGCGGATCGCAAGTTGGCGAATTCTGCTTCCCCGCTCTGTCGGTTGCTCCGGGGAAGCGCGGGGGAAGCACAAATCGGAGTTTCGTGGCGCACTCTGGCGTTTGCATTGCGACACACTGAACCTCCCGATTCCAAGGTGCAAGGATTGGTTTGGCGTGTGTCCAGCTTGGAGTGCGATCAGTGAAGGTGTCCAATCTGATTGCCCAATTCGCTTGTAATTTGAAGCGGCGGAATTTGGGCCGTTTCCGGAATGTCGGCTGTGAAGCTCCGGACAGGGCAAAGCTGACGGTCCGTTGGGTTTCTGCCTCGGCCAGTAGCCTCTCTTATTTTACACCAGACATGCCCCGCCACATTGCCGGCAAAATTCGCCGGTCATTTGTGCGGCGTCGATGCGATTTACACGGATGCCCTTCTGCAATATCCAGCAGTATATGAGCAAACGCGACCCTAACCTTGTCACTTCCGGCCTATCGGGTAGCCAATCGAAAGATGGGGTTTCTGTCGAGGTGAACATTTTTCGTCTGGAGGACGAAGGTCAATGGACCCTCGAAGTCGTCAATGAGAAGGGCACCTCGATCGTTTGGGATGACCAGTTCGCAGATGATGACGCGGCATTCAGGGCGTTCGAGCAGGTAGTCGCTGATGAAGGTATGGCGACCTTTCTTGATAGCGCCAATGTCATCCCATTTCCCGGCCAGTGAAAGTGACCAGAATTCCCGTGAACCAATCCGACGTATGAATCGTCTGACCGGCTTGGTTTCGGGCGCCGGTAGTTTAGCTGCCATATCGTGGCGAGTTCTGGGCCGATTTCGGCCTGTCTGGTTGAGGACACCGGAAATGGGAAAGCCGACATTCGGGCGAAACAATGGGTAGGCCGCAACCCCCGACAATGAGGAAACGCGGCACCCCTTGCGAGCCTCCAATTCCTGCCAACCATTCACATTGTGGCGGAAGTCATTACACTTCGTCCTGCAAGTGCAGCTTGGAGTGGTCGATGGAGATAGAACTGGTTTCCGACGCGCCGGGCTCATTCTCACAAGATGAACAGCATCGCTTCCGAGTGCTGGTTGAAGCTGGAGGCGAGGTAGATACCGTCGTTCTCCGTCGGAATGTGCAGAGCGCGAAGTCACTCGTGTTTGCTCGGAGCGGAGGACGGCTGCTTGGCGTTGCAGCACTCAAGGTTCCGC
>Ga0114910_1000964_pt1 | contig 14075 bp, 17 predicted proteins | sample MalvireepMed_908_FD_83500 | JGI IMG/M metagenome (GOLD analysis project Ga0114910, IMG submission 83500) | Marine viral communities from the Global Malaspina Expedition - Malaspina viral metaG DeepMed_908 | ecosystem: Environmental > Aquatic > Marine > Oceanic | place: Mediterranean Sea...
GCGATTGCTCACATCCTTACCTGCGAAATACTTCCGTAGTTCCATGTTTACCTCCCTCGTGGATAGTCTACAACGGTAACGCCATTGTATTGAAATAGCACCCATAATTCTTGGTCAGATTTTAGGGGTATTCCGTCACTCGAATAGGCATCCGTCAACCACACTTTTGGGGTTTGCATTCCTGTCAACTTGTCAATTTGCTTCCCCGCTTTTGTGATGCTCGTGCCGCCACCGCCGGAACTAATTGCTTCCTGAATCGCCCCTAAATCGTGGACAGGAATAAGTTCATCGTGGAGCATTCCATCGTCGAACACTGCGACCGTTGAACCGGCCAGTTCTGGTGTCTGATAGGCTCCGTTCATCATCTGGTTTACGGCTTCATGGTCGATAGAACCGCTCGCGTCAATGCACCAGACACCCTCCCAACCCTTAGAACGCTTTTGTCCCGGCAGCAGTCCAGACTCAATGTAGCGATGTTCCCGCGTCCATGTTCGGTCCCGGTCTATTCTCGCGTTATGCCTCTCTAGGAGCCTATCCAGCACTTCGCCAACCCACGCTGGAACTTTGTATATTGCTGGCCGCTCTCGACCGCTCCCACGGCCTACGCCGCTCCGGTCCGTATTCGCTACCCCATTACTAAGGTCCGTAAAGCCTCCGTCAAACCCTGTTTCTTCAACTTCAGCCTCCCACGACTGGAGCACTTCGGCTATGACTTCGGCCTCGCGTGACTTACTTTTCTCGTCCGTATCTGACTCCACTTTGCCTCGCCCACAACCGCCTTTACCGGGCTGGCCAGCTGGACCCTCTCCACTACCGTCTGGTCCCGGTCCCGGACCTTTTTCTTTAGACAACCAGTCATACGCCAATTCTGGAGGCATTGCTGGAATCCCAAGTCGCTCGTATGTGCATGTTGCAATGTCACAGGCTTTATCAATCAATTGCCAATCTACCGCACCACCCGCGTGAATTGCACAATCCGTAACTTGATTCCACAGTTCCCCATTACGCTCTTCTTGGCGTTTCTGGTGGTCGAGCATTACGTGAAAACACTCGTGACGGAGCATATGCTCCCTAGCATTATCATCCTTGCAATTCCTGAACAGAGGGCCGAGCAAAAGCTCGACCCGTCCATCCTTGACTGCAACCGCACACGTATCAACTTCGTCTGTTTCCACAACCGTATCGGTTAGTGCTAGAAGCTTGGCCGACATACGACTTAGACCCTTAAACCTCCGGGTTATTTTCTTTTTGGGCATCTTTCTCTTCCTTTCTGAATTTTTTATCAAGTCGAGCCATTTCCTTATCGGCTTGCTCTCGCATTTCTTCAATCGTCAATCCACCCAACCGGCCCGTAGCGTCCGTGATAGCTTGGGCAGCTGGAGATTGACACCAAGTCGTCAACGCTCGTGCAATTTCTCCCGTCTGGTCCTGCGTAGCTTTCTGCTGGAGAATCCGCATAATGTCATTGCGAACTGGAATGGTTGAACTCATTAAAACCGGAACCAACGAACTACGGACTTGGCTCGCATCAGCAGCTCTTGCCCACGCCACGCCATCGACGATAGCGTGCTCTTCTAACCTATGTGCGATGGCCTCAGCTTTCTGGGCAGGGAACGAACCGTAGAGCACCATTCTCTGGACCGCTGGTTTCCAGAATTCGGGGGTTTGATACCAGCTGGCCAACCGGTGCCCTGCACCAAACCAGATATCTAACTCAGGCACGTTTTCTTCAACTGGCGGGTAGATATCTTCCAGTAAATGCCTTACTTCAGCCAGTGATTCTCGCTGGAGAACTTCGTAATCTTTAGGTGGATACGGAACCCACAATAACCTTGCCATTAGAGGATTCGGCAATGGCCGCTTGGGAGGATTACAGGCAACCACAATCGACAGAGGCCTAACCTTCGTATAGCGAATCCGTCGCTCAGCCAGCAACGTAAGTAAACAAGACAAGACTGATTCTTGCGCTTTGTCTAACTCGTCGAGAAAAATCACATAATCCCCGATTCGGTCAATAAAGCCCGGTGGAATAATATTCGGGTGCGTATAGTTCACGACTTGGCCAGTCCTAAAGGGAAAGCCAGAAATATCTTCCGGTTGGTCCAGTTGTGCTTGGATACTGAGAACGTCGGCCCCGTGTCGAGCCGCCCACGTATTGACCAGTCGAGTCTTGCCAGCTTGAGAACTTCCACAGAGTGCAATGACCCCTAATGGACTTGGTTCCCCCGGTTCTTTGTCTACCGCTGCATCTAACAACGTAAAAATAGGTTCATCGCGGTCGAGCCACGTTAACGTATCTGTTCGTAATTTATCCATGTTCTACCTTTCTGACCCGCCACGGGCCGGTGCGTATTGTAGCAGCTTGGAAGTCAAAAATGACTTCCAAAATGAGTTGGAAGTCGAGAGATACGACTTCCACCTCCAGGTCGATACAAAAAAAAGGCCGGGACAGTGGGACAGAGGTGCTCGCACGATGAACACTTCGATATGGTGACATTTGCATGTTTCCAGTTGTCACGCTGCCCACTACCCGACCCGCTAATACTTAGACGTTTCAACTCTTGGAACCTGACACTTAACCAGAACGTCTCACTCGACTCTGGACCCACGCGAGATACCGGGGGCCACGTTCGACCAGCTCGACTTCACAGATTTTACCCGTTGAATCCTTGTGTTCTATTTTCTGCACTTGCGGCAGCTCAGCCCAAGCAGCTCGGTCCGCGTCATAGCTTGCATGCTTGGGGAGTTTTGAATCTGGTCTAGACACTAGTCCTCCCTCTGATAGATAAATAAAGCATAGATAAGAAGCCCGACCAGCCCCCCAATAATAAGCAGGGGCCAGTCGGCTAGGGTGCTGTTAAATACCTCAACCACGAGTCGAACCGGGGCTGAGAAGGGTAATGCTATCGCCTACTGGATAGATAAGAGCGGCCAGCATTGCCGGGCTGATTTTCCTTACTGAACCACCTTTATCGGCTCTTGAGGGATGGTAGATAAACTGATTGACATGCTTTGACGTTGTCGGGCTGTGATACTGGTCGGTGACATAAATCCCAGTCTGGTGCTCAACAAAATCATCGCCGTTATCGGTCAGTTCGTTAGTAATGACAGGCTCTAGCAGCTCTACAGCTACGGGAGTCTGGTAGGAGAACCGGACCACTTTAATGGTCAATCCTTCCTTAGTTATTTCTATATCTGTAATGTTCTGTCTACTTTTCATACGCTCCTCCACGGCCAAGCAGCACGGCCTTAGTCTATTGCTCATGGTTAGTGTTCAATTCTGCCAGTTGTCGTTGGATATCCTCTAGGACTCTGGCCAATTCCCATAGGATATTCTGTGGATTATCGACTATATAAACGCTTGAGCCTATAGCCTTCTGGACGGCCTTGTCGAGTTGCGCTAGGCCTAGAACTTTGACCTTTTGGCAGTTTGGGCAGCGGACCGTGATTGTATGCCTAAACACTTTTCGAACCCTCTACCAGCTCCAGCACTTGATTAAGGGCCGCTATCGTTTCGGCCTTGTTTGGGGTTTCTGGACTATTCCACTCTGCCGCCAACTCTCGCAGAGTAATACCGATAATCCTTTTCAGCAGTTTGCTAGGTTCAGGGTTGATATCCCCGAGTTCTAGTCGGTCCATTGTTGAACCTTTTCCTTTTGGTCAGTCTGTTTCCAAGCAGGATGCTCAGAACGTCACAGCCGACCAAATCCACCGGGGCAAGTATACAGGTCCACGCCCTAAATATCCGAACATTACCAATAAATATGGTCAGGCTGAGAATGCTGGTCCGGTTGCCCCGGTCCGGTTTTCCACCTTCATACCTCATTGACTGTCTTATAAGGGAAGGGGGTAGGGGGGTTTTGGGTGCAGGTTCTGACCATATAGAAACATCCTTTCTAGACAATTTAAGGTTCTGGGATATAGTAGCTTGACTGACCATACTTTTTGGGATAGTATTCAACATAGGAGGAAAATATGACTGGACCAGCAACATTACGGCCCCAAAGAAGGAGTGGCAGTGGGATACCTCGGACAGCCGGGGTGAAATTTGAGATTGCAGACGATCCTGAGAGTTTCGGGGGGTTGTTAAAAGCGATGAGAGAACGATCGATGTTGACAACAAAGATGTTGGCAGCAAAATTGGGGGTGAGACCTGCAAGTATCAACCAATATCTCTACCGAAAACGTGGACAGGGCGGAACCAGTACATTGCGGTGGTTTTTACGCTATGCGGAGGCATGTGGATGCAAAGTGCATATTTCATTTCCAGCAGAAATGCCAAAAGAGGTACGTACACCTGGATTCTTAGTAACAGGTCTGGAGAATCGACATGACTCGGGCACTTAACGAAGCAGAAGCAGATCAATTCGCGTTGATGCTACTTTCAGGGGCACCAATCGGGGATTCAGTGAGATATTTCCTGGATATCAACACGCCTGATGAAGTAATCATGGATGCCGCGGAAACATGGCCAGGTCAGGATGAAGTACTCATTGCCCTGGAAAAATATACAGGGGGTCAGGCATGGCATAAGATGTCTGACCAACAGAGGTTGGAAGTTGCCCTGAAGAAGCATTACAACGAGATGGCCTATTTTTTGTGGAGTTCAAATTACGCGGAAATCGACGGCAAGGAGAGGCTGAAAGCCGATACTTGCCGTTCTGCCTTAGAGGTGAAGATAGCAGGAATGGCAGGTCAGGATAGTCCGTTGTCCAGATTCTATTCAGACATGCTGGATAAATACGAACCGAAAGGTCAGGCAAGTTAGTGGCAACCACAACAGTTGATCCTGCAATGCGGGATAGACTTGTCACCCAATTCCGGGCATTCATCTGCAAGGAAAATGGGATTGTTCCATTAGAGCACCAAGCAGATTGGTGGGTGACAACAGATGGCTATGAACTGACAGATATCGTGGCCAAGAAGAAAGAGAAACGACCAACAATAGAAGTCAGACTTCCACAGGGAAAGATAGAAAAACGTGTGCTGTTCCCCCGTAAGGCTGGAAGGGCAAAAGTCGTAGCTGAACTGGGTGCGTATAAATCAGGGAAATCATTCGGGGCAGGAATTTGGGGGGCAGCGTTTGCTGCCGTTCCCAATGCCTTGGTGTATCTGGTCGGGAATGAATATGACATGACCGCCCCGGAATTTGAATACATTCTGGAAGCCTTGTGTTCTGAGCGTGGATTGAACTTGAAATATAGCTCATTGCAGAACCGCCCCAAAGATGGTCGGTTGTGGTTGGAGCTTGATAATGGGGCCAGGTTTGAAGCAAGATCCTGGGAGCGTTCGGAGTCTCTTAAGGGAAAAGAGGTCGATGCCTATATTTATTGTGAGGCCTATCAGCTCCCTGGGATCGAATGCTTTACGTCAGTCTCGCAGAACCTGAGAGTTCGACAGGGGTATGCGGTCTTTCCCACAACTCCTGACAGGCCATGGGTGAATATCTTCCACGAGAATGGTCACGGAAATCCTGACTTTGAGGAATGGGTCTGCAAGTGTGGTGTGCCAGCCATAGTCAATCCCATCAGTTTCGATCAGTCAGCGATGGACCGGGATAAGCATTTATTAACGAGAGAAAAGTTCTCGATTGCGTATTTAGGTCGGCTTGGAGATTACGTTGGGAGAGTCTACAATTACCAACGTGGCGATCGTCAATTCACCCTGCAAACACATCCACGGCTGTGGCATAATCCTGAAGCAGGAACGACGAAAGAAAATTTCAAGTTGCCAGATGATTGGCGTGTTGAAATTGGGGCAGATACGGGAACGTATTGTGCAGCCTCTGTGATTGCAGTCAGCCCCGAAGGGCAGGCCTATATTCTGGATGAACTGACAAATTATAGTTATGTGGCCAACACACCAGAACTGGATCCATCAGGTTCAATCGTTAATTGGGCTGCGGCCTTGAAGCGCATGGCGGCGATGTGGAAAACACGCCCCGTAGCGTGGGTGGATAGTAACAGTCAGTTCAAGCAGGAGTGTATCCACCATGGCGTACATCTCATGGCCAATAAACGGGGGCGGGAAGTCAGGACGGAAGCCACAAGACAGTATTTCCAGCATGAGCAGATTTTCCTGGCCCCGTGGCTGGAGATGGTGCCCTATGAATTGGAATATGCCCAATGGCCGGACCATACCAGTGCCAGTGGAAGATATGAACGCTTAAAAGTGAATGATCATGCACTGGACTGCGTAGAACATGTCTTATCAAGGCATCCACGCGCAACAACACCTGAAAAGCCCCGAACATTTATACCCCCTCCGGGTTCTGTCCAGTGGATGGGGAATCCATTAAGGAAGAAGAAAAAACGGCAACCAGCAGATTCACATTTGGGAGGAATGTAGTGAACAGACATGAGGTGGAGAAACGATTACGGGACGTTGAGTCGAAAGTGAAGTTTATGATGCACACATTGGCTTTAACTCGGAAGGATAATGACACAGGGAAAACAGACTCACGTACGTTTGATTCCCTTTTTGATCAGGCGGTGGCAAATGACATGGATGCAGCAAAAGTTGAGGAAGTGGTTGGGGATTCTGGAGATGGAGTACGAGATCGACAGGTTGCATCAAATGATAACCAGCCAGGATATGGCCCGAGATCAGAAGCCGGACCAGATGGATTCCCCAAATGAACGAGATATTCCAATGGAAGATACCCCTGATGCCCACTTGGGAGCGTTTTAGATGGCAAAGAAAAAAGAAGCCGAAAATTTAGCTGACTACACCGAAGACTACAATCGACTTCGGGCGCAGAAGGCCAGGAATGTCGGGTCAGTAGAATTACGGATCCTGACAAACCTTTCATTCATTTCTGGTGAGCATTGGGTGGGAACTCAAAACCGAATGCTGTTTACCCGGAGAAGAGACCCCAATAAGCTGCATCTGGTATTTAATCTCGCTGCACAGATGCTGCATAAGATGATCGGGAGGCTGACCAGTATTGCCCCCATCTTCAAAGCCAGAGCTGACAAGCAGGATCCGAAGAGTCTCGGGAATGCCCAGGTTGTCGATAAGCTGGTTCGGGCGTTGGATGAGAAACTCGATCAGGGATCCCGGACATGGGAACTGTTGTGGTGGATGTCCATTGGGGGTGTGGCCTTTGAATACATCCCCTGGGAAAAAGATGCCTGCATGGAACCTATGCCCCTGTTTGATGAAGAATCCGGGGAATTGATGTGGACTGATACCCAATCGGGGGAACAGGTCCCGGAAACCATGAGACAGATGGCAATCTCTCAGGGAGCACCCAAAGAGCAGTTTGAGGTAGTCGAAGAGATGACACTGACTGGAGATATCGGGAGTGAGATCCTGAGTCCCTTGCAGGTGTTTATTGATTCCTCTGTCAGGGCTGTTGATGATTTGAGTCCTGATCAGGCGGTCTATATCGCCAAAATCAGAACATTGGGGTGGATTGAAGCCAATTACGATGTCAACGATAAAACCATTGAAAATATCAAGGATGCCCAGGAAGTCAGGATTCTCAGTACTGACATCAAGCAATTTGGCGATCCAACTGGGGCGGTGCATTTACAGGACTTGATTCCAAGGGTACAGGGGACTCGGACCATGAATGACCCGGATTTGGCGGTGGTCGTGGAACGCTTCCAGCCTATGTCTGCCAAAAACCCCAGAGGGAAATATTCCTGCTTTATTCCTGGTGAAGAGATTCTCCATGATGGAGACAATCCCTATGAGGAAATCCCCTTGGTGGATTACCACTGGGGACCAACGACTATGAGTTTCTGGAGCAATGATTACGTCAGTGATTTGATTGCCCCGCAGCGATTCCTCAATAAGAGAATTAGTCAGCTTGGGGAACAGGCGAATGCGTCGATTTATGGTGATGAGCTACTGGGACCTGGATTGAAACGGGAAGATATTCCTGCTGATTATCCTGCCCCGATTGAGAACGGCTTGAATGAAGCTGGGATCAAGATGGTCCAGAGGAGAGATCCGCCCCAATTACCTGCCTGGTTCATGCAGTCAGTGGACTTGACCATGAAATTGATGCAGCAGATTGCTGGTGGGGCTGATTTGATGCAGGACCAGAAGTTTCCTGGCCAGATGAGAGGCCCTATGGCCGTGCCGATGCTTCAGGAGATTATTGATACGCAATGGGGCATGCTATACCAGCACCTTGGAAAACAGATGGGAAAAACCAAGGAAATGCGGATCAATCGGGTCAAACAGTTCTATCCAACCTATCGAACCCTGCATTACACAGATAGAAACATGAAAGATGAAGTGTTTATCTTTCAGAACTCTGAAATCCTGAAATCGGGGACAGATTACTCCATTACAGTCGAACGAGGGAGTCTGATCCCGGAATTGAGGGCACTGAGAGAAGCCAGGATTCGGGAGCACCTCCAGTCACCGCTGGCAGTGTTGTACATGGACGAGAGAACAGGGCGGATTGATAAAGAGAAAATCGCTGCTGACTTGAGTATGGGGGACGCAGGAAGGGAAGATTCCGAGATTCGCTACAGGAAATTGGCAAAATCCCTTGTAGAGAAACTATGGGTTGGAGAACCTCTTCCGCCTCACATTCCCATGCCGTTCTGGAATCTCAAGGTGATTATGGATGAATTGGAAGCATCCATGGCTACGACAGAGTATTTGGGGGCGAGTCCTCAGATTCAGCAGGGATTTGCTGAGTTCTGGAATAAATGCCGTGAAATCATGGTCAAAGCCAGTGAAAAACGTGAACAGGGCATGCAGAACACCATGATTCAGGGAGCTGTGGCTCAGGCCAGTCAACAGGCAGCAGCCAAAGCTGCCGCAGAAGCCATTGATATGGCGATGGGTCAGTTCAAGGAAAGTTCAAAGATCGCAGATGAAGCTCCAGAAGCTCTGGCTCAGGCACTCCAAGCACGCCAGAGTGCACTGGAAAAACGCGGTCCACGCGGTCCTGTGCAATAACTACATGTTGTGGGGGGTTTCCCAGCCCCCCTACATCTTGACACTACCTCTCTATCAGCTTTATAATTCATCTGATTGCCGGTTGAACGAATACGGACAGGCGAACAATGTCAAGGGTCTCCATTCAGGAATAAACCCAACACACTCCCTGGCCACTCGAAAGGAGACATGGCATGGCGGATGAGGAACTGGTTGAACAAGTCGAGACAAGCACAGTTGATGAGACTGTAGGCGGCGACCAAGAACAATCACAACAATCCGATTCAGGAGCGTGGCCTGCTGACGTACAAGCAGAGTTCACGAAAAAAACTCAAGCTCTCGCGGATGAACGGAGACAATGGGAAAATGATCGGTTCTCGCAACAGCAGCAAATGCAGCAATACCAGCAGCAGTTGCAGCAGTATGCAAACCAGATGCAGAATCAGCAGCAACAGGGACAACAGACTCAAGTGCAGCAGCAACAGCAGGGACTGTTGGACCAGTTGCGAACGATGCCGTATCTGGATGGGAACACGGCGGCTCAGTTGATGGAGCGAATTATGGGAGAAGGCATTAGCCCTCTTCAGCAACAACTCCAGCAACGTGACCAAGCCATGGCGCACATGTACAAAGAGTACAAAACGCTTAAGGATACGGTCGGGTCTTCCCAGTCAAAGTCAGTCGAGCAAGAGCTAAACAGCCGATTTCAGAAGTTACGTGATGAGCATGGCCTTCCTGATGCGCCGTGGGCTGATGACTACCTGAGAGATGTATATTTCTCTCACGAAGGAAAAGACTTGAACGCGCAATATCCAGAGATGGTGCGAACCAGACTTGAATCCATGCGAAAAGGCTTCAGGGAAATGGATAAAAAAGCTGCGGAAAAGGCTAAGACTTCACCGCTTCCCTTTAAGGGAGGTGAGTCATCACTTACCAGCGGGAAAACAGGTGGGTACAAATCAGCTCAAGAGCGTGCTGATGAACTTTGGCCCATGCTAAATCCTGGACAAGATGAATAGTCCGGGGGGAGATTCTTGTGGCTAGTACAACTGATGTTATTGAGGCAATGAAATACACCTATGGTGTAGATCAGGTCCTCTACCTCTTAAATGAGGAAGTCGTTACCTGGAACATGTTCCAGAAAATGAAAAAGCCTCTGGGCGGTCGTGGGCAATTCATCATGCCAATTATGGTGAAGAACCCCGGCGCGTGGACGGGTATTACGGAAGGTGGCGCGTTGCCATCCAACCTCAACCCAGACACGGCAGAGGCCACCTTCAGCCTCCAGGAATATACGGGGCTGTACAACATGTCGTGGAAACTGCTCCAAGACGCACGGAACTCAAAGTTTGCGTTCCAGACTGCGTTGAAGATGATGGAGCAGGGCTTCCGCCGACGCGTCCTGAAATTGATCAATGCTGATTTCATTTCAGATGGTCTAGGCAAACTGGCTGTCATGCCAGCCGCTGACAACCAGACCACCATTACGGTTGATGCACTCCCAAGTGTGGATGTCGGGATGACGGTTGACCTGATTGACGCGTCTGACAACGACGCTGACTTGGCAGCCTCACGGACTGTCTCGGCAGTGGATGTTCCGAATCGAACCATTACGATTAGTGGTTCGGCTCCAAGCGGCACAGCCGCAGGGGATTTCTTCTGTATTGAAAACACGACGAAATCCGGGGCAATTTATCACACCGATGGGCTGCTGGGGATTATTGATGATGCCAATCCTCCTTCAGGGAACTTTGGCGGCATTAACCGAAGTACTGCTGGAAATGAGTACTGGGAATCCGCAGTCCTGGACAACAGTGGCACCAACCGCGCACTGACCGAAGATCTCATGCTTCAGCTTGAAGATCTGGTCCGTGAAAAAGGCGGGGCTAAACTCAACGCCTATATGAGCAACCTGGCTATTATTCGTCGCTACCACGAACTCCTCAAGGATGACGTGTTCTATGCGATGAGTTCGCCCCAGGCACTCGACGGTGGTGGGGCTGGTCGTAAAGGTGGGTCAGGGCAAAAAGGGAAGAAGGGCGGCGATGGCCGTTCAATCTACAAATTCTCTGGCAAGCCATGGCACGTTGAGCCGTATTTCGCGGCCAATACCATTATTGGCATGGATACGGAGCATTTCTACATCGGTCACGGTGAGAATGCCGCTCCACGTCCAGTCAGTGAAATCTTCGATGGCACACCATTCTTCCGTCAGACTTCCAATGCAACCTTTGAGGTGGCATGGTACTGGCAGGGTCAGTTGCTGAGTGACAACCCAGCAGCGGGTGCGAAGATCGAAGACGTAGCCGAATCGTAAACTGAGTAGGTGGGGGAGGGGCTTCGGCTCCTCCCTGCCACTTCGCCAGAAAGTAGGGAAGTATGGGTATCAAAGCAATCGCTCGACTCGCGCCGGTTCATGTGGTCTATACCATCTCAGCAGGAGAAGCGGCTGACACGGGGATCTTCGTGGCCGATCAAGATTATGAAATTATGGATGTGCGTGAAGTGCACAGTACGGCTGGAGCCAGCAGCACGACATTGGATGTCGGTGTGGCTGCATCAGGAACGGCCCCAGCCAGTCTGACCACGGCAATTAGTTCAGCCTTGGCACTGGACAGCACAGCCAATACACCTGTTCAATCCACCCTGACATCGACCTTAGCAAACAGGAAGCTCGATAAGGGTGAACAGCTCTCGTTGAATTACACGGGAACAGTGACAGCGTATGAAGGATCAGTACATGTCGTGCTGAATCCAGTTCGCACAAACACAACCTACTAACGTAGGGAAGGGGGCGCATGGATGTTTTTGATCCAGTGAAGTATTCATTGGAGGAAAATAAGTTCTTCTTGAAGAATTTGGGGGAATCTCCCATTACCATCCTCAAGGACAACTTACCAGACGGCGTGAATGCAACGGCTGTCCAGGAAGTCCTGGGTGCAGTCTATCAACTGGAAGAAGAACGCCACCATCGCGGGTGGGATTGGGCAGGGATTGAAAAGCTCAAAGGATCGATCGAAACATACCTGACCGAATGGATCCGTTGGAAGGAAATGTCAGCTCGGGGTGCTCCGAGATTCCCCTCGATGCATTCGTGGGATTCCCGTGGTCGCCCTCATCGAGGAGGAATAGGTTCAGACTCAGGAAAGAAAGTCTCGACCTATATCGACAAAGATGGAAATAGACATACCTTTGCGCTACCGTTACGAGATGCGCCTGTTGAGGGCTTTGTCCCAAGTTGGATTAAACCTGAAGCTCCACTCCCCGATGACTTGGATATTGACATGGACGCCGGTACAGTGGCCTGTCCGCTTTGTGGTTGGACAACGAACTATAGTTCGGGGTCTCAGTCTCAATTGAACTTGGCCAAGTCCAGGGTTGCAAAGCATCTCAAATCAGCAAAAGAAGAGCCAGAACGACACCGAGACCTATGGCAGAAGCTGTTCACATAGAAGAGTCGTTGCTCTATTGGCATCCTCAGAGATTTGGGGCCAAGACAGCACCTAACTGGTTCAGACGCCAACTCAAAGCGATCCATGATGATTTGGATATCACATGGCATCCTATCAAGGAACGGTGGCTGGTCTGGTATCGACGACCTCGTATCCAGCATCATGCGTGTCCAGGTTGGTTGCTGCTGTTTGAAGCTGAGAACTCCCAAGGCCAGCATATTCCTCTGGATGAGAGAATCCTGGCGGCTGTCTACGAGCAAAGTGGCAGGCAATGGGGGACAGGGAAACAGTATTGGTCCCGTGTTGAACAGGAAGCTCAACGAGATAAAGACCTGCGTGAAGCCGGTCGGGAGCAGCATGTTGAGGATGTTGGGTCAGATCACTGGGATCACACCAAGATTCAAGTCAGTATGTGTGGACCGTCATCAGGCAGCAAGTTCGTCAATCACCATGCGGGGGATTAAATGGCGACTGGACAAACAATGTTGGATCTTATGGAGGTCATGGACCGAGGCTTACAGTTGCAGTCTGGGGAAACAGGAGTCAGTAAAGCTCTCAAGGCCCTGAATGCTTCTCAGGATCATTTTGAATCGATACTGGCCTTGGAACCTAATGTCTATGGATCAACTGTTGGGACATTTACCACGTCAGCAGATACCGAATCGACCACGATGCCAACCACACTCATGCGGTTGGATCGATTGCAATACATTGACGCTGGAACATCAAAGCCTGCCTGGGATCTAGATCGGGTAGGAGCAACAGGGGACTACTACCACACAACTGTTCCTTTAATTACAGCTCCAGCCACCACAGGGAAACCTGTGAAGTACTGGACAAACGGGAAGACAGTGTACTGGAGTCCTGTCCCTGATGCGGTATATACCATTCGGTATTACGGCTTTGTTCCGGCAAGTGATATCACGGCAAGTGGAACATTTGCCTACCCTGACATGGCACTTATGCCCATGGCGACATTCGCAACGAAGTTACTGCGAATTGGTAAAGATGACGATGGGACAGGTGTCAATGAAGTCGGGGCACAAGTGTTTGGACCTGTGATCCAGGCATTGGGGCGTTTCAACCGAGATCGTGCCCCCGGTTACGACTATAGATATACACATTCAACCTAGGAGTGCCCGATGGGGTTTATACAGGCAGATTTTCAAGATATCAGAGATGTTCAACTCGTTAAGCATGCCAAGATTGACGCAGCGAGTAGTGGGGATAATACCCTTGTCGCTGCGGTAACAGGGAAGAAAATCCGTGTCTTGGCAGCATTCTTTACCATGACTGGCACAGCCGTAACGATTCGATTTGAGGATGGGGCAGGAGGAACAGCCCTGACTGGTCAGATGGGACCGACTGCGGGGCAGACGATTACCCTGCCGTTTAATCCGGTCGGCTGGTTTGAAACCTCTGATGCCACGCTATTGAATATGGAACTGAGCGGGGGCCAGTCGGTTGATGGGGCATTGGTCTATATCGAGGCGTAAATGGCTGATATTCAAGTAGTTAATACCGACGCGGATCTCTCCGGAAATACTCTTGTCACGGAAGAGAACGCCTATACGATTACAGGACTCCATACCTATAGTCGCACCACCAATGCGCCGTTTGCGGTAGTTTCTGGTGCAGCGGTGGTGGCGAATCTGGATGCCGATAAGCTCGACGGGATCGAGGCCACAGGGTTTGTGAAGGCGAATGGCACGGTTGCCC
>Ga0114910_1000967_pt1 | contig 14069 bp, 11 predicted proteins | sample MalvireepMed_908_FD_83500 | JGI IMG/M metagenome (GOLD analysis project Ga0114910, IMG submission 83500) | Marine viral communities from the Global Malaspina Expedition - Malaspina viral metaG DeepMed_908 | ecosystem: Environmental > Aquatic > Marine > Oceanic | place: Mediterranean Sea...
AATATTGCGACTATCTGTTCGATGAAGGCGGGCTGGATAAGGAATTCCAGCACGTGGTCGATGTCGCGACGACCAACAAGACGGATTTCTTCCGCGAATCGAGCCACTTCGATTTTCTCGCACAGAGGATCATCCCCGCGCTGGTCGCGCAGGATTCTACGAAGCGAACGATCAAGCTGTGGAGCGCGGCCAGCTCCAACGGCGCCGAAGCCTACACCATCGCCATGGTGATGGCCGAACTGGCGCGCGAGCAAACCGGCCTGCGCTACGCGATCCTGGGGACCGACATCTCTTCCGCGATGATCGCGAGCGCGCACAAGGCGATCTATCCCCGGGCGATGCTCAGCCCGGTCCCGCCAGCGCTGCAGCGGCGCTACGTGATGTTCGACGAGGATACGGGCGGCAGCGGTAGGGCGCGGATCATCCCCGAACTGCGCAGGAAGTGCGGCTTCCAGCAGCTGAACCTGATGGACGAGAGCTATCCCGTCGATCGCGATGTCGACGTGATCTTCGTGCGCAACGTGCTGATCTATTTCGAGCCTGAGGTGCAGGACGCGGTCGTAGCGCGGCTATGGGGCCATTTACGACCGGGTGGGCACCTCATCCTCGGTCATTCTGAATCGATGATCGGAACCCGCATAGGCCTGTCGCAGGCAGCAAGCGGCGTCTTCCGCAAAGACCCGAGATAGGGAGATTATACCGTGCCTTACGATTTCTCTCCGGCTGTCGAGCGCAAGAAGCGCATCCTGATCGTCGATGATTCGGCCGCGGTGCGTCAGGCCCTCAGCTCGATCATCGGCAGCGATCCCGCACTCGAAGTGATGGGCGTCGCGCCCGATCCCTACGCAGCTGCGAAGCGCATCCGCGACGAAGTGCCCGACGCGATCATCCTCGACATCGAGATGCCGAAGATGGACGGGCTGACCTTCCTGCGCAAGCTGATGAGCCAGCGGCCGATCCCGGTCGTCATCTGCTCGACGCTCACCGAAGAGGGGTCGAGCGCGATGTTCGCCGCGCTCGAAGCGGGCGCGGTCGACGTGATTACCAAGCCGCGGGTCGACACCGCCCAGGCCCTGCGCGAAGCGACGGTCCATATTTGCGACGTTGCGCGCGCCGCCGCGCATGCTCGGCCCGGCTTGGCGCGCAGCGCGCCGCCAGCGGTGAAGGTCGAGAAGAAGCTGACCGCCGACGCGGTGCTTCCCTCGCGCCCGTTGCGGCGCGCACCGTCGGGAGCGACGGGGCGGGTCGTGTGCATCGGTGCCTCGACCGGTGGAACCGAGGCCTTGCGCGAAGTGCTGATGGCGTTGCCGCGCAACTGCCCCGCCACGGTGATCGTGCAGCATATGCCCGAAAAGTTCACCGCAGCCTTTTCTTCCCGGCTCAACGGCCTATGCGCGCCGGAGATCAAGGAAGCGGCAGACGGCGATGCGATCATTCCCGGGCGCGTGCTGATTGCCCCGGGCAACCGCCACATGATGCTCAAACGCATGGGCAGCAGCTATCGCGTCACGATCAAGGATGGTCCGCGTGTTTCCCGGCATCGTCCATCGGTCGATGTGCTGTTTCGTTCGGCTGCGCAGAATGCAGGCCCCTCCGCGCTCGGCATTCTGATGACGGGCATGGGCGACGACGGTGCGCACGGCCTGCTCGAAATGCGCAACGCGGGCGCGGCTACTATTGCGCAGGACGAAGCCTCCTGCGTCGTCTTCGGCATGCCCAAGGCTGCCATCGACCTGGGCGCGGCGGCGAAGGTCGTTTCGCTCTACCGGATCGCCGGAGAAATCGGCGCTTTCGCGTCGCGAGCAGAATTGGTGCAAGGATGAAGAACGAGGTAATTCCTGCAAGCGAGGCCACACCTCTGGACCCGCTAGCATCGCTTGCGATCGGCGTCGGTGCGACGCTCGCGGAGACGCGCGCCACCATCGAATCCTGCTTTTCGGCAACGGGTGACAGCCTGATCGAATGCACGATGAACCTCAACGCGGTCTCGGCCGCGCATGAGGGGTTGCCCGGTGCGCTCGACGGCGAGGAATTCGCGCAGGCGGAAGCCAGCCTGGTGACCATCTCCGCCGAACTTGCGCGCATCTCGCAAAGCGATTCGGGTGCCCAACCGGCGATTGGCCAGCTGGAGGAGCTCGCATCGAAGATGGCCGATCCGCTGGCCGACTTGCGCAAGGTGATGCTGCTGCTCGAGATCATCTCGGCCAATGCGGGCATCCTTGCCGCCGAAGTCGCGGGCGAAAGTACCGAGCTGGGCGCATTCACCGGCAATATGATCGCGCTGGCGCAAGGCGCGATCGCCGGTCTTGCAACATTCTCCCAATCGCGTGCCGTGCTGCTCGCCCAGCTTTCGGGCGCAAGCGCAGCCGGAACGCGCTTTGCGCAGGCGCATGTGGACACGCTCGATCATGTCCGCACCCGGCTCGCCGAACATGCCGAAGCAATCGCCCGCTACCGCGCCTCCGCCGGACAGCAGCTGTCCGAAAACGGCAATGCAACACGGCGCATCGCGACCCGCGTCGCCGACGTTGTTGCGGCAATGCAGATCGGGGACATCACCCGCCAGCGGATCGAACACGTCGAGCGCGGGCTCGCGATGCTGGGCGAACTCTCGCAGCCCGACAGCTCTGTAGAATCCGCCTTGCGACCGGCGACACTATCCCAGCTGCACCGTCTGGTGGAGGCGCAGCTGCGGGACACGATTGCCGAATATCGCGACCGCACGCAATTCATCAGCCAATCGCTGCCGCAACTGGCCGACGATACCGACCGCGTGCTGGCGGACGGCGACGCGCAGGCGCGGGTGCTGACGGCGAGCAGCGGCGACACGCTCGCCGGCATGCTTGCGGATCTGCGCCAGGTGCGGCGTATCTTCTCGGATTTCCGATCGGTCCATGGCGAGGCCGCCGAAACAGCTCTGGCAGTCGCCACCGCGATCGACGACATGGTGCTGCAACTGGGCACAATCGATCGGATCGAACGCCAGATCCGTGTGCTCAGCTTCAACATGGCGGCGCGGTGCAATCGGCTGGGCGAGGATGGCCGTGCGATGACCGTGATTACCCAGCAATTGCGCGAACTCGCTATCGAGACCGAGAGCGCGGCCGGCAAAGTCCGCCAGCTGCTCGGCGACGGTTCGCGTAGTGCAGAATCGATTGCGAACGCTGACAACCGCTCTTCCGAACTGGCCCGTCTCGACTGCGCAACGGACGAGACGATCGCGCGGATCGAACGGGTAGGCGAAGACATGGAAGGCCATGCGAAGGTGTTGGCCGATCGCGGTCCCGGCGCGCTCGCAATCCTGCGGCACGCCGCTTTGGCGGCGCGCAGCCTCAACGACGTGACCGAGGTCTGGGATGCGGCGCTCCTCGAGATCGGGGTGCCCCAAGACGTCCAGGGAGAGGCCGATCCGGCCCTGTTTGCGGAGCTCAGACGAAGCTATACGATGGATAGCGAACGCAAGATTCACGACGAAATTTGCGGCAGTGCAGACCCGACCGAGAACGTCTGCGTTTCTGGTGGCGACGAAGATATCGACGACGACCCCTTGGCGGCGCTGTTTTAGCCTGTGAGCCGATGATCAGGGTGCTGGATCGCTCATGACAGCCAGACGGGCCAGTGCTGACTATCTTGCATCGACCCTCCGAAGCGCCCGGATGTCACAGGTCCTTCGACACCGTTCCGCAGGTCGTGAGAGTTCCGCCAACGCTGTTGAAGTGGTGCCGCTTACAGGACTCGAACCTGTGACCCCATCATTACGAATGATGTGCTCTACCAACTGAGCTAAAGCGGCATTTCGCTTGGAGGGACGCCCCTTATCGTCGTGCTGGCGTGCCCGCAATGGAAAATCGGGGCATGGCGCTCAGCCCGGCTCGCCGATGCGGTCGCACACTGCAGCGACGACCGCATCGGTATTCGCATCGCCCCCGATATCCGCCGTACCGATGCCGTCGGCCAGCGAACGGGCCACCGCCCGCTCGATCCGCGCGGCGGCATCGCCGGCACCCAGCGCATGGCGCAGCAGCAAGGCGGCGCTCAGCATCGCGCCCACCGGGTTGGCCTTGCCCTGGCCCGCGATATCGGGCGCGGAGCCGTGGATCGGTTCGTACAGCCCGCCGTGGGTCTGCGACAGCGAGGCCGAGGGCGCGAGGCCGATCGAACCGGCGATCACAGACGCCTCGTCGCTCAGGATGTCGCCGAACATATTCTCGGTCAGGATGACGTCGAAGGCGGCGGGGCGCTCGATCAGCTTCATCGCCATCGCATCGACGAGGACGTGGTCGAGTTCCACATCCTGATACTCGGCCTCGCGCATGGCGACCACCGTGTTGCGCCACAGCCGGCTGGTGGCGAGCACGTTGGCCTTGTCGACCGACGTCACCCGCCCCTTGCGCTCGCGCGCGGCGTCGAAGGCGATCCGGGCGATCCGCTCCACCTCGGGCCGCGAATAGCGGCACAGGTCGGAGGCTTCCTCGTCGCCCTCCTCCTTGTCGCCGAAATAGATCCCGCCGGTCAGCTCGCGCACGATCAGCATGTCGGTGCCGGATACGCGCTCTTCCTTGAGCGGGGAGAGATGTTCGAGGCCGGGGAAGAGCGTGATCGGGCGCAGGTTGGCAAAGGCGCCGAGCGTCTTGCGCAGGGCCAGCAGGCCAGCCTCGGGGCGCGGCCCGCCGCCATCCCATTTCGGCCCGCCGACTGCGCCGAGAAAGACGGCATCGGCCTCGGCGCAGGCCTTTGCGGTGGCCTGCGGGAAGGGATCGCCGTGCGCGTCGATGGCGCAGCCGCCGATGTCGTGGCTTTCGAAGGTCAGCGAGAGACCGTGGTGCGGCGCCACGGCTTCCATGACCGCGCGCGCGGCGGCGGCGACTTCGGGGCCGATCCCGTCACCGGGGAGCAGGGCGATGGTGTGGCTCATGCAGCTTTCGCCTCATACTCGGCAATGTCGGAATCGTGGGCGAGGATGTGGCCGAGCGGGTCGACTCCGTCGAGCAGGCAGCGGCGGGCGAAAGGCTCGACCGTGAAGCCGGCCTCGATCCCATACTCGGTGGTCAGCGTGCATTCCTCCAGATCGATGGCGATGGCGACGCCCGGGCGCTCGAGCAGCGCGGCGTGGGTCTCGGCATCGACCTCGACCGGCAGCAGGCCGTTCTTGAGCGCGTTGCTCTTGAAGATATCTGCAATGTCGGAGCTGACCACGGCGCGGAAGCCATAGTCGAGCAGGGCCCACGGCGCATGCTCGCGCGAGGAGCCGCAGCCGAAGTTCGGGCCTGCGACCAGCACCTGCCGGTCGCCCGCGCCTGCAACCGGGAAAGGCGAGGCGTTCTTGGGCTGATCGTCGCCGGTGTAGCGCCAGTCGTAAAAAGCGTTCGCCCCCAGCCCTTCGCGGGTGGTGGTGGTGAGGAAGCGCGCGGGGATGATCTGGTCGGTGTCGATGTTGGACTGGCGGACCACGAGAGTTCGCGCCTCCAGCCGGGTGAACGGATCAGGCTGCATGGCGCGCCTCCGTGCCGAGATATTGCGAGGGGTCGGCGATATGCCCGGCAATCGCGCAGGCCGCGGCGGTGGCAGGCCCCGCGAGCACGGTGCGCACGCCCTTGCCCTGTCGGCCGACGAAATTGCGGTTGGAGGTGGAGACGACCAGTTCGCCCGGTGCGCCCTGATCGCCATTCATCGCGATACACATCGAACAGCCCGGCAGGCGCCATTCGGCACCCGCTTGCGTGAACACAGCGTCCAGCCCCTCGGCCTCGGCCTGCTGGCGGATCGCCTCGGAGCCGGGCACGATCAGCGCGACGACGCCGTCGGCCACCGTGCGCCCGCGCATCACCTCGGCAGCTTCGCGCAGGTCGGACAGGCGCGAATTGGTGCAGCTGCCGATGAAGACGCGGTCGACCTTCGCCTCGGCAAAGGGTCGGTCGGCGACGAAGCGCATATATTCGGCGGCCTCGCGTTCGGAATCATTGGCAGGTGCAGGCGCATTGCCGGTGACCGGAGCGGCGGCATCGGGCGAGACGCCATAGGTGATCATCGGGCGGATCGCGCTCGCATCGACCGTGACCTCCTTGTCGAAACTCGCATCGGGATCGGAGGGCAGCTCGCGCCAGCGGGCGACGGCTGCGTCCCATTCCTCGCCCTGCGGCGCACGCTCGCGCCCTTCGAGGTAGGCGAAGGTGGTTTCGTCGGGGGCGACCATGCCGACGCGCGCGCCCGCCTCGATCGCCATGTTGCACAGGGTCATGCGGCCTTCCATCGACAGCGCCTGCACCGCTTCGCCGGCGAATTCGACCGCGTAGCCCTGCCCGCCATCGGCACCGACCTGCGCGATCATGGCGAGCGCCATGTCCTTCGCGCCGACGCCCGGCGACAGCGTACCTTCGAAGGTGATGCGCATCGATTTCGGCTTGCGCTGGAGCACGCATTGCGTCGCCAGCACATGGCCGACCTCGGTCGTGCCGATCCCGAAGGCGAGCGCGCCGAATGCCCCGTGGGTGGAGGTGTGGCTATCGCCGCACACGATCGTCTTGCCCGGCTGGGTCAGGCCCATTTCCGGGCCGATCACATGGACGATCCCCCGGCGCGCATCGTCGAGCCCGAGCAGGTCGATCCCGTACTTCGCGCAATTCGCCTCCAGCTGGTGGACCTGTTTCTCGGCGGCGTCGGTCGCGTAGGGCAGACGGCCGTCGGGGCCAGCCGGAAGCGTGGGCGTCGAGTGGTCGAGCGTCGCCTGCGTCAGGTCGGGCCTGCGCACGCCAAGGCCGCGCTCCTCAAGCACCGCGAACGCCTGCGGCGAGGTGACCTCGTGGACCAGATGCAGGTCGATGAAGAGGATCGCGGGCGCATCCTCGCTCTCGGGGACGACGACATGCGCGTCCCACAGCTTGTCGAACAGTGATCGTGCCATTGCCATACCTTCAGGCCGCGTCGGCGAGCTTGGCGGCATGGGTCAGCCGCTCGTGATTGTTGAACGCCGCCAGCAACGCCTCGGCGGCGGCGACGACCACGTCGGTGTGCTGGCTGCGGCCCGAGATCGCGATGCCATCGACCAGCAGGCCGACCTCGATCTCCATCTCGCGGCTGAGCTGGTGCGCATCCACGCTTTCGAGCGTGCCAGTCTCGATCTCGGCGGCGACGCAGAAGGCATCGGTCAGCGCTTCGAAGGGGCCGGTGCCGTGGCCGATGGTGGTCAGCCGTCCGCGCGTCGCGTGGTCGAGCGTGAGCTTGGCGGTCGGCCGTTCGCTCGCCTTGGTGCCGGTGCGCATTTCGACGCGGACCAGCTCCCACGCGTGGCCGCGACCATCTTCGGCCAGCAGGTCGCACAGGTCGTTATCGGTCACCTCGCGCTTGGTATCGGCGAGGCGTTTGAAATCGGCGTAGAGCTTCTCGAAGCGGTTATCTCCCAGGTCGCCCTGCCCCAGCGCCTCCAGCCGCGCGCGCAGCGCGTGCTTGCCCGAATGCTTGCCCAGCACCAGCGCGTTGGAAGGCAGGCCGATGTCTTCCGGGCTCATGATCTCGTAGGTGCGCCGATCGGCGAGGACGCCATGCTGGTGGATGCCCGCCTCGTGCGCGAAGGCGTTGCGGCCTACGATCGCCTTGTTGCGCGGCGGTGCATTGCCGGTGACTTCGCCCAGCAGGCGGCTGACCGCGAAGATCTCGCGCGTCTCGACCCCGCTGGTGGCCGCGTAATGATCGGGCCGCGTTTTCAGCGCCATGACCACTTCTTCGAGCGCGCAGTTGCCCGCACGCTCGCCGATGCCGTTGATCGTGCATTCGACCTGCCCGGCCCCGCCGCGCACCGCCGCGAGGCTGTTGGCGACCGCCATGCCGAGGTCGTTGTGGTTGTGGGTCGAGAAGATCACGTGATCGGGCCGCGCCACATTCGCGGTCATGTCTGCGAACAGCGCATAGATCTCCTCGGGCGAGGTATAGCCGACAGTATCGGGCAGGTTGAGCACATCCGCGCCCGCTTCGGCTGCACATTCGAGCGCTTCCTTGAGGAACGCGGGCTCGGTGCGCAGCGCATCCTCGGCGGAAAATTCGATCTGCGTGAAGTTACCCCTGGCCATGCGCAGCGCACGTTCGATGGTTTCGAGCGCCTGTGGCTTGTCCATCTGGTGCTTGGCGGCGAGGTGCAGATCGCTGGTGCCGAAAAACAGGTGGAGGCGGCTCTGCTTGGCAGGGGCGAGCGCGCGCTTGGCGGCCTCGATATCGCCTTCGGTACAGCGGGCCAGCGAGCACAGCACGGGCGCGCCGGGCTGATAGCCGATCTCGCTCGCGATGGCGTGGATCGCCTCGGCATCGCCGGGGGAGGCGGCGGCAAAGCCCACTTCCATCACATCGACCTTCAGCTTCGCCAGCGCATGCGCCAGCTTCAGCTTCTGGGCCGTGTTCATCGAGAAGCCGGGTGCCTGCTCCCCATCGCGCAAGGACGTGTCGAAGATCGCGATCCGGCGCGGTTCAGAATGTTGCGACATTGACGACCTCCGCGACTGCCGGCGCGCCGTTCAGGCGAATCGTGGTGTGGGTCTCGTGCAGCCGCTCGACCTGCTTGAGCATCGTGTCGACCCGCCGGCTCTCGTCCTGCGGAGCGAGCGCGAGCATCATGATCGAGCGGTCTTCGTCGCTGCCCATCTGCATCGAGCGCACGGCAAAACCGCGCGCCTCGATCACGCCGAGAATGCGGCGCAGCGCCCCTTCGACGCAGCGAAATTCGATGCGGACATGTTCGAGCGTGTGCGGGGCGGCGGTCATCGGCGCTTCTCCATCATTTCGGCATTCGATGCGCCCGGCGGCACCAGCGGCCAGACGTTCTCTTCGGGGTCGATCCGGACATGCGCGAGGATCGGCCCGCGCGCTTCGATCAGGCGGTCGATCGCGCCGTCGACTTCCTCGCGCCGCTCGATCGAGAAGGCCTCGATCCCGAAGGCATTGGCAACCTCGACGAAATCGGGATTGTCGGACAGGTCGACCTCCGAATAATTGCCCGCGAAGAACAGCTCCTGCCACTGGCGCACGAGGCCCAGCATCGCATTGTCGAGCAGCAGGATCTTCACCGGGATGCCATAGCGGCGCAGGGTCGCCAGTTCCTGGATGTTCATCTGGAAGCCGCCATCGCCGCAGATCGCGAAGACATGGCTGTCAGGTTCGGCCAGCTTGGCGCCGATCGCGGCGGGCAGTCCATATCCCATCGCGCCCAATCCGCCCGAGGTCAGGTGCGCCTGCGGGCGCGAGAAGCGGCAATGCTGGGCGACCCACATCTGGTGCTGACCGACGTCGCAGGCGGCGACGAAATCGTCTCCCACCCGTTCGGACAGGGTCTTGAGCATGGCGGGCGCGTAGATCCCGTTGCCCGGCGCATCGTAGCGCGCCGCATGCGTAACGCGCGCCTCGCTGCACTGCGCACTCCATGCATCGATCGCTCCGGGCACGAAGTCGATCGCGGCGAGGCTCGCCTTGAGATTGCCGCACACCGCCGCATGGGCGTGGCGCAGCTTGCCCAGTTCGGCGGCATCGACGTCGATATGCACGACCGCGGCATGCGGCGCGAAGGCGGCGAGCTTGCCGGTCGCCCGGTCGTCGAACCGCGCGCCGACCACGATCAGCAGGTCGCTTTCCTGCACCGCCATGTTCGCCGCGCGATGGCCGTGCATGCCCAGCATGCCGAGCATCGCGGGATGTTCGGGCGGCAGGACGCCCAGCCCCTGCAAGGTCGCCACGGCCGGGATGCCGCTTTCCTCGACGATCCGGCGGATCATCCCGCTGGCATTGTCGCGCGCGATCCCGCCGCCGAGGTAGAACAGCGGTTTGCTGGACCCTGCAATCAGCCGCTCGGCCTCCGCGATGGCGGCGGGCGAGGGTGCCTGCAAAACATCGGCCTGGCCGCGCCACTTCTCGGGATTTTCGCACACGGCCTGCTGCACGTCCTTGGGCAGGTCGACCAGCACCGGGCCGGGGCGTCCGCCCTCGGCGATCGCGAAAGCTTCGGCCAGGGCGGCGGGGATATCTTCGGGCCGACGAACGATCATCGAATGCTTCACGATCGGCATCGTCATCCCGAAGATGTCGGTTTCCTGAAACGCATCGGTGCCCATCATCGGCTGCGCCACCTGGCCGGTGATCGCGACCATCGGCACCGAATCGAGATAGGCATTGGCGATGCCGGTGATGAGGTTGGTCGCCCCCGGCCCCGAAGTGGCGAGGCACACGCCCGCCCGGCCCGTCAGCCGGCCGTAGGAATCCGCCGCAAACGCCGCGGCCTGTTCATGCCGGACGAGGATGTGCCGCGTCTTCCCGTGGGCGATCGCATCGTAGACGGGCATGATCGCCCCGCCCGGATAGCCGAACACGCATTTCACCCCGAGCGCGTCCAGCGTGTCGACGACCAGTTGCGCGCCCGTGCGGGGGGCGGGCTGGATATCGGGCTCGGCGGAAGGCTGGGTCATGATGTTCATGGCTCTCACTCGGGTTTCGGGGACGCGCGCTTTACGCGGCCTCGCGGGACTTCTTTTCGTCGGACTGCAACCACGCCATCAGGCCGCGCAGTTCCTTGCCGGTGGCTTCGATCGGGTGCGCCAGATCGGCGGCCTGCATCTCGTCGTACTTGGCCTTCCCGGCCTCGTTCTCGGCGATCCAGTTGCGCGCGAAGGTGCCGTCCTGAATGTCGGTCAGCACGTCCTTCATCCGCGCCCGCGTCTCGTCGTTGATGACGCGCGGACCCGACACGAGATCGCCATAGATGGCGGTTTCGGAAACGAATTCGTGCATCTTCTCGAACCCGCCTTCGTACAGCAGATCGACGATCAGCTTCAGTTCGTGGAGACACTCATAATAGGCGATTTCGGGCTGATAACCGGCGTTGACCAAAGTTTCGAACCCGGCGGCGACCAGCTCGGTCGCGCCGCCGCACAGCACCGCCTGTTCGCCGAACAGGTCGGTCTCGGTTTCCTCGCGGAAGCTCGTTTCGATGGCTCCGGCAGTGGTCCCGCCGATCAGGCTGGCATAGGCCAGCGCCCGCTCGCGCGCTTCGCCGGTCGCGTCCTGCCGCACCGCGAACAGGCACGGCACGCCCGCGCCGCGTTCGTATTCGCGGCGGACCAGATCGCCCGGCCCCTTGGGCGCCACCAGAATGACGTCGATCCCGGCGGCGGGCTGGATGCGTTCGTAGAGCACGGTGAAGCCATGCGCGACCAGGATCGCGTCGCCTTGCTCCAGATTGGGCGCGATCTCGCTGGCGAAGATCGCCTCGTGGCTCATGTCGGGCGTCAGCAGCGCGACCAGCGAGGCGGCCTTGGCAGCCTCGGCAACGCTCTTCACCGTCAGCCCGTCGGCGCGGGCTTTCGCTGCGGTGGGCGAGCCGTCGCGCAGGCCGACGATCACTTCGCAGCCCGAATCCTTCAGGTTCATCGCATGGGCACGGCCCTGGCTGCCGTAACCGATGATGGCGACGGGCTTGCCCCGCACCAGTTCGGGATTCGCGTCTTCGTCGGTATAGACCTTGATCGTCTTGGGCATGGTAATGGGTTCCTTCACTCGGTCACGGGTGGAATGGTAGTGGCGCCGTAAGCGGCGGATGAAACGAGGCGGGCGTATTTGTCGAACACCCCGCCCAGAGAGTTCGGTGGACGCGGGCTGTGCGCCGCGCGGCGCGCCTCCCAGTCGATATCGGCGTCGATCCGGCGCGTTTCGGCATCGATGCGGATGATGTCGCCGGTCTCGATCAGGGCGATCGGGCCGCCCCTGGCCGCCTCGGGCGAACAGTGCCCGATCACGAAACCGTGGCTCGCGCCCGAAAAGCGCCCGTCGGTAATCAGTGCGACCTGCCCGGCGAGGCCCTGGCCCGCGATTGCGGCGGTCACCGCCAGCATCTCGCGCATGCCCGGGCCACCCGAGGGGCCTTCGTAGCGGATGATGACGACATCGCCCGCCTCGATCGCGTTGGCGTTGAGGGCGGCAAAGCACGCCTCTTCGCCCTCGAACACCTTGGCCGGGCCTTCGAAGGATTTGGAGCCGTAGCCGGCGGTCTTCAGCACCGCACCCTCGGGCGCGACATCGCCATAGAGGATGCTGAGCCCGCCGGTCGCCTTGACCGGATCGGCAGGCGATTTGACGACCTGCTGGCCCGGTGTTTCTTCGGCGCGGGCCAATTCCGCGAACAGGCTGTCGCCGGTCACCGTGGGGGTGTCTTCCAGCATCCCTGCATCGGCCAGCCGCTTGCCGAACAAAGGCACGCCGCCCGCCGCATAGAGATCGCGCGCCAGGAAGCGCCCGCCGGGCTTCAGGTCGGTGATGACGGGGACGGTGCGCGACAATTCGTCGAACGTCTCGATCGGGAAGGCAAAGCCCGCCTCCGCCGCGATCGCGGGCAGGTGCAGCACGGCGTTGGTCGACCCGCCGCTGGCAACCACGGCGGTGGCGGCATTGCGGATCGAGGCGGGGGTCACGAAGCTGCGCGCCGAGGTGCCTTCCTTGGCCAGCTTCGCCGCCAGCCGGCCGCAGCGCGCGGCTTCGACTCGCTTGGCCGCATCGGTCGCGGGCGGATCGCCCGAACCCATGGGCGAGATGCCCATCATCGCCAGCGCCATCGCCATGGTGTTGGCGGTGAACTGCCCGCCGCACGCGCCCGCACCGGGGCATGCCGCACGCTCGACCTTGTCCAGCTCGGCATCGCTCATGTCGCCCTTGGCGTGCGCGCCCACGGCTTCGAACACGTCCTGGATCGACAGGTCACGGCCGTCCAGCTGGCCGGGCATGATCGTGCCGCCGTAGAAGACCAGCCCCGGGATATCGAGCCGGGCCAGCGCCATTGCGGCGGCGGGAATGGTCTTGTCGCAGCCGACCAGGATGATCGCGGCGTCCAGCGAATGGCCCTTGACCGCCAGTTCGATCGAGTCGGCGATGATCTCGCGGCTGATCAGCGAGGCGCGCATGCCCTCGCCGCCCATGGTGATCCCGTCGGAAACCACGATGGTGTTGAAGTCGACCGGGGTGGCGCCGCCGCCGCGCAGGCCTTCGCGGATCGGCTCGGCCAGATCGGCGAGGTGCATGTTGCACGGCGTCACGGTGGACCAGGTGTTGACCACCGCGACCATCGGCTGGGCCAATTGTTCGTCGGTGAAGCCCGCACCGCGCAGCATGGCGCGCGCAGGCGCCTTGGCCGCACCCTTGGTGATTGCGTCGGAGCGTTTGGAAGTCATCTCGGTCATAATATCGAATCGATCCCTTGACGGACCCAATAAAAAACCCCGCTTTCCGGTTCGGAGAGCGGGGTTCCTGGAGGTCCGTCTGGCTAAGCCTAGCCGATGGGCACTCCCCCCCGCTGAATAAGAAGTACGAATACGAGAAGGACGAGAAACAGCGCGAGGGCCTGCGCATAAAGCACAGTCTCGTCGGCAGTACGGATGGCGGCCACGGCCTTCATTCGTCGGTCCTCGCATGCGCAGCACGATTGCTGCGGTTGCGTGCGTTTTATAAGCTCAATCCTTAAGAGCAAGCAAAAATATTACCCAAAATGCGCATTCGGTGAATTTTACGGTCGCCCAGCGGCGCAGGCATCGCGATTTTTCGCCTGATCTCAGGCATCTGCGGGCATGAACAAGGTGGCGCGCGCGCCGTGAAAAAGTGCCTCGACCGGATTCGCATCGCGTCCGCTCGCGATGATCGTCGCGCAGTTCAGCGTCGCGGCATGGCGCGCGGCGGCGGTCGGCCAGAGCTTGCTGATGAACGCCTGGAGCGGGGCCTTCGCGGCGCAGGACATCGCGGTGGCGCAGCTGCTGCTCACCTATGACGATGCCGAATCGGCCCAGCGATCGGCCAACGCGCGCGCCACCTTGGCGGTGCTGCTGGAGGCGGGGGTGCTGCCCGTGGTCAACGAGAACGACAGTGTCGCGACCGAGGAACTGAAGCTGGGTGACAACGACCGGCTCTCGGCCCTGGTCGCGCAGCTGGCGGGGGCCGATCTGCTGCTGCTGCTGTCCGACGTGGATGGCCTCTACGACCGCGCGCCGGGCGATCCCGATGCGCGGCATGTCCCGCTGGTCCGCACGGTCGACGCGCAGGTCGCGGCGATGGCGGGC
>Ga0114910_1000968_pt1 | contig 14068 bp, 14 predicted proteins | sample MalvireepMed_908_FD_83500 | JGI IMG/M metagenome (GOLD analysis project Ga0114910, IMG submission 83500) | Marine viral communities from the Global Malaspina Expedition - Malaspina viral metaG DeepMed_908 | ecosystem: Environmental > Aquatic > Marine > Oceanic | place: Mediterranean Sea...
ATTCTTAACGGATATTTGCAAGAAATACCCAGAGACCAACGACAAGCAACTGGGCAAAAACTTTATGATATTAGTAGGAATGGCTAGGAAAAACTCATGTCAATGAAAGAATACAACAGAAATCAAAGACGCGCTGTTACTCGCAAACAATCAGACGACTACGACAAAAGCGGTATTGACCCGTTTTCTCGTGCCCCTGCTGGTTACGGTTTAACTCAAGCTCCCGGTAAATGGCCGTGGGATAATCCCCCTGAGATTGTAGATGTAGACGATGCCTTTGAAAATATTAAAAAGCGCATGATGGCTCCAGAAGAACGGTATGACTTGTTACGTCTTATAGATGCTGGCATACCTATTGAGACACTTGTTCGCACAGCGACATTTGGAGCGTTTACCCAAGGGCTTATTACCCCTGATGTTGCAGAGATGCTTAACATTCCGTTGTCTGCACATCTTCTTGTTGAGGCAGATCGTGCTGGCATAACACCAAAATTTAACAACAATGTTAAACTAGATGTTTTACCTGATAAAGAAATTGCAGACATTATGCGTTCTCTTAATCCCAAAAGGTTTATGGAATATGTAGAAGGTAAAGCAAATCCTAGTGCAGAAGAAGCGCCAGCAGAACCCACAAAAGAAACCATGAAAGGTTTTATGGCTTCTATGAAAGAAGACGTAGCACAACAGGAGAATACTGATGGGAATTAATTGGGGAAGTGCTATTGCCAAAGGGGTTTCTGTTGCAGGAGCGCATTATCAAGCAGAAAGAGATAAGAAAGCAGCAGAAAAACGAGCTTTTGAACAAAAAAAAGAACTTCTAGGCATACAACACGCAAATGCTATAAAGTTACAAGACGAAGAGTATAAAGGCAAATTTAATGTTGAAAGGGCAAAAAGAGACCGTAAAGACGCTTTAAGAAGTCAAATTAGAATTAGACCATTTATGGTTGGTGATACTGAAGTACCGGGAGCAAGTTTTTTTTACGGTGGTCAAAACGTCAGTGCTAATGAATTTGATGAAGGTCTTAAAACTGCTTACGTTAGAGCAGCACAACATTTTCAAATAATTAAAAATAGCGGCATTGCTCCAGAGCAAGCACAGAAAATATGGGAACAATATTATGCTCCTGCTCTATCACGAGCAACAGGCAGTTTGTACAGTAAATACGCTGGAGATAACGACAAGAAAAACAAAATGCCTCCCTCTGCTTCTAACATTTTAGGATTGGAAGTAGGCCGTATGCCCGAAATACAAAACCTTTGGGAACAACAGTATTCTTCTAACTTTAGCCCAGCAACAAGAGAGCAAATGGAATCGTGGGGAAGAGCAACTCGCGCGTTTGGCGTTGACGCTGAAAACCTTGGCGCATCTCCTACAAGGAACGCAAGTTTAAGTGCTAGAATAGGTAGTGGCAACCTAGATCAACTTGCCGAAAGTGTCATGTTAAATAAAAATTTTCTTTCTGCTGCACAAGCATTTATTAATGCTACAGAAGAAGGAAGCGGTGCAAATTTAGATGAGGCTAGAGCTAATATGATTAATGTTACTCGCACAGCACTCGTTAATGGCAATCAAAATCTAGACCCCAGTATTGCACGGACTTTATCAGATAGTAGAGTACTTCAAATTGGTTCGGACGCAACAGTTTTAGTACAACGCGCCCGTAGGAGAAACCCCGACAATCCTGAATTTGTAGAATTAAATCCTAGTTTTAGAGAAATAAAAACTTCAGAAATTAGAAATCAACGCTATCAAACTGGAATTAATCTTTCTAGGGGAACAATGTCTCTAGTAAAAAGTTTACTTAGCGACAATCCTCCTGACGTTAGTAGACTAGGTGGAGAAACCCGTGGTTTTGTTGCTCGTGTTCTTACAGGCACACAAGAAGTTGGGGGATTTATACAAAACTTTGTTAGTGGTTCAGGCGACAATTTACGTTCTGGTTCATCTCTTCTTGAAGAAAGAGGAGACATTCAACTTTCTAAGCAGTTGCTTTCTGAACTTAATACTGGCACTTTAACTGTAGACGATAAGAAACAACTTGAAATAATAGCAAATAAAATTGAAGGTATACAAACAGAAATAGATAAAACTGTTTCGGAGCTTAAAACTTCGCCCGACAACATAACAGCAATGAACACCTATAACTTCCATATGGACAGACTTTATTTAGCTTACGCTTACTCTAAGTTTGTTCAAGGTGGCGGTGGCGGTAACGCTGTTTCTAATGCTGACTTTCAAAACACTATGAATGCTTTGTTTGGGGAATTTGGTAATACACCAGAACAACAACGTGCCATTCTTGCTAGTGGAATGATGAGGTTACACCATCAACTACAAAAAGATTTAAAAGGAATGGAACTAGAACGACGCTACGGTTTTAGCCTTGATGACAAACTAAGAGATACTTCTACTCCTTTTGCAAAAAGAGTTGCTGATGTAGAATATCGTAGAAGGCAAGCTATTGTTGATGCAAGACCCGATGTAGGAGGAAACTATTACGAAAGTACAAACCAGTATTGGAAATTAGAAGGTATTAGTGATGCTGATTTCTCCGGTAGAACTGTTGGGGAAGAAGACGAAAGTCAACTTAATACAAGGGCAGGAAAAGCAGGATGAAGACTCCTACAGATATTACAAGACCTGATGGTCGTTTAACTCCTTCTGGCAAACCGTACACCAGAACAGGACAATTTGACTTAGGTGTAGCAGTCAGAGATGATGTTTTGGCGGGGGGACGTTTAACAGGTAACGTAGACACTGTGTTTGACTTTCCTATGCAGGAAGGACAGAGCGGCCTAGAAGGATACTTTTCAGCAGAAAGAGCGGAAAATGTTGACAGGGAACTTGCAGAGTTTCCGGTTAATCCTGAAGGGTATACCCCAAGTAAGTTTTTGACGCAGCTTGAAATGGTTATGCAAGACGCATACACGGAAACAGGTATGAAAGTACTTGACGACTCCTCAAAGTACAGCGATCTTGAAAGAAGAAATTTTCGTTCCCAACGAATTTACGACACTATGGTGCAAAACCCACCTTTGCTTGAGTACTTTGAAGAATTTTATCCTACTTTTGTAGAGGAAATGTCTGAAAAATTTGTTCAAGATGAGGTTGTTGTTGGGCGTGGAGACATGGGTCAAAAAATTATTGCAGGTAAAGAGTATACACAGCCCTTTAATTTAAACCCTCTTATTAAAACAATGACCCTTCCCGGTCAAGCTGCTCCTTTTGACTTTAAAGATATTGAAAATAAAGTTGACAGAGCAAACAAACTTATGTTTGGTTTGAGAACAGCTTATGGTGTTGGTGAAGCTGGTGGTGCAGCCATTGATTTTGCTGCTTCGCCAGAAGAACGTGTATTTGAAATGTTGTCTACATACGGTGAGATATTCAAAGCAAACCCCTCACGTATGGCTGAGTGGCACAATTGGATATTTAGAAATAATTTAAGAGAAGATAGAGGTCCGCTGTTTACACAAGAAGAAATAGAAAACATGACTTGGGAAAAACTTTCTACTTCTCCAAATGCTGTAACTTTTAGTGACTTGTTATTTAATGACATGGGACGCGCGTTGTCTGCACTTGGCGTTACAAATGAAAACAATTATAGTATTAAAGTAGCTCCTCAAGGTATTGGTGGTAGGCCAGCTACGCCAGAAGCTGCAACACAAGGTCCGGGTGGTTTTCCTGTTGGTGGCGGTCCAAGTGGACTTAGCGAAACAGCATTAGGAATGATGTTTGGTGTGGGTGCTGTTAGGTTTGCTATAGAAGCTGGCAAAAGTGGTGTAAGAAGGTCTAGTAGGTTTTTTGATAAAGAAACCGGCCAGTACGATTGGGGTGCTCACTACAGCGAACTTGATAAACGAATGAGAGAGTCCGCTACTGTTTTTGGTAGGGGGTTTACTGCAATGCGCCGTGGAAGTTTGGATACCAGCCGCGCCGTAGGTAGAACGGTAGCTATGGAAGAAGCCTACTCGTTAGGTTCCTTATACTCAGTAGACCAGTTTACTAAATTTGCTACTGACGCTGGTTATTTTGAAGACCCAACAAAAATGATGCTTGCAAGTTTGTTTGTGGGTTTTATGGCTCCAGTTTTGGGTGTAGCCACAGGAAAACCGCTGGCAAATCTTGGGTACAGGCAAGTACAGGGGTATGTAGATAGATTTCTTGATCCTCAGTTTGCTGAATTAAGTGCAGTTTTAGCACAAGGAAGAGGAAACACTACACTTGGCAGAAACATTGAAAGAGATTTGGGTAAAACTTTAAGTAGTCTTAAAGTAGAAGACCCAGAAGTATTTGAACTTTTAATGAGGGGACATGTAGCTTTTAAACAAAACAGACAATCAATTTTAGATGGTCTTACAGAAGCAGGAGTAGCTTCCGAAACTGTTGAAAGATTTGGAAAACTTATTTCTGGTTCGTTTGCCAGAGGAACTACCCTTTCGATTATTGACGCTGCCAGACAAGCTGCTTCTGCTCAAGGTAACTTTGGAATAGGGCAAATAAAAAGAGGCGCATTTAATTACTCTAGGGGCCGACGTTGGGGAAGCTCAATAGAAGATGATGTCAAAAGAAGCGCACAGTTGGAGTCTCTTCATAAACAACAACACGAAGCTGTAAGAGGGTATGGTGAGATACTTTCTGAATTAACTGTAGAGTTGACTAAGTTAGAAAACAGTGGCGCAGGTGTTCCTGACGCAATGCGGAAACTAGCAATCACAATGCGAGGTGAACACGCTCGTATCTTAGGTTTGCCCGAAGGAATGCTTAGAAATGTACAGGATGCTTTGCTAGATGTTTATGACATCAATAAAAGAATGCAACTAGGCCGCAACAACCCTGACAAGTTAAGCACAGGGGACGCTGAAAAACAACTTCAAGCAGCTTTTGATAGGTTGCCAGAAAGAGAACAGATACTTTTTGCTGATGAAATAAACGAACAATTTTTTTCTGGTGCAGACAACCAAGGATACGAAGGTGTTGTTGGGTTGCTGAGAAAAACTGAAGGCGTCCAAAAAGTTATTGACGAACAAACACAATTGGTTGATGATTTAAACGGGACGTTGCGACGGGCTGGTATTTTAGATTCAAACAGTGAGTTATCAGGAAGTAGACCACCACAGGGTAAGTCAAGAAAAGGACAAACAACCCTTATGGATGAGGTTTACGCTGACAACAAAAGGCAGTCAGACGATAATTACGCGGCAGTTTATGATGCTGCGGGGGGCGAAGCGGCTGTAGCTTCACGAGAGTTGGTAGTAGCTATCAACACTAAAATACAAGAGTTGGGCTTTAACTACGGTGCTGGGGGTCTTCAAGTTGCTCAAGACGCGCTTGGTGACCTTTCAAAAATGAACCCTAGAGCTTTTGGTGGACTAGTTAGGTTACTGGGAAGGGCAATAGATGACCCCGAGGGCGAAGCACCCGATGCAAAAACTATTGACGATCTTTCTGCGGCACTGGAACCCTTAACTCTTAAAGAAGCAGTCCAATTTAGGTCTGAACTTAACAGCGAAGCCTACAGACTTTCCAAACTAAACAACTCAGATGCTAGAAGGGGCGCTGCAATACTACATGATATCTCCGGTATCGTAAGCACTAGGATTGAATACGCTGCTCCAGAAGGTAGTGAGTTAGCTGGTCTTTTAAACAACGCAAATAAATACTACAGAGAAAACGTAGCAGATTTATTTTTTGATCGTTACGTTAGAGCCTCTTTACAGGCAGATCGTAATGTATACAGCCCATTTGAAACTGCCTTTAGTCAGGCTACACTTAGGCGTAATCTAGCTGCTAGGGAAGATGCACCGGACGGAGAAATTGTTGAAGATACAACGCAAACACGCCGTGATATGTTTGACAGAATGTTTCCAGAAGACAGCCTTTTACGTGAGAGAGCAGTTAAAGAAATGCGTGATCTTATGCTTCGCAGGGTATACGGAGCAAGTGAATCAACCCGCCCAACTAGTGTTGATTTTGTAAAAAGGCTTCGTACCCTTACCAACAGCGGAAATTCTCCTTTGTTTGAGATGCGCGAAAACGGTGGTTTTTTAGATATTCTTCTTGGAAGTGACGTTGAAGCCAGAGAATTTTTAAGGCTAGAAAATATTGCTGGTACTGTTTCAACAGATGCACGGGGTAACACCTTTATATCTGGTAACATGAGAAGGATGCTTGGTAGAGCAGCAGGAGATACTTTCAACAATGATCCTTTGTTTAATAACTCTACGTTAGAAGGAAACAAAGAAACTATTGGTAGAATTTTTGAAAAGGTAATTACAAGAGCTAGAGAAACAGCCGAAAAAGATATGTCACCAACATTAGGTATTTTTGCTGACCTGTTTCAAAAGAAGGATTTGGGTGCAGTTGCTGATGATCTCCTTGAAAAAATTCTTTCAAGGACAGATAAATCAGGGGCAAGCTTAAATTCCAGAGACACGTATCTAGGACTTCTTGACGATGTTCGTAAAGTAGTAACAGAACAAGAATTTGATGTTTTTGAACAGGCCATGCGAGCTAAAATAGTAGACGCAATGGTTCAGAAATCAACTGCTGTGGGTGCTATTGATCCTGAAAAAGCTGGCGTTAAAGTTCAACGTGTCGAAGCAGTAGGTTTTCAAGACTTACGCGGAGAACTTGAGGTTCACGGTGAATTGTACAGAGAAGTGCTGGGTCAATCAAATTATGAAGGTGTTGTAGGACTTATTAAAATTGCTTCTGTTTCAGACAATGCCACTGATTTGTTGGAGTATTCACAAGGTCTAAATAAAATGACTGAATCTGCCGCCCTGTCTCGTATGTGGGGTGTGGCTCGTGGTGTTGTCAGTTTGAAATACGTTGGGTCGGAGTGGTTGTTAAGATCATTAGCCTCTAATAAAAACAAAGCTTTGGTTGAAGTGCTGTCTACCCCCGGTCTTGCAGAGTATGTGCTTGATGGCGTAGACGCTGGTAGGGCGCGGTACAGTCCTTACGCAGCAAGGTTTGTAGGTGGGCGACGACTAATTCCTATTATGGTTGGCATAATAAGTGAGGGTCAATCAAGAGAACACCATGAAAAAACAGCTCAAGCTTTGTATAATCTTTTAAAAGTTAGCAACAGCACAGAGGATACTAACCTTCAAGACTTTGTTCTTAATGTTGTTAGTTTAACTATGGCTGTCAGGAACGAAGGAGAGCAACAGAGATTATTTGAAATAGCTGGGTCCGATCCTACTGGTACTCCTGAAACAGCACTCTAATGGTTACCAACAACGGGGCTACCGACACAGAGTTAATGCTGGCTATTGGCCGTCTTGAAGGAAAGATGGACGCGCTTATTCAATCCCACGAAAGACTACAGAGCGACATGAAAGCTTTGTCTCGTAGGGTTAACACCCTAGAAAAAGAACGCTCCCGACTATACGGTGCAGGGTTTATCCTTGCAGTAATCGGGAGCGCAATTATGTGGATGGTATCTACTTTTAAAGGATCATAATATGTTAGGCGGTCTTCCTGTAGAATTAATTACAATGCTTGGTTCATCTGTTCTGGGTGGTGTGATGTCCATTTGGGGACAGAGCATCAAGTCAAAAGAAGCCAACAACAAAATGATGATGGCTATGATGAGCAAAGAAGCTGATGTCATTGACAAAGCTCGCCGGTATGAGAACCCTCACTTTGCTTGGACGCGACGGCTTATCGCTTTGAGTGCAATAGCAGCTATCATTGTTTGGCCCAAAGTAATTGCTGTCTTCTACCCCGACATTGCTGTCACGGTTGGCTGGACAGAGTTTAGGCCGGGGTTCCTGTTCTTTGATGGCAAGGAGATATTCCAGTGGAAGCAAATGACCGGCATGGTCATAACGCCACTCGACACACACCTTGTGTCTGCAATTGTTGGGCTGTACTTTGGTGGATCACTGGTTAAAAAGTAACACTTCAATTTAACCTAGTCTTTTTAATAGCCTCGTATACCTCTTCGACTGTACCCTTCTTTTTGTCTAGGGGTTCTTCTATAACTTGTTCTGACGTAGGCATACCGCAATACGTTTCTACACTCTGCACGATAGCCTCAACTAGTTCTGTTGCATAACCAATCAGGTTGGCTATGTCGTGTGTGTAGTCAAACTCCGGTAGGGCTTCATCCATAAACTCTACAAACTCTTCTGTGTCGAGTTTGCTAACTTCAATAGCTGGTGACAAGGACAAGTCTTTATCCAGCATCAAAGAAAAAGAAAGGACGTTGATAAAGCGTCCTTCTTTTTTTGTGTCCTGCTTATCAGACATCGACTACCTCACAGACATCACCCACGCAACTAAACTCTTGGGTGCCCTTTGTGTTGTCTTCCTTCTCGTACTCTTGGAGTTTGTAGAAATCAATCTCCTCTGGCATCCTAGACAACAGATCACTGTAGGTAGTCTCGTCTATTTCTTCATACGGAGCTTGCGTGTAAACAGCGTCACTGTGTGGGAAGAAAGAAACCCCCGACATGAAGTCAAAGTTTTCGTATACCCACGCTGCAACAGCAAGCCACTCGTGTTCCTTAACCGTAATAGTAATGCTGGGTTTGTGTTCGCACCAATGCTTTTGGTACGTAAGCCAGAGTTCAAGATGTTCCAAAGGTGTAAGTTCATCATTAATCATCGCTCCTTCCGGGGCTTTAATAGGAAAAGAAAACACAGCAGTGTTCTTGCTCTCGACATCTCCAACAGCATCCTCACATGGAATACCGGCATCTACTAGGAACTGTGTCAATGGGTCTTTCTTGTCCCCACGAACGCGCCTGATGTAGTGTTTGCTGTGTCGGGGGTGGATACCACTGGCAGCGTCTACAAGCTGGCTAACGGTCCCTGATGGCTTCACACAGGTAATGGCTGTACTCTGGGGTACGCCCAATGCCTCTGCCCACTTCTTGTTTGTGGTTACAGCAACTTCCCGCAAGCTTTCTAGCACAGCAGCAAGATTACCGTTCTTACCATTAGTAAGAGTGTTGTCCAGAATGCCAGTCATGCTTACGCCCAGCAGTCTCTCTGCTTCTGTGGTGTCCTTCCAAATCTTTCTGAGGTATTTAAAATCAGTAAGAGTAGATTGATATGTACCTAGAATAGTAGCAAGCTGTACTTTTTTAGCTAGACTTTCTTTTGTGTCGTTCTTTTTAACCACTACCTCTGTAAGATTACAGAACTGGTTGGGTCGTAGGATAATCTCACAACAGGGGTTCGTACCAAACTCAAACTCTGGATCGCGCCTACCATTGACAGCAACCTGCTTCTTGGCAGCAGCACGACTGAACATGCCTCTCTCACCTGACCGGCTCTCGTACAGTGAGTGCCACTCCTTCATAAACACGTTCATGTCAGGCACAGACTTATACACAGCAGAGTTGTTAGCGTAGGACCGATAGCTGTGGTTGTTCCACCAGTCACCAGACTTGGATGCCCGTATCAGATCGTCGCTAAGATTGCTGAGAGAGATAAGGGCTGAACGGCGCACACCGCCTACAACTACTACTTGTGCCGTCTTACAAACGAGATCGTGACACTCTATGCTGCTTAATCGCCGTCCAGCCGCTTTAGTAAACATGTTAACTGCAAAGCGGAACAGATCATTCAGTGGCTCTGGGCCAGAGGCCCGTCCCCCAAAGGTCTTTAGCCGCGCACCGGCAGGACGTACAAGCGACATATCCCACGTTGGGATTTGCCCTGCGTACAACAGAGACACCAATTCTTTAAATGCTCTTGCCCAACCTGACTTGCTGTCTTTAACTTTAATTATTGTTGTGCTGTCTTCAAAGTGTTCCGCTACGTCTGGAAGCTTCTTGATGCACTCACGCTCAACAGAAAAGCCCACGCCTGTGCCATTCATAAGGATGTACAACACCTCATCAAAGGCTCTTGGGCTGTCGATAGGAACGTAGCTACAGTTGTATGAAGCTACATTGCACCGCTCAACAGCAGGGCCAGCAGTCATCAACAACCGCATAGACGGCATGATATCTAGGTTCAGCACAGCACTCTGTAGTTCTGTACGCAGACTTTTGTCGAGACTAAAGTCATTACGTTCTTGGAGCCGTTTTTCCATGTAATTAAAGTATCGGGTAACAGTCTCGTCCCACGTTTCTCTGCGCTGTTCATCGTCTATCCAACGGGAGTAACGAGAAGTATGGATGTACTTCTGGTACGGGGTTGGCAGTTCAGTCATATTGGTTGCGTTCATTTATTATACTCCGTTTGTAGTGTTATTTATCTGCCGCGTATTGTTCCGATGTAATTTAATAATTTTTCTGGTGCTTTTCTAACATCATTTAATTTATCTAGCGGAGGATAATAATTACCTGATATAGATATTCTTGTTTTATTACTACAGTTTCTTGCAGTCATGTGAGGAAGATATGTAGGAAACACAACAAGATCACCGGCTTTTGGTTCAATCTTGTGAAAGTGTCTGTACCTATCTACTTGTATTATTCCTATTAATTCCCCGCTTTTTTCTGGCACAGTTACCCAGTATACAAAAGATAGTCCGGGTGGTCCGGGGTCTTGGTGTGTATGAAACATTGTAGACTGATTTGGTTCTACCAAATGTGTCCACGCCTCATCTCCCATTACTAGGTGTTTGTTAATAGACTTTACAACAATGTCTATCTTATCTAACAACTGTGTAACAGCGGGTGTCTTAGGTAAAAGAACATCTTCAACGCTGGAATCTTTTGTGTTGAAGTTCATTCTTGCACTATATGCTTTTGCATTACACTGTTGCAACACATCTTCTTCAATCTGACCATTAGCTACTTCGTCTAAAAGGTTGTGTCTTGACATACCAATTAAGACAATAGGCGAAAACTTTCCCGTAATGTAATCCATTACAATCCGCTTAAATCTGGTTCTTTGTAGTTAGACGACTTCAACACTTTGCCGTCCTCCCTGTAAATCGGTTTGCCGTCATCCCCAAGTTTTGACATGTTGGACTCATGCACCTTATCAAAGATAGCATCCATGTCCCAGCCGTAATCAACGAACAACCCAGTCAAAACGTATAGTAGATCAGCCGCTTCTTTTTTAATTTTATCGGAAGGCATAGGCTCAACGGAGGAATATGAAAATACTAAGGACAATGGAATTGCTTCCATTAATTCTTGGTGTTCTTCTTTAATTAATTTTACACGCCTGTGTATGGATGGTGTTTGACCAAAGGCTTCTTGGAACTCTTTGACGGACTTATAGAATTTGTTCACATCCCAACTCCCTTTTCAAATTCTAGGTCAACGTCATATTCTTTTCGCTTCCTACTAAGGTACTCCAAGTACCACAAAGCTTTATCTAAGTCTTCCATAGGCTTTCCCTTGTACTCATAACGAGCAAGGTACTTTATGACATTACCTTTGAGGTAACCTAGAAACTCTCTCTTTGACATAGACTCTTCTAACAACTGAATTGTTTCAAGATTACCTACGTTGTAATGAGCAGGGCTGTTAACATTGTCATTCGTCATAGTCATCTCCAAACAACCACTGGTCATTAATAACTCTGCTGTGGTATTTAAAACTGTGCTTGTCACACCAATCACCATAGGTTGTTTTTGATCTTTTGTTTATCTTGGTGTTAGCATTCATAAACACAAAGCGAACGTCAATGCTAGGATGCTGCTTACGAAAAGTCAAATGTTTTGTCCTGTCTTCAGACGTAAAAAACCCTTTAGTTTCTACATAGAAGTTATGTTCTGGTATGTAAAAGTCTGGGGTGTAGGTTGTAGGGTTTGGTACATACTCGTAGGAGTCTGGTTCGTAATCAAAGCTAACACCGCGCTTTATAAGATCACTTGCAAACCCAACCTCAAAATTACTTCTGTACTTTGTGCCCATTGCATTTCGTGTCGAGCGTTTACGTTTTGACATGAAAGGGCCTGTATCTGGATTGCATCAATTGGATGCCGTTTAAAAGAAACTCTTTAGTTTTGGGGCACTCAGTATTCATTGGGCTGTTAGCCTCGCTAGATAAAAAATTCTGCTCAATAAAAACACAGGCACCATACTTTAATACATTGATTATGTTGTGTAAATCGTTCTGTATTTTTTTACAGTTTGCTGCGTAGTTGTCGTCACTCCAGTATGCTTCTACAGACATAGCAGGAACCCGCTTTATTGTTATTGGCAAACACTGATCGTTACCACGCTTCCAGCTTTCTCCCCCCTCTCGCTTTTCATTCTCAGCGTAAACAAAAAAACATTCTTTGTTAAAGTTAACATCAGAATTAAAAACCCTGTTGACTACTAACACCGGCATCAAAGTTCCTCCGTAACATACTTGGAATACCAAACCATCGGTGGGTTTGCTCTGGCAGAAGCAACCTTGTACTTCATCTCAGCCTTGGGCCAGCAGTGTTCTTTGAAGTCACAGAAAGAACAGGTAGTGCTTAACACTCGGTTGCCTGTCTTTTGTTTCCTGTACATCTCAGGTTCATCTTCTAGCTTCTGTATCTTAATCGTAGGGTCTTGAAGCACTGTCATGTTGTACTCTGCCTTAGCCAGAGCCGCTTCACGCTCTTCATCCTGTATGGATGGGGCGTTACATACCAACAGTTCACCGGAAGACTTATTCATAACAATCCAACCACCGAAAGGTTTGTCTACGGCTGCGCTGTACAGGTAGCCCTGTAGCACATAGCCAAATGGATCGTTGTCTTTAACCTTGTTGTAGTTTGCAAACTTGTTCATGTAAGCGTAAGGGCTTGCAGTTTTAATGTCCCACACCTTACCATCAATGATTACATCAAGGGTGCCATTAACTTTAACACCAGCTATTTCAAGCGATACCTTTTCTTGGTATGCCTCGACGTTTATCCCTGCCTCTTTCATTTCGACGTACAGCAATGACTCAAGCCAGTCCCCGAATAGGAACCTGTTGACAGCGTTGTAGTCCATCTTCTTGTTGACCTTGACGCCATCTCGTTCTAGCTGCTGTTGGCACAGAGGCTTGCCCAGACCAGACATACGAGGTCGCCACTTCTGTGTAGCCTTCTCGTTTGAAAACTGCCGTTCTGCTGACGCAATTAATTCATCTGACAATAGAGCAATAGAATCGGGGGAAAGTTTCCTCTCCCCCGAAACGACACCCTGCAAATAAATTTGCAAGTATTCTTTGATGAGGTTAGTCATCAGCATCCATTGATTCTACAATCTGCGCGTCAGCAAAGTCCCCACGGGCTTCTTTGTATTCTGACTCGATGTAAGCATTGTGAGAGTTAACAGACTCAACGAACTTCTCAAGAATAGGCACATCAACCTTTGGGTCAAACTCAACGTAATCCTTAACGTCGATCTTTGACTTGTAGTAGATGTTCCCACCGTACTTCTGTCGTAGCGTAGAAAGCGTTGCTCTCGTATTGAACAGCAGCTTACCTTGCTTCTCAAGAGTCTTGATCCAATCCGCGACGGGCATGAAGTTACTGCCACGAGCGTACCAGACAGCGGGTGTAGCTTCGATAGAGTCAGTCTCGACCATACCGTAGACTACTTGGGCGCACTTGATGTTGGCTTGCAGTGTCCTCTCTGGATCGTCAGAAGACAAGCCTTCCAAGTCACGCTTGTTGAGCTTGCCACAGCGGATTCCGCCAGCAGTGTCAAAGAACTCATCACCAAAGGATGCCCCTTGGATCGACATACTGCCGTAAGATTGCTCCGCATTGTCCCAGACAGTGTACATGTACCGCCGCAGGAATGGTCGGAAGGTTACTTCTTTGGAGTGTTGCCACTGCCCAGAAGCATCCCTGAACTTCCACTGTCCTCTTGGAAGGGTGTTACCTTCTTCATCTTCAGTGTTGTGTTCAATGGCAAGCTTGGGTAAAAAGTCAACGCTTTTTGTAGACCCCGCCTCACTAGCTTGACCCAGCAAAGCCATGATCTTAGCATTATCTGCTTTATCGGCTGTCACTAGATCAGTCAGTGATTGGGTTTCAACAACAGCTAAGTTACTCATTCATTACGTCCTTTCGTAAACGCCGACTTCCTTTAAGTCGGACCAGTTAGTTCCAATTTTTAACTCAATGCCAACAGGCATGTTGTACTCAACGCCAAACCTCAGAGAACACTC
>Ga0114910_1000971_pt1 | contig 14050 bp, 23 predicted proteins | sample MalvireepMed_908_FD_83500 | JGI IMG/M metagenome (GOLD analysis project Ga0114910, IMG submission 83500) | Marine viral communities from the Global Malaspina Expedition - Malaspina viral metaG DeepMed_908 | ecosystem: Environmental > Aquatic > Marine > Oceanic | place: Mediterranean Sea...
CCTATAAGTGCAAAGAATGTTTATGATAGAATCGTAGTCGCAAGTAATACTGTCGGCTTTAAGTTCACACCGCATGACTTTAGAGATACTTCCGCTACAATTCTACTAAGAGAATCTGGAAATATCTATGCAGTCAAAGAGCATTTAGGTCATGCAAATGTAAAAGATACGGAAGATGCTTATGCTGATTGGATTATGGATGATAAAGTGAAGTCCTCAGTTTCTATCGTAAAAAGCATCGGTAGGAAATCGGTAGATTATTAGTCTATATCTGACTACTTCTGTCCTTTATATATAACAAAAAATGGTGTATATGCAAAACGAACTACCCTCGTAAGTCTTCTAATAACATAAGTTACGTTATTTATTGCGGAGGGGGAGGGATTCGAACCCCCGACTCTTTAACGTATTGACGATACATCCATGTAACGGTAGGAAATCGGTAGATTAACTTAATTGCTCTATTAGTTTTATATTAGTATCATAAACCCCAAATGCTACCTCTTTAAACTGTAGCGAATCATCAGACATTCGCACATAGTAATAGGCAGAATCATCATAATATAAGAATTTATCGTGTGGGCCATATAGAGCAGTTCTCATTGTTTCCAAGCTTGTTTTATAAGTAGAACTAACAAACTTTAAATTAAAATTCCAAAACTTCTTACCATCATGTCTTTTATTTGAATACTCTACACCACCTTGACTGGTAAGTATTTTATTCCCATGTATCTTGCCTTCTGTTCCAGATAATTCTACATTGGTTAAAGATAATTGAGTACCTAAAATAACTTCTGTAAGTGTATTATTAGCTCCAGCACTTTGTCTCATGTAATAATAGCGTGTTGCTGGAGATGAGCTACTAACTGTTACTCCAGTTCTAACAGTCCACCCTTCATTAATAGTAGTCATACTTGAACCAGTAATACCAGTAGCATACGCATTAGTGGTTGCACTGTCATTAGCATACCAGTCAATATCATCTGCATCTTCAGCAGTGCTATGTACCGCAATACTATCTATTGTATTTCCAGATGCAGTAAGATCAAATTGCACCGTATCAAATTGCGCTGGCATTCCAGCAGCAGCTCCTATTGAAACATCAGTAAGCCTAGTCTCATTAGTAGCAGAAGTTGCATCAGCAGCAAAGTTATTTGTACCACCAGTTTGATCACCGCCAACTGGGTCTGCTGAATAAAGATTTGCGTTTGGATAAATAAAATACTTTGCCATAATTATACCTCTTTAAGAAATAGCGCCTACTTCCCTTACCTTAATTTTTAGTTTACCTGGAGTGCGTGATAAATAAATAACCATAAAAGCTTTATTAGTCCAGGCAGATCCAAAAGCTTTCTCTGGATACATATCACTATTATCAAATGTGACTATATCCCCTACCTCAATACCTATATGCGCTGGGTTAATTACCTCTGCTTCTATCATCAGCTTTACATTAGATACTAAATATCCGTAATAATTAGCGAATCCATCATTCGGACTGCCACCAGTAAGATCGGTAGCGCCTACTGTACCAGCACCATTTTGCACAATATAGTCTAAGCTGACTTGTTCAATATTCTCTTTTGCTGCAATATTATAATTAGTCCTAGTAGTGCCATTCGTACAAGTCTGAGAATTTATATAAGTACCGTTACCAGGGTGTTTCTCATAGTTCACAACAAATTTACTTACTAGATCAGCAATAGACGTATTACTGACAGTTATATTAGCTAAATCATCTTTTGCTAATGTATAGTCAGCACTACTATATGAATCTTTTACATAAATATATTGCGGACTATCATCTGCTTTAAAGCGAAAAGCAAAGCCACCTTCAAACTGGATCTTCTCTAAGGTCTGCCTAAGTGTTCTTGGCTTTAGTTGCCAAAATCGTGCATACCATTCTTTATTAGATTGCGATCGAGATGTATTTAAATCAGAGTAGTTATCTGGCGTAGATGTTGTTACACCACCAAATCGTATAAGCATGTCTCGATGTATATCGTGAATATAAGTTATAGCTGAAGAATCCCAAGAATTAGTTAAGCCATCATTCCCAGAATATATCATATCTAAATTAACCTCTTGCAACGCAGCAGCGTTTGGCTCATTGGTATAATCTTCTTCAACTGTAAATCTTAGATAAACATCTTTAATTGTGCAAACACCAGTCGTTCCAGTCTCTCCATCGCCTGCGGTACTTGATACTTGGAATCTTAATACATAATCATCTGGAAGTCGATTGCCATTGTTCTGTATGTCAGATAATATATTCCTTGTTCCAGATGCTTCAGTAGTAGTGCCATTTGTAGTTCTTGAAATCAATGTAGTATCTGCACCAAAAGAACGATCATATATAATTACTTCTGAGTCACCAATCTCATTAGATACAACAATCACTGCTGAATAATTTAATGAAGCACTTGTTATTTTTCCAGCAATCGAAGGTAGTTCAAGTTTTAGATCGGCTGACTGAGCATTACTAGCAGCAGTAAAAGATTGTGTAGCTCCATCACTTGTACTGGTATTAATAGCATTACCTGGATTAGTAAAGCCTGTGCCAGTTGCAGTTGCTTGAGGTCTAAATTGATAAGTGCGATTTACTTTACCTTTAATTTCAAAAGCATCTTTACCATCTCTAGTCTGTGTAGCGGTACTATTAGGTTCAACATAAACAAACATATCACCTCTGGAATCATAATAGTTTGCAACGACACCACTGCCTTCATTTTTTGCTGCTAAGAAATAAATATTTTGATTTGAATGGCTGGTTCTTGGCGCTGGATACAAAGCTTTTCCTGTCATAAATACATTAGAAGCATGTCCTGTATAGTTACCATAAACTACTGGCACATATACACCAGTATTACTTTTATCTACTGGTAATTCTATACCATCCCAGGGTCTTTTAGCAGCCATCTGGATTGTAATTGCATCACCGTCATAACTTATATCTAAGATACGAAACGTACCAACCACTACTGGATTATCAGAACCAACCTTAATGGATGCTGATACACTTCTATTAATGTAGTGATTAGACCCACCGAAGAACTCTTCAGAAATAGGACTACCATTGTATTCAAAATCAGCTATTTTTAATGTAATGTTTGATGTGTTGGCTTTTGATCTGACAATATCAAGGCTTTCACGAATACTTGGATTATTGATTATAGAACCATAATAAAAATTAGAGCTATAAGTCACATCGGCTAGTGCTAAATATAAATTACCGCCAGAATGTGTAATATTGAAAAGCCAATTCTCTTCAATCCCATGTGCATTTTGAGAACCGTTAAAACTTAGGCTCATGCTAAATTAAACCTTGCTGCTTTTTCAATGGCTGGAATAATATGATCTACAACTGTTTCATCTACCATTGGTGCAGAAATATTAACAGTCATATTATTACTCTGACCTGATTGATTCATTTGATGTAGTTGGTCTAAGCCAATATTCTGTACTGCTTCTCTACGCATAATAAACTCGCCTGCTTGAGCTAGTATAGGTACATTATCTTTCCCTTGAACCATACCGCCTCTAGCAAAAGCTTGTACGCCTTTATTTGTAATTGCTCCACCAGTGTGACCAATACCAATGCTCTTAGCTAAAAATGAACCAAATCCAAATCCTAGAGTTGCTGGTGCAAAGAAAGTTTTTAGCATTCCAAACACAACCGCCTGTGCTATTATTTGAGCAGCAATAGATTTTAATGCTGTTTCTACAGCTTGACCCATATTTTGACCAGCAATTCCAGCTTGCACAAAATTATCAGCTAATCTTTGAGTAACGCCAATAGATATTCGCTGTGTATCATCTAACGCTGCAAAAGCACTCCTAATAGGATCTATTGGTTTTAATTCTTTAACCTTTTCTTGTTTTTCAAGCCACTCATCTTGAATTACAATACTGCTTTCAATTCCTTCTTGAAGTTTTTGCCAAGTCAATACTTGCTCTTCATTAACTGCGCCTAAACCGCCTGCTGCTACAATTTGCTCTAAAAGCGCTTCGGTGCGTTCTTTTATTTTTTGCCTATTTGTTTCTAACAGATTATTTTGAGTTACTGTATTTTCATTTTCTTTAATAATGTGAGCTTGAAGCTCTAGGCTTGCGCCAGCATAATCACTATAAGCACTAGTTAAGGCTTGTGTTTTTGCAGCTGTTATGCCAAGTATGTCGTCAATATTTGAAACCTCTTTACCTAAATTTTCAGAAGCTTTTGTATTATTATTAAGCTGCCTCATCTGCTCCATAAACTCATCGGTCAATTTTTCTACTTCAGTCCTAGTGTCGCCTTCAATAACACCTCTAGTGGCATTAGCAAGGTTAGTTAAACTTGATATAGTCGCATCAGTTACAGGCTTTAACTTGTCACCAATAACCACAGCTAATCTTGTAAAGGAGTCACCCATATTTGAGATTGCGCCTGTGGTTGTCTTAGATAGTCTTTCTGTACTACCCTCAATTCCTAAAACTGGATCTTGTAATGAAGATATTAAAGCTTCTCTAAATTCTGGTAAGGTTGTTTTGGATAGGTCTGCTAAACCTTGAGAGTCTTTAATTATATTTAATATACCACGCTCTCGTAAAATATCAGCAGCGCCAGCGCCACCAGCATAAGCACGACCAAAAGAGTTAGCTGCTTCTGTAGCAGTTGTACCCATAAATGCTGCAAGGTCTGTAATTGGTTTTATTAATGCTTCGGCATCCGCACCAAACGCTTTTAGTTGCGCACCAGCATTGACTACATCGTCTAAACTAAAAGGTGTGGTAGCTGCAACCGCATTAAATGTATCGAATGCTTTATTAGCTTTTTCAACACTACCAGTTAAACCAACTAATCGTGTCCTAACCGCTTCAAATTTTGCAGATGCTCCTACAAATGTTCCGACAGCTTTAACTGCTGCGCCAATAGCAAAAGTATATAAAAGTATATTATTTCTTAATGCACCAATATTTCTTCTTAAACCAGCGGTAGTGCCTCTTAATTTTTCATTAGACCTCTCATACCCTTTAGTCGCCTTGTCAGCTTTTTTTAACTGACCCTCTAGGTTCGTAAACCCTTTGGCTCTGACTTCAATTACAAATTTATTTGCCATTATTCATTTCCCTTGATCGTTTCTCACAAGCACTAAGCTCTTCACTAATAAGACGAAAGATGTCAATGGTCTTAGCATCGGCTTCATGTAAGGTTTTTGCGAGAGGTAAATTAAATTTAGTGGATACAAAGTAATCATCTATATATCCTTCTATCTCCCTATCCATAAAGAACTTAGGGTTACAAAAGAAATTGAGATTATAATATAAGTTTTGACCTAAAGAGAATTTATTGTGTTTATCTTCTTCAATAATACGCTGACACTCATCCCATATCTCATCTTCAGTAAAGGTAATTACTTTAGATAAAGTTGGACTTTGTGCTTCGTAAGACTTGAATTTGACTGGGTAAAGACTGTTTCCCCAGCCGAAGAAGTTACACCAGGTAGCTACCCTGACTTTGATTTGGTCTTTTTTTTAGTAAGACCTTTATATTCTAAATAGACTTCATTAAGCACTTCATCTATCTGTGCATCGTCTAGGTCTTTTAGGGTTTCTTCTGGATCTTGGAAGGCTTTAGTCATACACCAGTTTAGAAGATCAAAGTAAGCATCTCGTTCTATTTCGTCATCCCAAAACACTTTCATTTCCAATCGATGTAATTCTCTACGTTCACCAAAGGTGATAGGGCGAATTTCAAATTCACCATGTGGGGTTTTTATCATAATTCTTTATGTTCTAATAGCTAACATCGCATTTGCACCAGATGCACCAAATTTAGTAGATACATCGTACATCATCGCATTCGCTTCATTGTATGCTACGCTAGTAATTTTACCATAGCTACCTATAAAGCCAAAACTTGTAGCACTTCCAATCGTTGCGTGATTAGCAAGGTTTGAAATAACAGTTGTTCCAGCTTTCATTGTAGTTGGAAGCTCGGCTGTTTGATTATCATATTTAACAGTAGCATCTAGTGTGGCGCTAATCTCTGGAACTGCACGAACTATTGCTTCTGGATTTCCATTAGCATCATTCTGTCCAATATATTCTGATGGATTCTCTAAATTCAATGAGAAGCTTTGAATAACACAATCTTCAGCACCAGCGATTGTTTTCTTTGCTGTGCCTGCTAAAGTAGCTAGTGAATAAAAACTTGTTCCGTATGCGGAAGGTGAGGATGGCGCAGCTTGCGTAAAGCTACTAATATAGCCTGTCTTAGCTGTAGCTGAGAATTTTAATCTACCTGACTCATTAGCCATATCACCAGAAATTGTAAGGTTAGTAATAGTACAACCAGGGAATATAATAGAGTGATTACTTCCTGTCGATGGTTTTATAATAGCTATTGTGATTGTATCTGCAATCGTAACAGAAGAACTGTCTCCAGTCTGAAGCTCTGGTGGTGTATAAGCAGCAGGAATAGTCACTACATCACTAGATTCTACAAGTCCTATGCAGTTCTGAACTAAAAAAGGAGCTACTGTGGCATCAAAAACGCCAGAGAAGGTTATCTCTTTTGCTACACCTTTTTCGTCAATATGTGCATCATCTACGTCAAAGACACGACCACTTGAACCACTACGAGGATCTAAGACTTGAGTTAAATTAAAATTAGGCATCTCAATACTATCAATATTGACTAATTGCATTGAGCTTACGTTTGCTGTTCCTATGGTTGATTCAGCTACAAACGCTAACTGAAACTCTTTCGGTGAATAGGCTGCTCCATCTAAAGCCATTACTTAGACTCCTTCTTACTGGAATTTACTTTTTCTAAAAAATCTTTTGCTGCTTCTGGCACTTCTTCTAATTCGACAGTTTCTCCTCGGTTAAAAGCTTCCCAGTCATCTTTCTTTAAACCTTTGTAACTATCAAACTGATTCATAAATTTATTTGACTTATATTTTGCCATCATTAATACCTTAATCGTTTACGCATAGACCTCTTCCACTAAACATTTAAACTCTACAGTCGCAGTTAAGTAAGAAGGGTGTTCACTTTCTAAATCATAGTTTACAGAATCCAATCTTGCGTTGTGCCAACTGTAAGAATTGGCTGCTGGAAACACTGTAAACGCTAGTCCATTTGCATCAATAACAAACCGATCTAAGCTTGTAATTAATATTGGCCTTCTGATCAATCTTAATTCATCACCATCACTCGTAATAAAATTCCTACCAGCAGAAGTGATAAAATTTGAAAACTCATCAATACTTGCCACATTTGTTCTCAATACTTCTTTTAGTCGCTCTATAATGTCAATGCGTGTATCTAAACTGCGTTTTTTGGTGTACCTACCACGTTCTTTTTCATTATAGGTTAAAAGTATCGAATATTCTCTAATCGCTCCATCTGAGCGTAATTCTACAATTTCATCTCTTTGAGGTGTAAGTTGGAAAAATGAGTTACCACGATAAACTTTATCATAACGAATAGGTACATTTCTAAATTCTTGAGCTACCAATAACCTCAAGTTATCTAATACATTTTCATTATAGGTTTTATTATAAGTGATCATACTAGCACATTACAATTAAACATGATGTCTGCTACTTGATAATCCATCTCTTCATCTTCTAATTCTGGCTCATAATTCACAAAACTTATTACTGCATCATTCCATTTATAGCTTGATGAAGGACTGTAGTTTGAATTATTACCGATCAAACGCTTTACTCTATCTGCATAGTTCATTAATTGCTCAAGATTATTACGTCTGCTAAATACACCAGGTGTCCTTCGATACAATCGCAGTAATATACCATAGACTCTAATTTGATCTTCGGTGGTGGGTTGGTCTAATTGATCTTGCACAGGGATAAATCTTAGGAAGAAGTTTCCTCTGTTTTGAAAATCTTTATCGTAATATACTGGAAGTTTATTGAACTCGCCCTTGATTAAGGACTCTAGTGGTTCAATAACATTGGCCCGAAGGACTGAAGTGTACTGTGAAGCCATAAAACATTACTTACGTTTTATAACACGAACTTTCTTCTTTTTCTTCTTTTTCTTTGTGGTTGCGTAACCGTAACCTTTACCTTTTGGCATTCCTATCTCCTACTTACTTGCTCTGATTTAACTGAACCATACTCCTCTGGTTGCCCTACTACAATAATACCCCATTGGTCATTAGTAGTATAGACACCCTCTCCAAATCTTATATACATTCCGTAAGCCAACCCTTGATAATCGCCATTGATCTCTTCAGATTGCACAACCTCATCTATGGCAAGTCCAGTGTCGTTCTTAACAAATACTGAATATTTTACGGATGTATTCGCTGTACCAGAAGTAAATGTACCCCCAGCAGTAATTTTTACACGCACATCATCGTAATCTACAGAAGGTAAAGTTGTCATTTTAGTATCCAGGATACCGCCTGTAGTATTGGCGTTCAAACTTATCGGTCTAAGCATTCCTTCATTCTTCTCATAGGTTGCTTCGTGCCAAAGCGCATAATCGCCTCTTTTTAATAAGTCTAACATCCCATCACCATCAGGTGAGATATAGCGCTCTTCGATGTCTTTAGACCGTTCTGGATCTACTGCTCGCATTAAATCTGCACAGGCTAACCCTGCATTCGCATTGATCAGTACAAAATCATAGTCACGACTAGATGCACCTTGATCTTCTGCTTTTGTACGTTTAAATATTGGTCGATTGATATAAGAGCGAATGCGGTCTGCTTGCTCATTGACCACTCGCTGTTTAATGGTGGCCCAGTCCTCTGCTGCTTCATAGACTAAATTATCTGGGTCTACAGAACTATAAACATATAAAGCATCAGCAGCAGAATCAAAATACGCATCATCTGAAGAATCTACAGCTCCCAATGAAGTTTGCATATTCATCTCTTTACCATCAATATAACTTTGCGATACATAACCGCTGTTAAAAGCCACATAAACATTCGATGCGTGACTTTGAAAGTTCTGAATTAAACGCTTGCGATCATAGTTATCGATATTAGGCTCTACGCCCATTAGGTCAGTTGTAATATTACAAAATGCTTCTAAATATGTTGCCATTATGCCATTCCACTTTGTGTGTCATCAAAATATTCCATGCTATTAACCTCTTCAAATGAACAGACTATATCTGGAATATGTAAACCCTCGATCATCGTCATTAGGTTTGCAATCTTCTTTACACCATTGATGGATATATCATTATCCATATCTCTAGCAATACTTTTTGTTAATAATTTTATTGCTCTCATCTCATCCATCATAGCCTGCATCTGTTCGGATAATGTCATTACTTAAACCCTTTTCGACTACTTATCGTAGCCATTTAGTTACTTGCTCAACAAATTCTTCTGAATTTCCTTTTCCACCAGCATTATAATAATCTTTCCAATAATGCGACATTCCCTCTACACTTGTTGGCATACGTTTAGGTATTCTCCAGTATTTAATACGACAATGCACTATGCCAGCAGCAATATTCTTTTCAAGTATATCTGCCCATAGCTTTTCATCATAAGTTTGCCAATACTTTAGATCTACTACACTTGCTTCAGCACACTTCTGCATTAATTCTGGTCGATGCTTTAGGTAGTGGACAAGATTATCTACTGCGGTTGCTGGTTCTACTTGAAAGAAAGACTTAGCTGGCCCATCATTCATTTGCGTAATATACTCGTAGCGTGATTCAATAATACCTGTGGCCAGTACCATATCTACTGCACTTTTAGAGGCATATTTTTCACCCATTACGTTGCAAGTACGTTCAATAAGTGAGCGCATTTGCTTAATGCTTACCATTTAGAAGTTTTCTTCAATAAAAGGCTTTACGACTAATTCCCAGGCTTCATCATCTTTTTCATTCTTACTAGCTGATACCGCCCAGTCACCGATCTTTATTAAAAGACCTTTCATACCATGTTTGCGTACAAGACTTCTTACTAACTTTTTTAACATATCATTTTCCTGCTATTTTATAAATACTTTTTTTAACACTTGTCCATAAAAGATCATCCCAAGTAGAGGGTGATAGGGCAACTGCTTTATCGATTGCAAGAATAGCAATTATTGCATATTCTCAATTTTCTACTAAAACTCTTACAAATTCTTCCATATTAACTAGCTCCTTTAATCCATGCGATTAGACTACTAAAAACGAAAGTGATTGCTGCCAGTATCCCAGTAAACCATTGTTGTTTGTTCTCTAAAGAACGTACTCGACCATTCTGAGCCTTTACATCAACTCTGATCTCTTTTGTCACCTCGAAGTGTGCTTGATGCTTTTCTTCTAGGCGTGTCATACGCTCTAATACTTCATCACGATAACTATCTACTTCAGCTCTTTTCATTTTTCGCTTTTACCTTTTAAAAAATTAAGATCATCTGAAATGTCATTGATCTCTTTTATAATATCCTCGTGCCTTCTGTCACGAGATTCATCCGAGCGATTCCATCTATTAATGAGCGCTATGACCTTTTCATCTGTCTCATTTAATTTTTTCATTAGCGTTTTTTGGAGGAACATGATTTGACCAAAAAATAAAGCCAAAAGACAACCAACAATACCCCACTCTTGTATCAGTAGTTTTTCCATATTCCCCCTAAAACGATTTATGCTTCGACTGCTGGTTCTTCCAGTTTAGCCTTTAAGCTATTAACAAAAGCCTGTCGACCTATCTCGATCTGCTGAAGGTTAAAGCGTGCGCTATCAACCTTACGATTTAGATCGTTAATATGCGCTACAATTAGCTTTTCATCGTCACCCAGGTCGTTGATCTTGTATTCTTTATCATCAAGAACAAGAGTCGGTTCGTTTTGTTTTTCTTTTTTTGACATTTGAACTCCTTTTTACCATTTCGTTTTTGCGGCCCAATATCCAGCAGAGAATTTTCCTCTTCTGATATTCGCCCTGTGTCTTGCCAAGAAAGACCTTCTTCTGGCCTTTCCTCTAGCTGTCTTTGGATTACTACCAGCGCCTTTAACGCCTTGTTGACCAAATCTTATTAATTTTACCTTTTTCCCTACTTTAGCTAGTACCGCATGACTCTTTGTTTTGTGTCCTGGTGTTCTCTTTGGCTTATTATAGCCTCTAAATTTTTGTCCTCTATAAGTGATTGCCATTATGGTTTCTTCAATCCCATTTTTTGTAATAAGCTTCGTTGCTCTTTAACTTCTTCTTCTAATTCATTAAGATGTTCTTGTTTCATTCCTTGAACATCAGTAGCTAATACTGTAACTCTATCTTCAATATCATTAAGCCTTATAGATATTTCTTGAAATTTCATTTGAGCTTGATACCAAGATCCAGTAACCACACCAACCGCAAGCATTGCTTTAATAAGAAAAGCAACGGAGATATGTACTTGAGCATCTTCACTAATCGCTTTCATACAATGAATCCAATTCCATTTCTATTCTCATTAATAATGAGTCAACTTCAAATATTTGCTGATTAATCTCTTCAAAATCTTTATTGTATCCAGCTATATAAGTATTGTCATCGCAAGACGATACGATCATAAACACATAAACAATACCAGCAATGCCAGTAAGACTAAGTAATGTGTTTAAAAAGTTTTCTACTTTATCTTTTTTAATCATTTCCTCTTGAATGCCAATCGATTGATTTTTTAACATCGTCTGTGGTTAATTCAAGCTTGCCATCAAAATCTGCTTTCCAAGTTTTTACTTTCTTACCATCTTTAAATAAAACTACACTTGGAAAATTCCTTAATCTTAATTTTCTTACTGTTTTACTTACATTTTTTGCAGGCAAAATCATCATTTGTGTTCCCATATAAGCACTATCACCATCTACAATAAATTTGCCTTGATAAAAGTTTTGTTTACTGTCTTTTGACCATTCAGCAGTAAATCTTACCAGGTGCATTCCTTTATAGATAGCACCATGAAAATTTGAATCTGTTACCTTTTGTTGACCAAAAGCTAATGTTAGTAATAGTAGCCACCTCATTGTACTGCAATCCTAAGATTAATAACTTGCTGTTCAAGTTTTTCAATCTTTTCTTGTAGCTCTTCAACCATATCAAAGATTTCATCTTGATTTTCTTGAAGGTTTCCTACTTGCTGTTTATACTGCTCATAAGATGGACTCCAATTATATCCTTCTGCTTTACTTGGATATTCTTGAGAGAATAACGATAAAGGCACAGGCAGTTCTTTGGCTTCCTGTATATCGGCTTGCAAGGCATACCACATACCAATTAAAGATGCTAAACCAGTTCCAGCAGCTATCATCGTCTGTAAGGATAAAGTAAACTTAGATCCTAATATCTTTTCTTCGCTTAATTCTTTACTCATTTGCTTGATACACTTGGTTTGTTGATTTCTATTGTTTCCATTTGAGTGTGCATTAAGCACCAATGCGTACTGCCATCTTTTATATCATCTGATAAATAATAATGAGTTTGTTCTGTGTTGTCTAAAATATGATTACTCATAGTATTTGGTGCGCAAGACATCAAAAATAGTAATGGCAAATATCTCATTAGTTCTTAGTTCCCCAGCTTTCTGTTCTTTGTTGTGGTGTATGATCAAAGGTTTGATTTTGCGTATTCGTTCTATTTTCTCCACTACTTCTATTATGACCACTACTATTGTTATCTGGTCTTTGATTGTTAAAGGTATCGAGATGCCTGTCGTAATAATGGTGATTAGGATAAGGTCTGTAGATAGTTCTCGTATTAAAATACAATCTATTATAATCTACTTTCTTAGCTGGTTTGCCATCCGTCAGTTCTACAATAACCAGTCCAGCTAAAAATCCTAAGAAGAAATATGCAGAGCCTTTAAGCATTTTCAAGTGCCTCTACTTTTGCTGATAGTTCTTGTACTGCTTTAGTTAGAACTGATACAAGACCAATAGTATTAATAGACTTTATTTCTCTATCGTCAACTGTTTTTGCACTTACCAATTCTTCAAATTGCTCTTCAACTTCTTGTGCAATAAATCCAATCTGATTTTTATTATTTCTTTCTGCACTTTCTTTCCAATTAAAACTTGAAGGTTTAAGGAGATTTACTTTATCAAGAGTGGTTGATAATTCTTCTATATTCTCTTTTAATGACCCATCGGAAGTATCGTTAAAATTGCCATCAATTTCTTTATCCGAACCAATAGTCATAGCAGTTCCAAGAGATTCACTAAGAACTACCTTAAATACCATTTGACTATCAATAGTGCCAGGAGTTCCTGTCCAAGTACCATTTTCTTTAGCCACATAGATTTCTCCTGATTCAAATTGAGCAGCATCACTTCTTGGCAGTGTCCATAATATTCCACAGGCATCAGAAGCTCCTTCACTTGTATTTGTCAGTTTTAACAATCTTACATTTCCGTCAACCGCTCCTATTAGATTTTGTAGTCCCGCTTGATTAAGAGATTGGATTTTAGTACCAGCTGCACTGTATTTATTCCATACTTGACTTCCACCAGTATCAATTACTTCTGAAAAAGCTATACCACCTACATCACCTTCATAATATTCTATGTGAAGATTCTCATTAGTAGTTCCAGTTGAGAACCTAAAAGCACCAGATGCTGCTGTCCCATTTAATACTGTAAATGAAGATTCAGCTGAACCTCCAAGACGAGAAACACCATGAGAAGTAAAATTTGCATTACAATTAACATTTCCTTCAAAGGTAGCAGTTCCATCTCCACCTAATAGAATTTTATTAGAGCCATTTTCTCTTAAAATAACTGAACCTCTATCTAATCCAGAACCACTTGAACCAGCACTACCTATTAATACATTAGAATAATTTGCGCTTCTAATGTCAATTGATTTATTGTCACCTTGAACAGTTAACAAACTACCAGGAGAAGCAGTACCAATTCCGACATTGCCATCACCCAGAATTGTCATAGCGGTTACAGCATTATCTCCAACCTTAAACTGCATTTTTTGACTTGCTGCGGTAGTGTCGTGGTCATATTTTATTTCACCTCTATAATCTGCCCCAGAAGCAAAAGCTAAAAAACTAATTTGCCCTTCATCTGTATCGGAAGCTATAATAACACC
>Ga0114910_1000973_pt1 | contig 14045 bp, 17 predicted proteins | sample MalvireepMed_908_FD_83500 | JGI IMG/M metagenome (GOLD analysis project Ga0114910, IMG submission 83500) | Marine viral communities from the Global Malaspina Expedition - Malaspina viral metaG DeepMed_908 | ecosystem: Environmental > Aquatic > Marine > Oceanic | place: Mediterranean Sea...
CCGCTAAACACAGTCCCCGACCCCGGCCATCCGTTTTTTCCTCACCGCGTCCCCGGCGGGTGGACGACAAATGTGTCGCCCGCTCCTCCGGGTCCGTATGGTGCTTACGATCCATCCGGAATGCTACCGCAATTGGGGTCTTTGCCAACATACGGACATCAAATACAAGCGCTAGTACCTACACCATCCCCCGGCGTCCCCGGCGGGTTTGAGCAAAATCCGGCGCAAATCTCCACAACGTTCAACGATCCTACGCAAATGATGCCGCAATTGGGATCCTTGCCGCCAGATATAACTCCCGCTCCTAATCCACAATTGGGGTCTTCGCCCCCTGCTTACGATCCAACTCAGATGACGCCGCAATTGGGGTCTTTGCCAACATACGGACATCAGATACAAGCGCTAGTACCTACACCATCCCCCGGCGTCCCCGGCGGGTGGGAGCCAAATGCGGACACTGGTGCGGACTATGGTGAGGATCCCTTCGGTGGAACCACCGATGATCGTTACGGCCCCGGAGGAGCATTTTAATCTCTAAAGGAGATGATTAATGAATTTCGGACATTTAACGAAGATGATTAACGGAGGAGCCGCTGGTGGGGCGGCTTCGATGCTGATGGAGTTTATGGGTTCAAAGGGACTGAGCCCCGCTATTAGCATGGGAGAAAACACCAGTGTCAGCTTGAACAGCGTCATTATTATCGCAGTCGTCGGGCTTGCTGTGTACTGGTCGAGAAACGGCAGAAAAGCCGAAGACTGATTAAGGAGATAAGTTATGGACGAACCAAACACAGGTACGGTTCAGCGCAACGGCATTGCTATTATGCAGCTTTGGCGCGAGATGGCCGATATGCAAAAGAAACTTGATATTTTAATCAGCGCCCTGGAAACAGAAGACAGCATTGACGCGGCAGCCGCGCGGCCGGCTCCGATTGAATCTTTTGAAAACCCAGCGACGGTAGGATAAGCATATGGCTCAGATGCAGGACGAAGCCTTACAGGCAATTGTCCATGCAGAAATAACCGCTGCTTCCGGTACAACCGGAGATGAGCTGACAATCTCGCGCGCCCAGGCAATGGATTATTATCTGAGCAAAAAGTTCGGTAACGAACTCGAAGGATTTAGTCAGGTCGTTTCGTCGGACGTGCAGGATACGATCGAATCGATCATGCCGGATCTCATGGAAGTATTTGCAAGCGGCGATAATTTTGTCAATTTTAAGCCGCGTCGCCCCAATGACGAAATGTTTGCACGGCAGGCGACCGACTACGTTAATTACATCTGGTACGAGGACAATAACGGCTTCATTAATTTGCATGACGCTTTTAAAGATGCGCTGTTGCAGAAGACCGGCATCTGGAAGGTCGTCTGGGATGACTCTCAGGTCATTAACAACATGAAACTTGCGGACGTTACCAGCGAGCGCGCTGAGATGTATCTGAACGATCCGCAGATTGAAATTATTGAATCCACCGAAATCACGGAAGGCCGTGACGCCCTGTTGGAAACAACCGACGGCAGGCTCTGGGATCTCACTCTGCGCCGTGTTGATGATGACGGACGCTGCAAGGTAATGGTAATACCTCCGGAGAATTTTTTGATTTCCCGGCGTCAGCCAACGCTCGATGATGCACCGTTTACCGCTCATCGCGAAAAATACACGGTTTCTGAACTGATTCTCCAGGGTCACGACGAAGAACTTGTAAAGTCTTTGCCTTCAGACGATGAGCATATTTACAACGAGGAATATCAGGCACGGTTCGATCAGGATGAGGCGTGGCCGGATGAAGACCGACATCTTGACCCGACCATGCGCGAAGTCTGGGTCCACGAATGCTACCTTCTTGTCGACTACGACGGCGATGGTGTTGCAGAAATGCGACAGGTTACGGTGGCGGGTGGACAATACGTTATTCTTTCCAATGAACCCGTAGAGGAGCACCCATTCGCCTATATCACACCGATCAAGATGCCCCACAAATTTTACGGGCGCTCGATCGCGGATCTTGTGATGGAAATACAGGCAATAAAATCAACAGTCTGGCGGCAGTTGCTGGATAACATGTACCGGGTAAACAATGCGCGCACAGCTTACCATGACGGCTTGGTCAGCCTTGATGACCTAAATTCAATGAAACCGGGACAGAATGTCCGCACCAAGGGGCCGCCATCAGAGCTTATGATGCCGATGACGACACAGTCTCTCGGCCAGTATGCTTATCCATTACTGGAATATCTTGACACAATTCGTGAAACACGCACCGGCCAGACACGGCACAACCAGGGCTTACAGGCCGACAGTCTGAATAAAACCGCAGCCGGGATGAATATGCTGCTCGGCCGCGGGCAGCGCCGCGTTATGATGATTGCACGGCTTTTTGCAGAAATCGGCCTGCGGCCGGCTTATATGAAAACGCTGCGCTGCGTCATACGCCATCAGCAGAAAACGCGTGTTATCAGACTGCGGGATGAATGGGTACAGATAGACCCTGCCGAATGGGACATTGAAATGGATGTCATGGTGCAGGCAGGGCTTGGACACGGCACACAGGAACAGCGCGCAATGCAGACGCGCGGTATTATGGAAGTTCAGAAAGAAATCGCGGCAGCGCAGGGCGGGCTTGACGGGCCGATTATCACCTGGGATAAGATTCACGCGGTTTTCAAGGAATTTGTTCATCAGGTAGGTTATCGACAGCATGAACGGTTTATGGACGATCCCGTAAATGCAAAGCCGCAACAGCCGCGTCCGGATCCGGAAATGATGAAAATGCAGGCGGAAGAAGAACGCAAGCGCATGATGGCGCAGGCGGAAGAGGAGCGAAAACGCATGGTTGCGCAGGCTGATGACGAACGCAAGCGCATGGGTATGTTCCTAGAACATCAGCGTAAAATGCAGGAAATGGGTCTCAAGGACGCTCGAGAAAGGGCTGCCGGTGATATGAAGGCGGCAACTGATTTTTCTAAACTCGATACCGAGCGTAATGTAGCGGCCGCGAAGGTCGCAATTCAGAAGGATGCGGCAGAGGTCGCATTCAATGGCAACGGCGTTACAGGAGGATAAAGTGCCAGAATATACTTATGATAAAGCGAATCACGAGCGTGATGGCGGCGTTATGGAAAGCAAAGGCGGTAAAAAAGGCATTGACGATGGATACAGTGCAACGGGCGAAAACAAAAGTTTTTCCGGCGAAGGAAAGGCAAATGTTATCGAATCCCGCCTTAATTCAGGAGCCTCCCGCACGATGGGCAAAAAGGGCATAGGCAGCCAGTAATCCCTTGGGTGGGGAAGGGGGGCCGCTGACAGCGGTGCGCGTTGTGATTGGCGCTCCAGATTATCGCTCCGGCCCCCCACAATTTGTATATCGGTTTGTATTAAGGCAGACATAAAATGGTATTTGTATTTACACTTTTATTAACACATTCATCTTTTTTAATGTTTCTGTAATTTCAAACGAGGATATTGTGTCCGACGAAAATGTACGCCCCCTTTACGATTATGATATTCAGCATCCGGCCCGGACGCTAAACGAAGACGAAATTGACGATCAGGCACGGGTACTGACAGAGCAGGCTGACCTTGGCGCTGATGCGGCGCTTGTGCTGCAAAGCCCAGCCATGCAGAAAGCATTTTCGGATATTGAGACGGCCTGTATTGAGATTTTTAAGCAGACGGGTATTCGCGACGACGAAGGCCGTTTGCGGGCACGGCTGCAGCTGCAGATGGTTGATCAGCTGAAAACCAATCTGCAGGCCATGCTGGACGGGGGCACCGTAGCCAAAAAGGAACTTGCTGGATTGGATGGTCGTAAGAGGTTCCAGTTTGGAAAATCTCTTTTCGGCGGATAACAGGGTCAAAATTAAGATTCTGTTTTACAACGCAATAAAATTATTGTTTGCCAAACGCGATTGTAATGTATTGAAAATGTATATTTACGGCATAACGGTTTTAAGGGTAGTCGATGGCGACACGATCGACGCTGACATCGATCTAGGTTTTAATATCTGGGTACGAAAAGCAAGGATCAGGCTTGCCGGGATTGATTGCCCCGAATCAAGAAGCAGGGATAAAGTCGAAAAAAAACACGGACTGATGGCAAAGGAATGCCTGTCAGAGTTGCTGGAGTCAAAAAAAATTACGTTGGAATCTCATGGCAAGGGCAAATTCGGCCGTGTTTTAGGTGTTTTGTTTAGCGACGGTGAAGATGTTAATAAAAAAATGATTAAACAGCATCATGCCGTGGCTTACAGCGGGCAGTCCAAAGATGATATTATGGCTGCGCATCTGGCTAACAGACAAAAACTGAAGGCTGAAATGTTGCAGTAACCCTTCCACTAAGTGGAAAACCTGTGCCGCCCTTTGGGCGGTTTTTACTTGGGAGTATTTATTTTGGCAGATACAGCGCCAGCGACCCCGGCCGAGCCGGGAGGTGGCACAAACCAACCAGCTACCCCGGCAGTGCCGGGAGGTGGTTTCAGCGACGACCATGAAGCGGTTGCCGCTTTTGTTGATTCATTTTCACAGGATCCGGATGCTTTCGGTGGTGACGTTGCCGGCACCGGGTTCGAAGATGGTGAGACGCCCCCTGCGGCGGCCCTCGACCCTGATAGTGCAGACCTTGCTGTAGACGAGGTCGAACAACCAGAGGAAGAGGAGGCGCAGGTATCCGAGGACGAGGAAACTTCAGAACAGGAAGCAGCCGAGGACGAGGATGGTAAGGACGAAAACGCTGACGCCGAGGAAGGTGAAGCGTTACCGGAGACGTTTGACGAATTTGCCGAAGCGATCGAAATCGAGGCCGATTCTTTAATGGGCCTAAAGATGGAGATCAAGGCGGCTGGTCAGACAGAACTGGTAACCATAGACCAACTCCGAACGGGATACCAGCGTGGTGCGGACTACCAAAAAAACAATGAGAGGCTGAAAGCTGACCGCTCAATTTTAGAGGAGCGGGAGAAGGAAGCCATTGATCTATGGACGCAACGGTTGCAGCAGGCAGATGCCATTCTGCATCAGCTCGAGCAGCGTCCGGCCGATGGTTTAGGGCCGGAGCAGCTTGAACAACTTGCCGACGAAGATCCGAGTGAGTATGTCAAAGTACTGGCTCGGCGGGAAACCAGCCGTAATGAGCGTAACAAATTACAAGGCGCTCTCAACGATCAAATTGCGGCGCAAAACGATGAAGCGACGAAACAGTTACAGCAGAATCGTCAGCGAGAATTTGCCTTGCTACGGGATCGTCAGCCTGAATGGGCTGATGATAAGAAAGCCAAAGAGACTGCGGGCAGGATTGCCTCACATCTCATTAACAACGTAGGCTTTCCCCAAGAGCAGGTCCACGAGTTCTTCCAGGGTGGCTTTCACCACCTGATGATGATAGTGGCCCAGCAGGCAATGGAAGGCGAGGCCTCAAAGGCCGCGGTAAAGAAATTACCGAAAAAAATGCCGTCCAAGGTGAAATTCAAGCGCCCGAAGGCAAGTGTTGAGAAGAAAGGCAAGTCTAATAAGACCAGCGCTCTTTTCCGTGCTCTGGAGTCTACCGGAGGTCGCGATGACGTGGCCGAGGCTCTGGCGGCGCAACTTCTTGATGAAGGAGGATAATCTTGGCAACACCATCAAATACGTTTCTTACCTATGACCAGATAGGGCGTAGGGAAGATCTCGGGAACTTTGTCTACATGGTCTCTCCGACCCGGACACCGTTCCGCAATGGCATCCCGCGGACAATTGCAACGGGCCGCCTCCACGAATGGCAAATCGATTCTCTCGCCAGTGCGGCGCAGAATCGCGTACTGGAGGGTGACGATGCAACAACGGATGCTGTAACCGCAACGACCCGGCTCTCGAACACCTGTCAGATTTCTGACAAGGTGGCGCGGGTTTCGGGCACATCGCAGGCAGTTCAGGTTGCAGGACGGCGAAACGAGCTTGCATACCAAGTCGTGAAAAAATCCAAAGAGATGAATCGAGACATGGAAAATGACTTGTTGGCGAACGCCATTGAGGCAGCAGGCAATACGACAAATGCCCGCGGCCTGGGTGGACTTCCCACTTGGATAACCACGAACACCTCGAACGGTACGAGTGGGTCAGACGGATCTCTTGGAAATACCGCGCGCACTGACGGAACACAGCGAAGTTTCACGGAGACACTTCTGAAGTCTGTGCTCAAGCAGTGTTATGATTCGGGTGGTGATCCGGAATGTATTATGGTCGGAAGTTTTAACAAACAAAAACTTTCCGGCTTTACCGGTAATGCAACCCGTGAAGTGCAGGCTGCCGACAATAAACTGTATGCGGCAATTTCCGTGTATCAGTCAGATTTCGGAGAGCTTGAAGTCATCACAAATCGCTTCATGCGGGCTCGCGACTGTCTGGTTTTGGAAAAACGTATGTTTGCGGTCGCTTACCTGCGACCAATACGTATGGTCAGGTTAGCCAAAACCGGTGATTCCGAAAGACGTCAGATAATCACAGAGTTCACGATGGAGGTGCGTAATGAGGCTTCCTCCGGCGCAGTCTGGGATTTGACGACATCGTAACCATAACAGGCTGTTAGAGGAGAATCAGATGAAGAAGATTCTAAGTACAGTCGCAGCTCTTCTGGTTATGACTGGCGTTGTTGGCATCGCATGGGGCGGTTGGAACATCAAACAAAATGATGATGGTTCAACATCGTGGGTAAATGTGGATGGGGATGCCTATCCTGTTGCCCGCGCTTACCTGACGGTCAACCTTGAAAATCTTGGAACCGCCAGCACGACATACGTGTCAGTGCCATATGCCGGCTCAATATTTCAGGTTGATTCCGTTGTGCACGGTGACGTGAAAACGGCCAGTGAAACTTTGACTATTTCAATTATGTCAGAAGTATCACCGGGTCGGGACTTCATGGCGATAAGCACCAACAACACGATTACTATTGCTTCGGCAAACGTTGATACAACGGGTACGTATCTGCTTGGTGGGGCTGGTGATCGTGATTCGTCAGGAGAAATGGCCGGTAGAGCAAGCGACCATTCGACTACGAGTGAGCAACTCTCAGGCGCACCTAATGTCTCTGCTGGCGGCACCATCGCTATCAGCACAAAGGGTGATTCTGGAGCTGACGTTGATGCGACAATTATCATTTACTTTGATCGTGACCAGTCCAAGGCCACTTTCCGGTAGATGACACGCGTTGTTGGGTTTGGGGCGGCGGGGCTTTTAATCCTCGCCGCCCTGCTCTACGGGCTCGAAACCGGGTCGCCGATTATTCCGCGTTGGATGGCCGTGTATTGCGGAGCGGCCATTGCCCTTGGTCTCTTTGCTGTGGGTGTATACAAATCGAGGTTTATAACATTTACGACGAGTGAGCTGGTTGCGGCCGCTTTTATCACATACCTGGCGTTAACGCTGACGTGGTCACCAGATCCCCGTGACGGTGTTCTGACAGTTGAGGCCATGGGAGTGCTCTACCTGCTCTATATGGCGCTCCAGAGGCTTCCCAGGCCCTTTTTAGGCGGGGCAATATACGTAGGTGCTACGATAGCGTTGTTTGGCGCTGTTGTGTTTGGGTTCGGCCATCAGAAGATTTACGGGGGCATGGGTAACGAAAATTACCAGATGGAATTGTTTTGTGTTTTGTTGCCGCTTGTCGTTGCGGCCTGGTGTGCCATCAGAACACCCGTTTGGTGGATAAGGTTTTTTGCGCTACCGGTAACACTGGCGGCGTTACATTTTATGGTTTTTGTTAATTTAAGTGACTCCAAATGGGTCGCCATGATGGCGGTTCTGTTTGCGCTGGCGGTCTGGCTTGTCAGAAGGCGTCATTATTACATTGCAAGTTTCGGGTTTTTGATTCCGGTCAATTTAGCGCTGTGGAGCGGATGGGCTACAAGCTCTGTCGTCATCAAGGCAATAAGCCACAGGCTGGAAATTGGCTTTAACACGTTTGTTCTGTGGCTTGAAAAACCATTTTTTGGTCATGGAATGGGAAGTTTTAATTTTGAGTACGGGCGGGTGCAGGAAGCGCATTTGCAGTGGTTCCCAACGATGGACACCGTGTTGCATCCAAGCAGTGTTTTTGCCGGTGCAGCTCATAATGAGCTGCTTCAGCTGGCGGCAGAGGCGGGTCTGGTCGGCGTTTTAATCGCGCTGGTTTTGATCGGGTTTATGGTTTACAGATTTTTTACGAAGGAAAAGGATGCACTTGACATAGGCGCAGCAATGTCTCTTCTGATAGTGGCCGCGCTTTCGCAAATCAGTTTCCCGTTACAAAATCCGGCCACAATTACAGTTGTTGTTTTTTGTGCTGCGGCACTCATGCAAAATGAGCGGCCGCGTTTAACTCTAAAATTGCCTTTGCTCACTTCAAGAGTATTTGGCGTGATGTTTGTTACGGTTGGTGCAGGTATTGTTATTTCCGGCTCTACTAATTTCAGGGCTGAAAAACTTTTTACCAATACCATAACGAATATACGGGTGGCGCATCCCGCGGCGTTACAGGCGAATCTGGAGGCATATCAACTTTATCCATACGAACGGCGCTACCGGCATCAGCTAATGCTGACGATCGGGGCATTGCTAAAAAATGCACATGGTGATGTAACCATTACAAAAGAAGCAGCTGACCAGGCGTACAAAATTGCCAACACAGCGTCTCTTTACATGCCTGCTATTCAGATGACCAGACTTGAATATTTGCTGAATGGGGAGAGATGGAAAGAGGAGCCGGACGAAATTAACGCGTTACTGGGGTGGCTGAAAATACACGCTAAACTGCAACCTGGTGTCTGGGTCGCCGAAGGCCATTATGCCGCAAAAACCGGCGATGCGCCTCGTCTGATCAATGCGATCAATACCGGTTTGTTGTTGCCGACCGACACGCACGATGAAGCATTAAAACGTCTGGCAGGGTTTATAAGGACAGAAACGAGTTTGGAGACTCCATTATGAAAAAATATTTAGGTTTTCTGGCTGTATTTCTTTTTGCGACACCAGCGCTGACTGCAAATATAGTAGATTTTCAGGCAAAAAGTGTAACCAGCCTTGTTTTGACGACTCATGTCCGAACAACGTCCGCGGTAATTGGAGATTTTGGTTCTTACTATCGGTTGAATTGTACTGTTGCTTGCAGTGTAGCAGTTTCTACGACTGATTTCCGTGGAACATTCGGCGTTGGCACAGCAGCTACGAATTATATTTATATGCCGGCAAATGAAACAACTTACGTAAAGGCGTCGGGCAAACATTATATTATTGGTCAGGGCGTATCGGCCGGGACGTTGTTTATTACTGAGATGTCACCATGACCAAAAGGCTTTTGGACCGTTACGACGGAATGGAAGAAATTTTTCATTACGATGAAATGACGGACAGCGTCGCGATTGAATACAGGCAGGACGTAACGCCGACCCTGGAGAACAACAAAAATCTTCAAAACGAACCTTATAAACCGGCCATGGGCGATGTTTGGATGCGGCACGTTGCTGATATTCCGCCCGTCGTACAGCTGCAGTGGCTGAACGAGGATGGAGTTGATTTTACGACACTGCCCCGCGGTGAAAAAATGCAGTATCTTAGGCGTAAGTTAAATGATCCATCGTATCGTCATTTAAGAACCACGCTCTGCGTTGTATGAAACAGGTTGCTATTGTTGGCCTCGGGCTGGCAACACATGATGATGCACCGTTTGTGGATCCTGAGTGGGAATGCTGGGGATTGCCGTGGGACCGTGAATATTGGGTGCATTACGACCAGTATTTTGAAATGCACCCCCGCTCTTTGCTTGAATTACCGGAGTCTAAACGAGAAACAGGATACTTTGATAAACTCGCAGAGATTGATCACGCACCCATTTACATGCACCAGCACTGGGACGATATTCCTAATTCTGTAGCTTTTCCCATAGAGGAAATGCGGTCCACGGTATTTGCAAATTTTCCGCGCAAATACTGGAAGCAAAAGCCGCAAGTTGATTGGTATAATTCTAGTCCCGGGTATATGTTAGCCAAGGCGATTCACGAGGAATACGACCGTATCGGGCTGTGGGGTTTTGATATGGAAAGCAAGCGGGACTATACGTATGAACTGCCTAACCTGAGTTTTTTAATTGGTCTCGCCATAGGGCGAGGAATTGATGTTTATTTACATGAAGGTGACAGGCCGGTAACTCCGCTTTTAGAGTTTACAAATGAAGGTATCTGGCTGGGTGAACTGAACCCTGTCTACACAGAACGATATGGGTATTTAAATGGCAACGATAACTACACGCGCTGAACTTTTAACTGCTGTCAATAACGAGCTGCATCGCAGCTTTTCCACTTCCGATCAGGATTACGCAATTATCAATGCAGAAAACAAAATTTTTAACGATAAACGGCTGCGTATTCGTTCTATGGAAACAAGCAGCGATGTTACGATTTCGTCCGGCGACCAGACATCATCACTGCCTACGCGCTACGTGCGTCAGCGTCGACTATACCTGTCTACCACACCAATTGTTCGGCTACGTTACATGACTCCCATTAATTTTTGGTCACGCTACGCCAGCACCCTGACAGGTCAGCCGATTTCTTACACGATCGAAGGGGAGAACTATACATGGGGTCCAAAACCGGATGCCGGCTATACTGCCAAGTCTTTGCATTATGCGAGACCGGCTCGTCTCACCCAGGCAGACAGCAGTAACGGGATTCTTACCGACACCAGCCTTTATTTCTATGGCGTTCTGGCTCACTTAAATCACAATCTGCGCCGTTTTGATGCCGCCGCTCACTGGTTTGCTATGCTCGAAGACGAAATAATTTCCGTGACCAGCGCTGACGAAGCAGATCGCCACTCGGGTGATACGATGGTTCAGGAAGACACGAACGTGATGGTGGTTTGATGCCTTACGATATTAGTCTTCCGCAGCGACTGGCCCAGATTCAGCGCGCTACCGCCGGCAATGTGGATCTGGCGCCGCCTGTTATTATACCGTTTAAGGGCTGGATGCCCGATCGTTCAGAGCTCGGTAATCCCGGCGAAACGAACGCAACCAATGTTATTCCATTTTCTGATGGCTATCGGCCGATGAAGGCAATTAATGCGCGATCGCAGGCACTCACCGCCAGATGCCAGGGTGCCGTCGCCTCCAGAAACAGCGAGGGGGTCGTTTTTACTTACGCTGGTGACGCAACTAAATTATATGAACTGACGGTCGCCGAAACGGTTAGCGATGTTTCAAAGTCCGGAGGTTATAGCACATCGCCGGATGGTCAGTGGGAAGGCGTAGATTTTGGCGGCGAAATTATTATGACCAATTTCGATGACGAAATACAGAAAAAGACTGTCGGGGCCGCAGGCAATTTTTCCAATGCACTGACAAGTGACCAGACATTTAAAGCCAAACATCTTGGTGTGAATGGCGATTTTCTTGTCTTTGGTTATACCAGTGATGAGACAGACGGCGAAAAACCGAACAGGGTACGCTGGCTTGGAATCAACTCTACAAGCGATGCAGAAATTAGCGCAACAACGCAGGCGGACTATCAGGACCTGCCAGAAGGAGGGGCCGTTCGCAGAATAGTCGGAGGACGCGACTACGCCCTTGTTGTTCAGGAAAATTTGATTCGTAGAATGCAATATCGTGGTAGCCCGACGGTATTTCGAATTTATCCGATCGATCGTATGCGCGGCACGGTTCTGCCGGGTTCAGTAGTGGGTCATGGAAAACGTGTGGCGTTTTACAGCGAAGATGGTTTTATGATGAATTTTGGGTCTGGTGAATCACAGCCGATTGGCAGCGAACGTGTTGACAAGTTTTTTAAAGATAATTTTGACAAGGTTTATTTTAGCCGCATGTTTTCAGCGATAGATCCGGTTAACAAACTTTTCATGTGGAGTTTTCCGGGCGAAAGCCAGTCGACAGCGGGAGAGCCAAACAGGATATGGATCTATCACTGGGTAACTGATCGCTGGTCTGAAGCAGAAATAGACTTACAGCTTGTGTTTTCAGCCTTTCAGCCGGGTAAGACGCTTGAAGATCTTGATGATATTTCATCCACCCTGGCTGGTCTGCCATTTCCGCTCGGATCAAGGGCGTGGGCCGAGGGTGGTTTAGTGCTTGGCGGCTTTAATTCTTCAAACGTATTTTCATTGTTTGACGGCGCCAATCTGGCAGCAACTGTAGAAACAGGAGAAAAACAGCTTTTTCGGAACCAACGCGGACAAGTCAACGGTATTAGGCCTATCGCTAACGGCGGCACAATTACATGCGCGGCGTCCACGCGAGATCTGCAGACGGCCTCTGCCAGCTTTGGGTCGTCTTCATCGATTAACAGTGACGGAGTTTGTCCGGTGACCGAAGAGGGCCGTTATCACAAGATTAGGCTGTCAATAGCCGCTGGCGGAACATGGGACTATGCACAGGGTGTCGAGATTGATGCTGTACCGACCGGTTTTTGATTGATGGTATTGTTCAGTCCAAGGGCTGACGCTCTAGCCAAAGGGTTTCAAGAGGTACAGCTCGATCACGAAGATGAAGAGGAGCATCGCCGAATTTTAGCCGAGGCGGTGAACAACCTGCTTGAAGGAAAATTTAATTCGGTTGGAACGGTAACTCTGGCGGTAAGCGCAACCACAACCACGCTTACTGATCGCCGGATAGGTCCTAACTCAGTTATTTTGTTCACCCCGACCAGCGCCAGTGCGCGCTCTGAGGGGGTTCCGTGGGTAAGTGCCAAGGCAACAACGGAACATACATGTGTATTAAATCATACCAGCAATTCCGCTACGGATTTGACATTTGACTACGCAATATTTGGCTGAATCTTGGAATGGCAGTTTGTTCGAGCTGGTCGAGCCGGCTTTTGTATGGCCTGTCTGGAAAACAGTCGAACCGTTGATTGAAAAAGCACTCGACTATGCGCACGGTTTAATCAGCGTGGACGATGTCCGTTCAGGGCTGGAGCGCGGAGATATGCAGTTATGGCTTTCGTGGCATGAAAATGAAATTGAAGCTGTGTTTGTTACGGAGATAGAGCCTCACCCGGGCGGCAAAGTTTTGAATTTTACAGCGGTCGGGGGTCGCAACCGCGATAACTGGCTTGAGTTTGAGGCCGTAATATCGAACTGGGCATCCAAACACGGGTGTCGTGAACTTCGTGCTATAGGACGAACGGGATGGAAACGTGCCGCAAAGGGGTGGTCTCCTGCCGGCACTATTATAAGGAAACCAATCGATGGGCTTATTCAGCAAGGGTAGCTCGAGTGCACCGGCACCGGTGTCGACTACAACGCAAACCACTTCTTCAGAGCCGCCGGCATTTCAGGTTCCTTTTATTAAAAAAGGACTGGAAGCAGCGGAGAGGGATATTCTCGGTCGACCGCAGCAATTTTTCCCGGGATCGACCGTAACTCCATTTTCACCTCAAACAGAAGCCGCGCTCACCGAAACCGAACGCCTTGCCCTCCTTGGTTCTCCCAATATTGAGGCGGCGCAGGATCTGGCGGCACAAAATATACGCGGAGATTTTCTCTTACGAGGCAACCCGTTTCTGCAAGAGGCCGTAAAATCAGCTACAAGGCCGATGACAGAAACCTATCAACAAGATGTTGTTCCGGGTATTGATGCACAATTTAGTTCTCAGGGACGCTATGGCAGCGGTCTGCATAATCTCGCCCGACAGCGGGCCGGACTGGATTTCGCCGATCGTGTGGGTGATGTCGGAAGCCGTCTCGCCTATCAAAATTACGCCAACGAGCGCGCACGGCAAGAGGCGGCGGCGGCGGCGGCGGCGAATTTATATCAGGCAGGTTTCACGCCAGCCCAGCAACTGGCCGGGGTTGGTGCGGCTCGCGAAGGACTTTCTGACGCCCAGTTGCAGGACGCCATTATGAGGTTCAATTTTGCACAACAGGAACCAGGCATCAGAGCACGGGAATATGGAGCGCTGGCTGGTTTGGGTGGTGCCCTCGGTGGTCGCCAGGTAGCTCAAACATTAACGCCTGTCCAGCGCGGGAATCCGCTTTTAACCGGCCTCGGCGCAGCTAGTCTTGGGGCCGGAATTGCTTCTAATC
>Ga0114910_1000976_pt1 | contig 14015 bp, 11 predicted proteins | sample MalvireepMed_908_FD_83500 | JGI IMG/M metagenome (GOLD analysis project Ga0114910, IMG submission 83500) | Marine viral communities from the Global Malaspina Expedition - Malaspina viral metaG DeepMed_908 | ecosystem: Environmental > Aquatic > Marine > Oceanic | place: Mediterranean Sea...
ACCCCGATGGCCACCGCCTCCTTCCGCGACCTGCCGCACGTTACGGCAGACCCCGAAAGGCCTTCCTCCCGCCTGGTCGAAACGTTCGCGAACCATCCGGCAGCGGGAGCACGCAAATCATGACATGAGGTTTTGGGGGTGTGGATGAAAATGGTGGGAATTTTGCGCTAGAGGATTGAGATTGCTGGAACCGGGGCCGGGAATTGTGCACGCCATTGTCGGCTTTCGGGGGATGCCGGGCGGGGCACCTCCCTTCTCCCCTTGTGGGCCTGTTGCGCAGTTTTTGATTTCGGGTCGGGTTGGCGAGATTGACCTTTGAGAGCGAAGCTTTGCTGCCCCGGAAGGACGTTTTCGGCCTTTTATCTGGTGGTTTTCAGGATTTGAGACGCAGCTATGGCGCAAGCGCCGCCCAGCGGCGCATGTTGAAGGCGATGGCCGCCATCGTCACCTGGGCTGTAGCCTTGAGCAGGCCGACATAGCGGATCGCCCGCAGGCCCATCCGGTTCTTCCATGTCGCGAAGGTGGTCTCCACCGCCGCCCGGCGGCGCGCGATCAACTGGTTGTAGCGTTTCAGTCTGGCTGGAAGTTGGCGATGGTGCTTGTTGGGCCGCCGCGCCAGCCGGGCCTTGACGCCGCGGGCCTTGAGTGCGGCTTCGCGGGCATGGGTATGATAGGCCGCATCCGCCCACACTGCCTTCTCGTCGCCGCGGATCAACGCATCGGCCGGCGTGGTGTCGTTGATATTGGCAGACGTCGTGATCACCGTGCGGATCAGGCCCGATCCCTCATCCACGCCGACATGAGCCTTGTAGCCATAGACGGCGCCACTCCTGCCCTGACGTCTGGCGAACCGGGCATCCTCGTCTTTGGCCTCACGTCCCTTGCCCGGTCGCGCCGAGGCGGATGCGATCAGCGTCGCATCCAGCATCGTGCCGCGCTTGACGATCACCCCGGCCTTCTCCAGCTGCCGGTCGAGTTCGCCGAACAGCCTGTCCACCTGCCTGCCAGCTGAGAGTTCGTTGCGGAAACGGCAAAGCACCGTATGGTCGGGAACGCCTTCCTGAAGCGACAGGCCACAGAAGCGCCGGAACGACAGCCGGTCAGACAGCGCCTCCTCCAGCTCCCGGTCGGAAAGCCCGTAGAGCGATTGCAGGATCAGCGCCTTGAGCAGCACCAGCGGCGGCCAGGCAGCCCGGCCCGGCCCGCCATCACGCAGCGGCGCCAGAAGCTTCTCGAACCGATACCATTTCACCAGATCCGAAAGCCGGTCCAAGGACGTCGACCCGGCAGATATCCCCACCAGACCATCCACAAAACCCAACTGACCCGTGCGCTTGATCGCCATGCCACCCTCCACAAAATGACACGACAAGTGAATCACATCCGAAGAATTATGCAACAGGCCCCTGGTGGGAGAAGGTGCCGGCGAAGCCGGCGGATGAGGGGGCATGCCGCGATGGGAGTATCCCCTCATCCGTCTCCGGGCGTTCACGGAACGCCCGGATCCACCTTCTCCCGCAGGGGGGAGAAGGGAGGACCGCCCCGTCACATTTTCACTCCGCCACCAGCAAACCGGCAGAGCCCTTTTCATATTGCGGCAGGCCATCGCTGATCTCGTAGAAATCGCCCTTGCCGGCGCAGAAGATGTGCCTGGTGATCGTCAGCCCCGTCGGCGAGCCGGGGATTCATCCGCGTACGGCAGAACTGGGAGAAATCGCGGAATGGATCCCATGGTTGGAGCCATAGGATGATGACGGGGGTAGGGGATGGCGTCGCATGCCCTCTCTCCCCCTCGGTGGGGGAGAAAGCAAAATCATGAGCTTAGCCTCAGCTAAGTCATAGATTTTGCAAGAGAGGGGGCGGATTTCAGTGCCCGCAATTTCCCCCTCACTTGCGATTTCTAGCACTTGGCTAAAGCCAAGGCGCTGAAATCGCTTTCTCTCCCACAAGGGTAGAGAGAGAGACGGTCTTCACTCCGCCACCAGCAACCCGGCAGAGCCCTTTTCATATTGCGGCAGGCCATCGGAGATCTCGTGGAAACCGCCCTTGCCGGTGCAGAAGATGTGCCTGGTGCTGGTTATCCCCGCCGGCTGCTCGAAGCTGCCCGCCAGCACCGAGATGTGGGCGTCGTCGCTGCGCTTGTCTGGATCAGGTCCGGGATGACGAAAAGCGTTGGCGTTGCGCACAACTCCAAGCTTTCCTTACCCGCCCATCCGGACTGGCTGCACGATCACCCTGCCCTCTGCCTCATCACCTCTGGACGCCGCCGGCGGGATCTGCCAAAAGCCGCATGGGACGCGACTGCCGTTATCCATAGAACGGGGTCGGGCTGTAGATTGACGTCACGCAGCTGCCGCGAGGACACGCTGGCCGTTCCATTCTCACGCCAGGACAGTGGCCGGAAAACGCGCGCGACGTCTGTTCCTTGCGATGGTTACATTTTCGGCCGTTCGCCAAGCTCATCCTTGCCGTTCGCCGACAGCAGATCGCCGCCGGGTTCCTGCTGGCGCTCGTCGTCAATCTTTTTGAGAACCGCCTCGTCAACTCCGGTGTCGGTGACCTGCTCCGCCGGCTCGGCTTCGGCCGGTTGCGGCCCGGGCACCGGTGTGCCGGTTGCGGCGGGTTTTCGCCCGGCAGCGGACCTGGCGCCAGGTTCTGACGGCCCGGTGGCCGGAACCGGCACGGCATTGTCAAAGCGCAGCCGGTAGATCGGTTCGGGCAATGCGAAGCCTGCGTGCTCGAGCGCGGTCTTGACCGTGCGGATTGCCTCGGAGCGGGCCTTGATGAAATCGGTCTCGGTCTGGTTGATCCAGCCGGAGACCCCGATCAGGACATTGGAATCCCCGACTTTCTCGATCCAGGCGCCGGGTTCGGGATGGCGCAGCACAAAGCCAAGCGCATCAAGCGTGTCATGGCACACGGCCAGCGCCTCGTGCAGCACGCTGCCGGCATCGATCCCGAGCTCGAACGAGAACCGGCGCTCGGGATTGCGCGAGTAATTGACGATATTGGCCTTGAACACGGTCGCATTGGGGATGCGGATGTGGTTGCCGTCAACATCCATCAGGATGGTGGCGCGCGAGGTCAGCCTTATGACAAAGCCTTCCATCCCCTCGAGCGCGATGAAATCCCGCGGCTGAAACGGCTGACGAACCGACAGCAGGATCGAGGCGATGTAGTTCTCAACCGTGTCCTTGACCGCGAAACCGATGGCCAGACCAATGATGCCGACGGCTCCGAGAATGGTGCCCAGAACCGCCGTCGCGCCGAGAATGTCGAGCGCCATCAGGGCGCCGAACATGAGGAAGGCCAGCCACACGGTCTGTCGCAGCAGGTCGGCGATAAAGGCATTGGGCGTGAGCCAGTCCCAGGGCTGCTTGCGGGTGGTGACGAACCAGCCGACAGCGCCGATCAGCAGCCAGACAAGACCTGCCACCAGCAGCAGCGGCAGGTAGTCGAGCGATTGCTGCAACCGCGTCTCGAACCGGCCGATCACCGGCTTGAGACGTTCGCTGACGGCGGTTTGCTCGGTGAGCCGGTTTTCGATGGCAACGACGCCGGCCACCCGGCTGACAAGATCCTCCGCCTTCCTGGCAAGCGACGCCTCCTCGACCTGGCCATTCAGAGAGACGACACCGGAACTGACAGACACGAAGATGCGGTTCAGCCCTTCGATCTCGCGGAAGATCTTTTGAATGCGGCTGCGGATTTCATTGTCGGAGATGACGCCGTCGCCGATCTCGATGGTGGGACCGGCCGGCGCGACGCTGTCCTGGGCCAGCGCAGGGGCTGCCACGGCCAGCGCCAGAGCCAGCCAGAGAGCGCGGGGGAATGAAGGGAAAGGGCGCATGGCGGAGTTCCTGAGCTGTTACCGGCAGCGCCAGTAGCCAGCCGGTCTGATGATGCCTACCTTATCCTTGCGCCTCAGCCAAGAATTTATGGCTCGTCCGTGACCCCGGACCCTGGCCGGAAACGCGCTTGACGGGGAGATGTGACAACAGCGGTCAAAGCCCCTACAGAGGACGGAGATTGACACGCCCGGGCGGGCCTGCAGCGGGGTTACGCGGCGTCGCAGGAAGGAAGGCACGGCAGATGGCGAGCGGCAGAACCCGGAAACTGATCAAGGCCGGCAGGCTCATCGTGTTTTACGGATGCCTGATCGCCGGCGGCCGCTGGCTGGGAATGGCCATTGAGGAATATCTGAAGCCCTCGCTGCTGTCACAAGCCGGCATGCCGTTTTTCGGCGCCATCGCCGGCATCCTGCTGGCCTATATCCTGCTCACCGCGATTCCCTTTGTGCCCGGAACCGAGATCGGCATCGCGCTGCTGATGGTGTTCGGCGCCAAGGTGGCGGTGATCGTCTATCTGTCGACGCTGGCCGCGCTGACGCTGGCTTTCGGCATCGGCCGGCTGGTGCCGGAGCGAAATCTGGCTGAATGGCTTCGCCGCCATGGCACCGACAGGGCCGCCAGTCTGATCGAGGCCTACGAGAAACTCGGGCCCGATGGCCGCGACCGCTACCTCACCCAGACCGCGCCGCGCTGGCTCAGGCCATGGCTGGTCGAGCACCGGATGATCACGCTGGTGGCGCTGATCAACCTGCCCGGCAACACGCTGCTGGGCGGCGGCGGCGGCATCGCGCTGGTGACCGGGCTGAGCAGGCTGATGACATGGCCGCAGTTTCTGCTATGCGCCGCCCTTGCCGTGGCGCCGGTACCGGCGGCGATCATGTTCATGGCCTGGATGACACCATAGGGCAGCCACCGACGCGGTGACTGCGCCAAAGCCGCAGCTTGTTCAGACCAGGCGCGATTGCTCCAGCGCTGCTTCGATGAAGCTGGCGAACAGCGGATGCGGTTCGAGCGGGCGCGACTTGAGCTCGGGGTGATACTGCACGCCGATGAACCAGGGATGGACGTCCTGCGGATATTCGATGGTTTCGGGCAGCAGGCCGTCGGGCGAGATGCCGGAGAACACAAGACCGGCTTTTTCGAGCTGGTCCTTGAAAGCAATATTGACCTCGTAGCGATGGCGGTGGCGCTCGGACACCTCGTTGGAGCCATAAATGCCGGCAATCAGCGAACCGGATTTCAGCGGATGCGGATAGGCGCCCAGCCGCATGGTGCCGCCAAGGTCGCCGTCGGCGGCGCGCTTTTCAAGCTGGTTGCCCTTGAGCCATTCGGTCATGATGCCGACGACATGGGTGCCGGTCTTGCGGTCGAATTCGGAGGAATCCGCATCCTCGATGCCGGCCAGATTGCGCGCCGCATCCAGCACCGCCATCTGCATGCCGTAGCAGATCCCGAAATAAGGAACCTTGCGCTCGCGGGCGAAACGGGCCGCGTTGATCTTGCCCTCGGCACCGCGTTCGCCGAATCCGCCGGGCACGAGAATGCCGTTGACCTTCTCGAGCCAGGGTGACGGATCCTGCTTCTCGAAGATCTCGGATTCGATCCACTCAAGCTTGACCTTGACCCGGTTGGCGACGCCGCCGTGATACAGCGCCTCGATCAGTGATTTGTAAGCGTCCTTGAGGCCGGTATATTTGCCGACGATGGCGATGGTGACCTCGCCCTCGGGATTGTGAATGCGCTCGGACACCGCTTCCCAGGCCTGCATGCGCGGCTTCGGCGCCGGTTCGATGCCGAAGGCGGCCAGCACTTCGGTGTCGAGGCCTTCCTTGTGGTAGGCGATCGGCACATCGTAGATCGAGGGCACGTCAAGCGCCTGGATCACCGCGGAGGCCCGGACATTGCAGAACTGCGACAGCTTGCGGCGTTCCTCGGACGGGATTTCGCGATCGGCGCGGACCAGCAGGATATCGGGCGCAATGCCCATGGCCTGCAGTTCCTTGACCGAGTGCTGGGTCGGCTTGGTCTTGAGCTCGCCGGCAGCGGCGATCCACGGCATCAGCGTGAGATGGACATAGACGGCATTGCCACGCGGCAAATCATTGCCCAGCTGGCGGATCGCCTCGATGAACGGCATCGCCTCGATATCGCCGACGGTGCCGCCGATTTCACACAGCACGAAATCATAGTCCTCGTTGCCCTCAAGCACGAAGTTCTTGATTTCATTGGTGACGTGCGGAATCACCTGGACGGTTGCGCCGAGATAGTCGCCGCGCCGCTCCTTGTCGATGATGTCCTTGTAGATGCGGCCGGTGGTGATGTTGTCGGACTTGACCGCCGAACGCCCGGTAAAGCGCTCATAGTGGCCGAGATCGAGATCGGTCTCGGCGCCATCGTCGGTGACGAACACCTCACCATGCTGCGTCGGGCTCATGGTGCCCGGATCTACATTGAGATAGGGGTCGAGTTTGCGCAGCCGCACCCGGTAACCACGGGCCTGCAGCAACGCACCAAGAGCGGCCGAGGCAATGCCTTTTCCAAGCGAGGAGACCACGCCGCCAGTAATGAAAACATATCGCGCCATGGGATCGAACCGATACCTTCAGAATGCTGATTCCGCCACCACAAAATTTCGATGACGCATTTTAGCGGTGCATAACAATTCAATTGCCATGAAAACCACATGAAAAAACCGGCGGAGGCCAAGTTGCCATCCGCCGGTTTGCGAAGACTGTGGCCTTACTGGCCGGAAGGAACGTCGGAGGCCGGAGCCTCGGGGGCAGCGGGGATGTCGCCGGCTGCCGGAGCGGCCGCGCCGCCGAGCTGATCGAGAACGCCCGAGCCGGTACCCTCAGTCTGGCTCGGGATCCGGTCAAGAATGTCCGTCGGGTTGTCGCCGTAGCGGGCCAGGATGCCGAGCGCCAGCGAGGTGATGAAGAAAGCCGCGGCGAGAATGCCGGTGGTGCGGGTCAGTGCGTTGGCCGCACCGCGCGCCGACATCAAGCCCGAGCCGCCGCCAATACCAAGGCCGCCGCCTTCGGAGCGCTGAATCAACACGATGCCGACAAGCGCCAGCACGATCATGAGATGGATAACAATCAAAACGGTTTGCATCGGCTTCTTTCCTGCCCTTTTCGGGCGCAATCTTAGTCCGGTTTGGCGGCTCTTTACACGAGGGCAGCCAGCTTTCCAAGTCCCGTTAGGGCGCAACAGCAACCCGCGAGCGGATAATATCGGTGTCGGGTCAGTCCAAAAGGCTGCCGCAGGCCTTACAAATGGCGAGGAAGTCGGCCGCTTTCAAGCTTGCTCCGCCGATCAAGGCACCATCGACATGCGCGACGGCCAGAAGCTCGGCGGCATTGTCAGGCTTGACCGAACCGCCATAGAGCAACCGCATGGAAGCCCCCTCGCCGGCAAAGCGGCTCTTCATCTCCGAACGGATGAAGGCATGGGCTTCCGTGACATCGGCGACCGTCGGCGTCAGACCGGTGCCGATGGCCCAGACAGGTTCATAGGCAATGACAGTGTCCGCGGCGGTTGCACCATCGGGCACCGAGCCGGCTAGCTGCGACCCCAGAACCTTGAGCGTGTCGCCGGATTTGCGCTCGGCTTCGGTTTCTCCGATGCAAATGACGCGGATCAGGCCGGCATCCCGGGCAGCTTCCGCCTTGGCGCGAACGGTCTCGTTGCTCTCGCCATGCAGGGTGCGGCGTTCGGAATGACCGACGAGAACATAATCGCCCATACAGTCGGCAATCATTTCAGCGGAAATATCGCCGGTATAGGCGCCGCTTTTCTTGTCATGGCAATCCTGCGCGCCGATCGACAGCGGCGTTTGCTCGGCAATCGCGGTGGCCACATACAGAAGTGTGGCGGGCGGGCAGATCAATGCGTCGATCTTGCCGGCAAGATCCGGTCCCAGACCTTCGGCAATGGCCTTGATCTGATCAAGGTTGTCACGCGTGCCGTTCATCTTCCAGTTGCCGGCCACAAGCGGGCGAATGTCAGGTGTCATCGGATTTCCCCGTAGCTGATGTGTTGCAACGGGGCTTAGCAGACCGGGACTGGTTTGCAAACGCCGCCGGAGCCGGGAAGGGAGCAAACAGCGTCCGCACCCTGGCCTGTGCCATTCTCCAGGCCTGACGGATTGCAGCGGCTATGCCGATCCGGGTGACGCTGATCAACCGCGGACAAGCGGAAGCACACGGTTGTATTTGCCGGATCTTCTCGGCTTGAAGCGGCGTTCCCGGCTCGGCTCGAGCATGGCGGTTGATTTGACCAGCACCTCGCTGAGCGGCTTGTCAAACTCGACACCTATGATGAAGAAGCCGATTCGGCGGATCTTGCCGGCCGCGTGGGTATTGATCCACGGAATATAGATGCGGCATCTCTCATCGATCACGTCAAAAATCGATTCAAGCGGACTATCGGCATCCATATCGGCCCAAGGCATCCGGTCATTGGAGAAAAGGCACCCGGTCACGGACAGGTTGACGATAACCCCTGTGAGGGCAATGTAGTGTTTCCTGTCCTTGAAGATCAGCTCCACAACACCCGGACAATGGGCGCCGTAACGGACATCCGAGCTACGAATGTAAGTGTCTTGCGGCTGATCAGTCACTTTTGCGGCATTTGAAGCCATGCAGCTCCGCTCCCAAACGCAATCCGGGGATTTGCCGCAGATTGCTCAAGTTGCATGAAGAATTTCTAAACTGCAAAGAATGGTCCCATCCTGTTTCAATGCCGGAGATCTGCGAAGCCTGCCAGGCAATCAGGCGACGCGCCCCGGACATCACCGTTTGAAGAAGGGCCATCTGCTGGTTTTGGGAATGTGGATTTTCAATTGGTTGCGGCCGGAACCCTTTGACTCATAAAGCGCTGCATCGGCTTTGCGATAGACGTCTTCGGGGCCGGTGGCGTCGGTTGCCATGCACAGTCCGAAGCTCATGGTAATGCTCCCGCAATCCAGCCCGTCATGGTGGTTCTTCAACGGGGTTGATTCAATCGCCAGCCGAATCCGTTCGGCGGTTCCGATGGCTTGTTCCAGACTGATTCCGTGCAGGATGACGGCGAACTCCTCGCCGCCGGTGCGGGCAATGAAGGTATCCTTGTCCAGAGCGTTTTTCATGATGGCCGCGGCCACGCTGAGGACACGGTCGCCAACCTGGTGGCCGTAGGTGTCGTTGAATGTCTTGAAATGATCGATGTCGGCCACGATCAAAGCGTGGTGCATGCCGCTCTGCCGGCCATCGTAAATCGCTGCCAACCGTTCATCGAAGGCACGCCGGTTGGAAAGCCTGGTGATCGGATCAATGGTGGCCAGGCGCTTGTATTCTTCAAGTTCGGCCTTGAGCTGCGCCATTTCCTTGGCACGCTCGATCATCTGGTGGATGACGGCGCCGCCTTTTTCCATGGTATCGCCCGTTGCGGAAGAAAGAAGCTTGAGCAGTCCGCGCAGCGCTTCGGAACTGGACGCCTCACCATCCGACATGCGTGATGAGGTTTCACCCAGCAGGTGTGAATATTTGCGGAGCGCCGATTGATCCTGCTTGACCAGCCTGATGACGCCCTGCATTTCATCGGAGATGCGTTCACGTGTCTGCGCGACAGTGCTGACACCGTGATGATGCGGCAGGTATTTTTTCCCGATTTCATCCAGTTGCGACTGCGTCGGGCGGCGGCCGAGCGCCGAGAATTCCCGAATGAGCGCGGCGTTGGAGGTGTTGAGGAATTGATAGACAAGCTCGTAGTTGCGCGGCAGCGATGAAATGCCCTGCTCCCGCATTTTGACAATCACCGTTGATGCGGGATCGATACCGTCAACATTCTCCAACTGATCCACGATCCAAGTCACCTAACAAAGCAATAATAATTCCCCGCATATTGAACAGCACACATTGAGAATTCGCTAACTAACCGCCCGCTTGCGGCTCGGGTTACGCCGCGGCGTCACGACGCATGGGCCGCACCTGCCCCGACCGGCCGGTACAGGCTTTCCACCGGCGTACCAGACCGCCGCCTGCCGATCGACATCAAACATCTGCGCATCAAGCAACCGGCTGTGTTACTCCTCATTGCGCTCAAGGCGCGGTCTCTGGGGAGATGAGTATGGTTTGCCGGACCGGTTCTGAAGCCGGGCTGCAGATGATGATGTCATGGCGGTTCGATCCGCACGGGCCCCGCCTTGCGTGCCGCGTTGAGATAGTGTTCGATGATGCCGGGGATCGGAGTTGAGTTGCGCGGGCCGCAAATTATCCGGTTGAGGACACATGAAACGGATCAACGCCCATATCGACAAGGTGCTGTCAGCATCGGAATCCGCGTCGGCCTCGGCGCGATCACGGCTGGTCGCCTCCTGGCGGCGCTCGATCACGGTTCACGGCCTTGACCCGGGCCGGCATGCGCCGATCGACCGGATTGACGAGAATGCGCTCTCGCTCCGGCGGCAGGCAATGGAACAGTTCCTGCAGGTTGCCGCGCCAAAGCTCGATCAGCTCTTCGGGCTCGTCGGGCAATCGGGATGCGCGGTTCTGCTTTGCGATGTCGATGGTGTGGTGCTTGACCGGCGATGCCAGGATGCCGACCGCGAGGTGTTCCAGAGCTGGGGCCTGACGGAAGGGGCGAACTGGTCCGAGGCGGCCGAGGGAACCAACGGAATCGGCACCTGCCTGGCTGAAAACCGGCGGGTCATCATTCATCAGGGCGAGCATTTTCTGGCGCGCAACACCGCGATGAGCTGCATGGATGCGCCTATCTACGGGCCGGACGGACAATTGGCCGGAGCACTTGATGTCTCTTCGGCGCGATCGGAGCAAACCGAGGCCTTCAATCGCCTGATTGCCGCCATGGTCACGCAAACAGCCAGACAAATCGAGGCCGACACGTTTCGCGCCGCCTTCCCCGGTGCCCGCATTCTGCACGCCGATACGGACGACACCGAGGCAGCCACCCTCCTGGCAATCGATTCCGATGACATCGTGATCGGGGCGACACGCGGGGCGCGCAGGGCTTTCGGGTTGTCCGCAACCGGCCTGATCAATCCGGTACCTGCAACTGATCTTTTCGGTCGCAGTGACGGGTTGCGCGGGTTTGAAAAGGCCGAACACGCCGCTGTCATCCGCGCCCTGACGCGAACCGGCGGCAATGTCTCGCAGGCGGCGCGCGACCTCGGCATCGGCCGTGCAACCCTGTATCGCCGCATGAAACGGCTGGGTATCGGCGATTCTGCGGATGACCTGTCTCAGGTCTGAGACACTTTGCCTTCCCTGTGGTTTTGAAGGGGCTGACAGAGCGCCCTGATCTCATCACCCTCGCATCATTCCCTGGCGGAGGGCCCGGGAGATGAGGAGGATATCATGAACGAAATGATTCAGAACGCGTCCCTGACGGGCTCGCCATTCAGGACCAGCTACGACAATTTCATCGGTGGAAAATTCGTACCGCCGGTCAACGGGCAGTACATGGACAACATCACGCCGATCACCGGCGCCGTTGTCTGCAAGGTCGCCAAGTCGGATGCCGCCGACATCGATCTGGCTCTCGACGCGGCTCACGGCGCGAAAGAGGCCTGGGGCAAGACCTCCGCTGCTGATCGCTCGAACCTGCTGCTCAAGATCGCCGACCGGATCGAAGCCAATCTCGAGCTGATCGCCACCGCGGAAACCTGGGATAACGGCAAGCCGATTCGCGAGACTGTGAATGCCGACATCCCGCTGGCGGTCGACCATTTCCGCTATTTCGCCGGCGTTCTGCGCGCCCAGGAAGGGTCGATGTCGGAAATCGACAACGACACGGTTGCCTATCATTTCCAGGAACCGCTGGGTGTGGTCGGTCAGATCATCCCCTGGAACTTCTCCATCCTGATGGCCGCGTGGAAACTGGCCCCGGCGCTGGCGGCGGGCAATTGCATCGTTCTCAAGCCCGCCGAACAGACACCGGCAGCGATCATGGTTGTCATGGAACTCATCGCCGATCTGCTGCCGGATGGCGTGCTGAACATCGTCAACGGCCTGGGCGCTGAAGCGGGCGACGCCCTGGCGCGCTCCAATCGCATTGCAAAAATCGCCTTCACCGGATCAACCGCCACCGGACGCAAGATCATGGAAGCCGCAACGGTCAACCTGATCCCGGTGACGCTGGAACTGGGCGGCAAGTCACCCAACATCTTCTTCTCCGACGTGATGGCCCAGGACGACGCGTTTCTGGACAAGGCAGTGGAAGGTTTCGTTCTGTTTGCCTTCAACCAGGGTGAAGTCTGCACATGCCCGTCGCGGGCGCTTATCCAGGAAGACATCTACGAGGAGTTCATCGCGCGCTGCATTGCCCGGGTACGGGCCATCCAGCAGGGTGACCCGCGCGACATGAACACTATGGTTGGCGCACAAGCCAGCAAGCAGCAGCATGAAAAGATCATGTCCTACTTCACCATTGGCGTCGAGGAAGGCGCGGAAGTGCTGGTGGGCGGCGATTCAGCACGGTTCAATGGCGACCTGGCTGGCGGCTATTACATCCAGCCGACCATCCTCAAGGGACACAACAAGATGCGGGTGTTCCAGGAAGAAATCTTCGGACCCGTGGTCAGCGTCACCACCTTCAAGGACGAGGCAGAGGCACTGGCGATCGCCAATGACACGATGTACGGCCTTGGCGCCGGTGTGTGGACACGCGACGGCACCCGCGCCTACAGGTTCGGCCGCAACATCGAAGCCGGCAGGGTGTGGGTGAACAACTACCACGCCTACCCGGCACATGCCGCCTTCGGCGGATACAAGCAGTCGGGCATCGGCCGCGAGAACCACAGAATGATGCTCGATCACTACCAGCAGACCAAGAACATGCTGGTGAGCTACAACCCCAACAAACTCGGCTTCTTCTGATCTCCCAGGACACATGCCGGAAGGAGTCCGCCCCCGTGCGGGCTCCTTTGTGTCCCCAATACCTCGCGCAATACCGTTTGCCCAATCAGAGGCAAGGTGCTTCACCCGCGGAGACCGGCCGTTTGCGCCAGCGGCCACGCCATCAGGCCGCCGGCCCCTTGCCGGGCCCTGCCATGTGATTGCATCCGCAACAGCTTGCTTCATCGACCGCCCCATTCTCTCTCACTGCTCTTCATTTCGTCCAAGCTTTGGTCTAAAGGAACGGATGAGAGGTCTGCGGGCTTGGCACAGTGCCGATCCACAGCCGATAATGTTGATGCCGCAGGAGCTTTGATGCTTGATATTTTGCGTAAGGGCGCCCAGGGCTGGGTTGCCAAATTTCTTCTGATCATGCTGGTGGCGTCGTTTGGCGTGTGGGGCATTTCGGGCTCGATCCTGAATGCCGGCGGCACCGCCGTGATCACCGTTGGCGACACGGAAGTGAGTCCGAATGAGTTTCGCCTCGCCTATGACCGCCAGATCTCGGCGGTGGGCCAGCAGATCGGGCAGCGGCTGACAACGGAACAGGCCCGTGCATTCGGCATTGAAAACCAAGTCTATTCGCAACTGATCGCCGGCGCGCTGCTGGACGAGCAGGCGCGCGAGATGAACCTCGGTCTGTCGGACGAGCGGCTTGCCGCCTTGATCGCCGATGACACGGCGTTTCATGATTTCAACGGCCGGTTTGACCGCAACAATTTTCGCCGGGTGCTGAACTCCGTCGGCATGAGCGAGGAAGACTATCTCAAGAGCCGCGGCCAGGTGGCTGTGCGCACCCAGATCGTTGAAGCGGTTTCCGACGGCTTTGCAGCCCCCGACGCCTTGATCAAGGCGCTGGCGCAGTATGATGCGGAAACCCGTGATGTGAATTATCTGCTGCTGACCAAATCGACCATTGATCCGGTTGCAGCACCCGGCGACACCGAGCTTGCCGCCTGGTTCGAGGAAAACAAGGCGCGTTATGCCGCGCCCGAATACCGCAAGATCACCTATGTGAAGCTGCAGAACCAGGACATTGCCGACCCTGCAGCCATCTCGCTGGAAACCGTGCGCGCCGACTACGAGGCACGCAAGGATCGCTACACGACGCCGGAGACACGGACGATCGATCAGCTGGTGTTTTCCGATCGCGCGGCGGCGGATGCAGCGGCTGCAGAGCTTGCCGGGGGAAAAAGCTTTGACGAACTGATTACCGATCAGGGCCGCACGGCGAATGATGTGCGGATCGGCAGCTTTGCCAAGACCACCG
>Ga0114910_1000979_pt1 | contig 13996 bp, 26 predicted proteins | sample MalvireepMed_908_FD_83500 | JGI IMG/M metagenome (GOLD analysis project Ga0114910, IMG submission 83500) | Marine viral communities from the Global Malaspina Expedition - Malaspina viral metaG DeepMed_908 | ecosystem: Environmental > Aquatic > Marine > Oceanic | place: Mediterranean Sea...
CATCCCAAAATTGGACCTTCAAATCTGTGGCCCTCCCACCACTCTGGGTACCATCCTGTCAGGTGAAAAGACATCTCCATTGCACCACAAAATGTCTTTCCAACCTTGTTTGCGGCCATCAGACACCTCTGACGTGCCCGTCCTCCTGTCTCTGACCGCGCACAGTGAAACTCCCTCTGGTAGGGATATGGATTGTATGAGAGCATCTGGTATCTTCCTCTTGATGCGTCATACTCGTCCTTTAATTCTAGTAACTCCTCCAAATCCAAGTCTGGAGAAGTTCCTGTGCCTGATCCTGAAGGGAAACTATCCATGTTACTTAGACTGAAACATCATCTAACAATGCGGCTACAACACAAGTAACGGTACTTGCCGATGAGATTGCATGGACACTACTGTCTTTGCAATCTCGCCTGGTAACATCGTTGCGATGATTGAAATTGTTGCTGCGTCTGCCATTTTATTTTTCCTGAAATTTGGTTCGTGATTGCTCTTAGTTTAACTCGCTGGAGGCAGGAGTGGAAACAGTTGGGGAAAGGGTGTCCCCTGCTGGCTGAGATGCGGCCACTCCTGCCGTAGTTCCGTTTATTACTCTTGCCTTTCCCATGATCATGTCTGCGACATCCCTTCCAAATCGCTCCCGCATCTCCTCCTCAATCTCCACAGGAGTTCGGGATCTTGTGTCTTCAATCTCTAACTTTGAAAGCTCACTTGCCTTGAATCCTGCGCGGTCTAGCAAATCCTTGGTTGCAACATAACGGACTTGCTCGGATTCTGCGCCAAATGCAAGACTTACCAAGTTGTCTAATGATTTCAGAGAGACTGTTCCTAACCTTGATCTCACCTCCTTCTCAATCTGCCTCGCTAACTGCTTGCGCTTAATTCCGATGCTTGACTGTCCTAAATCAAACTTTGTTGCTAATTCCCGCGAAGACATTCCTTCTGCTGCGTCCCTAGAAAATTCCTCGTCCCGCTTCTGCTTTGTCCTGTGGGTGGGGTGGGGTAACTTCTTCTTCTTCCTCAAATTTAATCCCCGTGTTTGAGAGGGAATAGACCTCATATATCAAGAGGGCCGTTTTGTTGCCCCCTATGGGTCTTTTGTCCGCACAAATAGGGCGGATCGGGCCTGAATCGCTTAAGTGCCTGAAATCATGAGCGATTTGCTAAGGGTCCACTTATTAGTCTGACCTGTTTCCGTATCAGGTGCAATATCAATCGGGCGTGAGCCGTTGCCAGCACTGGCAGGACATCGGATTGGCAAACAGGTGTCCTTGTTTCCGGAGGGGTTTGGGCGTGTCCTGGTGTCGGGTCGCTGGGAGTCGAGCAAGCGGATTTCCAACTAATAGGTGCAGAAGCAAATAATTGCAAGTAAACTTGTTATTCTTTACTTTTAGCACTTATCTATTTACTTTTCATCTATTGAATATTCAACTATCAGTATATTTAAGAAGTCAAACATAGTCTAAGTCGGAAAGCATTCAAGAACTAGAATATACAAGAATCTAAATATACCAGAAATAGAATATTGCAGGAAGTCAAATACAGGTTGAGAGCCGCTTGTCAATATTCAAGAAACAGTATATTCAAGAAGTCAAATATAGATTAAGCGTGTTTTGGCCAGGTTGTCTTCTACTTGAGAAAAAAGCCAAGGGATGAAAGAAAAGGCTTGACTCTCATCATTCAATATAATAATCTACGGATAAGCTAAGGAAAGCCTTGGCCTTGAGTACCTGTTTTTGTGGTAGATTTCAGGTACTTAAAGCGAGAAACCATCACACGAAAAGGGGATGCATGTCCTATTCCTTAGAAGTACCCACAGAAAAACAAGAAGCCGCCGAACGCGACTTTTTCGCCGACTACGCAGCCGTAACAGGGGAAAGCCCACTAGTCTTTGAATCCTTTGACGATGCGCTTGACGCGCTGGACGCGCTGGAGGCATCATGACCATCAAGGAAGCACTTGAGACGGTAGGCGGTCTATCCACACCATCTAAAATGCCATGCTTCGGTTATTCGATTCCAGCGGGGCATTGCATCACGGGGAGCAAGCTATGGTCTGTCCCTGGGACAGTCTGTTTTGACTGTTACGCGCGTAAGGGCCGTTACATGTTCCGGAACGTCAGGGAAGCTTTGGAGCGCAGGTTTCAAAGCCTGCATGATCCACGATGGACTGAAAGCATGGCGTACCTAATAAAGGAACGCAAGATGGAGTATTTCCGCTGGCACGATTCCGGGGATCTCCAGGGAGTGTGGCACTTGTCGCAGATATGCGAAGTTGCCCGGCAAACTCCGAAGTGTTCACACTGGTTGCCGACAAGGGAAACCCGGATAGTCAAAGCCTACCTTGACGAGTATTGGTTTGGCATACCTGAAAACCTGAACGTCCGCATATCGGCAATGGCATTTGACAAGTCACCGCCGATACGTTTTGCTCGCAAGTATTGCTTGACGGTTAGCGGTGCAAGCTCTAACGGTTCCCACACTTGTCCGGCTCCGGATCAGGGGAACAGTTGCGGGGACTGCCGGGAGTGCTGGGATTCAAAAACTTTTTCCATTTCATACCAAAAACACTAGGAGAGAGGCCATGAGTGATAAAAAAAAGAAGTGCAGATGCTGTGGCAAACCTGTCTGGCATTCAGATGGACATCCCATCCACACTGGATGTATCCGTAGGCACTGGATGCACCATGCAAAGGGCTTGGCAGCATCCCGCTGTCGAGAGTTCAAACCATCAACCAAGGGGTACAAATGAGAACATTGACACTTATCCCGGCCTACGGACGGGACTACGGCTCTCAGAAAGCGGTCGCGGCAGATTTCGCGGCTGACAAGGACTTTATAGTGCAGGACGTGAGTTGCCGCTGGGACGGCAAGATGGTGAACCGCATGGAAATGCGGGGACATTACAATCAAGCCCACATTCGCTACTCACGGTTGACGAAGCTAACCGTGATCAAAATTTAACCAACCGGATTAACCCTTTCAACAGGAGAATGGAATGAGACAGAAAAGGTATTTTTCAAGCGAATCCGCCCACGGGAGCGAGTCCAGCTTTGGGTTTGCGAACGATACGATTGTGCTTGTGTTCGATTCTAGGCAAGCACGGGACAAGTACGTTCAGCAAAGCCGGAACCTGTCGTGCAGGGCAATCCCGGCGCGAAGAGCAACCAGGGAAGCAACGAACATCAGCTTGACGGGAAACCATAACGGGAAGCCCAGGGCATTTACAATTGAATGCTGGATCATCCGCGAACCGTTCGATCCAGAGAGGGTTCCGGGTTGCATCGGCAGCTTGGAGATTGGAACGACCTGGGATGTTGGACACGGGTCGGACATCGAACGATTTTACCGTTAGTAATGAGCCTGCTCTGGAAATTCCAGAGTGGGCTTTTTTTGGTCAAATTGGTGGAGAAATCCCAGAGGGTAATGACCTGTGACATTAGGTAATGACCTGTGCAGCAGGTAATGACTTTTTCAACGCCCCTTCGGGGGCATCACAGGAGGATGAGATGGAGAAGTTCTACACTTACGAGATTTGCCACAATGGGCTGACTCAAGAGCAGCTTGGCGAAGAATTCGGTCCGCTTCTGGAAGAACAGGAGCGGCGAAGACAAACCCAGAATGACCTTAACTTGGAGGAAAGATGACATTCGCAGAGAAGCAAAAGAGGGAGTGGGAGTATTTTCTAAACGATCCACATGGACAATGGGCAGCAAAGGACTTTGGATACACTCCAAAAATGTTACATCGTCTAATTGCAGAATGCGAGGAAACAATCAATAACCCCGAGCAAGAAAGGTGAAGATGAACAATCACAGAAAAGCAAAAATGGTAAAAGCCCTGGAAGCCCACGGGATTTCCCTTGAGAAGTTCTGGGTAGGAGACCCTCGAAGAGTCGGTGGAGGTGGAACCATCTTCCGCTGGTACACTGCAAGTGAGGGAAGGCTCAAGTCCAAGTTCCAGACGCTGGCAGAGGTTGAGAATTGGACTGATGCTGTTTTAGCCAGAAGGTAACGACATGAAAGGAGGTGGGATGACAAGAGTATTTGGTAGAACGCTGGAAGAGGAAGAAATTGTAAACACAATCTTTGAGAGCGCAAAGGAGGGTCATGTCGAAGGCGTGATTCAATCTGCTCTGAAAGTGTTTGGAGACGCAAAGGAAGCTTCCGACCATTGCGAGCATGAATCAGGAATCTGGCTCAGGGAGAGCGAGTATCAGATGGAGATGGGAGGAGATGTTTCACTGGAAGTGGCTTTATGCCGAACTTATCATCTGGCAAAAAAGGCACTCAGAAGCTAGTACGCGCCACAGAAGGAGGGAGACGCAGGGCAGCACCTGATTGTGGTAGGGTGACTGCCCTGCTGCGAAACCATCCACAAGGGATGATTTTGGTATGGTAAATTTTTTTCACTTAGGAGTCAAGGCAAGAATGAAAGGCAAGGTTCACACAGACGGTAATGACCCTGCAGAAGGTAAGGACAAGGAGAGGAAGAAGAGGAGATACAGATCGACCAAGAAGCATCCCTACCACTTTTTGAATCCAGAGGAGATGAGGAGGATACGGGGATTATGGGGAATGAGCAGCAGGGAATTGGGAGAGTTGCTCGGAGTAAGCACCATCACCGTTGCAAGCTGGGAGTTGGGAACAAACCCGATTCCTTCGTGTGTGGCGATGCTTCTGCAGATATTGGTGGACATCTCAGGATCAAGGTATGCAGAGCAGAAATTCGGGTTGGACGAGGAGGTTTCGATGCTGGAGGAGGAGTGAAAAAAACCACTTCAAGACTTCAAGTGCAAGGTTATGGGTATAGGGGAAAAGAGAGAGATTTATCTCTAGATAACTATAGAGATAGATTGAAGTGTTGAAGTGGTTCTCTCCTCCCTTCTCTCCCAACGCCTCGCGCCCCAAAACCACTTCAAAATCCCACGCATGACTTCAATTGAAGTGATACAAGATTTACCTATCAAAACCTATTGATTGATAGGTAACGACCTTGAAAGTAGGTACTTTTCAAACCACTTCAATTGAAGTGATGAAGTCATTTCTTGAAGTGATAGTGTCATTTTTGGAGGTGTTCAACAAAGTAGGTATTGTGGATTGACCCATTGGAGGATTTAACAGGATTCACAAAAATCTGTCCAGTTTCAGTCAGTACCTCAACAACTTCATTCCTCTGTTTTGACATGAGAAACTGCGTTTTCCTTGTCAGCGAGGTTCCATCAATCCCCTTTCTTCCTGCCTTCCTGATAATCCGAAGAACCTTCTTGAGGTTCGCCTCATGGAGATTCTCTGCCAAGTGATCCTCAATTTGACCGAGCATGTTCTCAATGCAGAATTTTGAAATCCTGCATCCAACCTCTGCATGTTCTCCAGAGATTTCCTTTTGCATCTCAGACCCTGTGAGGATGAGCGCGATTTTTATCGCATGTTCTTCTGCACGTTTCCAGAGGGATGCAACAATCGGATCTGACTTTGCATGTTTGAGGTAGAGATCCCTGTAGGAGAGGAAGCATTTCTTTGCATCAGGAGAATCAGTAATGACCATTGGATTTGGAACAGGATTCAGTGCATACTTTCCAGTCATACGGTTCGTCATTGGTTCTTCCAGCAACGCCAGCTTGCGGACAGGATCAATCATAAACTCAGGAACCGTGACCTCCTCCCTTTCAACATAGGGAGGAAACGGATCAGGAGAATTGAAGACAAGAAAACGGTTGAGAAACCCGTCATGAACACTGTTCTGTCGGATTGCAGGCCAGAAGGACTCAGGAGTAGAGGTACAATAGAGAGAAAGGGACGGCTGTTCAATCCTCACTTGTGGACGTTCTTTTCTGTTCGCATACATTTTCCCATGATATGCAGTTGCACTTTTTCCATAAACAGAGAGGAGGACTTCCACAATCGCCGCTTTGAACCCTGCAGCACGAGGAGAGAGAAACTGCTGTGCCATGTATCCAAATTCATCCAGCATGAGGAGAAGGGATGGTTGTTCTGCAAGTGCAGCAAGCAATCCTGTATCTGAGGCAATATCATCTCCTCCCAGATAGCGGAGACCTCCAGAGTCAGTAAGAACACGATCAATCACAGAACGTGCATGTTCTTTTCCTGCACCAGTTGGTGCAAGAGCGAGGACATAGAGATTTGTCCTGAGTCCAGATTCACTCTTGATTTTTCTCCCTAAGAGGGCACCCAGCATCGCAAGGGATGCACCAACATGAAGAATCGGCTGGGGATGAATTGCAGTTTTATCCATGAACTTTGAGAGCATTCCTGCAAGCCCAGGGATTTCAACAGGAAGGACAGGATATTTTTCAGGAAGACTTTCCTTCAGTTCCTCCTCATTGATCACTCGTGGAACGGATTCCGTGTAGATCTCATTGCATTTTGCAATCGCATTTTCAATGGTCTTCTGTCCATAAGTGCTGCCATCCGCGAAGTGTTTTGTATCCCACTTCTCTCTCATGAGTTGGGATGTCCTAAAGATTTCATCAATCTTGTGGGCATCTTTCTGGGTCCAGAACGCAAGCGTCATGCAGAGTCCAGAGTCCGCTCGTGAATGATCAGGTTCTCCAGTCACAGGGTTAAGGTAATCACTCATGTCTCCACTCATGAGACGCTTAAATTTTGGCCCCTGATGCGAGTCAGAGATGTGAAAAACCAGATCCTCCTTTTTTGCAGGTTTTCCTTGGAGTTTCTCCTCTCTAGGTTTTCTCTTAGGTTCCTCATCTCCAAGCATATATTTCCTGTACATCCTTTTGAGGACATCAGGCTCTCCAATCATATGCGTCCCATTTATTCGATCTCCTGTAACAGTGAAGAACCGTTTCGAGTCATAGAACTCGATATTCGTTCCTCGTCTTGGACCATCCGGAAGGTTTCCAATGCCATAGATGTGCAACCCTGTCTTTGAGGGAGAGTATTCTGCATAGGTTTTGAAATTATTAAGAAAATCTTCTGCTCTCTCCTTGTCTCCTCCTTCCTCGAAACAGTGATCTAGATCAATTCCAAAATACCCCTCTCCTGTGAAGATCACTCCAATTCCATCAGTTTTATACTTCCCTTGAATGTGGACATACTCGCACCATTTTAGAGTCTTGTGATGGAACTCATCCGTGACATCACAATACTGTCCAGTTTTTGGAGAGATGGGTTTCTTCTCCTGCTTTCCTTCTGAGTTCGTCTCGTATTTCCAGAGGATGAAATCAAGAACATGAAACTCAGGAGGAAGATTTTGTATCTGGATTTCCATCATGCCATCTCCTTGAGGAGTTTCTCATTAAACTCGTTTAATGCCTGCATTGCATCCACAGATCCACCCTTGTCTGGATGCCACTTCTTGGAACACTCCAAAAAGACTTTCCTGATCCTTTGGACACTATTGTTTCCTGAGATCTCAGACCACCTGAGATTAAGATGCAGATCCCTAGACTCCTCCAGTTCCCTGCGGAGCCATCCATCAACAGATCCCTGAGACAGCAACCACTCAATGTAATCAAGAGGGATTTTCTCAATGGAGGTGCCCTTGTGTTTTCCAAAGGGCATGAAACGGAAGGTGACTCTGCCAAACACCGTGGGGTTATGAGCAAACCCTTATTGGTTTTTGCCAACCTTTAAACGGGGGAGTTGCGCGTTCCCCCGGAGGAGTGGTCAGCTTATTCATCTGGCAGAGTCATAATCGTGATCCATGAAGTGCAAGAAGAACTGCATCTGCACGTCCATGATCCTTCTTTCGTGTGAACCTGAACGCAAGCTCAGGTCTAAGTTCAAGAACTCTCAATCGTGATCCATCCTTCCCCTTTGGAACCCCCATCTTTCTCCTCCACATCTGTGGAGTCACAAAGGTGAGGGGAAGGTGAAGTGCAGCAACAACCCCCTGAATGATTCCACACGAGGTTCCAAACGAGAACATTGAGGTGACTCCCTGACCAGGTCTTGCAGAAACCCTCTCAAGAAAAACCTCACACTCTGGAGTTTTAATGGAAGAGAGGAGGTCTGCAAGCATTGGTGCATTGACAAACCTCTTCTTCTTAACCTCCAGTGTTGGCATATCCCACACCTCAATGTCAGACCCTTGAACCTTTGCAATTGCACCATCAAGCCCAGGGTCAATTCCTATTGTTGTCATCAGAATGGGACATCATCTTTCTTGGAAATCTCCTCCAAGGTCTGCTTCTTCTGCTCCTCAACAGGAGGATGCCCCCCGGATTCATGCTTGAGGTACTTAAATATGCGAGCTTGTGTTCCAAAGTTATCACTCTCTTCATGTATGACAACAATCTCGACTTTCTTTCCAAGAAGCTGGTCTGTCTCCTCGATTGGATCTGCCCATCCCATTGCAGATGCCATCCTTGCAACCTTCGACATTGCAATCTCTCTTGTGGTTTCATTGGGATGCCAGAGGGAAAGTCGATCCACGATTTTCCATCCGTGGAACTGAGTTCCTGGTGCATCAATCTCAAATTTGCACTCAAGATACCCCTTCTTCACCATCTGTCCAGAGTCATCCTGATATAACCCTCCATTGATTGTATCCTTCTTCTCACAATCAAACATGGTTGCAACATATTGTCCTGCCTTGAGGATATCTGATCCTGCTTTTGGAATAATTGGAGTTAATAGTTTCATGAGTTCTTCTCGTTTTGAATTGCAGAGATCAGGTGTGAATACCCCATCTCCAGTTCCTCTGGAATTGCAAACCTGCATTTTGCAACAAACGCAGGTTTCCCCTGTGTGTGGACAACCCTCTGACCTCCATGTGCAACAGTAGTTTTTGAGAATCCAGATTTCTTCTCATCAAGAAACACCTTCATTTCTGCAAACAAGACAATATCTGCCCACTCCACGATGAGTTCGGACACCTTATCCCTGCACTTCAACGTGTGTCGGTTGTAGGTTCCATACATTGGATCAGAAATCTGCCCCTGTTTGGAATGCGCCAAGAGAACAATATTCATTCCCTTTCTTTCCTTGATAATCTCACATGCATCCAAGAATTCTTTCCACAGTGTCAACGCATGTGAATACCCCCTTCCATACTCAGGATCAGAGATGTTAGGAACTCCCATCTTTTGGCAAACCTGTTCATGAACTTTTGTTTCCATCCAATCCACTGTGTCAAGAACAAGTGTCTTGTATGAATGATCCTTGAGAAGAAGCCTGAGTCCATCCATGCACTCATCAAAGGTTCCTCTTCTCAGATCAAAGTGAGGAACATCAATGTTGGTGAGACTCCCCTCAAGGTCAAAGAAGATGGGATCAGGAAACTGACTCCCATAGGTACTCTTGCCAATTCCAGCAGGACCATGAAGAACCACCTTCAACCCTTGGTCTTTCTTGATACCTGTCGAAATATCATTTAGAGATAAAGCCATCTTGCATCTCAGTTAAGAATTTCCTGATTCGCTGAACCAGATTGTTCAGCACCCTTTTCCGCTCTGCCTTCCGGTTTCTGCGGTTCCTTGATTCTCTCAGAATGTGAATCACATCCTGACTACTTAGTGTTGTCATCCTCCTCCTTTTGGTTATAACGTGATGCGGCAGCCAGTCTCTGCTCACGCTGATTCTTGATTGACTGGATTAATTCATGTTTCTCAAACCCTGGACCAACAAGTTGAAAGAACTTCTCCAAGTTTGCATTCACCTTCTTGATCTCCCAGAGGAGTTCCATTTGAGTGAGTTGATCCATTATGCGTCCAAATGATCATCATAAACTCCGGGGAACTGAGTGACACAACAGGTCGCACAGTGCCAGACTGCTTTACCGATTGATGCACGGAACCGATCAGACATCTGCAAGCACGTTTCTTTTGTACAAACAGGTTTTGGTGGCGCAGCACATCCATGAACTGCTGGCTGTTCCTTTTGGTGGTCGTTGAATTTGTGTCCTGCAGGCCACATAAGTCCTGTAATTTCCCACGGGTCAACCCTCCATGCTCTCTTGAAGTCTGACTCACTAAGATGCTCCCTTGTCATCCACATGCGCCACCCCTTCCGCACTTTGGACAACGCCCCTGTAGCTTCAGTTCCCTCCTCAACCAAGTTGCAGTCACTCCCAACTTCTCATGTGAGAGTCGATCCATCGCCTCTGAGAAATGTGCAGACCACTTTCCAAGATCCTTCTTCTTCGATACCTTCGCTTCTGCAAGTGCCTCTGCCTCTGGAATCAGTTTGGTTCTAAGTTCTTCATATTGGTTCATTTCATCTCCTTAATTGCCCTGCAGTTCAACATGCCTCAACTCTGATCTCCTCTTGCTTCTCCATCTTCTTCTTGTCCAAATCCTCCAAGGGAATTGTGATTTGATGCTCCACGAATCCAGATTTGAGGGTCTTCACAGTTCCTCCCTCCTTGAGGTAGTCATCAATTTCACTCTGGAAATCCCTACTCTCGCAAACACGCTTCTCTGTGTATGTGATCCCCTTCTTATCAGGGTAGGAGGTTACAAATGCCTGGGAGTGAACACTGCTTTCCCGATAGATCTTGGGAGTCTCTTGTCTCCACTTTTTCCTGCACTTGTCAGAGCAGAACCTCTGACTGTGATTTAACCTGAACGTCCTCTCCTCGCAGAATTCACAGGGGAAATAACGGTGTGCGAAGAGTTTCTCCATTTCCTCCTCAATCAGTTCCTTCTCCTCACCTAGTGCCCTCGCCCATGACGCGAACCACATGGCGCGGTTCCCTTTGGTCATAAATGGCCTGCTGAGGAAGTACGTTAAAGTCTTCCTCGTCAATCTTGATCTCGAAGACATCTCAGAGATGGTCAATCCCTTCTCCTCCATGATGCGTCTCACGAAACTGTCAGGCTTTCGTGCGCGGTCAGAAGGTCTTTCTTGTCCCATAAGAAGGTATTCCGTGATCTAAAGGTTGGAGAGAGGAGTCCTGCACGGACTCTCCTGCGGAGTTGGTCCACAGACAACCCCAGAAAGTCTGCTGCAGACTTGGTGTCATACAAATCGGTGGTCATGACCTTCATTTGCCTTGCGTTTGGTTTAACACTGTATTACAGTTTGACTGATGTCGGCTTGGTGCATCTTGATGGTCTTGGTACAAATGAACTTGTCTGAGTACGTCTCAGAACAAGGTAGATGAGATCATACACTGTTACAGATGAATTAGTCAAGCTGAAATTTTCAGTCAATCAAGGGGAAAATGGAGTTTAGTGAAATCATGGGGCGCATTGCGTACATGGAGGGGTTCCGAGAGGATCAGGAGATTGCTGCCTGCTTGAGGCTATCGAAGCAGTCCTATGCCGGATACAAGAGTAGAGGGACCGTCCCTCTGGAGGAGATCGTCAGCTACTGCATCAAGAAGGGGAAGAGTGTGGATCAGGTGCTGTTTGGGATAGATCCTCCCTATGTGGACAGGAATCTCCTTGAGGAGAACAAGATTCTCACGGAGAAATTCAAGACAGTTGAGAACCTTTTAATCATTTCAATGAAGGGAGGGAGAGAAGCCGCATGAGACAAGACGCATTGTTTTTCACACGAGGAGAGAAAGTCTACGGTAGGTTCTATGATCTGATCCTCCCCTCTGGGCAGTACAAGAAGCTCAGTCTCTGCTCCGTGAGGGAGCGCGACAAGTATTCAACGAAAGGAGAACCCTCACAGAGGACTCGGTTCTTGAACAGAATCTATGAGGAAACCCTGGAGAGGGAGATCAAGAAGAAACCCTCTGGTGCAGGAGCAGACTCCATCCAGAAACTCATCAAGGATTTCATCTCAAGGAAGAATCCGGATGTCACCATGCGTGGACAATTGGAGTTCTGGATCAAGGAACTTCCCACGCTCAAGGCCCGTGATGTGAAACCCTATGATCTGGTCCAGGTGAAGGAGAAGCTGATGATGAGACTCAGCAACGCCTCTGTCAACCGATACTTGAGTGCCCTCTCCAAGGTCTACACGGTCTGTGTGGAGGAGTGGTTTGTATTGGAAACGAACCCTGTCAGGAGGATTCCAAAGCTGGAAGAACCAAAGGGGAGAACACGGTTCCTCACAAATGAGGAACGTCACTTCCTGCTTTCAGAGTGCAGAAAGAGTTCCAACCCTGATCTCTTTCTGGTGGTGATGCTTGCACTCTCCACAGGAGGAAGGGAGATGGAAATCTGGGGATTGAAATGGGGAGATGTGGACTTGGTAAAAGGATCAGTGATTTTCCGTGATACAAAGAATGGAGACACCCGAAGAGTTGCATTTGATGGACCTGCACTCACAGAGTTCAGGAACAAGATCCGGAGGATTGACACAGAGCTTGTGTTCCCTGGTAGGAGAGACAAGCACAAACCCATCTCCTTCCGGAAACCCTTTGAAAGTGCAGTGGGTGCTGCAGATCTAAAGGATTTCAGGTTCCATGATCTCAGACATACCTTTGCGTCCTACATGGCAATGGATGGTGCAACCCTCAGAGACATTGCAGATTCTCTTGGACACCGGACTCTTGGTATGGTGATGAGATACTCACATTTGACAGAGGAGCATTCTTCAAATGTCGTCAAGGGAATGAATCAGAGGATGCTGGCATGATATCAGTTTTGATAACAGTTGGTGAAATCCAATAATATTAGATTAGAATATCAATGTGTTATCGGTTTGGACTGCCTGACTTTTAATCAGGTGGTCCGGGGTTCGAGACCCCGCCGACCCACCAGCATTTGGAGTGATTCCAGTAGTTTAGAGGATCAAGAGGAAAATCGAAAACTTGATATCACTGATATCAGTACCCCTGATTTCAGGGATTTTGATATCAGTTTGATATCACTTCCCCCTTAAATCACTCCAGTTTTCTGAAGTTGTTCTCGCATCATCTTAACCAAGTGGTTATCAACCTCGTTGCTCGTCCTGTCTACTGCCCACTCTAGGAGGGTCAGTGTCAACTTCAGGACCATCTTCTCAGTCAGGAGGCTCACAACCAGCGTCTTTGCTGCTGCCAACCCGATTGTGCCAAGCATTCCAATCATTTTATTCCTTTCAGTAAGACCATATCCAAGGCCGTGGACCTGCTTCATCAGTTAAATCGTCAAAATGACAGAATCTTCCCTTGCCTTTCTGCTTGATTCCGATACCAGTCATTCCATTTTTAACTGCCAATTCTACAAGCAGAAGAGCATCTGATCCTGAGATTCCAACATCCACTGCGTGACCAGTTGTATGCGGTCCTTTCCCTGCAATTTTTGAAGATGAGACATTGGCATCATGTTTTGAACAGCGGAAACCACTGTTGATTCGCATGGGTTTCTTGAACTCATCTCGGATTGTCTGCAATTTATCAAGGAAGTCAGGTTTCATCTCATTACCTCCACATCCGCATTTGCATTGCAACTCGGCTGAACTGAAATTCTTTGTACTATGCATCACTCCTTCTCTGTTGATTCGTGATTATAATTGATTAAAACCTGTTCTAAATGACTCATGCGAAGCTGTAAGTTCCGGACAGATTCCTCGATGTTTCTAACAGATGCTTCTATCAATGCAATACGATTTAATGTCTGCATTTCCATATGATAAATTGCACTGAAAAGTCCTGTGATTGCAAGCACAAATCCTATTATTAAACCTTGAACCAAAAGACTTAAATTCACCTTTTTCGATCCAGCCGTCCAAGCAATTCCCTCATTGTTGCAGTCTGCTCCGCAAGTGCAGTCTTCATTTCCACCAACGCATCAGAAGTTGCCTTTACAATAGACACCAGTTGCCTGTCATTTTCAATGTCCTGCTGCCTCATTTCAGTACGTTCTTTTGTGAATTTTTCCTGCATATCAGTGCGTTCTTGTTTTGCTGAATGCTGATCCGCAGCAAACCCAATTTGCAGGAATTTGATGTACCATCCACAGAAAGCGAGGACGACAATTGGAACTCCAATTCGTTCAATTAGTTGTACAATTGTTTCAACTTCCATTCATCCTCTAATTCGTTCAAGCTCTCGACCAATGTTTGTAAGTTCAGAATGTTGTTCTGCAAGTTGTGCGTTGGTTTTTTCTACCAAATCAAACACGCGCTCCTCGA
>Ga0114910_1000983_pt1 | contig 13960 bp, 12 predicted proteins | sample MalvireepMed_908_FD_83500 | JGI IMG/M metagenome (GOLD analysis project Ga0114910, IMG submission 83500) | Marine viral communities from the Global Malaspina Expedition - Malaspina viral metaG DeepMed_908 | ecosystem: Environmental > Aquatic > Marine > Oceanic | place: Mediterranean Sea...
GTGCAGCTGATCGCGCTTGGCATCGGCCATTCGATCATGCAGCGGCTGCCGCGCTGGTGGCACCGCATCATGTGCCGGGTCATCGGCCTCAGAGTGCGCGTTGATGGCAGCTTGTCAAGGCAACGGCCGCTGTTGCTGGTCGCAAATCATGTGTCCTGGAAGGACATTCTGGTTCTCGGATCTCTCGCCGATGTTGTCTTCATCGCCAAATCCGAAGTCCGGGGCTGGCCGGTGCTCGGCTGGCTGGCGCGCCTGCAGCGCACCGTGTTTGTGCAGCGCGACGTCAGGCGCACCACCGGCGCACAGATTTCCGATGTATCCGCCAGGCTGGTTTCGGGCGAAGTCGTCGTGCTTTTTGCGGAAGGAACGACATCGGATGGCAATAGGGTGATGCCGTTCAATTCCTCGCTGTTCGGGGCCGCCAGTGCAGCCTTGCCGTTTGCAGCCAAGGGCAAGGTGTATATCCAGCCGGTCTCGATTGCTTATACCGGTATTCACGGCATGCCGATGGGGCGCTATCACCGCCCTGTTGCCGGCTGGCCCGGGGACGTAGCGCTGGGGCCGCATCTGTTGCGTGTCATCCGCGGCGGCGCGCTGGATGTTGACGTGATTTTCAGTGATGCCGTGGAGTTTGACGCCACCACCAACCGCAAGACCATCGCCCGCCTGGTCGAGGCACGGGTGCGCGATGGACTCAACTCGGCGCTTCGCGGCAAACTCAATGGCTGAACAGCCATTTTCAAGCCGTAGTTTTATCGCTAAAAGCCCCTCATGACACAAGCAATCCTCACACCTGATGCAGCTTCCGAAACTGGCGCTGGCGCCCAAGCCGGCGGACAGTCCAAAAAGGTCTTCGTCAAGACCTATGGCTGCCAGATGAACGTCTATGACAGCGAACGCATGGGCGACGCGCTGACCCGTGACGGCTATCAGACCGTCGATTCGGTCGAGGCAGCCGATCTGATTCTCATCAACACCTGCCACATCCGCGAGAAGGCCGCCGAAAAGGTCTACTCGCAGCTCGGACGGCTGGCCAAGCTCAAGAAGCAGCGCAATGCCGATGGGGGAGATCTTATGGTCGCTGTCGCCGGCTGCGTGGCGCAGGCTGAAGGCCGGGAGATCATTCGCCGCGCTCCGGTCGTCAATGTGGTCATCGGACCGCAGACCTATCACCGTCTGCCCGAAGCCTTGGCCAAGGCGCGTCTGGGCGAAAGCGTGGTGGAAACCGACTTTCCGACAGAAGACAAGTTCGACGGCCTGCCCGTCACCCAGGAAAAGGCCATCCGCACCCGTGGTGTGGCGGCTTTTCTCACCGTTCAGGAAGGCTGCGACAAGTTCTGCACCTTCTGTGTGGTGCCTTATACCCGCGGCGCGGAAGTCTCGCGTCCGGTCGATCGGATCCTTGGTGAAGCGGAACGGCTGGCAAGCGCCGGAGTGCGCGAGGTCACGCTTCTGGGTCAAAACGTCAATGCCTGGCACGGCAAGGGCGCTGATGGCCGCGAATGGGGACTGGGTGAACTGGTGCGCCGTCTGGCGAGCATCGATGGCATTGACCGGATTCGCTACACCACCAGTCATCCGCGCGACATGGATGACGCGCTGATCGAGGCTCATCGTGATCTGCCCGAGTTGATGCCCTATCTGCATTTGCCGGTGCAGTCCGGATCGGACCGGATCCTCAAGGCGATGAACCGGCGTCACACGGCGGCGGAATATGTGAAGCTGGTCGAGCGTATCCGTGCCGCCCGCCCGGATATTGCCCTGTCGGGTGATTTCATCGTCGGCTTTCCCGGTGAAACCGACGCCGATTTCGAAGACACAATGCAGCTTGTTCGCGAGGTCAACTATGCCTCGGCCTTCACCTTCAAATATTCGATCCGCCCGGGCACGCCGGGCGCCGAAATGGAGGGTCAAGTCGACGAAGCGGTCAAGACCGAGCGGCTTGCCCGCCTGCAGGAGCTCATCAACGAGCAGACGAGGGCGTTCGGCCGGGAATGTGTCGGAAAGGTGGTCGATCTGCTTCTGGAGAAACCCGGACGCAACACTGACCAATTGATTGGCCGCTCGCCATGGCTGCAACCGGTAATAGTTGATGCAAAGCTGGGCAAAATCGGTGACATTGTCCGTGTGAGAATCACGCAACCCGGCACGACCGGCCTTTTCGCGGAAATTGCGGAATGACGGCTCGGAGCATATATGGAGCCAGATCGTTTGACCGTTGAGCACCTGTCTAAGACAGAAGTTGCGACGCCCAAATCGGGCGCGTCGGATACGACCCACCTCGCGCTAACCTTTGAAAACAACCGTCTCGCCAGTGAGCTTTTCGGCCAGTTTGATCAAAATCTGGCGCTGATCGAACAAAAACTCAAAATCGATGCCCGGGCCCGTGGCAACACGGTTACGCTGCGTGGCGAGGAGATTGCCACCAATCAGGCGCGCCGGGCGCTGGATTATCTTTATGACCGCCTGCTCAAGGGCGCCAGCGTCGAGAGCTCTGACGTCGAGGGCGCTATCCGGATGGCGCTGGCCGCTGATGATCAGCTCGTCCTGCCGACACTTGAGCGCAAGGGCAAGATGACCCTGGCGCAAATCTCGACCCGCAAGAAAACCGTCATCGCCCGGACCCCCACCCAGGACGCCTATATGCGCGCCATGGAACGCGCCGAGCTGGTGTTTGGCGTTGGGCCTGCAGGCACCGGCAAGACCTATCTGGCTGTTGCCCATGCGGCGCAGCTGCTCGAACGCGGCTCTGTCGAACGTATCATCCTGTCTCGTCCCGCCGTCGAGGCGGGAGAACGTCTGGGCTTCTTGCCCGGCGACATGAAGGAAAAGGTCGATCCCTATCTGCGGCCGCTCTATGACGCGCTGTATGACATGATGCCGGGTGAAAAGGTCGAGCGCGCCCTTACTGCCGGCGTCATCGAGATCGCCCCGCTGGCCTTCATGCGTGGCCGGACGCTGGCCAATGCGGCAGTCATTCTCGATGAGGCGCAGAACACCACCCAGATGCAGATGAAGATGTTTCTGACCCGTCTGGGCGAGAACTCGCGCATGATCATCACCGGCGATCCAAGCCAGGTCGACCTGCCGCGCGGCGTCACATCCGGTCTTGTCGAGGCCTTGTCGATTCTTGAAGGCGTCAACGGGGTTGTCACCTGCCGGTTCCGCGGTGTGGACGTGGTGCGCCATCCGCTGGTGCAGCGCATTGTCGAAGCCTATGACAAGAAGCTATACCCCAAGGCTGAAGGCGACGCATGACCGTTCATCCGTCGATCAGCCTGGCGCTCGCCGCCGAGGCCGGGGAGTGGGGCGATATCGAGGCGGTCGAGGCCTTGGCAGAGGCTGCACTTGCGGCGGCTGTGGCAGATCTGGCCAGGCTGGAAGCCCAGCCGTTTCCCGATACGCCGCCGGAAGTCTCGCTTGTCCTGGCCGATGATGCGATGATGGCCGATATCAACAGCCAGTGGCGCAATCAGCCCAAGCCCACCAATGTCCTGTCGTTTCCGGCTTTCCCGCTTGAGCCGGGTGGCCAGCCGGGGCCGATGCTTGGCGATATCATTCTGGCGCGGGAAACAATCGAGCGCGAGGCTGTGGAACTGGGCAAGCCGGTTGATGAGCACATCACGCACCTGATCGTGCACGGATTTCTTCATCTTTTTGGCTATGATCACCTGGAAAACAACGATGCCGAGGAAATGGAAGCGATAGAGACTCGCATTTTGTCCTCGCTTAACCTATCTGACCCCTACGGCGATACCGAGCCGGTTTGACACTGAAGAGACGATGACACAGAGCAATGCCCCGGCCCCGACCGGAGACGCGAAAAGCGCTTCGAGCGCGACAACTACCGAAGAAGCCCACAGTAACCTTCCCGTGCTGGTGCCCGGCGAGAATGTCGTTGTGCATCAGGACGAGCGCAATGGCATGGGGCTTTGGCAACGTCTTGCGCGCGCTCTTTTCCCGCCATCGGACCGCGAATCCATCCGTGAGGATCTCAACGACGCCCTGCAGTCGGGCGGCGAATTGCATGAAGCGTTCTCGCCTGATGAGCGCGCCATGCTGCACAATATCCTGCGCCTGCGCGAGGTCCGCGTCGAGGATGTCATGGTTCCGCGCGCCGATGTCGAGGCTGTCGACCAGACCACGACACTGGGCCGTCTTCTCGAGATATTCGAGGAATCCGGCCACTCGCGCATGCCGGTCTATTCGGAAAATCTTGATGATCCGCGTGGCATGATTCATATCCGCGATCTGCTCGCCTGGATCACCAAGCAGGCCCGCGCCAAGCGCAAGTCGGTCGCCAAAAGCCCCGCCGCCATTCAGAAACGGAATTCACTCAATGCGTTGGAATTGTCCCGCGTTGATTTGAGCAAGACGCTTCTGGAATCGGGAATTACCCGAAAGGTGCTGTTTGTGCCCGCCTCGATGCTGGCCTCCGATCTGATGCAGCGCATGCAGGCAAACCGCATTCAGATGGCATTGGTGATCGACGAATACGGCGGCACTGACGGTCTGGTGTCCCTGGAAGACATTGTCGAGATGGTGGTTGGCGATATCGCCGACGAACATGACGATGAAGACGAGACCTTGATCACCAAGGCCGGCGAGGACATCTGGGTTGTCGATGCCAAGGCTGAACTGGAAGATCTGGCTGACGAAATCGGCAAGGATTTCGATATTCGCGAACAAAGCGAAGAGGTTGATACCATTGGCGGCCTGATCTTTTCGGAACTCGGACGCGTGCCTGCCCGCGGCGAGGTGGTTCAGGCCTTGGTCGGCTTCGAGTTCCATGTGATGGATGCAGATCCGCGCCGGGTCAAACGCGTCCGCATCATCAGAAAGCGCCAGGCCCCGCGCCGGCGTCCCGTCCGTGGTGAAGCGGTTTCCAAGAAAACCACCGGTTCCGGCGACGCGAGTGCCGCCTGAGGCATCCGAGCTGTTCCAGGCTCTTTGCCTGTGCAGATGATCCCTTTGGAATGCCGCACCAATCACGCGGCGGCGTCCTGCCGGTTGCCCCTTCCTGCAAAAAAAGCCGCACCGGAGGACGGACATAGCTTCGGTTTTTTGAAAGTATGCGTGCAACTGATTCGCTTGACCGAACCCGTCGGAAAGCCGGGTCTCTGTTGGTTGGGAGTAGACCGGAGTTGGAACGGATCGCTGAATCCATCATGCTGAGCTGGGGCATCAAGCGCATGCTTCTGGCTTTTGCAGCCGGCGCGCTGGCGGTTCTGGCCTTGCCGCCATTCAATTTTTTTGCCGTATTGTTCATCTCCTTTCCGGTTCTGGTGTGGTTGCTTGATGGCGCCAGCGGATCAGCCGAACGCGGTTTGCTCGGCCGGATGCGGCCTGCATTTGCCACTGGATGGTGGTTCGGTTTCGGCTATTTCGTCGCCGGCCTCTGGTGGCTTGGCAACGCATTGCTGGTTGATGCCAGCGGCTTTGCCTGGGCATTGCCGCTCGCCGTGCTTGGCCTGCCGGCGGTACTGGCGCTGTTTTACGGTGCGGCGGCAGCGGTGGCTTGGCTCTTGTGGTCCGATGGCATCGGGCGCATTGCGGCGCTCGGCGCTGCTTTCGGCCTGATCGAATGGGCGCGCAGTTTCGTGCTGACAGGTTTCCCGTGGAATGCCATCGGCTATGCGGCCATGCCCGCCCCCTTGATGATGCAGTCTGTCGAACTCGTCGGCATATTCGGCATGTCGGCCTTGACGGTGTTTGTGTTTTCAGCCCCGGCCCTGGTGGGTACAAAGCGCGGCACAGTTGCCGGTATTCTCGCAGCTCTGGTGCTTTTTTCGGCCCATGTGGGTTATGGCTGGTTTGCGCTCAACCGCCTGGACAGAACTGAATTGGCCCCTTCCGGCGCCACAATCCGGATTGTTCAGCCGGATATCGATCAGTCGGCGAAATGGAACATGGCCGAGCGCGAGCGGATATTTTCACGGCTTCTGGCCTTCAGTGCTGTGCCGCCGCGTGAAGGTGACGCCCGCCCGACGCATATCGTCTGGCCGGAAACGGCGCTGCCGTTCCTGCTGACCGAGAACCCCGGCGCCTTGTCGCGCATCGCCGACATGCTGCAAGTCGGCCAGACTCTTGTTACCGGCGCGGTCCGCTTCGAGGATGGGGCAGGCGGGACGCCGCAGCGTTTCTACAACTCGATCTATGTGATTGACGATGAAGGTCAGATCATCGGAGCCGCCGACAAGATGCATCTGGTGCCCTTCGGAGAATATCTGCCCTTCGAGACCATGTTGCGCCGGTTTGGCCTGACCCCGGTGGCCGAAACATTCGGTGGGTTCTCTGCCGCCGACCGCCGGGGAATGCTGAGCTTGCCCGGTGGATTGGGCGCTGTGCCGCTGATCTGTTACGAGGCGATTTTCCCGGATCTGTCGCATGTTCCCGAAGGCCGGGCCTCCTTGCTGCTCAACCTCACCAATGACGCATGGTATGGCATGACGCCGGGACCCTATCAGCATTTGCGTCAGGCCCAGTTGCGGGCTGTTGAAACCCGCCTTCCACTGATTCGCGCAGCCAACAACGGCATCTCCGCTGTGGTGGATGCCGGCGGCCGGATTATCGGCAGTTTGCCGCTTGGCGAAGCCGGCGTTTTTGATGTGGTGCTGCCATCACGATCTGACCAGTTTTTGCTTATAAGAATTAGGCAATTTAACTTTGGATTGATAATCGCCATAATGGTGGCGATGGCGCTTTTTGCCCGTAAAAGCAAAAAGCAACGGTTTGATTGACGTAAAACCCCTAAAATAGCATAGTTGTTTTCGTCAACCCACTTCCCGTCGAGGTCCAGGAAAAGCGAGCCGGGGGCATCCGGTCATTTTTGAGCTGCAATCAATGCGGGATAAATCAACCCTAGAGCCGAGGCTCTTGTCAGGACGAACGCATGACTGAAAACAAGAAGAAGCCCAATCCTATCGATATACATGTCGGCAGCCGGATCCGTCTTCGGCGGACCATGCTGGGCATGAGCCAGGAAAAGCTCGGCGAAGCGTTAGGCATCACTTTCCAGCAGATCCAGAAATATGAAAAAGGCACCAACCGCGTTGGTGCAAGCCGTCTGCAGAACATTTCGACCATTCTCAATGTGCCGGTCAGTTTCTTCTTCGAAGATGCGCCGGGCGATCCGTCTACGGGTCAGCCGGGAATGGCCGAGGCCAACAGCTCAAATTATGTGGTCGATTTCCTGTCGTCGTCTGAAGGCTTGCAGCTCAACCGCGCCTTCATCAAGATCCCTGACCCCAAGGTCCGGCGCAAGCTGGTGGACCTGGTCAAGTCGCTCGCCTCCGAACCCGAGACAGACTGATCTGTTCCGCAGCGGAGCAGCCTGTTTCCGAGCATATTTCAGCGCCGCGCCTGCACTTGAAAAAGTGCAGGCGCGGCGCTTCGCCATCGAATTGCCGGCAGCGCACAAAAGCGCATCAACTGAACGTTCATCCGGCTCGATTCAATCATATCAAGATATATTTATGTCATTCTGACCTTGTCAGAATCGCGCAGTACCACTAAAGAGGCTGCACCACTTCAATCTGATGGAGCCTGCCATGGAGCGCTCGACTTTTCTTTTCACCAGCGAATCTGTTTCCGAAGGACACCCCGACAAGGTGTGCGACCGTATCTCGGACGAGATCGTGGACCTTGTCTATCGCGAGGCAAAGAAAACCGGCGTTGACCCATGGAGCGTGCGCGTTGCCTGTGAAACCCTAGCAACCACCAACCGTGTCGTGATCGCCGGCGAAGTGCGGGTTCCGCCTTCTCTGGTCAAGACCGACAAGAACGGCAAGGAAGTCATCAACCCGGCCAAGTTCAAGTCTGCGGCGCGCAAGGCCATCAAGTCGATCGGCTACGAGCAGGACGGATTTCACTGGAAAACCGCCAAGATTGATGTGCTGCTGCATTTTCAGTCCGCCCACATCGCGCAGGGCGTTGACAACGCATCGGACCATCAGGGGTCCGAAGGCGCAGGCGATCAGGGCATCATGTTCGGTTATGCCTGCAATGAAACGCCTGAGCTGATGCCGGCTCCGATCTATTACAGCCACAAGATCCTCGAATTGCTTGCCGCTGCCCGCCACAAGGGCGAGGGCGATGCCGGCAAGCTCGGCCCCGATGCAAAGAGCCAGGTCACGGTCCGTTATGTTGACGGCAAGCCGGCGGAAGTCACCTCGATCGTGCTTTCCACCCAGCACCTCGATGGCAGCTGGGACTCGGCCAAGGTCCGGACTGTGGTCGAGCCTTATATCCGCGAAGCGCTTGACGGTCTGGCCATCGCTGCCGATTGCAAGTGGTACATCAATCCGACAGGCAAGTTCGAAATCGGCGGTCCCGATGGGGACGCCGGCCTGACCGGCCGCAAGATCATCGTCGACACCTATGGCGGCGCAGCGCCCCATGGCGGCGGCGCATTCTCCGGCAAGGACACCACCAAGGTTGACCGTTCCGCAGCCTATGCGGCTCGCTACCTGGCAAAGAACGCGATTGCTGCTGGCTTTGCCGATCGTTGCACGATCCAGCTCGCTTACGCCATCGGCGTGGCGCAGCCATTGTCGATCAATGTCAATTTCCATGACACCGGAAAGGTCTCGGAAATGGACCTTGAAGAGGCTTTGCCCAAGGTCATGGATCTGACGCCGCGCGGCATCCGCAAGCACCTGGATCTTAACAAGCCGATCTATGCGCGCACCGCAGCCTATGGCCATTTCGGCCGCAAGGCTGGCCGCGACGGATCGTTCTCGTGGGAGAAGCTTGATCTGGTCAAGCCGCTCAAGGACGCTCTCAAGGGCTAAGATATTCTGTCAGGTGGGACGACTCAGGCATGACCAGCCCCGCAAGGCGTTCACGTGCGACCGAAGCCTTTTATGGTCGCCGCAGGGGTAAAACCCTCAAGGTGCCGCAGGCTGCAGCTCTTTCCAAGCTGTTGCCGGTGCTTAAGCTTGACCTGGAAAAACCTGCGCCGGAGCAGATTGAAAGTCTCTGGCCGAAGCCAGTATCGGCGGTTCGGCTGGAGATCGGCTTCGGTGGCGGGGAGCATCTGCTCCATCGCGCATCCACAATGCCGGACACCGGCTTTATTGGTGTCGAGCCCTTCGTCAATTCGATGGCAAAGCTGCTCGGGAACCTTGAAAGCGAAGGCCTCGACAACGTTCGGCTGTATGATGACGATGCAACGCGGGTTCTGGACTGGTTGCCGGAGGCCTGCATCGATCGCATCGACCTGCTCTATCCCGATCCCTGGCCGAAGAAGAAGCACTGGAAGCGCCGGTTCGTCTCACGCGTCAATCTTGACCGCTTCGCCCGGGTTCTCAAGCCCGGTGGCCGCTTCTGCTTCGCCTCGGACATCGACACCTATGTGAATTGGACGCTAACCCACATAGCGGACCATCCGGATTTCGAGTGGTCCGCGCGCAAGGCGGCTGACTGGCGTGAGCCATGGCAGGGCTGGCCAGGCACGCGTTACGAAGCAAAGGCTATCCGCGAAGGCCGCACGCCGTGCTATCTGGAGTTCTTGCGGGCCGGTTGACCGCGGGCAGCGCCGTCGCCTTGTCCCGTCCGTCCGCTATGCCTTGAAGAAGTTCAGCGGCAGCAGATGCCGCTGCTGGCCGTGCATCGAAGGGCCGAGCGGCGCTTCCATGAAGCATTCATCCTCAAACCAGCACCAGTCATCATCCCAGGTCCAGCAGTCTGCATCAATATAGGCCTGGGCGACTTCACGTGCGTAGGCAATGTTTGTCGGTAACCGCACAAACGACACGGGTTGCCGTTGGAAATAGCGCTGCGCCAGGGGAAGGGCCCGGTCGCTGCAGTAGTTCGAGACCCAGAGCTTGAACCCGATTTCCTTCCGCAGCACGTCCAGCGCACGGAAACACTGGACATGGTCCTCATGGCCATATTCTCCCCACGGATTATGGGTGAACACGTTCATCTCACGGTCCAGAAGCGGCCGGAGCCGTTCGACGCTTTCCTTGAAATTGGCCTCGTAAGCCCGCCTGATAGGACCTGGTGCCGCGGGGGTGGAGAGGGGCAGGGCCTTGACCAGGCGTGATTTGAGATCACGCAGGGTGGCGACAGACGTGAACCCCAGTCCGGATGCACTGATGGTCGGCGAAGACCAGTCCGCGCATCCAAAGGACCCGGCCTCGGTCATTTCCATCCAGATGACATCGGGGTGCGGCATGTTGCTGATCGCCTCCGCGCGTCTCTCGCCAATGCCGGGATCCGCCCAGAAGTCGCGATAGAGGATGATCACTTTTTCGGCCTGTCTCATCACCGATGAAAACCAGAGAATTTCGTCATCAGGATGTGCTGCGACGATAACCGCATTCGTGCACAGGTCGAAATCGAGTGTCATGGCGCCCCCGTTCTTGGCTGGATCTGTTTCTTTGCGTCCAGTCCCAGTATGAAGCAATTTTGTTGCTGTTGGGCTTGGAAGTTAATCTAAGGTTAACCAGCGTGAGTCGCGTTGCGGAGCAGAGCGATACAGGCTGAATGCGCTCCGTCGGGATGCAAATGCGAAACAGCTTGCCGGCAGCGGCAAATCGGGCTATATAACTTCCAAATTCTTGATCGTTTTGAACAAGGGTGGGCCCGCAAGGACCCGCTCTTTTTTGTTGCCAGGCGATCAGCCGAACAATAGCAGCGCGCGTCAAGTCAAGGGTGACTGACCAGGGATGCTGCAGCACGTCGAAGTGTTGTATGCTTTGCTCCCTGAACCACATTGAATTTGCGGGCGCGCGCAGCAGCCAGGACACGGTCCCGATGACAGATGAAGCCGCAATGCCCCATGAAGAACGACTGGTCACCGAAACCGGTGTCGATGCGCGCATTGCAGAAATCGTCGAGCCGCTGATTCAGTCTCTGGGCATGCGCCTGGTGCGGGTTCGCCAGTCCGGCCAGAATGGCCTGACTGTGCAGATCATGGCCGAACGCAATGACGGCACTATGAGCGTTGAGGATTGCGAAGCGGTTTCCCGCGCGATCTCCCCGGCGCTTGATGTTGAAGATCCGGTCGAGAAGGCCTATCATCTGGAAGTGTCATCGCCCGGCATTGATCGTCCGTTGGTACGCAAATCCGATTTTGTTCGCTGGGAAGGCCATCTGGCCCGTTGCGACGCATCCGTGCTGATCAACGGCCGCAAGCGTTTTCGTGGTTACATCCGTGATGTCACCGAGACCGGCTTTTCGGTTGAGCGCGACCAACCGGCCTACGGTGAAGAAAATCTCGCAGTCATCCCCTTTTCGGCGCTTGCCGAGGCCAAGCTGGTGTTGACCGACGAACTGGTTCGCGAATCGCTTCGCGCCGACAAGGCTGCAAAAGCTGCGGACGCCGCCAATCAGAACAATGCCGGGGACACTCCGGAAGAGCCCGGGAACGGCGATCCCGCCTGATACCGGGTAACGAATTTCGATCACCCTCCGGGGTGTTTTTGATCCGGTCCGTTTGACGGACCCAAACCAGAGCAGGGCTGCAAGCCGCGGCCCGACATATGGAGACAGACATGGCAGTCAGTGCAAACAGGCTTGAGCTTCTTCAGATCGCCGATGCGGTCGCTCGCGAGAAGTCCATTGACCGCGAAATCGTGATTGAAGCCATGGCGGATGCGATCCAGAAAGCCGCACGTTCGCGCTACGGGTCGGAATCCAATATCCGCGCCGACATCAACGCCAAGACCGGCGAGATCCGGCTTCAGCGTCTGCTGGAAGTTGTCGAGCACGCCGATGACTATTCGCTGCAGATCCCGCTGATGCTGGCACGTGACCGCAATCCCGATGCGCAGCTCGGCGACTTCATTGCCGACCCGTTGCCGCCGATGGATTTCGGCCGTATTGCCGCCCAGTCGGCCAAGCAGGTTATCGTGCAGAAGGTGCGTGAAGCCGAGCGTGACCGCCAGTTCGATGAATTCAAGGATCGTATCGGCGAGATCGTCAACGGTACCGTCAAGCGCGTCGAATACGGCAACGTCATCGTCGATCTCGGCCGTGGCGAAGGCATCATTCGCCGTGATGAAACCATCCCGCGCGAAGCCTTCCGCTATGGCGACCGGGTTCGCGCCTATGTCTATGACGTCCGCCGCGAACAGCGCGGCCCGCAGATTTTTCTCTCGCGCACCCATCCGCAGTTCATGGTCAAGCTGTTCCAGATGGAAGTGCCTGAAATCTATGACGGCATCATCGAGATCCGTTCGGTTGCGCGTGATCCCGGCAGCCGTGCCAAGATCGCCGTGATCTCCAATGATTCCTCCATCGACCCTGTCGGCGCCTGCGTTGGTATGCGCGGCAGCCGCGTGCAGGCGGTCGTCGGCGAATTGCAGGGCGAGAAGATCGACATCATTCCGTGGTCGCCATCACCGGCCAGTTTCATCGTCAACGCACTGCAGCCGGCCGAAGTGGCCAAGGTGGTGCTCGACGAGGATGCCGAGCGCATCGAGGTGGTTGTGCCTGACGAGCAGCTGTCGCTGGCCATCGGCCGCCGCGGCCAGAATGTCCGTCTTGCCTCGCAGCTGACCGGCTGGGATATCGACATCCTCACCGAGGAAGAAGAAAGCCAGCGCCGCCAGAAGGAATTCAACGAGCGCACGGCCCTGTTCATGGACGCGCTCGATGTTGACGAAATGGTCGGCCAGGTGCTTGCCTCCGAAGGCTTCAGCCAGGTCGAGGAGGTTGCCTATGTCGAGATCGGTGAAATCACCGCGATCGAAGGCTTCGACGAAGAAACCGCCAATGAGCTGCAGACCCGTGCTCGCGAATATCTCGACAAGGTCGAGGCCGAGCTTGATGACAAGCGCAAGGAACTGGGCGTCGAAGACGAGCTTCGCTCCATTCCCGGCATCACCACGGCCATGATGGTGGCGCTCGGCGGCGACGGCATCAAGACTGTTGAGGACTTTGCCGGTTGCGCTGTTGACGATCTGACCGGCTGGTCGGAGCGCAAGGACGGTGAAACCAAGCGGTTCGACGGCCTGTTCAGCAGTCTCGAGGTCACCCGTGCGGAAGCCGAGCAGATGATCCTGCAGGCGCGACTTGCGGTGGGCTGGATTACCGAGGACGAGCTGGTCGTCGAAGAAGACGGGACCGGTGAGTTCGAAGAAGGTGAAGAAGAAGTGGTGGCGGAAGCCGGCGGCGAAGAGGCCTGAGGCCTCGCGGCGCCGGAGGCTTTGCAGTGAAGGTCAGGATCGAACCCGTGAACGACCGGATGTGCATAGTGACCAGGGAGCGTGGCCAGCCGGATGATCTGATCCGGTTTGTCGCCGGACCTGATGGATCCGTGGTCCCGGACCTGCGTCACGCCCTTCCCGGGCGTGGCTGCTGGGTGACGGCGGAGCGGTCCGTCATTGACCTGGCGGTCAAGCGAAAGCTTTTCGGCCGGGCACTCAAATGTGAAGTGACCACCGATCCCGAGTTGGGTGCCGTGGTTGACCGGCTGTTATGCGACAGCCTTTTCGGAATGATGAACCTGGCGCGAAAATCGGGCCAGTTCATCACCGGATCTGGTAAGGTGGATGATGCCATCCGCTCCGGCGCCGCACGGGCGCTGATGCATGCGACGGATGCCGCTGATGATGGTGTGCGCAAATTGCGCCAGGCCAACACGGCGCGGGCAATGGGGATCACGGAGGCGGAGATTCCCGTCTTTCGGCTGTTTTCAGCCGACGAATTGGCGCTTGTCTTGGGTGATGGCGCTTTTATCCATGCCGCCGCGCTTGCAGGGCAGGCCGGTGAGGGTGTAGTGAAGCGCGCAAAGATGCTTGCGCGCTACAGGAACGGTCCCGATGCGGGGCCGGCCTAAAACGGGCTAAGGGGTGTAAAACCCCGGATGCGATCGATCAAGAAGCCGGCGCGCACGGGTGCGATGCGGTTTCCCGCGGAAACGGATACGGAATGAGCGACAGCAACGACGACAAGACAATCAGTGTTACCGGCAAGAAGACCTTCTCGCTGAAGCGCCCCTCTGTGGAAC
>Ga0114910_1000990_pt1 | contig 13918 bp, 15 predicted proteins | sample MalvireepMed_908_FD_83500 | JGI IMG/M metagenome (GOLD analysis project Ga0114910, IMG submission 83500) | Marine viral communities from the Global Malaspina Expedition - Malaspina viral metaG DeepMed_908 | ecosystem: Environmental > Aquatic > Marine > Oceanic | place: Mediterranean Sea...
CATCTTGAGCGGGACAAGCCTGACGCCGTCGACGCCCAGGCGGGATGCCCAGCGCGGCACGATGGCAATGCCCATGCCGCGACTCACCAGATTGACGATGGTCTGCTTTTCCTCCGCAATCTGGACCACCCGGGCCGACAGGCCTGCTTCAATGAAGAGCTGCATGCTCAGATCATGGCTGTGGGGGCGCGACTTCCGGTCAGGCACGATCAACGGCTGGTCAGCCAGTTGATGCACGTCGAGCTCATCGCAATCGGCCAACTCGTGCCCCTCCGGGCAGGCCACAACCGCTGTCTCATGGAAAAGAGGATGAAATTCCAGCCCCCGGTCAGGGGTCTCGGGTGGACGAACGATGGCGATGTCGAGATGCCCTGACAGGATCTTCGGGAGCAACCTGATTGTCTTTTGTTCGATGAGCTGAACCACGATCTCGGGATGCTGATCCCGAAACTGCGGCAACAGCTGTGGCAACAGGCCCGCGGCGGCGCTGTCGATAGCGCCGATACGCAAGGCAACGGCTTTCTCGTTCTTGTGATCCCGCAACTTTGCCTCAAGCCGCTCCACACGGGAAATGATCTCGATGGCTTCAGGCAACAGAATGCTGCCTGCTTCCGTGAGGGCCACATTGCGGGTCGTCCGCGACAGGAGGCGAACTCCGAGACGGTCTTCCAGCAGACGGATCTGGCGGCCGAGCGATGCCGGCAGCATTTCGAGCTGCTGCGCGGCTTTGCCGAAATGAAGCTTTTCAGCAACCGTTACAAAACAACGCAGTTGGAGAAATTCCATATTTCGGCACCTTTGATTATTTCATTTTTTTATATGATCTTTGACGCATTGCTGCAACGGTCACAACTTGCGAGATTGGCGCCTCTGATAATGAGGATCGCAGCAGCGGTGATTTCGGCTGTCGCAAGAGTGAATACAGGGGATGGCCATGAAGACGTACAAGATCGCTGCGATACCGGCAGACGGAATTGGACCGGAAGTGATCGCAGCGGGGCTTCAGGCCATCGAAACCTTGGCAAAACGCGATGGCGGTTTTGCCCTCGAGGTTACTGATTTTGACTGGGGCTCGGAGCGCTACAAGAAGACCGGCGCTCTGATGCCTGAGGATGGCACGGAGCAGTTGAAAAAGTTCGACGCGATCTTTTTCGGCGCGGTTGGCGCTCCCGATGTTCCCGACCATGTCACGCTTTGGGGCCTGCGGCTGCCGATCTGTCAGGGCTTCGACCAATATGCCAATGTCCGTCCGACGCGAATCCTGCCGGGCATCAGCTCGCCGCTCGCCAATGTGGGTCCTGGTGACCTGGACTGGGTCATTGTTCGTGAAAACTCTGAAGGCGAATATTCCGGCCATGGCGGACGTGCCCACAGGGGCATGCCGGAAGAAGTCGGCACTGAAGTCGCGATTTTCACCCGCGTCGGCGTTACCCGCATCATGCGCTACGCCTTCCAATTGGCGCAGTCGCGTCCGCGCAAGTTCCTCACCGTTGTGACAAAATCCAACGCCCAGCGGTTCGGCATGGTGATGTGGGACGAAATCGCCGCCGAAGTGTCGAAGGAATTCCCCGACGTCAAATGGGACAAGATGCTGGTCGATGCGATGACCGTGCGAATGGTCAAGGATCCCAAGAGCCTCGACACCATCGTTGCGACGAACCTGCATGCCGACATTCTGTCGGATCTTGCCGGCGCGCTTGCCGGTAGCCTTGGCGTTGCCCCAACGGCCAATATCGACCCCGAGCGGCGCTATCCATCGATGTTCGAACCGATCCACGGATCGGCCTTCGACATTACCGGCAAGGGTATTGCCAACCCTGTGGCGACATTCTGGACGGCTGCCCAGATGCTGGAGCATCTTGGCGAGAACGCCGCCGCGGACCGGCTGATGCGGGCGGTGGAGAAAGTCTGCGAGGACGGCATCATGACACCTGACGTGGGCGGAACCGCCAACACGCAGGAAGTGACAGACGCAGTGTGCGACGCGATCCGCGGTTCCAACATTTGAATGACCGAACACGGTATGCTCCCGGACTGCCCCTGAAGAGGGCTGGCATGTGCTGAAATTTCCCGAGAAGTTTCTGCGGTCGTTGTTTGACCGTGCAGTCGAGGTTGCTGACCCCATGCGCAATCTCGCTGAGTCTCTGCCCGAGAGACCGAAAGGGCGCACCGTCGTTGTCGGCGCGGGCAAGGCGAGTGCGCGTATGGCAGAGGCCGTCGAGGCCGTCTGGGGTCCTTGCGAGGGGCTTGTTATCACCCGCTATGGCTACGCGCGACCGTGTGAGGGCATAGAGATCGTCGAGGCGGCGCATCCGGTGCCGGATATCGCAGGCGTCAATGCGACCCGGCGCCTGATCGATCTGGTCAGCACTCTCGGCCCGGATGATCTGGTTCTGGCGCTTGTTTCCGGTGGCGCGTCGGCACTTCTGACCGCACCGGTCGAAGGCGTCAGCTTTACAGAGAAACAGGCCGTCAACTCAGCCTTGCTAACGTCTGGTGTACCGATCAGCGCGATGAATGTGGTTCGCAAGCATCTCAGCCGGGTCAAGGGCGGCCAGCTGGCAGCGGCAGTCTATCCGGCGCGCCTTCATGCGCTGATGATCTCCGATATCCCCGGAGATGATCCGGCCTATATCGGTTCCGGTCCGACGGTTGGAGATGCTTCGACACCTGAGGACGTGCTTGCCGTTCTAGACAAGTGGAACATCGAGGTCCCGGCTTCTGTAACCACAGCTCTGCGCAAGGGCAGCGGGGTCATCTTTCCAGGTGACAAACGCCTGAGCACGACCGAAAACCACATCTATGCTGCACCTGCCCAATCGCTGGCCGTCGCTTCAGAGCTGGCCCAATCGGCAGGCTGTGATGTACGCCTGCTTGGCGATGCGCTGGAAGGCGAAGCAAGGGACGTGGCCCAGGCTCACGCCGACATGGCTCTGGCTATTGCCCGCGAGCGCAAGCCGGGAGACGCACCGGTGCTGCTGCTGTCGGGCGGAGAACTCACCGTGACACGGCGCGGCGGCGGCATCGGCGGACCGAATGCGGAGTATTGTCTGGCGCTGGCTGTTGCCCTTGATGGAGCCCCCGGAATTCATGCGATCGCCTGTGACACGGATGGGGTGGATGGTGCTGCAGAAGTAGCAGGCGCTATAATCGGCCCCGAGACACTGGTGAAGGCACAAAAGAGCGAGACCGATCCGGCTGCAGCACTTTCAGCCAACGACGCCCACAGCTTTTTTGACAGCATCGGCGGGCAGGTTGTGACTGGGCCGACACTGACAAATGTAAATGATTTCAGAGCGATCCTGATCGTCTAAAGCGGGCCTTCGTCAAACGTATCAGCCCGTTCAGCCCGACCGAACTTTCCCATTGGGCTGGCTCGCAGGTTATCGCGACATCGCCCAACCATACAGCCGTGCCGGGTTGTCCCACATGATATTGCTGACCATGCGGTGATCTTGGATGTCGAAGCTTCGCGTTCGATCCGGCAGGCCGAGGTTGGAGCTGTGCGCACAATGATGGACCGGGTGGACGACAGGTTTGACCCGGCGCCCGAAAGGCTGCTTGCGAAGCCTGCGGCCTGAAGCCGAAGTGCTGCTCAAACAAGCCACAGCGTAAAGTCACAAGATCGATCTACGAGCCCGCACGCGATGTCGCCCGTACCATCTCACAGACCTCGCAATATGCAATCTCCCGCAAGTTCCGAAAAAGGTCGAGATGCGGTTCGCCCATCTCAAACGCATCCTCGGTCTGCGACGACTTCGATTGCGAGGGCCGTGCGGCGCCCGAGACGAATTCCATCTCGCGGCCACCGCCCAGAACCTGAGAAAACTCGCAAAACTCATACCCGCACCGCAAACCATCCGGCCAGCATGAAAAGGAACTCCGGCACCCGATCTCGGAAACCCGTTCAGAGAGAAGAAAAGGCGTAGTCATCAATCGTCCCGCCTCTCCGCTCCAGCCAGGCGAGAAGACTTGCTCTGACGTCCGCGGCAATTTCGAACTGTACCGGGCGACCGGCTTTCTGCTGCAGGACCATGGCGCGCGTTCGGGTCGCCGGTCCGTTGACGAGCGTTCCGATCTTCAGCTTCACCAGATCACAACCGCGCAACTTGCTGCCGATTACGAGATCAGAACGCGCCGGTCGCGCATCCGTCCTTCCCGATCGAGGAAATGCGGACCGCCCAGATCTGGCGTTGCTTGAACGGCTTCCAGATGCCGGCCATTCGACCGGCGTTCCACGCAGGCCTGCCGAGCGAGGCAGGATCGTACTGTAAATTCCAATGTCGATACTCCTTCGGCCAAAATTGGCCGTCAGGAGGATGGGCGAGCATGGAGAACCAATCGTGCCTATTGCAGACCGGCAGGGAACCGAAGATGGTCCAGGGAAACTGCCGCTCCCCAGCAGGCAGAGCAGCCGACCGCCTCTGGACCCGAGCCGGTCTCTCAGCTCAGCCATGGTGGTGTCCGCTTCTAGGTCTATGCGAGCCGTCCGGCGGCGTAATCGCGCGCGAGCGCGATAAAGGCCTGGAAGGCGGCGGAGGAGTTGCGCCGATTGGAGTAATAGAGGCACAGCGGCACGAGCGGCGGCGTCCAGTCTTCGAGAATGCGCACGAGCCGTCCCGCTGCGATGTCGTCGCGGACATCGGTTTCCATGAAGTAGCCGATCCCCATACCGTTCGCCACCGCGATCCGGGCCAGGGATGCTTCGTCAAGAGTGATCGGCCCCTCGACGTCGAGCTGCAGTTCTTCACCGCCCTTCTCGAACCGCCATCGGAACAATGCGCCATTGGGAAGCCGCCCGCGAACGCAGGGGTAAGAGAGCAGATCCTGCGGTACTTGGGGGATAGACCTGTTTTCGAAAAATTCGGGAGATGCGGCAACCGCCATGCGTCGCATCTTGCCCAGCGGTATGGCGATCGCGTCGCTGGGCACCAGATCCGCGCTGCGCACTCCCAGATCGAAGCCCGCTGCCACAACGTCGACAAGCCGCCCCTCGGTGACGATGTCGATATGAACCTGCGGATAGAGCTTCAGATAGCTCAGGACCAGCGGCGCCATAATCTCGCGCGCAGCCGTCGCGAAGGCATTGATGCGCAATGTGCCGGACGGCGTCTCCTGCTGGGAGCGCGCTGTATCCATCGCTTTTTGGATGCCCTCGAGTGCTGGTTTGATCTGTGCGACGAAGATCCGCCCCGCATAGGTGAGCGAGACGCTGCGCGTGGTGCGATTGAATAATCGCACGTCAAGCTCCCGCTCGAGCTTGCCTACAGCGCTGCTGATGGCCGAAGTCGACATGCCAAGATCGAGTGCCGCCGCTCGAAACGAGCCGCAGCGAACGATGGCGAGAACCGCTTCAAGTTCGATCAGTGAATGGCGAGTCATTGTCCCGATTATCGTAACACTTCATGCCGATTTATGTTGCTTACCAGGAGAAAAGTCCATCGCTAACTTAGCTTCATCACTATCGAAGAGATGAACATGACAATGAACCTACCCAAACCAGTCGCCGACTATGTTGAGGCAAACGCCCGTCTCGATATCGACGGCATGATGAAGCCCTTCCTGGCTGACGCAGTCTTCGTCGACAACGGCAAGCGTTACGAGGGGCTGGCTGAGATCCGCAAGTTACTCAAGGAAGAAGCGATCGCGGTAAAGGCGATCTTCACGCCCGACACTGTTCGGGAAGAAGACGGCGATGTCGTGCTCGAAGGTCCCGCTCATGGAGAGTTCCGGGGTAGCCCGATCCGCTTCACCTATCGCGTAACGCTGGCGAATGGCGCCATCAAGACTCTGGAGACCACGGTATGAGCATCAAGGCAGATCCCACCGAATTCGCCGGCAAACGTGTGCTCGTCAGCGGTGGTACCAAGGGACTGGGCCGTGCGACGGTCGAGCGCTTCCTGGCCGGCGGCGCCCGTGTCGTCACCGCCGCCCGCGCGATAGGGGATCCCATAGAGGGCGTTGAATATGTGCAGGCGGATCTGACGACCGCGGAGGGAGGCGAAGCGTTGGCCAAGGCGGCGATTGAGCGGCTGGGCGGCATTGAAATTCTCGCCCATGTCATTGGCGGTTCCGCTTCGCCGGCGGGTGGCTTCGCCGCGCTGACGGATGACCACTGGCTCGCCGAACTGAACCTTAACCTGCTGGCGACCGTCCGGCTCGATCGCCTGTTGATCCCGCAGATGATCGAGCGGGGCAAGGGCACTGTTGTGCATGTAACCTCAATTCAGTCAGTCCTGCCGCTGCCCGAATCCACGACAGGCTACGCCGCCGCGAAGGCCGCGCTGAGAACCTACAGTAAGTCAATTTCGAAAGAACTCGGTCCCAAGGGCGTGCGGGTCAACTCCGTCTCGCCCGGCTGGATCATGACCGATGCTGCTGGAGACTTTCTCGAAATGCTTCGGACTGCCAATGGCAGCACGATCGAAGACGCGCGGCAGTCTGTGCTCGATGCATTGGGCGGGATCTCGATCGGGCGCGGAGCCGAGTCTGAAGAGGTGGCCGATCTTATCGCCTACCTTGCCTCCGACCGTGCCGCCGCGATCCATGGCGCCGAGTTTGTCATTGATGGCGGGACTATCCGCACTGTCTGAGGGTGCCTCCCTGCGTTCGCTCTCCGCTATAAGAGGGCAGGCACCGGCATCCGGACGACGGCAACCGATAGGTGCTACCGCGCATCACTGCTCTGCCCCCATAACACATCAAGCAATGCCGGTGGAGTGTTTGCGCAGCCCGGTCAAGGTTACAATGCCGCTGCCGAGCATCGATGAGACAAGCAACACCGCCTCTCCGTCAGTTGGACAGGCCCTTGGTTTCGGCTTTTTTGCGCAGGCCGTATCCGCTTTCGACAGGATGACATAGTCCGGCAGCGATCGTGGCAGTCTCTCTATGCCTTCCTGCTTGATCAGCCAGTCCAGGAACCGGCGGATATGTGACGCTCGGTGCCTTAGCGTAGATGGGCTCAAGGGGTCGGCTTCGCAGCTGTTGGCACGCCGGCGAAGCTCGGTACGATAGCGGTCGACGTCGTCCGTCGTGTAGCGTTTGAAGTCTTTTCGACCGCCAAAGACCTCCATTTCCCGAACTGCGACCAGAAACGCATCAGTCGTCTTTGGGTTGAACTGCCGGCAATAGATGATGAAGCCATGAATCAGCCTTTCATTGTTTTTGTTCCCGTCGGGGGCATTGCCAAGTTGCTGAAGCGGGATTTTGAAAGCGCTTGATGGCGACGATTATGGTGTCATTCCGGCGGCACGGTCGGCCCAGAGACAAAATGCATCTGCCCTGGCATGACGGTATGATGCGGCGGAGAGGCGGTAACGGCGAGGGCGGAAGATATTGTTGATCTGGTCATGTGCAGCGAGGAAGTGCTGCGCTTGACGTGGCGACTTGAACCGCCCCATGATCTTTTCTCGTCGTCGCGTCGACCTGTGACTGCCTTCGATGTGATTGCTGAGCCCTTTGTGAGCACGGTGATCGGCGTCCGGTGCTTGATACGAGATCGGCTTTATGTAGCTGCGCAGTTTGTCTGTGATGGCGGCCCGGGGCTGCCCCAAATTGAGTGATCAGCCTTGCCATGAAGCGCTTGGCGGCCTTGGCATTGCGGCGGTCTTGGACAAGGATGTCGAGCACGTCGCCGCTGGCATCCGCTGCGCGCCACAGCTGATGCTTTACGCCGTTGATCGGAATCACAACCTCATCAAGATGCCACTTGTCGTTCGGCCGCGGTCGGTCACGTCGAATGCAGGCGGCAAAATGCGCACCAAAATGATTGACCCAGAGCCGAATTGTTTCTCTGCTGATAATCACGCCACGTTCGGCAAGCAGATCCTCGACATCAGCCGTGCACAGCGCGAACCGATGGTAAGCGCAGACCGCGTAGGCGATGATTTCAGAGGATGACGATAGCCTTTCAGGCGCGGCATTGCAGACGGTATTTTCATGCACCACCCTGCAGCCAGATCCGTGTGGCTGAACAACTTGGCAATGCCTCAAAAAAAGCCTTATCTATCAAAAACTTGGGAATGTCCGCTTTGGGTGCCCCGAGGGGCTGGCGGAGAGAGAGGGATTCGAACCCTCGAGACGGTTCCCCGCCTACACACTTTCCAGGCGTGCGCCTTCGACCACTCGGCCACCTCTCCGCATATCCGTCTGACGGGCAAGTACCCGGACATGCCGGCCGCTGTCAAGGCGGTCGCCCTGCCGGAAAAGCTGATGACGAAGCACCAAAATTCCCCGGTCCGGATCGGGCGGCACTATAGCCAAGACCACTTGCTTGGCAACCACAATTCGGTGCTTTCATGACATTATTCTCACACACGCCGCCGGCCGCCCTCAACTTGCCATTGCCACGGGGTTTTCGGGCCTTTATGTCACAGGCTGTGGCTTTGCCTGCGGCCCGGGGTTGCGGCCTGGCAAAACCATCTGACCGGAGGATGACATGCGGTTTTTCGCGCGGGTACTGAGCTTGATTTTCCTGGTGCTGTCGGTTCTGGCCGGGTTGGTCGACGCCATCCAGTCCGTGGCCGCCGAAGAGCTGGTGCTGACGCCGCTGTTTGACATGTGGAACCTCAACAGTCCCGATACCCTTGCCTTCGTGCAAGGCCTGTTTGCCCAATACGCTCCGGCGCAGGTCTGGGACACCGGGGTGGTCTGGGTTCTCGGGCAACCGGCATCTGCCGTCTTCCTGGCGTTTTCGCTCCTGTTTTATCTCGCCGCCTATCGCCGTCCCAAAGCCGCGGGCCGGTTCGCCGCCTGAGCTTTGATCCCCAAGGGTCAGGTCACGGCCGGCCTGACAGCTTCGGCGCCCGGGTCCCCGGCGGGATGATCAGGCAGGAGCAGGTCTCTTGTTGCTTGCAGCGCCGCGCAGCCATAAGCTCGGTATCTGCGGATTGGCCCGGCCCGTCGCCACGCCGTCGAGCATAACATCTCAAACGGAGGTGGGGAGAAACAACCATGTTCCTTGTCGAAATGTTTCAGCGCAAGACCACCATGCCGGCCGCTGCCGAAGCGCTGCCCGGCAGGGCCGAACCGGTCGAGACCGCTGCCGTGCATTTCGTCACCGGCCGGAAGCTGAAGCCGCCCTTTGCCGGGGGCCTGGAGACCGCCTATTTCGCCATGGGCCGGTTCTCCGTTGCCGAGAAGCTGTTCTGGCCCCTGCCGGGCGTGCATGTCACCGCCACGGGCTATGCCGGCGGGCTGACGCCCAACCCGACCTACCAGGAGGTGCTCTCCAGCCTCACCGGCCACACGCAGACGGTCATGGTGGTCTTCGATCCGCAGCAGCTGAGCTATCAGGCGCTGCTGAAGCTGTTTTTCGAGCATCATGACCCGACCCAGGCCATGCGGCAGGGCAATGACATCGGCACATTTTTCCGCTCTGCCATCTTTGCCGCCAGCGATGAGCAGCTTGAACAGGCGCTTGAGGCGCGCGAGGCCTACCAGTCAGCGCTCAAGCAGGCGGGCCATACCGGCAGGATCGTCACCGAAATCGCCCCCGCAACGGCGTTCTACCATGCCGAGGCCAGCCATCAGCAGCATGCGGCCAGGAACGGCGGCGCTCAGCCGGCGGCCAGGGGCACCGGCGTGCGGTTCCCGGATCCTGGCTGAAGCTGGGCGGCACCGGCGATCGCCAAGCTGACGCGACGCCGGTCTGCGTTATCTGCAGGCGATGCAAATCGGCGTTGGATTTTTGGCAAAAGCCATGCAAGGATATGGCCTTCCGGCCTGCCAGGGCCGGCGCATTCCGCAGGTCTGCCCAATCGGGCTGCGGGAGGAACCAACAAGATCAACAAGTAACCTACAGGGCTGCAAATCATGAAACGCACGCTTTTGAGCTTCCTCGCTATGGCCGCCATGTCGGCGACCGCCATGGCCGCCGACATCAAGCCGGCAATCATTTATGACCTCGGCGGCAAGTTCGACAAATCCTTCAACGAGGCTGCCTATGGCGGCGCCGAGAAGTTCAAGACCGAAACCGGGATTGAATACCGCGATTTCGAAATCGCCAATGACGCCCAGCGCGAACAGGCGCTTCGCCGCTTTGCCAAGGACGGCAACAATCCGATCGTCATGGCCGGTTTCTCCTGGGGCGCGGCGCTCGAGAAGATCGCGCCGGAGTATCCGGACACCGATTTCGCCATCATCGACATGGTCGTCGACGCGCCGAACGTCCGGTCGGTGGTCTACAAGGAACAGGAAGGCTCGTACCTGGTCGGCGTGATGGCCGCCAAGGCGTCCGAGACCGGCACTGTCAGCTTCATCGGCGGCATGGACATTCCGCTGATCCGCAAGTTCTCCTGCGGCTACAAGGGCGGCGTGATGGCCACCAATGCCGACGCCAAGGTTCTCGAAGCCATGACCGGCACGACGCCGGATGCATGGAACGACCCGGTCAAGGGCGGTGAAATCACCAAGTCGCAGATCGATCAGGGCTCCGATGTGGTCTATGCGGCTGCCGGCGGCACCGGCATCGGCGTGCTGCAGACCGCAGCTGACGCCGGCAAGCTCGGCATCGGCGTCGATTCCAACCAGAACGGCCTGCAGCCCGGCCATGTGCTGACCTCGATGGTCAAGCGCGTCGATGTGGCTGTCTACAATGCCTTCATGGATGCCAAGAACGACACGTTCTCCTATGGCTTCAGCTCGCTCGGCCTGGCCGAAGGCGGCGTTGACTATGCCATGGACGACAACAATGCGTCGCTGGTCTCCGACGAGATGAAGGCAGCGGTCGAAGCCGCCAAGGCCGATATCATTGCCGGCAAGATCACCGTGCATGACTACATGTCGGACAATGCCTGCCCTTACTGAGGCCTGCGCCGACTGAGACGGGAAACGGTCTTCGGGCCGATTCGAGACTTGCAACGGCCGGGCACAACTTGCCCGGCCGTTTTGTTGCCTGCAAGCCGGTCTCCGGTCTATAGCCGGTTGGACGCAAGAACAGGATGCAACAGCAATGGCCGACATACGCACCCACAAGGGCGATCTTTCCGGCGAGGCAATGGCGCGTTACACCGGCGACATTGCGGTGGACACCGAAACCCTGGGCCTGGTGCCGCGCCGCGACCGGCTGTGCGTGGTGCAGCTCTCGCCGGGCGACGGATCCGCCGATGTGATCCAGATCGCCGCCGGCCAGACGCGGGCGCCGAATCTGGTGGCGCTGCTCGAGGACCGGAACAGGCGCAAGCTGTTCCACTACGGCCGCTTCGACATTGCCGTGCTGTTCCATAGCTTCGGCGTCACCGCCACGCCGGTGTTCTGCACCAAGATCGCCTCGCGGCTGACCCGCACCTATACCGACCGCCACGGCCTCAAGGACGTCACCAAGGAGTTGCTGGAAATCGATCTGTCCAAGCAGCAGCAATCGTCTGACTGGGCCGCGGAGACCTTGACGCAGGCGCAGCTCGATTACGCGGCGTCCGATGTGCTGCATCTGCATGCGCTGACCGAAAAACTCACCGAACGTCTGGTCCGCGACGGGCGCGAGGCGTATGCGAAAGCCTGTTTCGAGTTCCTCCCGACCCGCGCCAAGCTCGATCTGCTGGGCTGGCAGGAAACCGACATTTTTGCCCACAGCTAGAGTTGATATGCAGTCCGGATGTCTGTGATCGATACGGCGTCGGTTGGCGTAGAATTTATTCCTTTTTATTGAATAATTCTGTCCATATTATCGACCCGCCGATGAAAAGAATGATTCCAATAAATATATAGAAAAGTGTGTATACGTTATAAATGCTTACAAACGGAACCACTTCATAGTCCAGTATATTTTCAAAATCTTGATCTGAACTCCCCGTCAGTGAATTTATGATAGCCGGAACGGATATAATGATCAAAATACACAATGCTGAACTTAGTCCGGTAAGGGAGATGACTAGTTTCGCTCTAATTCTATTTTCTTTCACCCGATCTTCAAATATCCCAATAAGAACGCCAACTATAGCGCCAAACAATCCAATAACCCAAGTAGTTAATCCTCTCATTTCCCTTATGGCTTCGATGGAAATCGCCAGATCATCCATGTTATTTCCTCAAGTAAAAATATCCGTCAAAATAATATGTAGATCTTTGGTTTCAATCAAGCATGGAATGGCCATTTCCATTGTAGATGATTGAAACCGGTCTAAAGCTCGCCGGTGGTTCCGGTGTGTTTCGTATCCCGATGTCAGGCCCTCAAGGGGCTCGCCGTCATAGCCTGTTTTCATGATGCATGCCCTGCAGTGCGCTTTATCGGACGCACAGCTCCGGACGTGCGGCAGCGATCCCGCGCGAAGAATTCGCCGGGCTGTGACAGTGAGTTGTGATCCGGAGGGCCGCACGCGGGCTTTGCCTCTGGGGATAGCAAGTAGAATGGGTGGCGCAGCACGCGCACGGCCCGAATCTCGCCGGATGATGTCCGCATCCGACAGGCGGTGCCTTGCAGCACACGGAGCCGGCTTATCCACCCGCCCCTCTTCAGGGCTCTCCGCCCGGATTGCTCCGGCCGCGGCCTGGACTGACCGCGGGTGTGGGTTTCGAGATTCCGGCACGGACCCTGATCGCCAAGCGATGCCTTTCAGTCAGCCCCGAAACAACGGGGCGATGAAACACATCCGGCACATCATGTCCGCCACAGGCCCGCACCGGTCTGCCGCGTCGTCCGCCTTCCGGCAGCTGTGGGGCAAAATCCCGGCCCGGTGGCTGGCTTTGCACGTGTCTCGAACGAGACCCGCCCGCCAGCGGAACCCCGATGGCATCCGCCTCCTTCCGCGCCCTGCCGCACGTTACGGCAGACCCCGAAAGGCCTTCCTCCCGCTTGGTCGAAACGTTCGCGAACCATCCGGCAGCGGGAGTGCCAGAATGATGACATGAAGTTTTGGGGGTGTGGATGAAAATGGTGGGAATTTTGCGGGATGGCGCGGCATGCCCTCTCTCCCCCTCGGTGGGGGAGAAAGCAAAATCATGACCTTAGCCTCAGCTAAGTCATAGATTTTGCAAGAGAGGGGGCGGGTTTCAGTGCCCGAAATTTCCCCCTCACTTGCGATTTCTAGCACTTGGCTAAAGCCAAGGCGCTGAAATCGCTTTCTCTCCCACAAGGGTAGAGAGAGAGAGAGACCGTCTTCACTCCGCCACCAGCAACCCGGCAGAGCCTTTTTCATATTGCGGCAGGCCATCGGCGATCTCGTAGAAATCGCCCTTGCCGGCGCAGAAGATGTGCTTTGTGATCCTCATCCCCGCTCACCTGAAAATCCAAGGGAGAGGGGGAACGCGCATCAAAAAACCCGCCGGATCGCTCCGGCGGGTTTCGTGTGTCGGATGTTTGATCCGGAAGGATCAGTCGTCGCTGTTCTGCTTCTTCAGGGCTGCGCCGAGAATGTCGCCGAGCGATGCGCCCGAGTCGGACGAGCCGAACTGTGCAACAGCCTGCTTCTCTTCGGCGATTTCCAGCGCCTTGATCGACAGACCGACCTTGCGGTCCTTCTTGGAGAAGCTGGTGACGCGGGCATCGACCGTCTGGCCGACCGAGAAACGCTCGGGGCGCTGCTCGTCACGGTCACGCGACAGGTCCGAGCGGCGGATGAACGAAGACAGGTCTTCGTGATCAACCAGAACCACTTCGAGGCCACCGTCGGTGATCGCAGTCACCTTGGCGGACACGACAGCGTTCTTGCGCAGTTCGCCGGAGGCTGCTGCATCGCCGATCGAGTCCTTGCCGAGCTGCTTGATGCCCAGCGAGATGCGTTCCTTGTCGACATCGACGTCGAGAACGACGGCCTTGACCATGTCGCCCTTGTTGAACTCCTCGATGACCTGTTCGCCCGGACGGTTCCAGTCGAGGTCGGAGAGGTGAACCATGCCGTCGACATCGCCTTCGAGGCCGATGAACAGGCCGAATTCGGTCTTGTTCTTGACTTCGCCTTCGACTTCGGTGCCGGCAGGGTGG
>Ga0114910_1000992_pt1 | contig 13902 bp, 14 predicted proteins | sample MalvireepMed_908_FD_83500 | JGI IMG/M metagenome (GOLD analysis project Ga0114910, IMG submission 83500) | Marine viral communities from the Global Malaspina Expedition - Malaspina viral metaG DeepMed_908 | ecosystem: Environmental > Aquatic > Marine > Oceanic | place: Mediterranean Sea...
GCGGCTGGGTGCGCCTGGTGGGCGCGACCGGCGATGGGGAGATCGACATCGCCGGGCAGACGATCGAGATCGCGGTCGACGCTGACCGGGAGAGCGCCGCGCGTTGGCAGGGCCTGGGTCGCGCGGGCACCATGCCGAGCGAGAATACCCTTGCCACCGTGAACTCCGAAAGCGCCGACGGGATCATCGCACCGCTGGTCACCGATGCGCGGGGCGACATCCTCGCCGGGTATCTGGCGGACGACGGCAGCTATCTGGACGGCGACCTCTATCTCGATCCCGATGCGGGCGACGGCACGCCGCTGTTCGGCGTGATGCTGGTGGCCGACCCGGACCTCGTCAACAACTGGGGGCTGGCGGACCCCGCCCGTGCCGCTGCGGCCCTCGAACTCGTTTCCATCGCGCGGCAGCAGACCGACATGCCGGTGCGTTTCGACCTGACGCTCAACGGCCTCGGCGGATCGCGCAATCTGCTGACCCTGGCGTTCGAGCCGCCCTTCCTCGCCGCCACGCTGACGCTGCTGCTGGCGCTCGCCATCGCCATGTGGCGCGCCTTCAACCGCTTCGGCCCCGCGCTGCGCCCGGTCCCGGCCATTGCGCCGGGCAAGAGCCAGCTGGTCGCCAATGGTGCGCAGGTGATCGGGCGCAGCGGGCGCTGGCACCTGCTGCGCGATCCATACGCCAACCTCGTCGGCACCCGCGCCGCGCGGCGGCTGGGCCTGCGCGAGACCCCCGGCCAGAGCGCCGAGGCCGCGCTGCACGAACGCGGCGAACACGATCTTGCAAACGCCATTATCGCCCTGCGCAATGCGCGCGGGCGAACCGAAACCCTGCGCGCCGCCCGTGCGCTGCGCGCATCAGAAAGGACGATCCAGCAATGACGCAAGCTCTCGAAACGCTTCGCGGCCTCGCCGCCGACGTGAAGGCAGAAATCGGCAAGGCCATCGTCGGACAGGAAGCGGTCATCGACCATCTGCTGGTCGCGCTGATCGCGCAGGGCCATGTGCTGATGGAAGGCCCGCCGGGCACCGCCAAGACCTTCCTTGCGCAGTGCTTCGCGCGCGCCACCGGGCTCGACTACGGGCGCATCCAGTTCACGCCCGACCTGCTGCCGGGCGATATCCTGGGATCGAACCTGTTCAACTTCCAGACCAGCCAGTTCACGCTGACGCGCGGCGCGATCTTTACCGAGCTGCTGCTGGCGGACGAGATCAACCGCACCCCGCCCAAGACGCAGGCCGCGTTGCTGGAGGCGATGCAGGAACGCCGCGTGACGCTGGACGGCGAAACGCACGTGCTGCCCGACCGCTTCATGGTGATCGCGACGCAGAACCCGATCGAGAGCCAGGGCGTCTATCCGCTGCCCGAAGCACAGCTCGACCGATTCCTGTTCAAGCTGCTCGCCTCCTATCCGAGCGAGGAGGAGGAAGCGAACATCGTCGCCCGCTTCGGTTCGGAGCAGGGCCCGCCCCGCCCCGAGACCTTCGGGATCGAGGCGGTGACCGGGCGCGATGCCCTGCAGGAAAGCATCGCCTCGGTGAAGGCGGTGACGCTGGCGCCGGAGAATGTCGACTACGTGGTGCGGCTGGTGCGCGCGACCCGCGATCATCCCGATCTCGCCACCGGCGCAAGCCCACGTGCCGCCGTGCTGCTGGGCAATGCCGCGCGCGTGCGCGCCGCACTCGACGGGCGCGACTACGTGGTGCCCGATGACATCAAGGGGCTTGCAACGGCAGTGCTGCGGCACCGGCTGATCCTCTCCGCCGCCGCCGAGATCGAGGGCCGCGAGGTCGAGGCGATCGTCGACGACCTGATCGAAAGCACGCAGGCGCCGCGCTAGCACCGATGGCCGCCCTGCTCCCCACCATCCGCACCGCGCGCCTCGTCGCGCTGGCCGCGCCGCTGGCGCTGGCGGTCGCGCTGCTCGCGCCGCAGGCGTGGGTCGCGGTGCCGGTGGTGGCGGGCGTATTGCTGCTGCTGGTGCTGGTCGACGGCGCGCGGGCGGGCACGCTTGCCGACTGGACGCTGGAACACGATGCCGATGTGGAGATCGGCCAGCCCTCCCCCCTTCGCGTCTGCGCCGACATTTCGGGTACGGCCGGCGCGGCGCGGGCCGCGCTCTCGCTCGATCCGCGCATCGCGCCGGGCGGGCGCGTCGCGCTCGACCTCGGCGAGGCGCAGGGCGTGTGGAGCGGGACGGTCGATCTCGAAGCGACCCGGCGCGGGACGGCGGATGTCGACACGCTCTGGCTCGCGTGGGACGGGCCCTGGGGCCTCGGCGCGCGGCAGAAACGGATCGGGCTGGAGCGCGCGATCCGCATCTGGCCCGACCTCTCGCCGATCCGCAGCCGCCCGCTGCAGGCGCTGCTGCGCGATGCCGAGCAGGGCCTCATCAGCCGCCGGCGGCGTGGACAGGGCACGCAGTTCGAGGCGCTGACCGAATATCAGCCCGGGATGGACCGGCGGCGGATCGACTGGAAGGCGAGCGCGCGCCACGCCGCGCTCTATGCCCGCGAGAACGAGGCGGAGCGCAACAACCAGATCGTGTTCGCCTTCGATTGCGGACAGGCGATGTGCGAACCGATCGACGGCCTGCCGCGGCTCGACCGGGCCGTCAGCGCGGGCCTGACCGCCGCCTACGTGGCGCTGAAGGGCGGCGACCGCACGATGCTGTTCGGCTTCGCCCGCCGCCCGGTGCTCGCCAGCCCCTTCGTCAGCGAGACGCGGGCCTTCGCCCGGCTGCAACAGGCCGCCGCCGGGCTCGATTACATGCAGGGGCAGGAGGCGAACTACACGCTCGCGCTCGCGACGCTGACCGCCCGGCTCAAGCGCCGCTCGCTCGTCGTGCTGTTCTCCGACTTCAGCGACACCACCGCCGCCGAGATGATGATCGAAAGCCTCGCCCGCCTCACCCGCCACCACGCGGTGGTCTTCGTCACGCTGGAGGACCGCGAGCTGGCGGGCTTCACCGAGGCCGAGCCCGAGGATGTCGACGCCATCGCCCGCGCGGTCACCGCCGATGCGCTCGCCCGGCAACGCCAGCTGGTGCTGACCCGGTTGCGCCGCATGGGCGTCGACGTGATCGAGGCGCCGCACGACAAGCTGGGCTTCGCGGTGATCGACCGCTACCTCGCCCTGCGCGCGCAGGAGGCGATCGCCGGATGAAAGCGCCCACGATCCGCAACCCCTTCGCGGCCAGACCTTTGCCCGAGCAGCCCGATATCGAGGCCGCCGCACTCCGTTCCGACCGCTTCCGGCTGGAGCGCGAGGGCGACTGGCGGCGGCTCGAGCGGATCGTCTCGCGGCTGGAAAAAGGCAGCGTGCGCCGCCTGTCGGACGAGGATATCGCCGACCTGCCGGTGCTCTACCGCCAGGCCGCCTCCAGCCTCGCGGTCGCGCGCGAAACCTCGCTCGACGCGGCCACGCTCAGCTTCCTCGAGGATCTGGTGGAGCGCGCGTGGTACCAGGTCTACGGCCCGCGCAACGGGCTCTTCCGCTGGCTCGGCCGGTTCTTCCGGGGCGGCTGGAGCAATGCGGTGCGCCGCATCTGGGTCGACATCATCCTCGCCGGGGCCGCGATGGTCGCAGGCATCGTGGCGGGCTGGCTGCTCGTCGCGCGCAATGTCGAATGGTATTACACGCTCGTGCCCGGCTCGCTGGTCGGCGGGCGGGTGCCGGGGGCCAGCCGCGCGGAGCTTGCCCAGACGCTGGCGATCGAAGACGGCGCGGGCGGCCTGTCCGCCTTCGCCGCCTACCTGTTCTACAACAATGCGAGCGTGTGCATCCTCGCCTTCGCGCTGGGCTTCGCCTTCGGCGTGCCCACGCTGCTGCTGCTGATCTACAACATGGCGATGCTGGGCGCGATGCTGTGGCTGTTCGATTCGGTCGGCCTGCTGCCCGAATTTCTCGCCTGGCTGAGCGTGCACGGCACCACCGAATTCGCCGCCATCCTGCTGGCGGGCGCGGCGGGCGTGCATGTCGGGCGGCAGATGGCCTTCCCCGGCGCAGCGAGCATCCTTGCCGCCACCGCCGAAGCGGGCCGCCGCGCGGCGCTGGTGATGCTCGGCTGCATCTTCATGCTGATCGTCGCCGCGATCCTCGAAGCCTTCCCGCGCCAGCTCGCCGGGTTCGAGGCGCGCGCGCTGATCGGCGCATTCATGCTGATCGTGTGGGTCGCGCTGTTCACGCTGGTCGGGCGTGAGAAGACCGGCCGCAAGGAAAAGCGGAAGGACGCGGCATGAGCGCGGCGCGGCGCGACATCGAGGAGAAGCGGCGGCGGCAGGTCGTCACGCCCGAAGGCGCGCCGCTGGACATCGTGCTGGCCACCCGCGGCTCGCGCCTGCTCGCGCTGATCCTCGATTACACGATCATCTCGCTCACCATCGTGCTCGTCACGGTGGGGCTGATCCTGCTCGGCATCAATCTCGACCGGATCGACCAGCTCGACAGCGGCGCGGGCGAGTTCCTGCTCGTGCTGTTCATCATCATGCTGTTCCTGCTGCTCAACGGCTATTTCATCTTCTTCGAGATGGGGCCGCGCGGGGCGACGCTGGGCAAGCGGATGGTGGGCATCAGGGTCGCGGCAAGGCCACAGGGGCAATCGGGCGAGCGGCTGAGCGCCGAGGCGATCATCGCGCGCAACCTGCTGCGCCAGATCGAGATCTTCCTGCCATTGAGCTTCTTCAGCGCGGCGGGCGAAGGCGGCGCCGGATCGGCGTGGATCGTCGGATCGCTGTGGTTCGCGGTGTTCATGCTGTTCCCCTTCTTCAACCGCGACGCCCTGCGTGCGGGAGACGTGGTCGCAGGCACCTGGGTGGTCGAGGCCCCGCGCCGCAAGCTGGCCGATGCGCTCTCGCTGGGTCAGCGCAGGCAGGCCGACGCCGCGCCCGCCTACCGCTTCGGCAACGAAGAACTGTCGGTCTACGGCGAGTACGAGCTGCAGCAGCTCGAACGGGTGCTGCGCGACGGCGACGACAAGACGCTGCGGGCGGTGCACGAGGCGATCGTGCGCAAGCTCGGCTGGCAGGCCGGATCGGGTGACGAGCGCGAATTTCTCGAAGCCTTCTACACCGCGCTGCGCGCCAAGCTGGAAGGCGACATGCGCTTCGGCCAGCGCAAGGCGGACAAATATGCCGGGGTCGAGGGCTGAGCGGGTCCGAGTGCCCGGCGGACCCGCGATTGCCCTGACCGGCCCGCTCCGGTAATATAGGTGGCGGAGAGAGACTTATGAGACACGCCCCCGCGATCAACGACTATATCACCAAGGGTGAAGTCGCCGCGCTCAGCGCGAAATCGAACGCGCGCGCCGCGGCGACCGTGCTGTTCCAGGCCGCGCTGGCGGTGGCCGCCTTCGCCGTGGCGATCCTCTGGCCCAACCCGCTGACGATCCTAGCCGCGATCGTGATTCTGGGCGGGCGCATCCAGGCCTTCGGGATCATCACGCACGACTGCGCACATGGCGCATTCTTCCGCACGCCGAAGCTCAATGTCTTCGTCGGCAAATGGGTCAGCGGCGCGATCGCGCACGTCCCGCTCGACCTCTATCGCCGCTATCACCTGAACCATCACAAGTTCGCCGGCACGCCCGACGATCCCGACAAGTGGATGGTGAAATCCTACCCCGTCACGCGCGCCTCGCTGAAGCGCAAGCTGATCCGCGATGTGACCGGCCAGACCGGATTTCGCGACCTTCTGGGCGAGATCAAGGGCTTCCGATGGAGCCAGACCGGGCCGTCGGTGCTGTTCCACGCGCTGCTGTTCGCGGCGCTGCTCGCGGCGGGCACGCCGTGGGCCTACCTGCTGTGGTGGGCCGCGCGGATCTTCGTCTATCCGCTGACGATGCGGCTGCGCCAGATTTCGGAGCATGGCGTGGCGAAGGACCGCGACGCGATGGACGCGCGGATCAACACGGGCACCACGATCCCGCGCTGGTGGGAGGCGCTGCTGCTCTCCCCGTGCAATGTGAACTATCATCTGGAGCATCACATCTTCGCCGGCATGCCGCCCTATCGCCTGCCGCAGCTGCACCGCCTGCTGAAAGAGCGCGGCTACTACCGCGATCACGACTGCATCGCCCACGGCTTCGGCGACGTCCTGCGCCGCGCGACGCGGCCCGCATAAACCCCCTCCCCGTGGGGAGGGGCCGGGGGTGGGGGTTCCCAGCCATCGGCCTTGGCACCACCCCCTCCCGACCTCCCCCTTCGAAGGGGGAGGAGACGCGGCTTCAAAACGCCAAAGCGTGACTCGACTTGAAGCAAAGCACTGAAAGGCAGCCAATTTCTCCGGGTGCCCCCTCGTCACCTGTGTGCGATCAGTCGCCCTCGCCGTAGATCGCGATCTCGCGCTGGCCCGCGCTGGTGGCGCGGCCGCGATACATTCCGGGCGTGTTGAAACTGAAGATCGCCGGGCCGAATGGCGAGACGACGATCACGCCGCCATCGCCGCCCAGGCCTTCGACCTCGGCCAGAACATCGTCCGCAATCGCCTGAATGTCTTCCGCTTCCAGCCACAGCTCGCTCGCGTGGATGACATATTCGGGAACGCCCGCCTCGTCGCGCGGCACGCTGGCTTCGGCCTCGGCAAGCATGGTGTCCCATGCGAACCGCAGCCGCGTGCAGATCTCCTGCGCCACGCCCACGCGGATGAAGAACTCGCCCCAGCCGGTCGCGGAGACCGCGCAGCTGCGGTTGTCGGCATAGGTGCCCGCGCCGATCACCGGCGCATCGCCGATCCGGCCCCAGCGCTTGCCGGTCATCCCGCCGGTCGAGGTGCCTGCCGCGAGGTTGCCTTCCATGTCGAGCGCGACCGCGCCGACCGTGCCGAACTTGATGTCGACATCGATGGCCGAGAGCTGTTCGGCCTTCATCCGTTCGAGCGACCGCCTGCGCGCCTCGGTCGCGAACCAGTCGTTCTCGACCCGCTCCAGATCGGTGCCGTCGGCGAAGGTTTCCGCGCCCGCACCGCTCAGGAAGACATGCCGCCCGTCGCGCATCACCTCTTGGGCCAGCAGGATGGGATGGCGCACCGTGCTGGTGCCGGTGACCGCGCCCGCCGCCCGGTCGCGCCCGTCCATCAGCGCGGCGTCGTGTTCGATGGTGCCGTCCCACGTAAACACCGCGCCGCGCCCCGCGTTGAAGCGGGGATCGTCTTCCATCAGCGTGATCGCGGCGGTGACCGCGTCCATCGCGCTGCCGCCGTCGCGCAGGATATTCTCGCCCGCCTGCAATGCCGCATCGAGCGCGGCGCGATATTGCGCCTCCTGCTCGGCGCTCATGTTCTCGCGCAGGATCGTCCCCGCCCCGCCATGGATCGCGAAGGACCAGCGCGGCTCGCCCGGATCGTAACCGTCCTGCGCCATGGCGGGCGCGGCGAACAGCGCGGCGACGAGTGCGAGAGCGAACCTGAAACGCATCGATAATTCTCCCCGAAATGCGCGCCGATCATGCCCGCAGGCAGGCGCCCGGTCCAGCGCTTCCCTTTTTTGTCGTGGCCGCTAGTCGGGGCACATGATTCTGCGACCCGCCACGCCCGAGGATACCGCCGCGCTCGCCAGTCTGGGGAGGGAGAGCTTTCGCGCCGCGTTCGCGCATCTCTACCGCCCCGAAGACCTCGCCACCTTTTTGACCGAGGCCTATTCCGAAGCCGCCGTGGGCGAGGAGATCGGGGATGATCGCTGCATCCACCGCCTCGCCGACGATGGCGAGCGGCTGCTGGGCTTCGTCAAGCTGCGCGCGCCCAGCTGGTACGCCGAATATTCGGACGCGGCGAACCCGATCGCGCTCGGCCAGCTCTATACCCAGCCGGACCTGACCGGGCAGGGCATCGGCGCGGCGCTGATGGACTGGGCGATGGCGGAATCGGTCGCGCGCGGCCACGACGCGGTCCAGCTGTCGGTATGGAGCGAGAACTACCGCGCGCAGAAGTTCTACCACCGCTACGGCTTTGCGCATGTCGCCGATATCGGCTTCTGGGTGGGCGAACATCGCGACGAGGAGTTTCTGTTCGAAAAGCGGCTCTAGCACCCCCTCGCCTGCTCGCCCGGCACCGTGTCTAGAGCCACTTCAGCCGCTTGAAGATCACCATCAGCCCGATGATGATCGCAAGGCATATCCCGGCGACCCACCAGAACGCATCGCCGTCGTTCAACCCCGGCATTCCGCCGACATTGATGCCAAGCAGGCCGGTCAGGAAGCTGAGCGGCAGGAAGATGCCCGCCACGATGGTGAGCATGTAGGTCGCGCGTTCGTTGCTGGAGAGCGCGCGGGTGCGCAGCTCGTCCATCAGCACCACCGCGCTTTCCTTGCTGACGTCGATATCGTCGAGATAGCGGCGCAGCCGGTCGATCGTCTCGGCGATCTCGCGCCGGTCGTGTTTCTCGAACCAGGGCGGCGCCTCGCGGCTGATCGCCTCCAGCGCGACATGCTGCGGGCCCATGTGGCGTTGCAGGCCCAGGCAATTGCGGCGGATCGTCGCGATCTTCTGGAGCATGTCCTCGGGATCGTCGTCCATGTCGGCGTCTTCGAGAACATCGATATGCTCGTTCATATCGACGATCGAGGCGTTCATCCGCGTGATCATCGCTTCGGTCAGCGCGGTGACGATCGCGCCCACGTCGTTCGGTCCTTCCCCCTTGTCGATCTGGCCGAGCACGGTGCGCGGGGTTTGCAGAGGATCGCGGCGCAAGGTGATCAGCCGTACCCCGTCGCTCCATACCTGCATCGAGACCATATCCTCTGGCTCGGCACCGGGGTTGAAGTTGATGCCGCGCAAGGTCGCCACCAGCGTATTGCCTTCGCGAAAGGCGCGCGGGCGCGTGCGGTCGCTGGTCAGCAGTTCGGCCGTGGGCTCGGAGATGCCCAACTGTTTCTGCAGCCATTCGTACACGCCGGGCACGCTGCGGCACAGGTGCATCCACAGCACCTTGCCGCCCGGCTCGGGCTGCCATTGCTGGATGCCGGCCCAGTCGATGGCGCGCCCGCCGCCCTTGCCGTCGAGCACGCGGGCGAACAGCAGCGGGGTGCCCGTTTCTACTTCGGTCGGATCGTTCATCGGCCCATCTTTGCCTTATCGCGTGGCGATTTCCTATATCCGCTGCGCATGTTAGGAGGCCCCCATGTCACGGGTCGCAAAACCGCAGCTTCATACGCATATGTCCGGTGAGGAAAAGCCGTGCGGGGCAGCCCGCTTTTTTGGCCCTGGACCGTGTAACATGCGGTCCACATCTGTTGGACAAGAGACGAAACGATGAACGCAATCCGCCCCTGGCGCACGATCGAACGCCGGCAGTCCCGCCAGATCATGGTCGGCAATGTCGCCGTGGGCGGCGATGCGCCGATCACCGTGCAGACGATGACCAACACGCCGACGGAGGATGTGGCCGCCACGCTCGACCAGATCCGCCGGTGCGAGGATGCGGGCGCGGACATTATCCGTGTGTCCTGCCCCACCGAGGAAGCGACGCGGCATTTCGACAAGATCACGCGCGCCGCGAATGTGCCGATCGTCGCGGACATCCACTTCCACTACAAGCGCGCGCTGGAAGCCGCCGACAAGGGCGCGGCGTGCCTGCGGATCAACCCGGGCAATATCGGCTCCAGCGAACGCGTGGCGGAAGTCGTCCGCGCCGCGAAGGCCAATGGCTGCGCGATCCGCATCGGCGTGAATGCCGGCAGCTTGGAAAAGGATCTGCTGGAGAAATATGGCGAGCCTTGCCCCGAAGCGCTGATCGAAAGCGCGCTCGACCATATCAAGCTGCTTCAGGATCACGACTTCCACGAATACAAGGTGGCGGTGAAAGCCTCCGACGTGTTCCTGGCGGTGGCGGCCTATCACGGGCTCGCCGAAGCGGTCGACTGCCCGCTGCACCTCGGCATTACCGAGGCGGGCGGCCTGATCGGCGGGACGGTGAAGTCCTCGATCGGCATGGGATCGCTGCTGTGGGCCGGGATCGGCGACACGATCCGCGTCTCGCTCTCCGCCGAGCCGGAGCAGGAAGTGAAGGTCGGCTTCGAGATGCTCAAAGCCCTCGGCCTGCGCACCCGCGGCGTGCGCGTGGTCAGCTGCCCCAGCTGCTCGCGCCAGGGCTTCGACGTGATCCGCACGGTCGAGGCGCTTGAGAAGCGGCTCGAGCATATCAAGACTCCGATGAGCCTCTCGGTCCTCGGCTGCGTGGTCAACGGCCCGGGCGAAGCGCGCGAGACCGATATCGGCATCACCGGCGGCGGCAAGGGCAAGCACATGGTGTACCTGAGCGGCGTGACCGACCACCATGTGGAGGACGAATCGATGCTCGACCACATCGTCCGGCTGGTTGAGGAAAAGGCCGCACGGATCGACGCGGGCGAGGATGTGGCCTTCGATCCGCATGCGGCGAAGGAAGTGGAAGCGGCGGAGTGAAACGCTTCGCAGCGCTGGCACTGCTGTCCGCGATGCCCCTGTTGCCGGGCCACGCCCTTGCCGAAACGGTGGCGGGAATGCCCGACGCGGCACCCTACGACGAATCGGTGAGCGATGCGGCCTATGCGCAGGCACTGGAGCACACGATCGCCCAGCTCGAACCGGGCCGGAAGGTGCTCGCGGTGTTCGGCGCGAACTGGTGCCACGACAGCCGCGCGCTGGCCGGATGGCTCACCAGCGATGCGTTCGAGCCGTTGCTGCGCGACCATTTCGAGGTTGTCTTCATCGACGTGGGCCACCCGCAGACCGGCGAGGGGCGCAATCTCGACCTCGCGGCCCGATACGGCGTGACCGATATCGAAGGCACGCCCAACCTGCTGGTGATCGACAGCGACGGTGCATTGGTGAACACGCCCCAAAGCGCGAAGGGCTGGCGCAATGCCGCCAGCCGCAGCGAGGATGCGATCTACGCAGTGCTGGAAGGCTATGACAGCGATGCCGACGCATCGGATACGGCTGCGATCGGCGCCGCAGGGTAACCCAAGAAGACCTTGTTCGAAGTCCTTTTCCTCGCCCTCGCGCTCGCCATGGATGCCTTCGCGGTTGCCCTCACCCAGGGGGCGCGCTTTCGCCCTGCGGTGGGAGGCGGCACGGCCATCGCGCTCACCTTTGGCGTGTTCCAGGGGGTCATGCCGCTGATCGGCTGGGGCATCGGCGCGCTCGCGATGGCCTATGTCGCGGCAATCGACCACTGGATCGCGTTCGGCCTGCTGAGCTTCCTCGGCGTGAGGATGCTGCGCGGCGATGTGGGCGAGGAGGAAGCGGCGCATGTGCTCACCGGGCGCGCGCTGGTGATCGCGGGCGTCGCGACGAGCATCGATGCCCTCGCCGCCGGGCTTGCGCTGCCCACGCTCGCGGTCGATCCGCTGTGGGCGGCGCTCGCGATCGGCATCGTGACCCTGCTCCTCAGCGCCTTAGGCGTCGCGCTGGGCCGGGTCTTGGGCGACCGCTTCGGCGCATGGGCAGAGCGCGCAGGCGGCGTCATCCTGATCGCACTGGGGTGCAAGATCGTGATCGACCATATGGGGTGGGTGTGATGCTCCACGTCGTCCACCACGTCGACTACATGGCCCCGCGGCCCGAGCGCGGCACGTTCAAGTTCGACAAGTATTACCTCGTGATGGAAGCGCTGCGGAGCAGCGGCGTGGCGATGACCGAGCATGCGCCCGACCCCTGCCCGCGCGAATGGCTGGAAGCGGTGCATGATCCGGACTACGTGGAGCAGGTCTTCACCGCGCAGGTCCCGCGCGAGAAGGAACGGCGGATCGGCTTTCCGGTGACCGAGCATATTGCCAGCCGTGTGCGGCACACCAATGGCGGCACCTGGCTCGCCGCGCAGCTGGCCCTTGCGCATGGCTATGCCGCCAACAGCGCGGCGGGCAGCCACCATGCGCTCTACGATACCGGCGCGGGCTTCTGCGTGTTCAACGACCTGGCGGTATGCGCCAACCGGCTGATCGCGGAGGGCGACGCGCGGCGCGTGCTGATTCTCGACTGCGACGTGCATCAGGGCGACGGCACTGCCAGCCTCACCGCCGGGCGCGACGATATCTTCACCCTGTCGATCCATGCGGAAAAGAACTTCCCGGTCAGGAAGGCGCGCTCCACGCTCGACATCGCGTTGCCCGACGGCACCGGAGACGACGCGTATCTCGCCACGCTCGCCGAGCATCTGCCGCGCGTGCTCGACGATTTCGCGCCCGATATCGTGCTCTACCAGGCGGGCGTCGATCCGCACGAGCGGGACAAGCTGGGGCGGCTGGCGCTCAGCGGCGAGGGGCTCGAACGCCGAGATCGCTACGTGATCGAAACGGTCCGGCAGCGCGCCCTGCCCATCGCGAGCGCGCTGGGCGGCGGCTATGGCGAGGATCAGCGCGAAGTGGCCGAACGGCACGCCCGCTCGATGATCGCGATGGCCGATGCCAACGCAAGCTCGCCCGCGACGCAGGCGATTGCAGGGCTTCGGGATGAGGGATCGGGGCTCGGTCTGTCGCATCCTGATACCGCCCCAAGGGCCGGAGCGTGAAACGGCTTCAAGCATCCATTAAGCTGGGCTATGGGAGAGGCTGAATATGAAACGCCGCGATCTCATCAAGACGGGCCTTGGCACCGGCATCGCGCTGGGCGCATCCGCCAGCCTGCCGGCTCGCGTTTTCGCGCAGCCCATGCCCGGTAGCCCGCGCGACCGCGAGCTGTTCGCCATCGCCAAGCGCGAACTGGACAAGGCGGGCGACGTCATCTGGCGCAAGGACATCGTCGGGATCGCCGATTTCGGGCTCCATTCTGCGCAGCGCCGGTTTCATTTCGTCAATCTGGACCGGCAGGAAGTGAAGAGCTTCCACGTCAGCCACGGCACCGGCTCCGACCCCGAGCATGACGGCTGGCTCAACACCTTCTCCAACGTCGAAGGCTCCAACGCGACCAGCCGCGGCGCCTACGTGACGTGGGAATGGTACACCGGCAAGTTCGGCACATCGGTGCGGCTGGGCGGGCTCGATCCGACCAACGACCATGCGCTGCAACGCTATATCGTGATGCACCGCGCAACCTATGCCGAACCTTCGCATATCGAGCGGTGGGGGCGGCTGGGCCGCTCCAACGGCTGCTTCGCGCTGGGCGAGGAGCAGTTCAAGATTGCGCTGCTCAACCTGTCGGGCGGGCGGCTGCTCTATGCCGATGCGCTGGGCCTGAAGGAAGACGGCACGCAGGCTTACCCGCCGCAAGCCATCGTGGGCGAGCCGGAGAACGGCTATCACATCCTGCGCCAGCCGAGGCAGGAAACCTTCGAACAGACCAACCCGGGCGTGTTCTAGGGCCATGCCCTACCGGCCGAGCTACGGGCTGGACGCTTTGGGCGCGGCACCGCGGCTCGGTGCGATCGTACCGGCGAGTGGCATTTCCGCCACCTTCGGGACGATCGTAACCTTTGCCTATCTCCTGGCTGTCGAACCGCCTTTCTTGGAACTGTCAGGCGGCGTGCTGGAAGTCATTCTGTTTCTCACGGCGATGGGATCCATGCTCGCGTTAGCGACGGTGGTAGGGGGTTTCGTGACCGCCTTCTACCTGTTCGTGATCGGCCTGCCGGCAGCGCTTCTCCTTCGCGAACGCATTCGAAGCCGGGCGTCGCTCTTCTTCATCTGCCCGTTGATCATCCTTGCAGCAGGCTTCGTCCATTACCGAACATTCGGAGGCCTTCTTTACGCAGGCGATTCCTTCCGCACACTGCCATCGATGGCAATGGTTCTGGTATTCGCGATCCCCGCAGGCCTTCTGTATCGCCACTACATCATCGCGATGCTGGACGAAGCCGATCCCGATTGACCGAACCGCTTCGAACTAACGGATAGCCCTCACGCAATATCGCGCGGGTCGTTCACAATCTCAATGATCTCTTCGTCGGTCACCCGGCTACGGTTGGCCTTGCGCGGTTCGTCGAACGCCGCGAGC
>Ga0114910_1000995_pt1 | contig 13890 bp, 14 predicted proteins | sample MalvireepMed_908_FD_83500 | JGI IMG/M metagenome (GOLD analysis project Ga0114910, IMG submission 83500) | Marine viral communities from the Global Malaspina Expedition - Malaspina viral metaG DeepMed_908 | ecosystem: Environmental > Aquatic > Marine > Oceanic | place: Mediterranean Sea...
ATTGCCGCCGCCGATCACCGCGACCTTCTTGCCGCGGTAGAAGAACCCGTCGCACGTCGCGCAGGCGGAAACGCCCTTGCCGCCCAGCTCCTGCTCGCCCGGCACGCCCAGCCACTTGGCCGACGCCCCGGTCGCGATCACCACCGTGTCGCCGATATATTCGTCGCCGCTGTCGCCCACGGCGCGGAACGGCGAGCCGGAGGAAAGGTCGATCTCCACGATCGTGTCCCAGTGCATCTTGGTGCCGACATGTTCGGCCTGCGCGCGCATCTGCTCCATCAGCCAGGGGCCCTGGATGACGTCCGCGAAGCCGGGATAGTTCTCCACATCGGTGGTGATGGTCAGCTGGCCGCCCGGTTGCAGGCCCTGGACCATGATCGGCTCCAGCATCGCGCGCGCGCCGTAGATCGCCGCGCTGTAGCCCGCGGGGCCGGAACCGATGATGAGCATCTTGGTGCGGTGCGTCGCCATGATCGCCGCGTCTCCTGTCCGTCTAAAGTCGTGCTGCAAGTATGGGGATCGTGGTGGCCAGAGTCACGCCACGAAGCGAGCGCGAAGGCGCTCGCGCAGCGCGTCATCCACACCAATCGCCCGATCGAGGAAGGAATCGAGCGATCCCCATCCCTCGCCGACCACGTCCATGAAGCGATCGAAATAGGCTTCGCGCACTTCCATCAGCTCGGCCACCGCCGCACGGTCGAGCGGGCCGCCCAGCCGCGCCTCGATCCCCGGGAGCGATTGCCGCTCGAGAATATCGTAGGTCGGCGCGTCGTTGGTGCGCAGGAACTCCGCCAGCATGTCGGCCCGCGACACGCCGAGGATGTGGTGGAGCAGCGCGGCGGCAATCCCCGTGCGGTCCTTGCCCGCAAAGCAATGGACCAGGCTCGCGCCCTCCCGCTCCGCCAGCGCGCGCAGATATTGCCCGAAGATCGTCTGCATCGCCTCGTTGTGCGGCATGCGGGTGTAGACCTTGAGCATGCGCTCATGCGCGCTCTGCGCCGTCAGCTCCATCGGCCGATCGGGCTCGTGCGGCGGGCGCGAGCTCGTTTCGCCGTCGTAGAACACGACATCGCCGTCCCACAGGTCCGGGCGGCGGCACGGATGACGTTCCCGCTCCGCATTGCCGCGCAGGTCGATCACGGTGCGGATGCCCAGATCGGCAAAGGTCTGCAGATCCGCCTCGCTCGCTTCGACATGCTGGCCCGACCGAAACAGCAGCCCGCTGCGCACGCGCCCTCCGCCTTGCGTGGGATAGCCGCCGTAATCGCGGAAATTGTGGATGCCGTCGGTGGCGAGGAAGGCGGGCCCGGAGCCGGTGGAGGTGTCGCTCATGCCGCAGCAGGTGGCAGTCCCCCCGCCCCCGCGCAACCGGCAAAGGTCGATTGCAAGGCGCAACCCTTGCCAAATCGGGCGTCATGCCCGAACCAAGCGCCAAAGACCTTCGGGAAAGAGGAACCCACCGCCATGGCCGATTACAACACCATCCGCGTCGATCAGTCCGGCAGCGTCGTTACCCTGACGCTCAACAAGCCGGACAAGATGAACGCGATGGGCCCCGAAATGGTCGGCGAGATGATGTCCGTCTTCGACGCCCTGCCCGGCATGGGTGCGCGCGCGCTGCTGATCACCGGCGAAGGCCGCGGCTTCAGCTCGGGCGCGGACCTGAGCGGTCGCAGCTTGGGCGGCGGCGGAGCGAGGCCCGGCGATGCCTCGCGCCGGTCGCTCCAGACCAGTTTCAACCCGCTGATGCTCGCGCTTGCCGGGCTGGATATTCCGGTGGTGACCGCCGTCAACGGCGCGGCGGCGGGGATCGGCTGCACGCTGGCGCTTTCGGGCGACCTGATCGTGGCGGGCAAATCCGCCTATTTCCTGCAGGCCTTCGTCAATATCGGCCTCGTCCCCGATGGCGGCGCGACCTGGGTGCTGCCCAAGGCGGCGGGCATTCCGGCGGCGATGGAAGCGATGCTGCTGGGCGAGCGTATCCCCGCGACCCGCGCCTACGAGCTCGGCATGGTCAATCGCTGCGTGGAAGACGACGCGGTGATGGACGAAGCGCGCGCGCTTGCCGAACGGCTGGCGAACGGCCCGACCGTGGCGATGGGGCAGATCCGGCGACTGGTCCGCAATGCCCAAAGCGGCAGCCTCTCCGACGCAATGAACGCCGAAGCCGAAGCGCAGCGCGTGGCAGGCAACAGCGAGGATTTCATCGAGGGCGTGACCGCGTTCCTCGGCAAGCGGGAAGCGGCGTTCAAGGGCAAGTAGCCGCGATCAGCGGTCGGCCTGTGCGAGCAGCCCGCGCGCCTGCTTCAGGTGCGGGATGTCGACCATCTCGCCGTCGAGCTGGAGCGCGCCTGCATCGGGGTTCTCTTCGAACAGCGCGACGATCCGCCGGGCCCGCGCCAGTTCGTCCTCGCTGGGCGTGAAGGCCGCGTTGATCGGGCCGACTTGCGCGGGGTGGATCGCCATCATGCCGCGGAAGCCGACCTGGCGCGCTTCGGCAGGCACCTTCGCCATCCGCTCTTCATCGCGGAAGTTCGGATCGATCGTCTCGATCGGCGCGACGCCCGCGGCATGGGCTCCGGCGAGGCAGAGCGTGCGGGCCAGGGTGAAAGGTTCGAGCAGGTTGCCATGCTCGTCCCGATTGGCAGACGCGCCGAACGCCGCGGCGAGGTCTTCCGCGCCCCAGGTCAGCGCATCGAGCCGGGGGACGCCCGCATAGTCGCCCAGCCGGAACAGCGCAGGCGCGGTCTCGGTCGCGACGACGATCAGGCGGATCGCCTCGCGCTTGATCCCCGCCGCCGCTTCGAGTGCGGTGAGGTAATGGCCGAGCAAGCGCGCTTCGTCGGGCGTCGCCTTGGGCAGCATGATCCCGTCGGGCCGGTGCTTCACGACCGCGACCAGATCGGTGAGCACGTGGGGTGTGTCGAGCGGGTTGATGCGGACCCACAGCGGCTTCGCACGCGCGCCGCCTTCGGCGCTGTCGCCCAGCGCCTGCGCCACATGGTCGCGCGCGCCCGGCTTGGCGCTTTCCGCGACCGAATCCTCGAGGTCGAGAATGATCAGATCGGCATCGCCCGCCAGCGCCTTCTCCAGCTTACGCGCGCTGTCGCCGGGCACGAACAGCAGCGATCGGGCTGCCCACGGGCGGACATCGGCGGCGGGCGTTTGCGTGGTCATCATGGCCTGCGCCCTAGCGCGGTCCGCCGCCCCTCGCCAGAGGCGCCCGCTCAGCGTCGGCAGCGCACGCTGATATCGCGCGCGACCGCCTTGCGCCCGCCGCCCCGCGCATCATCGGGTGCCGTCCAGTCGACCGTGTAGCGGATCGATTCGTAGATCGTTGTGCGCGGGCGCCAGGAATCGGCGCAGGCCATGCGTGCTTCCATCTCCACCTTGGCGGCCAGTTCGCGCCGTGCCTCTTCCCGGTCGGCGAGCACGGCGGTCTCGACTCCGCGAGAGACACGGACGAGGTCCGCCCGCTCGCCAGCATCCGATTGCGTCGCCGGTTTAGGACGCTCCTGCGCCTGGGCCGATACCGCACATGCGCAAGCCAGGCCCGCGGCCAGCATTAATGTCTTTGCCATTCCCCTGTCCCCCAAAGCACCATTCCCCAATGGCTGCCGTCACGTGGCAGTTCTGTCGAACGCCGCGCAGGCAGGGAGGAGGTTTGCAGTTGCGCTGCGAAGCGTCAAGCGATGGGGCAGGCGATGATGCGGGACGGCACGGCGCGGCTGCCCCTCGGAGCGTTCGACCGGCTCGCGTCGCCGGTCAGTAGGCGTTGGGGTGCACCAGCACGCGCAGCGTCTGCAGGATCACCCACAGGTCCCCCTGCGGCGACCAGTTGGCGAGATATTCCAGATCGGCGGTCAACCGCTTGGTCAGGTCTTCCTCGCGATCGGTCGCGCCGCGCAAGCCGCGCACCTGCGCGAGGCCGGTGAGGCCCGGCTTCATCGCATGACGCTGCCAGTATTCCTGGCTCACTTCCCAGAACAGCTTCTCGCCCGCGCGCGATCCGACCGCGTGCGGGCGCGGGCCGACGATGCTCATATCGCCGAGGAGCACGTTGAACAGCTGCGGCATTTCGTCGAGGCTGGTCCGGCGCAGGAAGCGCCCGACCTTCGTGATCCGGTCGTCGTCGCGCGATGCGGAGACGTTGCCCTCGGCGTCGGTCTTCTCGACCCGCATGGAGCGGAACTTGAGCATCGTGAAGAAGCAGTTGTTGCGGCCCGTGCGGCGCTGCCGGAAGAAGACCGGGCCGCCATCGTCCAGCCGGATGGCGATGGCAATGGCGAGGAACATCGGCATCAGAACGATGATCGCAGGCACCGTGAGCGCCAGATCGAAAGCGCGCTTGATCACGCGCTTGCGCAGGTTGAGCGGGCCGATGGCGACCAGGATGGTGGTGAACCCATCCTCCTTGTGAATGCCGAGCGCGCCCATTTCCTCGAGAACGGAGGAAGTTATTTCCGCCCGCACCCCCAGTGCCTTGAGGATCTGCGCCCATTCGGCCCGATCTTCCGGCGGGCAGTTCAGGATCACGCGATCCATGTTGCGCATCTTCGAGCCCAGGTCGTGCAACTCGTCCGGCGAATGTTTGAGACTTCGCAGGCAGATGCCCGAGGCATCGAAATGATGCGCCCCGTCGATCGCGATCGGGCTGCCGCCGGCATCGACGATCATCACGTTCTCGAAATTCGTGCCCAACCAGTTGCGGCAAATCCCGGTGACCATCGCATGGAAGGCGATCACCATGACCGTGCCGACGGTAAGCCCCACGATAAGCATGAAACGCGAGGTTTCCGCGGTGGTCTTCGTCACGAAGGTCACGATCAGGAACAGCACTGCCGATGCCGCCGCGGAGTGAAGGACGATCAGCACCATCTTGCGCACGCTGGCGAGCGACGGGATCGAGTAGAGCCCGAGATAAAAGCACAGGATTGCAAAGATCGGGGTGATCCCGGCCGCAATCTCGTCCCCGGCCGCGGTGTGCCACGGGCGCGCTTCGTAAATGCCGCTGACCACCAGAATGGAGGCGGCCATCAGCAATGCATCGCCGATCAGCAGGAAAATGTAGAGCTGGATCCGATACTTCTCGATCGGGATATCGGCTGAACGGTCGAAATCCAGGATGCGCTCATCGAACGACATGCCCATTTGTCCGCTCCCAAAGGCTCTATCGCCAACGTCCGGTTGAGCCCCCAACAAACCAACCGGCTGAAATTGCTCTCAACATAGTGTGCCCGACTCGGATCGGGATCGAAGGCGACGATCTCTGCCCGAATGCGATCGGGGTCAAGGGCGACGATGCTGCGTGGCACAAAACCGGACCGACTTCCAGCGAATATGTCGCTGCGAAGATCGCGCGTACAGGAGGATCCGGCTCAGCCCTCTCGCACGGCGCGCAGGATGTCTTCCGCGATTTCCGGGCGGCAGATCAGCAGATCGGGCGAGAGCGGATCGGCATTGTTGTAGCGCAGAGGCGATCCGTCGATCCGCGAACAATGCAGGCCATGCGCCTGCGCCACGGCCACGGGGGCGCAATTGTCCCACTCGTATTGCCCGCCGCTGTGCAGGTAGGCATCGGCCTCGCCGCGCACGACCGCCATTGCTTTCGCACCCGCAGAGCCCATGCCGACCAGCTCCATGCCGAGCGCGGCGGCAACCCGCTCCGCTTCGGCAGGGGGGCGGCTGCGGCTGACGACGATCTTGCCGGTGGGTGCATGGTCCTGACGCGACGCGCCATCGCTGGTGAGGACGAGCCCCAGACCCGGCAGAGCGACCGCGCCGGTATGTGCGACGCCGTCGATCGCCAGCCCTATGTGGACCGCCCAGTCTTCACGCTCCTCGCCATATTCGCGCGTCCCGTCGACGGGATCGACGATCCACACGCGAGACTTCTCGAGCCGCGCGGAATCGTCCTTTTCCTCCTCGGAGAGCAGCCCGTCATCCGGCCGGTGCTGGGCGATTGCGGGAACGAGGAAGGCATTGACTGCACGGTCGCCCGCCGCGCCCAGCGGCTTGCCTTCGATAAGGCCGGTGGCGCGGATGGCGAGCGCAACCTTGCCCGCCTGTTCGGCCAGCGCATGTGCCAGTTCCAGATCGGTCATGTGTCTGAGTCCTTCTCGGTCTCGGCAGTGTGTCCGGTCTCGCCGGACAGGCCCCATGAGATGCCGGCCCAGACCCGCTCATGGAAATAATAGAGGAACATTTTGGTCAGGACTTCGGTGGTCGCGATCGCACCTGCGGCCCCGACGTTGCGGGTGAAGAGAAGGCTGAGCAGGAAGGTGTCGACGCTGCCCAATACGCGCCAGCTGATCGCCTTTACCAAAGAACGCGAATGCGCCTCGCGGCCAGTGAACAGAAACATCGTATCCCCCCGGTTCGACGTTATTTGAGCGGCAGAATCTTCGAGACGATGTGATCCGCCGCCTCGTCCACGCTCATGTCGACCGTGTTGACCCGGATTTCGGGGCTGGCGGGCGGTTCGTAGGGGCTGTCGATCCCGGTGAAGTTCTTCAGCTTGCCCTCGCGCGCCTTCTTGTAGAGGCCCTTCACGTCGCGCTCCTCAGCCACTTCGAGCGGGGTATCGACGAAGATCTCGACGAACTCGCCCTCGGGCAGCATGTCGCGCACCATCTGGCGCTCGGCCCGGAAGGGGCTGATGAAAGCGGTCAGCACGATCAGGCCGGCATCCGCCATCAGCTTGGCAACCTCGCCGATGCGGCGGATATTCTCGATCCGGTCGGTCTCGGTGAAGCCGAGATCCTTGTTGAGCCCGTGGCGCACATTGTCGCCATCGAGCAGGAAGGTGTGCCGGTTCATCAGCGCCAGCTTCTTCTCAACCGCATTGGCGATGGTCGATTTGCCCGAGCCAGAGAGGCCGGTGAACCACAGCACGCGCGGCACCTGGTTCTTCAGCGCCGCGTGATGCTCGCGCGCGATGTCGGTCGGCTGCCAGTGAACATTCTGCGCGCGGCGGAGCGCGAAGTTGAGCATGCCGCAGGCGACCGTCGCGTTGCTTTCCTTGTCGATCAGGATGAACCCGCCCAGCGCCTTGCTGTCGGCAAAAGGTTCGAACGTGATCGGGCGATCGGTGCTCAGCTCGAGCACGCCGATGCCGTTCAGCTCCAGCGTCTTGGCCGCCAGATGCGCGTTCGAGCCCAGCGGATTGTTGACGTCGATCTCGTACTTGGGCGGCTGCAGCGTCGCGGTCACCATGCGGGCGCCGAGCTTGAGCCAGTAACCGCGCCCCGGCTTCATCGCGACCGTGTCCATCCACACCAGGCTCGCCTCGAACTGGTCGGCGACCTGCGGCGGATCATCGGCGGTCGCGATCACATCGCCACGGCTGCAATCGACCTCGTCTGCGAGGGTCAGCGTGATCGACTGGCCGGCAACCGCCTCGTCCAGCGGGCCGTCGAAGGTCGAGATGGTCTTGACCGTGCTCTGCGCGCCCGAGGGCAGGATGCGTACCGGGTCGCCCGGCCGGATCGTGCCGTCGCCGATCAGCCCGGCGAACCCGCGGAAATCCTGGTTAGGCCGGTTGACCCACTGGACGGCCATGCGGAAGGGCCGCGCCTGCGCGCGTTCGCCCGGCAGCGGGACCGCTTCGAGGTGGCCGACCAGCGTCGGCCCGTCGTACCACTCCATCGCCGGGGACGCGGTGACGATATTGTCGCCCTTGAAGCCCGAGATCGGGATCGCCGCGATATCGGCGAAGTCGAGATCGGCGGCGTAGTTCGCGAACTCGTCCCGGATCGCCTCGAAGGTGGCCCGGTCGTAATCGACCAGGTCCATCTTGTTCACCGCCAGGATGACGTGGCGGATGCCCAGAAGATGCGCGAGGAAGGCGTGGCGCCGCGTCTGCACCAGCACGCCCTTGCGCGCATCGACCAGCAGCACCGCGGCATCGGCGGTCGATGCGCCGGTCACCATGTTGCGGGTATATTGCTCGTGCCCCGGGGTGTCGGCGACGATGAACTTGCGCGTTTCGGTCGCGAAGAAGCGATAGGCGACGTCGATCGTGATCCCCTGCTCGCGCTCGGCGGAAAGGCCGTCGACCAGCAGCGCGAAGTCGATTTCCTGCCCCTGCGTGCCGACCCGCGCGCTGTCGCTGTGCAGCTGGCTGAGCTGATCTTCGAACACGGCGCGCGAATCGTAGAGCAGCCGCCCGATCAGGGTCGACTTGCCGTCATCCACGCTGCCGCAGGTGATGAAGCGCAGCAGCCCCTTGTCGCGGTGGCGGGCGAGATAGGCCTCGATATCCTGCGCGATCAGGGCATCGGGGCGGTAGGTACGGTCTTCGGCGTCGGCCATCAGAAATATCCCTCCGCCTTCTTCTTCTCCATCCCGGCGCCGCCTTCGTCCTTGTCGATCGCCCGGCCCTGCCGTTCGCTGCTGGTCGTCAGCAGCATTTCCTGCACCACGCCCTCGATCGTGTCGGCCTCGCTCTCCACCGCGCCGGTCAGCGGATAGCATCCCAGCGTACGGAAGCGGACCGAACGGGTCTGCGGCTGCTCGCCCTGGCGCAGCGGAAAGCGATCGTCGTCGACCATCAGCAGCATCCCGTCGCGCTCCACCACCGGGCGCGGCGCGGCGTAGTAGAGCGAGGCGATCTCGATCTTCTCGGCCATGATATATTGCCAGATGTCCAGCTCGGTCCAGTTGGAGAGCGGGAAGGCGCGGATGCTCTCGCCCGCATCCTTGCGCGTGTTATAGAGGTTCCACAGCTCGGGCCGCTGGTTCTTCGGGTCCCACGCATGGGCGGCGGTGCGGAAGGACAGCACGCGCTCCTTCGCGCGGCTCTTTTCCTCATCGCGCCGCGCGCCGCCGAAGGCCGCGTCGAAGCCGTAATGGTCGAGCGCCTGTTTGAGCCCTTGCGTCTTCCACATATCGGTATGGAGCGGGCCATGGTCGAACGGGTTGATCCCGCGCTCCTTCGCCTCGGGGTTCTGCCACACGAGCAGTTCCATGCCAGCCGCCTTCGCCGAAGCATCGCGCACCGCGTACATCTCCTGGAATTTCCAGGTCGTATCGACATGCAGCAGCGGGAACGGGGGCGCGGAGGGGTGAAACGCCTTGCGCGCGAGATGCAGCATCACGGCGCTGTCTTTCCCGGCGGAATAGAGCATCACGGGCCTGGCGGTCTCTGCCACCACTTCGCGCATGATATGGATCGCCTCTGCTTCGAGGCGCTGGAGATGCGTCAGTTTCGTCATCGCCGCCCCCCATGACGACTTCGATGTTGCAGAGCAAGAAAGAATGGTTTGCCTACCACAAGGAGACAATTTAGCCGACCTTCAAGCGTACGCAGGCCGCCTGCAAGACCGCACCGCCACACTCTCCGGCCCGTCGGAGAGGCCCCGACGCGCGCCGAATTCGGGCCGCGATCACACGGAGGGGGTGACACTTCATAACCCTGAGGCTAGTTCGCTCGCGGCCAAACTTCATCAGGTCAAGCAATCCGGGGACAAGCCTTGAAGGGCATTATTCTTGCAGGCGGAAGTGGCACGCGGCTCTATCCCGCCACCATGGCACTATCGAAACAGCTGCTTCCCGTGTTCGACAAGCCGATGATCTATTATCCGCTCAGCGTGCTGATGCTGGCGGGTATCCGCGAAGTGCTGATCATCTCGACCCCGCGCGATCTGCCGATGTTCGAAAATCTGCTGGGCGACGGATCGGCCTTCGGCATCGACCTGTCCTACGCCGTGCAGCCCAACCCCAACGGCCTTGCCGAAGCCTTCATCATCGGGGCGGACTTCGTATCGGGCGGGCCCAGCGCGCTGATCCTGGGCGACAACATCTATCACGGCGAAAAGATGGGCGAGAAATGCCGCGCCGCCGCGGCCGAGGCTGCGGCAGGCGGAGCCAATGTGTTCGCCTATCATGTCGACGATCCCGAACGTTATGGCGTCGCCGCCTTCGATCCCGAGACGGGCAAGGCGACCAGCATCGAGGAAAAGCCCGCCAACCCCAAGTCGAACTGGGCGGTGACCGGGCTCTATTTCTACGACAGCGACGTGGTCGACATCGCGAAGGACGTGCAGCCGAGCGCGCGCGGCGAGCTGGAGATCACCGACATCAACCGCGCCTATATGGAGCGCGGCGACCTCAACATCACCCGGCTGGGGCGCGGCTATGCCTGGCTCGACACCGGCACGCACGAAAGCCTGCACGAAGCATCGAGCTTCGTGCGCACGATCGAGCACCGCACCGGCATCAAGATCGCCTGCCCCGAGGAAGTCGCCTTCCGCCAGGGCTGGCTCGGCGCAGACGCACTGCTCGAACGCGCCGGCATGATGGGCAAGACGGGCTACGGCGCCTACCTTCGCAAGCTGGTGGAGAACCCGGCGTGACCCAGTTCATCCGTCATGCCATTCCCGACGTGGTCGAGGTGATCCCGCCCAAATACGGCGACCATCGCGGCTTCTTCTCCGAAGTCTTCAAACGCTCCGCCTTTGCCGACGAAGGCGTCGATATCGACTGGATACAGGACAATCAGTCGATGTCTGCCGCCGTGGGAACGGTGCGCGGCCTGCATTTCCAGGTGCCGCCCGTGGCGCAGGACAAGCTGGTGCGCGTGCTGCGCGGCGCGGTGTACGATGTGGCTCTCGACATCCGCAAAGGCTCGCCGACCTATGGCCGGCATGTCGGCGTGACGCTGTCGGCGGAAAAGTGGAACCAGCTGCTGGTGCCGATCGGCTTCGCGCACTGTTTCATGACGCTAGAGCCCGATACGGAGGTGCTGTACAAGGTCAGCGGCCCCTATTCCAAGGAGCATGAGGGCGCGATCCGCTGGAACGACCCCGCGCTCGGGATCGACTGGCCCGCGATCGACGGTGAGCCGACGCTCTCCGAAAAGGATCTCGAAGCGCCGCTGTTCGCCGATTTCGACACTCCGTTTACCTACGAAGGCTGACCGACCATGGAAACCATCCTCGTCACCGGCGGCGCGGGCTTCATCGGCTCGGCAGTGGTGCGCCAGCTGGTGCGCGACGGCAAGCGCGTCATCAATCTCGACAAGCTGACCTATGCGGGCAATCCGGAAAGCCTGAAGACGATCTCCAACGCGCCCAACCACCGGCTGGTCGAAGGCGATATCCTCGATAGCGAGATGGTGCTGGGCCTGCTGCGCGAAGAGAGCGTCGACGGGATCATGCATCTGGCGGCCGAGAGCCACGTCGATCGCTCGATCGACGGGCCGGGTGCCTTCGTCGAGACCAATGTCGTCGGCACGTTCCGCCTGCTCGACGCCGCGCTAGAATACTGGCGCGGGCTGGAGGGCGAGAAGAAGGCGAATTTCCGTTTCCACCATATCTCGACCGACGAAGTCTTCGGCGATCTCGATTTCGACGACACGCTGTTCACCGAGGAAACGCCCTACGCGCCCTCCTCCCCCTATTCGGCCTCCAAGGCGGCAAGCGACCATTTCGTGCGCGCCTGGCACGAGACCTATGGCTTGCCGGTGGTGCTTTCCAACTGCTCGAACAATTACGGGCCGTATCACTTCCCGGAAAAGCTGATCCCGCTGGTCATCCTCAACGCGCTCGATCGCAAGCCGCTGCCAGTCTACGGCACGGGCGAGAACGTGCGCGACTGGCTGTTCGTCGAAGATCACGCGAACGCGCTGATCACCGTGCTGACCAAAGGCAAGCTGGGCGAAAGCTACAATATCGGGGGCAACCAGGAACGCACCAACCTGCAGGTGGTCGAAGCGATCTGCGACGCGCTGGACGAGCGCCGCCCGCTGGAGGATGGCGCCAGCCGCCGCGAACTGATCACCTTCGTCACCGACCGACCAGGGCACGACCGCCGCTACGCGATCGACGCCAGCAAGATCGCCCGCGAACTGGGCTGGAGCCCGCAGGAAAGCTTCGAGAGCGGGCTGGCCAAGACCATCGACTGGTATCTCGACAACGAGTGGTGGTGGGGCCCGATCCGCTCGGGCAAGTATTCGGGCGAACGGCTCGGCTCCGACAAGTCATGAAGATCCTCGTGACCGGGCGCGAGGGGCAGGTTGCGCAGTCGCTGGCCGAACGCAACGCCGCGCGCGCCACGCCGCACGAGTTGATCTTCGCGGCGCGCCCAGAGATGGACCTCGCCGATCCCGACAGCATCGCGCGCGCAATCAATGTGGCCCAACCCGATCTCGTCATCTCCGCCGCCGCATATACCGCGGTCGACAATGCCGAGGACGAGCCCGATCTGGCGATGGCGATCAATGGTGAGGCGCCCGGCATCATCGGCAAGGCTGCTAAGAGCGTCGGTGCACCGGTGCTGCACCTTTCTACCGACTATGTGTTCGACGGCAGCGGCGATCGCGCATGGCGCGAAGACGACCCGACCGGCCCGATCGGCGCCTACGGCAAAACCAAGCTGGCAGGCGAGGAATCGCTCGCTGCGTCCGGGGCCACCTACGCAATTGTGCGGACGGCGTGGGTCTACAGCCCTTTCGGCAACAATTTCGTCAAGACCATGCTGCGCCTCGCCGAAAGCCGCGATGCGCTCAACGTCGTGAACGACCAGCATGGCAACCCCACCAGTGCGCTGGACATCGCAAACGCGCTGCTGGCCGTAGCCGACCAATGGCAGGCAGAGCCCGGCCACGGCGCAAACGCGCTCTACCATTTCGGCGGAACGGGCACGACCAACTGGGCCGATTTCGCCCGCGCGATCTTCGCTGCAAGCGAGACGCATGGCGGCCCGACTTGCGAGGTTACGGGCATTCCAGGGTCGCACTACCCGACCAAGGCTGCGCGTCCCGCCAATTCGCGGCTCGACACCTCGAAATTCAGCGAGACTTTTGGCCATTCCGCCCCGCCGTGGCAGGAATCGCTGATGGCAACGGTCGCCCGGCTGCTGGGATAAGCCCGCTCGGGGCGCGGCATTGCGCGCCTAGCGCCGTCGCGACGAGCGGCGTGCACCGGCCCGCCGCTGCATCGTGCGATAGGCATAGAGGACCGCCATCGCCAGCACCGTGCCGGTCAGCCCGAGGTCTATCAGGTAGTTGAGCCGCACTGGCCCGCCTGCATAGATCAGCTTATCTATCGCGTGCAGCGAAGCGACCCTGACGGCAGCAAACAGGAGCAGAGAGATTGCCGCAAAGCGCGAGATAAACACCGCTTTTGCGCGACTTCCGGGGCTCCGCTTGCGCCATTTCGCGACGAAATACCATGCGAGCGCGCCGAGAATGGCAAGCAACGCGATCGTGATGGGCACTTGCCATTGGCCGCGTTCGCTGTAGCCCCCTCCCGCTTTAACACCCTCGCGCAGCAAGTCGGTGAGCCCAGCCTCGAGCCCGAATATCCGGGATGCGCAAAATCCCGCGAACAGCGCGGCTGTGCCGATCCAGTGAATGCGGTCGCCGGGACGGCCGCTGCCAGCCATCGAGGCCGCAAACAGTGCGGTCGATGCGACCAGAAAATAGACGCCCGCGCCGAGCAGATTGAACATGTTGTCCCACCGAATAATCTTAACTAAGGCGGCTGCGGCCCCCCGAACGCCGGGTCCCTTCGCGCGGATGAGATAGAATTGCAAGAAGCCCAGCCATCACGGAAAATGCGGACGAAGCGCTCCGCCAGGCGGCAAGGCGGCTGGCTGTCCATGCGCGATATGTCCCTTCCCATGCTGGCATGGGCGGCGGCGGTTTTCACGATCGTGAGCACGGGCGGCGGCGGCGAAGGCTCGATCGAAGGTCGCCTGACAGGGCAACTGGTCGCGGCCATGGCGCTCGTCGCGGTCCTGCGGCGTCCGGCTCCGGCGACATGGCGCTGGCAGTCGAGCGATTTCTTCGTGATCGGCATCGCCGCGCTCTTGCTGTTGCAACTGGTGCCGCTGCCGCCTGCGATCTGGACCGCCCTGCCCGGTCGCGAATTGTTCGAACGCGGGGAC
>Ga0114910_1000997_pt1 | contig 13885 bp, 22 predicted proteins | sample MalvireepMed_908_FD_83500 | JGI IMG/M metagenome (GOLD analysis project Ga0114910, IMG submission 83500) | Marine viral communities from the Global Malaspina Expedition - Malaspina viral metaG DeepMed_908 | ecosystem: Environmental > Aquatic > Marine > Oceanic | place: Mediterranean Sea...
GGTTTAACACATGATCAATATCAAGGTGATTAAATAAAATGAAGTATAAATTAGGTGAGCTTGTTTCAAACGTAACAATTGTAAAAGACGGTGTCGATTTAAAGGGTAGGTTCTATGACGTATTTGATAACCATCCGCTAACCTATCAGTGGTCGGATGAAGTAAAGAATATGATATCGTTGAAACTGTATGATGAAGTAATGAAAGATACTGCGTAGTAATAATGCAGAAAAAAATAACAAGTGAACGTCAAGATAAGATATCAATAGAAACTCCATACGGAACTATTGAATCTGACTCTGGAAATCATTTAGTTGATATAGGAACAGTAGTTCTTATTATACTTGTCTGTGCACTGTTAAAGTTTAAAGTATTAAAAGGGATATTTAAGAAATAATGGATATAGAAGTATTAAATGAACTTGGATATGTGGAAGCAATTGAAATATCAATATGGATAGGTATAATGTATTACGGAAAGTGCTGGATAGACAGCAAGTTTAAATAATGAGCAAGCTGATTACAGGGTTTTTATTAAGTACACTATTTATTTTATATGCTTGGTCTTGTAGTGATGATTATATTACATATGAGACTCGTATCATTGATGCTCAGAATAAAGTACCAATATACTTTTGGTGTGATGCAATGCCTCATTATGACTATGCAAATACATGGTATCCTGAGTTTACCTATTACGTTTATCAGTTAGAAGAAGGGGAATACGATGCCTATTTCCATGCCTACTTAATAACTGATGATAGTGTGACGTGGTCAGGGACTGAGGAGATACTTTTAGAGGGCGGTAAGAAGATACTTGGTCATTACTCCGGTGTTAACACTGCTTTTATTCCTGGTGAGTACTTACAGAATACCACACCAATGGCTTACGTAAGTGTTAAGTATGAAAACTAAATGTATACTGTGCAATACTGTAACGGAAGGTGGATCAGAGTTCTACGATCACCTCGAAGATATACATATGATGCCAATCAGAAGAATGCGGATCGGTAGTAGTGGACAACCAACTGAAGAGACACATCGAGAGTGTATGGATAGATTCATGTTCAGCCACGTTGAGTACGGCTCTGATAGGTGCTGGTGTCCTGACTGTGTTGGCGGAGAAACGTTAGCAGTTGTTAGTAATATAACTAACAAGCACGGTACTATGTATATCAGACATCAATAAGATACGTATTATGTTTTTCTTGGTGACAGTTAGCGCATAGTACGATACACTTACGTATCTCTTTCTTTATATTAGTTATAGAACAACCTTTACCAACCATATCTGATACGTTGTATACTTTATTTTTATTTGATATATGGTGGAAGTGCAGCACCCTTGGATTCTTGTCATAGCCACACTTGGAACACTGTAATGTGGACTTGTATTCAATCAGCCAGTCGCTCTTTCTTTTCCTTGCCTGTCCCTTGACCGCACTATAGCATTTCTTGCAATAGTATCTTTTATAATTCTTGCCCTTAACTGTACCTGCATTGGCGAATTTATATAATAGCTTGTTACGTTTACAACGCTTACACTTTCTTATATATTTTATTATATACGTACCCATCCCTTAACTGCTTTATCATAACGATAACCACGTCTTGGGAAGACTGAGTTGTTAACATTCTTAACGTGCTTTGATCGCTGACCCTTGCTCATGTTAAGCCAGCATTTATCCAGCTTCATAGCCCTTGTGTCTATTGATCCACTCATAGCGCCACAGTACGTATAGGTTTCCCAAAGGTACTCACCTACTTCGGGATCGTATTTAGATTTAGCCGAGTATGGACAGATACCTTTTTCTTTGTGTTCGCATGGTTCAAACATAGGGGGATTATGGGCTAATACAATCGCTTGTTTTTTCAGTAGCCAAACCTCGGAAGTTTGCGATTGTGTATTCACACGCCAGCCTTAACCCCCCTAATCTTTTATACATGTTGGACACGTCTTTCTTCCCTTTCCAAGTTTAGGAAATATAGGGTAGTATTCATATCTTACTTTGCCCTTGCGACATTCTTCCCATACACGCTTGCATGAAGGGCATAGTTTAAGTATCTCATCTGTACGTTTAGCATCCCACTTGTGTAGTTGGTTCATAAATTTATCACGTACAACTGGATTATTCTTAGACTTTTTTAAAAAGTTTTTAACCTTGGGTGGGTGGTTGTGTCTCAATTTGTTTACTTAAAATTTATTGGAAAGTTTTTCTTCTCTATATCGTATAGTAGTTCTCTCAGTTTCTCAGCACCCATACAATGATCATACGTAGGAAAGAAATATCTCCACTGACCACCACCCATGTTGATCCAGTAACAAAAAGCAATGCCTAATTTTCCTGAAGATTTACTGAACTCTATACAGGCAGTGGTTTCACTCAGTGGAGTTATAGAATTTACCTCAAACGTTTCGTTAGAGTAATTAAATTCACGGTCTGAATGGCTGAAGTTTCGAGCTATCTCTTCAGCTTTAGATTTTAATTTTATTGCTAATTCTTTTTTCATATTATCCTGCCGTCATAATTTTTGGGGCTTGGAATCCATTGGAGCAGTACTTACTACTGAGTCCCAATGTCACGTCTGCCAACCCTATTTTCACAGTTTAAAACAGACAACCAAACCCCATAAATAACGATCCGCAATCATACAACTATCATACAACTGTGGAAGGGGGAGTACAGATCACGGATCGTATACATTATTTAAAAAGGAGGGGCATCAGCCTCTCGCTTACTGTCTTTCTGTTCTACGTCACCGTCAGATTCCTGCTTTTCGGTAACTCTTAAAGACAGATATTTAGTACCCGCTTTTGACTCATTAGACCAAGCAGAAACTCTGTAGTCTGTGCCTTCTACGTCTAAGACCCCTGTCATATCGGGCTGATTGGAACCTTGTTCTTTTCTATTGTTTTTGAACAGGGCTCCTGAGTTGGTGTTGTCATAGTCTGACATATTAACTCCTTTTATTTACGGTTATCGTTACAATATTATGTTACGTCATTTAATGACGGTAGTTTATCCCCAGTAATTCCACTGAAATCTTCAACTTCTGTTGTTGTGGTAGTGGTAGTAGAGCCATTTGTTTCAATCTGTTCGATGAACTCTAATGTTATCTCTACTTCTGCCGTATTGTACTTCGGTTTCATTACCGCAACACAGTTTCCACTTGAGGGATTTAGACCGTTTGATTTAAGGAATGTAGTTGGTATACCTACTCTCCCTCTCGGGTCTACTTTAAGAACTGCTATGTTTACCATAGTTATTTCCTTTCTTGTTTACGTTCAGTAATATAAGTTGTTATTCTATCAGCTATATCTTTCATTGATCCCATTATAAGTAGAATAAAAAATATTGCAATTGCCCAAATAAGTACGGCTATTCCAAGAGTTAAAATGTTTGCAATCCACCATGCTATATCCATTATTATCATTCACGAATCTCCTTTTCTATTGCTACTATTCTTTCAAGTAATTCGTTTACCCTATCATTAACTAATAAATAATTATCACGTATTTTCTTTTCTAATTGAACGTATGACCTGTTATCCATACCCGTTCTAATAAAGGACTCATATGTAACAGGTCTTATTTCTTCCTTCTCAATACGGGAATATACTTCATCAGCAATTTTTTCAAGAACGTCAAGGTCTTTCTCGTTATGCACATCTGTTATGGATGATTCCCTACCCTGAGCAAAAGCCTGCTGATCTATGTCTTCAGCGTAATTAGCTTTCTCACGATGCGTATAATCTTCACGATCTACTCTCTGTTTAATTAGGTTCGGTCCTTTAATAACGTCAGGGTCTTCCGCTTTAAGTACACACGTAAGACACATACGTACATCCATGTCCCCTGTATACTTATCGAACTTATCCCCACATTCTATGCAAGTTACTTCGATCATAGTTCCTCCTTTTATTCTGCTACAATACTAAGCATTAATAAAAAATGTTCAAGCGGTATAGCTATCATTGGCTTCATGTGATCACCACGAAATACGACACCAACTTCTTCCTTCTCAGGTAACACCCACCTTGGCACAGTCTTTCTTCTCTTGCAACCATAGTACTTTCCTTCTATCTCTACGTCACCCTTCTCATGGTTTGCTCCACCCCTGTCCCTGTTGTAGGCTTCAATCTTTAATTCTTTACACATACGTACAAGTTCACGTTGCAGTTCAGCACCACGTTGTCTGTTGCGCCTGCCACGACGTACATTAGTCGCATTCTTCTGGCGTTGTCGGGTTTTCATATGCCTGCTGCTTTTTTTGCTGCTCAATGCTGACCCCTTCCTTATGTTCTTCGTATTTTATATAGTCCAGTACGTCTGATAACCCCTCAAAGATTGATATCTCATCAGGAGACCTGTACTGCTTACTCTTAAGTATTTCAAAATAAGCTTTCATTGCGTTGAGTATTACTTCCGTTTGCCTTTCCGTGAACGATACTCTTTTTGCCATTGTATTCCTCCATTTCATACTTCTCTGCAAGTGCAACTGAATGATGATCAAGTATCTTACACTTCTCACCTATGACACCAAGTTCTACCCTGCCTGTCTTACCGTAACGGTTCTTACCTATGACTATCTCTATGCCATACTCACCATTCTTCGATCCAACTCCAAGGTATCTCCATTCGTAGAACATGAATAGAATAGTCTCAGAGTCCTGTTCAATGGAACCGCTTTCCCTTAGATCGGATGGTATAGGTCTTTTATTGGGTCTGTCTTCACACTTTCTATTAAGCTGAGATACAAGTATGGCACACATATCATAAGACTTGCACAGTAATTTATACTCTTTCATTATTGCGTCTATCCTTAAGCGTGGGTCTTCAACATGCCGTAACGTAGCGAGTCCTATGTAGTCATCAACTACTACGTCAGGCTTAACCTGTCTTATCGTAGCTACGGTTGATTCAAAGTCGTTACTCTTATCTTTCATAATCAACCTATCGCCATACTTTTTTAATAATTTTTCTTTTGTAACCTTAATATCTTCTTTGTCGTTGTTTGTATATGATCCAGTTACCACACGTGTATATGATACCTGTTTAGATTCAGCTACTATCATCTTGGCAAGCATTGATTCGTTCTTCATTTCCCTGTTGAATACCAATACTTTGTAACCTTTCTCAAGTAGGTTGTGTACTACGTTAACTGCCATTGTACTTTTAAAATGCCCTGGACGTCCTGCTATTACGGTTATCTCACCACGTCTCATACCGCCTACGATATGATCAAGCGGACCGAAGCCAAACTTAATTGTGTTGTCCTTGTTATACATGTCTACGATAGCATTGTCCAGTGAACTGTTAAGATCAAACTCATTGTCCCCATGAACGCTAAGTACGTTGCCTATCTTACCATGTATCTTGGTAAGTGAATCAACTGTCTTAACGTTGTCGTGTCCGATACTGTTTGATAACTCATTGGTAAGAACTTTCAATCTTCTCAACTCGTACTTCTCATATATATTCTTTGCATACTGCACCGCATTACTGGGTGCTGCCATGTGTTCAAAGAACCCTGTTACCTCATACATAGGATTACCGCTTGGACTGTCACTGTTTGTAAGTTGTGACGTGAGCGTAGTGAGGTCAACTTTTACTCCACTCTTATGCAGTGTGACTATCTTGTTCCATAGTACTTCGTGAAACCCATGATAGAACATCTCTGCCTTGACAATCGGTATCACCCTGTCTATCTGTGAGTTATCAGACAGTACGGACGCAACGAGAGCCTTCTCAGACTCCAGTGTTTGTTGATTATTCAACTGTTTGGTTAGTGGGAACTGTCGAAACGGTACTGCCATTGTTCCATGTGCTTTGAAGTATCGCAACCTTACCCGATAGACGTCCGTAATCAGACTTGTAATCATCATCCTGTACACTTATGAGTACAGACTTTCCGATTACATTATCATTGGTTAGTTGCGGTAATCGCTTCAATGCCTTACCGTCAACAACAACCTCTTCAAGTTCTATGCCGAGCATGTCGAGTACATTCTTATATATAATGTTGCCACGACTACTTCTGTTGTGTGTCTTTGATGGGTTGCTTCGGAACCTCCAGATACCCTTATCTGGTATCTTCCCGCCTTTATGCTCACCCTTCGCTATTTCGTACGTAGGTTTGTACAGGTCAGCGTGCGTACCTTTTCTTGTGATGACGTCTGATGTGGTTAGACCAACTATTACCGCAGGATACGTTCCATCTTCTATCTTAATGTCTTGATCTTCGTTGTAGTAGGCATCCGCATTGGGATCGTTGCCAAACACTGCATCAATGAAGTCATCACTGCTTGACTGCTGATTCATTCTTAACTCCAGTTGCTTTCATTGTAGTTTGCGTACCCTTACTGACTTTAGTAGTCTTAGTTGTCTTCTTAGTGCTGAGCTTTTTAAGATTATCTTTATAGCTCTTTATCTTTTCTATTGAAGTTTCAAGATTACCGTTACCAATCTGACCCTTGTCAAGTGCGTGCATTACCTTAATGTAGAAATCATCACTCTCAGGTATACCTTTAAGTGCTTCGGTAATTGCCTTGACACTATCAGTAGAGACTGAGTATTTCTGAGTCATGCTATTGACATACTTGTTGTCATCGAACTTGCCCAAGAATACATCGGCATTAAAACCAAGTTTACTTAAGCCTTTAGTTAATGCATCGGTTGCTACTTTCTTAAAGAAGTCATCGTCCACTCTGCTACCAGTGTGATAGCGTATTGATGAGTGTATCGGGAACTCTTTCTTTTCTTTACCAACTGTATACCAAAGCGTAGCTTGATACAATGCTAATCCTGCGGACTGCCATTGTTCTATACGTTCATCTGATACACCCCATCCAGTACCGAAAGCACCGAATACTTCAGTTGCAGTGCGCAACTGTGACTGTGCAGCTATCGCAGTAAAACCACCACGTTGGTTCACCTTGGTGGTGATACTCGGGTCTGTCTCACATACGCTGTCCCACAGCTTTGTGTTCTGTTTACTCATATCGTACCTCTTTCTTAGAAGTTACTTTTTATTCCACCGCCACATACTTCAAAGTATTGGCAGTATTTCTCATTGCATTCCCATTCTTCGGCAGGCGTTACGCCAAGGTTTAATACTGGTGGCGCACTTTCTTGTTTAGCCTTGTCGAGAATTTGATTTGCATTCTTCCAGTATTGTTCTGCTTGTTCTACTACGTCAAGGTCAAGTTCAACTTCACGAACACGTGAGTTATCCTTGTTATAAAATACAAGTACCAAGCCGTTCAGCTTGCCATACTTTCTTTTATACCACAGTCCATACGTTCCAAGTTGGAGTGCGTAGTTTCTACTTGCGGATGATGGGTCAGAGTTGCGACCAAACATCATCTTCCATTTCCAAGCATTACAAGTTTTAATATCATATAATACACCGTTGTCAACAAGTCCTAAGTCAATGAATCCACGTACGTTCAGATCATCCATACGTATCTCGTTCTCTATGAATATAGGTATGCCGTTCTGCTGTGCGTAAGCAGATACAGCGCTTTGTATATCGGTGTGTACTAAGTCTCCAAGTCTGAATAGTCTATACGTATTGGAGTCTCTCTTGCCTTCCTGTTCTGTCTGTACTACTGAACCGAAGTAGTGCTTGCGTAAGCACATGCCACTTATAGAAGAGTGATACCAAGACTCATTACCTAAGTAACGAGTCTTTACTTTAACGTCATTCTTCTTTTGTATATAGTTATCGTATACGTCCTTGATGGACGTTACGTTACTCGGTGACTTGCGAGGCATTGTTACTGTCGCTTGCAGTTATGCCAAGCAGAGTGTCAAAGTTTTTATCGAGGTAGCTTTCAATTATAACATTGAGTTGTTCTTGTACAGAAACTCCCTGCATTGCAGATAAAACCTTCAAACGTTTCCAGTTCTGCCTGTCGGCACGAAACGATGTAACAACAGATTTGGTTTGTGTCTTTCTTGTTTCAAAATTTTCTGATTCTCCCATGTGGATTACGTTCCTTTCTTAGTTTGGTATGCTATATATATAACGTACGTTATAGTTTTAATTATTACTTTTAAATACTTAAACAATAATTACGTTATAATATATATATAATAGCCTCATATCTTGTATTAAATTACTACTTTACTTGCAGTATCTCAACCATTTTTATATCTTTTTATAATAGATATAATACAATACTACATGTCTTTCTTGTTAAAAGTGCATTGGATAATGGATTGCTCTCCGTGTAAAACAGGGGGCCTGGTGGTTTACCAGCAGAATTTTCGCTGGGTGCTACTTCAACAGGTGCATTGAACGTCCCTGAAAATTCTTACCGTCGCACTCACTGTCGAAACATTCATCATAGAGTATTGATACTGATCCATCGTTATTCTCAAACGGAAAGTTCATTACTCCTTCCTTATGCTCTTCAAAGTTGTACTCCCAGTGAATTGTCAACGCTTCACGTCTGTCGTTGCACTCTGATACTTTCTTTTCATCGTCTTCAAGAATAGTATTCATATCAGCTTTACGAAACCATACTTCAGTAATGAGTACCATAGCCTTAGCATTAACTTCATTAAGGAACTGACGTAGCACACCAAAGACCATGTCTTTATTTTCTACACTGAACAGATCAGATAGTTCTGATATACGTTCTATACCATGTTCATCATAAACAAATACAGTAGGTACGTGTTCACCATGACGTATGAGTATAGACTGAGCCATCGGGACTATCTTGTTCCTGATGTTATACTCGAAAGATTTAACTTTCATTCTTATTCTCCTTACGTTTTAATTGTTTGATTACGTTATCCCTCACGGTGTTGAATGCAGTTGAACTGCAACCAGAACCCATCATTGGAAACTTAAAGTCAGCTTCTATACGTTTGATCTCATCGTACTTAGAACACTGCCTTTGACCTATGTCGTTAGGTTCTGAGAGATATTGACACTCGGTTGAATGTCTCTTTCTTTTTCCGTACGTACATGGGGCAACTGTGCAACAGTACCCGCTACGCACGCATTGATTTGTTTTGCTCAAGCCTGAGCTACGTCAGATGCATTTATGAAGTTAGTTATATCGTCGTTGTTGGCTTCCTTCTGCTCTTCTAACGTATCGTATATCCTACCACCAGTTTTTCTTGGACTGACAATAGATACCTGAAGTATTTGTGCATCACTCTTCTCCATCTCACCTTCCATTACGTCATCAATCATCTTAGATAGTTTAGTAGACTGCATCTGTGATATAGCTATCAGTCTTATGAACTCATCGAACTCTGCTTCAGGAGCGAGGTCTTTACGTATATTAGGACGATCTGAGAAGTAACCAGTGAGCCTGTCAATGTATCCTTCAGGTCCTCCAGTTTTTCTACTTATGTCAAGTATAGACTGCATGTCTTCGTGCAGCATAGCTAAATCAACTGCACTTTTCTTGTTGAACTTACATTTTTTTCTTAGTCTCATTACGTTCCTCCGTCACCAAGATATTATTGTTTGTATTGCATCTCTTGTACCGTACGTCTTCTCACGGTACTCAAGAACATTATCTCTGAACGTTTTCTCCTTATCAAAGATCACGTCCACTTCGTTACTGTACTTATAGTCTTTCTTGTCGTAACCATGCTTGTCGCAACAGTCGCCACATACTGCATGACTACCTATAAGTACACCGCCTTGCGTTTCTTCACCTAAGTTACAGAAATCACAGGCTACTACTTCACCGTAGTTATTTGTTTCCTTGTTCATTACGTTCCTCTCTGTATGCTTTAGCAAACATACGTATAGTTTCATCGTAAGTTTTTGTTAGTTCTTCTGCACTACTGCGCAATTTTTTCATTCTTTCAAAGTTACTCTTGTCATCTTCGTTGTTACCCAACAAGTTGAGAACCCAACTGCCTACTGTATCACGTAGTTCTTCGTACTCACTGAGCGAATCAGTAAGAATGCCGAGGTTCTTTGAAAGACTTAATAGTGTACGCATAGACCTATGCAACGTTGTATCTATACCGTTCAACGCTGAGTCTGTCTTGCATATGTATCTGATACGTTCGGTTTGCGCCTTACATTTTAAAATTCTTTTGTCAAGTTCTTTCAGCTTACGTATCTCTTCCTTGAACTCGTCGCCATATATATCTCTACTCATTTCATTCTCCTAACAGATTTAATCAACTGATCTGTATCGTTGCACATATGTATGCTTAGTTTATCTTTCCAATCATTACGCAGGTATTCAGTGTCGCTTAGCTGACGCTTGTAACCACGTAATCCATATCCATACGCTTGATAGAACCAGTGTATCTCGTTGTATTTATACGCACGTTTTATACTACTATGTGCATCTTGATCGCCAAAGTATATGATTGTCCTATCTTCAAAACAGTTCCAGTGATACGTAGCATCAAGCTCTTCATCAGTTAAGATTCTAAATTCTTTACGTGATGCATTGTATATACTGTGAGCATAGCCATTCGGTGCGTCGTATATCTCAAGGTCGTCAAACATGGCAGCTTCAGTAGCTATCTCACTATACGTATTAGCCATGTCTATACACGAAGGACTACTGTCAAGCATAAGTACAAGTCTTTGTTTTTCACGTGAGTATTTACAGTTGGTTACGAGTTTCTTAGAGATACGTCGAAACATTATGTCTTCGATGTCCCACTTATCTTCACCAATAACCTTATCACCCATACGTTCTTCAGCTATCTTGCTGAACAACAGTGCCAACGTAGACGATAGCTTCCTGTTGCGTAACGTTTCATAACTGAAAGCACTACGTTCACGATCAGGGTTTAATCTCCAACTGTTAGTTCTGAAGTGTCGCTTACTGTTACATCTGTTATTTTCTAATGCATCCTCATGCTCATCTTTCATACGTTTAGTACGTACTATAGATACACTCTTCATCTTACTACCAAAGTCTACGTTCTCTACTTCTCCATTGATTGCGAACAATCCATTCTTAAATATATCAGTAGACATATCTAAATTTTTGGTAGTATCCATAGGTTTGGCAGTAAGTTTTTCCATTCTAACTTTACGATGGGAAGTAACAGTAGAATCAAGGGCGGACTTTACGTCCGCCCTCTCTTCCGTCTTCGTCTCGACAGGAGGAGCATCCGTCTTGACGTTACTTTTAACTTTCTTCTTACTGCCTAATACGTCCCAACGCATCCACTTAGGCTTAGTCTTCAGCATATTAACTCCAACGTTTTATCTCTTACTGTACGCAGTGCATCAGCGAAGTCAAACGAAAGGTGAAGATCATTCTTATCTTCAGACTCAACCATAAACGTACACCTGTCAAACGTATTGATAGCGTACACTTTAAGTCCCTCTCTTTCAACGTTCTGTAATACCCTTGAGGAGTTCACATCACTGTATATTTCACGGTCGCACTTGTCAAACTGAGACTGTTCCATGTTTATAAACAGTGGAACTCTCGTAACATTCAGCTTACCACGTAACAGTTTAAGTCCAAAGTTACAGTCTGGACCTGGACGTTCTTTGATTACCACGTGTGATTTGTAGTTAGGCTTATCTTTTTTATGCCAACTCTGTACTACTGCCCAACCCATGTTATACGTAGTAGTTCTACTGGTTTCCTTAACCTTTGCTTCAGAACTACGCATTAGGCTTACGTGATACGGCAAGTCATCGTTGTAGTTATTCTCTCCGCTTACTACTACGTCAAGATAACTCTTGGTATGACCAAGCGATCTAAGATGTACGTACCTTTCAGGGTTTATGTTTCCATCACGTATACTATTTTGTATACGATTCAGTGGAACGTAACCATTGCTATACCAACCAACACCTTCAATGAACTGACGCAGTGTTTCCAACGCACGTGCATGACATACTATTTCACATCCCTTATTACGTAACCATCTTCCGTTAATCTCATGCTTTCTATTGTCGTAGATACGAAAGATAATCTCTTCATCTGTACCCTTACGTATGAAACCATGACTGTGTTCTATCAGTCCAATCACATCGTCTATGTCAGCATACGGTTCAGTAAGAACAATAACTCCATCGTTGTACATCATTCTTTTAAACTTAGACCATTCATCTACTACATCAGACAATGGATAAGGTTTAGAACGCTGAATAACGTCAGGTTTTATTGTATTCCAACCAACCATGTGCGGAACTTCAACACTATCGCCTCCGTCTTTAGCTTCTATATACGCAGTAGTATATGATCCATCGTTACGTTCTATCTCTACGTATACATCACTCTTATCGTTAGCATCACCGTAATCTATGTCAGCCTTTATGTTACGCAGCTTCATCATACGTGGCATGATACCTTCACTAACACCAAGTTCTTTATCTAATTCCACAGTAGTACTGAAGTACTCCACGTCAAGATCCTTATTGAACTCTTCCTTCTTTTTATTCTCGATGTTATTCTTTATGGCATCCTGTAACGCTGAGTGATTACGTTCACTCTTAGTTACGTTCACATAGACAAGCTCTTCCCAGTTGGGTTCCCTGTTCTGAAGTTTATACATGACCCAATCGTTGATCAGATCACATAACTCCTGTATTGTAGCAGGTTTATCCATCTTGCTCATGACTGACGTATGATACAGCTTAAGAACTGGCTCAATCATACTCATTGCAGTAGCATTCTTCTTGTAACGTTTCTTTAATACATCAGCTACAAGTCCAACAGGTAGATGCTCGACTTCGATTACCTTAACACGTCGTAGCAACGGCTCTGAAATATCACGCTCGTTGTTAGACGTGAAGAATATCAGAAGATTATCAAGGTTTGCTTGATACTTCTGACCACTGACACTGAGACGTCCAGTCTGTAGGAAGTCAAGGAAATATGAATCACTACTTACACGTGTCTTATCCCACTCATCGAGCAGTAATACTACACGTCTTTCTTGTGACTCCTGGACTGCACATAACAGTTCAGCGTCTATTGATTTAATCCCCGACTTTGTGTGTTCGTCGGGAACGTGCTTACGTACGAACTCATCCCAATCCATACCTTGATACGCTTGCTTAACATACACATTACATTTGAGTACGTTACCGAGTGTCTCAGGTAGGAAGGACTTACCCGTACCAGCTTGTCCAATCAGCATCGTAATAGACATGGGTTTCTTTTCTAATGCACAGTATACTTTATCAGCAAACTGTTGCGTACATAGATACCCCTCCTTACGTAGTGCGTCATGGAACTGGTGTACGTTCATTTCTGACATACGTTCCTCCTGTCTTGTTGAGTTAGTACATTATGTGCGTACGTCTGAACTACAGTCCCTCGAGTGGGACAGTGGGCGGTGTTATTCCCATCTTTATGTAACGTGGTATCACCAAGTCGCATCGTTGACCATGGTGGCTTTACGTCACACCCCGGTTTCACTCGTTCAGATATACACACATACTTCATTAAGTTTTACACTGTGACTTTCTTGTCATAAAAATTTGGGTAGATAAACACTACGGGGAGAGTTAAATCTCCCCGTAGCAGGATGGATAGAACGTAGAGCATAGCTCGAACGTGCATCCTATTATAATAGTTAGGGGCGATCAAACCTCGCTTAACTGCTCGCTTACGGAGTTGAATCGCACGTGCTTAACTGACAGTATTAACGAATTTCTAACCAGAATCACTTCTGGAACGTAGGTTTTGCCGTGAACACATCGCCCCTTAATTATACGTAGCATCTAACTACGTTAAAGATAAATATAAAAGCTGCGACTACCATGATGAGCGTAAAGAACTTATCGCTACCAAGGAAGTCAAATAATTTCTCGAGGTAATTAATCATTACGTTTCCTTATCTCTTGATTGTTATTGAATCACTGAAGAAGTTATACAGTGTACGATTACGTCTGTCTAATACATACCAATCTTTAGAC
>Ga0114910_1000999_pt1 | contig 13865 bp, 11 predicted proteins | sample MalvireepMed_908_FD_83500 | JGI IMG/M metagenome (GOLD analysis project Ga0114910, IMG submission 83500) | Marine viral communities from the Global Malaspina Expedition - Malaspina viral metaG DeepMed_908 | ecosystem: Environmental > Aquatic > Marine > Oceanic | place: Mediterranean Sea...
AGCTGTGCCAGATCACCGGCTATGACGCGATCTCGATGCAGCCCAATTCAGGCGCGCAGGGCGAATATGCCGGACTGATGTCGATCCGTGCCTGGCACCGGGCCAATGGCGATACGCACCGGCATATCTGCCTGATCCCGACCTCTGCGCACGGCACCAATCCGGCGTCGGCACAGATGGCGGGGATGACGGTGGTTGCGGTCGGCACCCGCGAGAACGGCGATATCGATCTCGACGATTTCCGCGCCAAGGCCGAGCTCCATTCGGACAATCTCGCCGCCTGCATGATCACCTATCCGTCTACCCACGGCGTGTTCGAGGAGACGGCAACCGAGGTTTGCGCGATCACCCACAAACATGGCGGCCAGGTCTATCTCGACGGCGCCAATCTCAATGCGCTGGTTGGGCTGGCGCGGCCCGGCGATATCGGCGCCGATGTCAGCCATCTCAATCTGCACAAGACCTTCTGCATTCCGCATGGCGGCGGCGGTCCGGGCATGGGGCCGATCGGGGTCAAGGCGCATCTGGCGCCGCATCTTCCGGGGCACTGCCAGACAGACGGCAAGCCGGGTGCGGTGTCAGCCGCTCCTTTCGGCTCGGCCTCGATCCTGCCGATCTCCTGGGCCTATTGCCTGATGATGGGTGGTGAAGGCCTGACCCAGGCGACGCGGATCGCGATCCTCAACGCCAATTACATCGCGGCGCGGCTGAAGGGCGCTTACGACATCCTCTACACCTCGTCGAAGGGCCGGGTGGCGCATGAATGCATCCTCGACACACGGCCGCTGGTGCAAAGCGCCGGCGTTACCGTCGACGACGTCGCCAAGCGGCTGATCGATTGCGGCTTCCACGCGCCGACCATGAGCTGGCCGGTGGCCGGTACGCTGATGATCGAGCCGACGGAATCGGAAGTGAAGGCGGAGCTTGACCGGTTCTGCGCCGCGATGCTGGCGATCCGTGACGAAGCCTGGGCCATCGAGGACGGGCGGCTCGACCGGGACAACAACCCGCTGAAGAATGCCCCGCACACGATTGAGGATCTGGTTGGACCCTGGGATCGGCCGTATGACCGCGAGGCGGCCTGTTTCCCGGCCGGCGCAATCCGCAACGCCAAATATTTTGCACCGGTCAACCGGGTCGACAATGTCTATGGCGACCGTCACCTGGTCTGCTCCTGCCCGCCGATGTCGGACTATACCGACGCCGCGGAATAAACGGATGAGTTGACAGCAGCAGGCGGCCTTCGGGCCGCCTGTTTTGCATCATGCCTCAAGATCGCCGGACCACGATCTCATCACCGCTTCAAGGGGTGACGCAGGGCCACTGCCAGGCTTTCAGCAAACGAACAGACACCATAGCGCGCACCGCCGCTTCATTGTTTGATGGCGGGATCTTGATGAATGAATATTCATTCACTATATTACTCATCGCAAATGAAGCTGTGATCCGGTTCGCCCACCCCTGCGCAACAGGCTGGGTGATCCGCAGGGATATTTGCGCGCACAAGCCATCAAAGGACCACCCATGGACGTATCCGCAAGCCATACCGCCAGCAAACGCGCCTCGGATATCCTTGACCAGGTCAAGTCGGTCTTTGCCCTTAACGGCTTCGAAGGCGCGTCAATGCAGGATCTGGCGCAGGCGGCCCAGATGAGCGTTGGCAATTTCTACCGCTATTTTTCCTCCAAGGACGCCATCATAACCGCGCTGGTCAAGCGCGACCTCGAAGAGATTGAAGCGCTTTTCGAGGCGATAAATGCGGCTCCCGAACCCGGCAAAATGTTCATGACGCTGATGCGGGAGCGCATAGAGACCCTGCCCTGCGAAGACGCTGCGCTTTGGAGCGAAGTGCAGGCAGCATCGTACCGCTCTCCCGAAATCGCCACGCTGATGCGCACCATGGACGAAACCGTGCGCTGCAACATGGTCAAGGCGCTTGTCCGGACCCACAGCGACGACAGTCCCGGCGCACTGCAGATTTATGAAACACGGGCTCATTTGATGATGCTGCTGATCCACGGCTTTGCCCAGCGAAAATACTGCGCCGGCAAGGATGTAAGCATTGAACAATGGACCGCGCTCGGTGAGCTCGTGCTTTCGACGCTGCACGACACAATTTTCACGCCCCCAGAAACTCCCTCCGAATGACCGGAACTCTTATGCGCCCTGCCCTTCTTCTTGCCCTGCCCCTCCTCTCCGTCATGGCCTTTTCAGCCGGTGCGGTCGACGCGGAAAAAACAGCTTCCGCCGGCGCGCTGCCGCCTGCGATCATCGCCGTCAGGGCCGAGAAAGAGCCGATCACCGACCGGGTGTTGTCCAACGGCATGATCACGGCAAGTGAGGAAGTGCTGGTGGCGCCTCAAGTCGAAGGCCTGGCAATCGAGAGCCTCGAGGCCGATGTCGGCGACAGGGTGGAAGCGGGATCGGTACTGGCCACCCTTTCCAAGGATCAACTGATCCTGCAGCGCAGCCAGCTCGACGCCAACCGCGCCAAGGCGCTGGCCGCCATCGCACAACTCGAGGCACAACTGGCCGAGGTTGAATCGAACACGCAGGAAACGGTCAAGGCAAGCGACCGCGCCAGACAGCTGGCCGCGCAGGGCACCTACTCGACCGTTCAGGCCGAACAGGCGGAAGCGCAGGCCACAGCGGCGCTGGCGCGGGTCCGCTCGGTGAAGGAATCGATCAAGGTCGCACAAGCCGACATCGCGGTGATTGACGCGCAGATGAAGGACATCGAATTGCGCCTGACCCGCAGCGAGGTGAAAGCGCCGGTGTCGGGCATTGTTTCAGCCCGCGGCGCCCGGATCGGCGCCATCGCCAGCGCAAGCGCCGGCCCGATGTTCACCATCATACGGGATGGCAAGCTGGAGCTGCGGGCGGATATTGCCGAGGCCGACATGCACCGGATCGCCGAAGGCCAGAGCGTGGTGATCCATCTCATCGGTGCAGATGAACCGGTTGACGGCACGATACGGCTGCTGGAGCCAACGCTCAACACCACCACCCGGCTGGGCATGGCCCGCATCGAAATCGCAGACGGCGCAAATCTGCGCGCCGGCATGTTCGCAGATGCCGAAATCATTGTGGCGACACGCGATGCCATCACCGTGCCGGTGACTTCGGTCAATATGGCCCGTGACGGCGCCGATGTTCTCAAGATCGAAGACGGCACCGCCAGGCGCACGGCGGTCAGCATCGGCATCCGCGAAGCCGGACGAGTGGAGATTGTCGAGGGACTGGCGCGCGGCGACTTGATCGTTGCCAAGGCCGGGGCCTTTGTGCGCGACGGGGACCGGATCACTCCGGTGGAAGAAACCGACAGCGGCCCAGTCGCCGCCATGACCGAGTGAGGCATCCGAGATGAACTTTTCCGCCTGGGCCATCCGCAACCCGATCGCACCGATCCTGGCATTCGCGCTTCTGACGATTGTCGGCATTCAATCCTTCCTCACGCTGCCGATTACCCGGTTCCCCAATATCGACGTGCCGCTGGTGGCCATCACCGTGGTGCAATCGGGTGCTGCGCCTTCCGAGATGGAAGCCCAGGTCACCAAGGAAATCGAGGACGCCGTTGCCGGCATCACCGGCGTTGACGACATCGCCTCCACCGTGTCCGACGGTATCTCCACGACCACTGTGGTCTTCCGCATGGAAGTGCCGACCGATCAGGCGGTTCAGGACGTCAAGGACGCGATTGACCGGGTCCGCGGCGATCTGCCCGCCTCGGTCGAGGAGCCGATCGTCACCCGTATCGATGTTGAAGGCCAGGCGATCATGACCTTTGCGGTGCATGCGCCGGACATGACACTGGAAGAAGCCTCGTGGTTTGTCGATGACACCGTCAAGCGGGCGCTGCAGGGCCAGCGCGGCGTCGGCAAGGTTGACCGTTACGGCGGCGCCGACCGGGAGATCCGCGTCGAGCTTGATCCGGCACGGCTTGATTCCTACGGCATTACCGCAGCCGACGTGAACCGGCAGCTGCGCGCCACCAACGCCAATCTCGGTGGCGGGCGCGGTGAAGTGGGCGCGCGCGAACAGGTGATCTGGACGCTCGGCGACGCCCAAAACAAGGCATCGCTGGAGGCCACCACCATCGCTTTGCCCAACGGGCGCTTTGTCCGGCTCGGCGATCTGGGTGTGGTGCGCGACACCTATGAGGAATTGCGGTCGTTCGGACGCTACAATGGCGACCAGGTGGTCTCTTTCGCCGTCTTCCGGTCAAAGGGCGCCAGCGAAGTCTCGGTTGCCGAAGTGGTGACCGAAACGCTCGATGAGATCAGGGCGAAGCATCCCAATGTCGAACTGGTTCCGGTCGACGACACGGTGTTCTTCACCTATGGCAACTATGAATCGGCGCTGCACACGCTGGTCGAAGGCTCATTGCTGGCGGTTCTGGTGGTGTTCCTGTTCCTGAGGAACTGGCGCGCGACGCTGATCGCCGCCATCGCGCTGCCGCTGTCAGCCATCCCGACCTTCTACGTCATGGATCTGCTCGGCTTCTCGCTCAATCTGGTGAGCCTGCTGGCCATTACCCTGGCGACCGGCATCCTGGTCGATGACGCGATCGTCGAGGTGGAAAACATCTCGCGGCATATCCGCATGGGCAAGACGCCCTACCGGGCCTCGGTCGAGGCCGCCGATGAAATCGGTCTGGCGGTGATCGCCACCACCTTCACCATCATTGCAGTCTTTGTGCCGGTATCGTTCATGCCCGGCATTCCGGGGCAATACTTCATCCAGTTCGGCATGACGGTAGCGGTCGCGGTGATGTTCTCGCTTCTCGTTGCGCGGCTGATCACGCCGATGATGGCCGCCTATCTGATGCGCGACAGCGACGCCCATGAAGAGACCGAGGGCGGCGGACCGGTCATGCGGGGCTACACCTGGCTGATCAACAAAACCTTGCGCTGGAGATACTCCACCTTGCTTGCCGCCATCGGTTCACTGGTGGTTGCCGTGTATTTCCTGGGCCAGGTTCCGGGCTCGTTCCTGCCTCCGGAAGACGTTTCCCGCGTCAGCATCAGCGTGGAACTGCCACCGGGCGCGACGCTGGAAGACACCGACCGCACCACGGAGGCCATGCGGCAGATCATCAACGGCATCGAAAATGTCGAGAGCGTCTTCATTCTCGGCGGCACTTCGCCGAAGGGCGAGATCGACATCCGCCGCGCCTCGGTTTCCGTGCAGCTTGAGAAGATCGAACACTCGATTGTCAAGAAAGTGGTCAATGGCCTCGCCGGCGCCGTGCCCTTCGTCTCGGATTCGCTGCCGCGCATGAAGGTTCTGGGCCGGGTCCGTTCACAGGCGGAAGTTGAAACAGAGCTCTTCGACAAGCTCGCTGTCATTCCCGATATTCGGCCTACAAGCTCAACGACCGTGGCGAACGCGATCTGACCTACAACGTGATCTCGACCGATGACGCCGCCATCGACCGGGCAGTTGCCATTCTCGAGCCGAAGCTCAAGGCTGAAAACGTCCTGTCGAGCGTCAGTGTCGCAGGCTCGCTGCCCCGCCCCGAAGTGCAGATCCGCCCGCGGCTTGAGGAAGCCGCACGGCTTGGCGTCACCACGGCGCAGATTGCCGAGACCGTCCGCGTCGCCACCATCGGCGATGTCGATGCGGCTCTGGCCAAGATCTCGCTCGACAACCGCCAGATCCCGATCCGGGTGCAGCTTGATCCGGTTTACCGGACCAACATCGACCGGATCGGCAACCTTCGCGTGGCGACCTCCAAGGGCGTTTCGGTTCCACTGAAAACCGTGGCCGACATCGTCATCACCCAGGGCCCGTCGACCATCAACCGCTTCAACCGCGAACGCCAGGCGACGATTGGCGCCAGCCTGCCGATCGGTGTGGCGCTGGACACGGCCAAGAACCGGTTCAACGAGATCGTCCGGGAGACGGAACTGCCTGCCGGAGTCCAGGTGCTGGAAGCCGGCGATGCGGAAGTCCAGGCCGAAATGCAGGAAAGCTTTCTCAACGCCATGTTGATGGGGCTGATGCTGGTGCTGACCGTTCTCATCCTGCTGTTCAAGGATGTAATCCAGCCCTTCACCATCCTGTTCTCTCTGCCGCTGGCCATCGGCGGCGTCGCCGCCGGTCTGATCCTGACCAACAACGCGCTGTCGATGCCGGTGCTGATCGGCATCCTGATGCTGATGGGCATCGTCACCAAGAACGCCATCCTGCTGGTCGACTTCGCCGTCGAGCTGATCCGCACCGGGCGCGACCGGGTGGAGGCGATGATCGAGGCCGGCCAGAAGCGCGCCCGGCCCATCGTGATGACCTCGATCGCCATGTCGGCAGGCATGCTGCCAAGCGCGCTGGGTGTTGGCGAAGGCGGATCGTTCCGTGCGCCCATGGCCATCGCGGTGATTGGCGGGATCATCGTCTCGACCGTTCTCAGCCTTGTGGTGGTGCCATCGTTCTTCCTGATCATGGACGATCTGTCACGGCTTCTGAGCTGGATCTTCAGCCGCTTTGTCGGTCCGAAGGAAGAGGAGATCGATGTGCTGGAGCCTGAAGCGATGACCGTGGCCATCGGCGAGAACGCGGAAGAAATAACGCAATTGCGCGACCGCCTGGCGCGGCTTGAAGGTCAGGCCGGGCGGACACCGCCGAAGCTGGTGGTGACGCAACAGGCAGCCGAATGAACAAAGGCCGGGGCGCAATCAGCCCCGGCCTTTCTCCTTCAGGTCATCGGGTCTCAGACGCCGAGGAATTCGGTTTCGACCTCACGGGTCAGACCGTCAGGCGTGCCGGTCCACACCGTCTCGCCCCGGGCCAGAATGACGCATCGGTCGGCCACCGCGCGGAGTTCTGAAAACCCCTTGTCGATCACCAGGATCGACTGACCGCCTGCCTTCAACTTGGCGATGGCCGCCCAGATTTCCTGACGCACCACCGGCGCCAGTCCTTCGGTCGCCTCATCAAGGATCAGCAGACGCGGATTGGTCAGCAAGGCGCGCGCAATCGCCAGCATCTGCTGTTCGCCGCCCGAAAGCGTGGATGCATTTTGCGCCATGCGTTCGCCCAGCCGCGGAAACAGCTCCGTCGCCTTTTCGATATCCCAGGGGCCGGAGCGGGCCGAGGCCATCAGGTTTTCGGACACCGAGAGATTGGCAAAACAGCGCCGTCCTTCGGGCGCCAGGCCAATTCCCAGACGGGCGGCACGGAACGATGGCAGCGCCACAAGATCCTTGCCGTCGAAACGGATCTCGCCGCGCGTGGTGCGCAGCATGCGGGTGATGGAGCGCACAGTGGTGGTCTTGCCCATGCCGTTGCGGCCCATCAACGCCACGAGTTCGCCCTCTGCGATCTGCAGATCGACACCGAACAGCGCCTGCGATGCGCCGTAGAAAGCTTCAAGCTTGTTGACCTCGAGCAGGCTCATGCCGCGTCCTCCCCGAGATAGGCGGTTCGGACTTCCGGATGATTGCGGATATCATCGGCCTTGCCGCGGGCAATAATCCGGCCTGCGACCAGAACAGAGATGCGGTCGGCCAGCTGGAAGACGGCCTCCATGTCATGCTCGATCAACAGGATCGGCGCCTCGGTGCGAAGCTTGTCGAGGAAGCCGATCAGCTTGGCGGAGCCTTCCTGCCCGAGACCGGCCATCGGTTCATCCATCAGGAAAATGCGCGGCCGCATGGCCAGCGCCATGGCGATTTCGAGAAGCCGCTTTTCGCCGTGAGAGAGTTCGCTGACCCGGACGCCGGCACGGGCGCTCAAGCCGACGCGGTCGAGCGCCTGCATGGCTTCCTCGATCAGCTCGGAGTCGCGGGCCACCTGTCGGAAAAAACCGAACACCGAACGGCGCCGCGCCTGGGCCGCGAACATGACATTGCCGCGGGCGGAGAATTCCGGAATCAGCGAGGACACCTGGAAGGTGCGGGTCAGTCCGAGACGGGCGCGGGCGATCTGGTCGAGACCGCTGATCTCGCGGCCGTCAAAGCGGATTGCGCCAGCATCGGCGGGCAGCTCGCCGGCGACCAGCTTGATCAGGCTGGACTTGCCGGCGCCGTTGGGACCGATCAAGGCATGGATCTCGCCGGGACGCAGATCAAGGTCAACGCCATCGGTGACCTTCAGCGCGCCGAAGGATTTGCTCAGGCCGGAGAGTTGCAGCACCGGTTCAGTCATGACGCGCCCTCCCGGCCACCAGCCCTATGAACCCACCCCGCGCAAACAGCACCACGGCAAGCAGGGCCGCGCCGAGGAAGAACTGCCAGTGGGTGGTAAAGCTGCCGAACACATGCTCGAACAGCACAAACAGACAGGCGCCGACCACCGGGCCGAACAGCCGCGCCACGCCGCCCAGAATGATGAACACCATGATCTCGCCGGACAGGTGCCAGGACATCATCGACGGGCTGACAAAGCGGTTGAGGTCGGCATAGAGCGCGCCGGCCAGTCCGGTGACCATGCCCGACAGCACGAAGGCCGCGAGCTTGATCCGGTAGGGCGAAAGCCCCAGCGCTGCGACCCTGCCCTCGTTCTGGCGCACCGCCTGCAGTGCGATGCCAAACCGCGCGCCGGTCATCTTCCATTGCGCAAACAGCACCACGATCAGCACCGCGTAGCAGAGCAGGAAATAGTCCAGCGGGCGCAGCGTATTGAGACCGGGAAACGAATTGCGCACATAGATCGACAACCCGTCCTCGCCGCCATAGGCGGGCCAGGAAATGGCGAAGTAATAGATCATCTGGGCAAAAGCGAGCGTGATCATGATGAAATAGACGCCCGAAGTGCGCAGGCTGAGCGCCCCGATGACCAGCGCCGCAAGACCGCTGACGACAATCGCCACCAGCCACAGCACCAGCATCTGGTTGGTGCCGTTGATCAGGAACGGCGCCGTCATCAACGGCTCGTAATTCTGGTGATGGCTGGCAAGGATGCCGACCGCATAGCCGCCGAGGCCGAAGAAGGCCGCGTGGCCGAAGGACACCAGCCCGCCAAGCCCGAGCGCAATGTTGAGGCCGACACCGGCCAGCGCCAGGATGGTGGCGCGGGTGGCGAGCGTCACAAGAAACGGCTCATCGGCATAATGGGCGATCAGCGGTCCGCCGAGCAGGATCAGCGCCAGCAGAATGTTGAGACGATGTTCGGTGATCAGGTCACGCATTGGCGGGAAACAACCCTTTTGGCTTGAACACCAGGACTGCGGCCATCAACAGATAGATCAGCATCGAGGCAATCGCCGAACCGACGCCGGCAGCGTCGGAGGCTTCCATCACCGAGGACAGCAGCACCGGCAGCAGGAAGCGGCCCATGGTGTCGACCAGACCGACGATCAGGGCCGCGACCAGAGCGCCCTTGATCGAACCGATGCCGCCGATGACGATGACGACGAAAGCAAGAATGAGAACCGGTTCACCCATGCCGACCTGGACCGACTGGATGGCGCCGATGAGCGCACCGGCAAGACCAGCGAGCGCCGCGCCAAGGGCAAACACAACCGTATAGAGAAAGCGGATATCGACGCCCAGTGCGGCGATCATTTCGCGGTCGGCCTCGCCGGCGCGGATTTGCATGCCGAGCCGGGTGCGGCTGATCAGCAGGCCAAGCCCGGCCGCGACGACCAGACCTGCAACGATGATCGCCAGCCGGTAGGCCGGATAGGGCAAGCCGCCAGGCAGCATCACCGGACCGGACAGGAACGCGGGCGGATCGAGATAGAGCGGGAAGGATCCGAACAGGAAGCGGACGCCTTCGGAAAACATCAGCACCAGGGCGAAGGTTGCGAGCACCTGATCGAGATGATCGCGGTCATAGAGCCTGCGGATCACCACGATCTCGACCAGGGCGCCGAGAGCCGCGGCTGCCGCCAGGCTTGCAATCAGCCCGAGCCAGAAGGATCCGGTCCAGGCGGCAACCGCGGCGCAGACAAAACCGCCGACCATGAACAGCGAGCCATGGGCGAGATTGATCAGGCCCATGACGCCGAAAATCAGCGTCAGGCCAGCCGCCATCAGAAACAGCATGACGCCGAGCTGAAGACCGTTGAAAATTTGTTCCAGGAAAAGTGCGAGGGTCATTTTAAGCCGGGCTCGCGTCAGCGCGGGGAAAAGGCCCGGGCGGAAAATCCGCCCGGGATCGGGAGATGATTACATCTTGCAATCGGCAGCGTAGGCGTCGCCGCGGTCGGCGAGCGCGGTGCCGACGATCTTGTTGGTGTAGATGTCACCTTCCTTGATCACTTCGCGGACATGGATGTCCTGGATCGGATGGTGGTTGGGGCCGAAGCTGAACTTGCCGCGAACCGAGTTGAAGTCGGCTGATTCCAGCGCCTTGCGGAATGCCTCCTGATCGGTGACGGCAGCGGCGCCCATGGCCGAGAGCAGCAGGTTGGCGGTGTCATAGCCCTGCGCGGCATAGATCGACGGCAGGCGGTCGTATTCGGCCTGATAGGCGGCAACAAAATCCTTGTTGGCCTGGTTATCGAGATCCTTCGACCAGGTCGAGGTGTTCTTGACGCCAAGGGCGGCATCGCCGACGGCCTGCAGGATGTTCTGGTCAAAGGAGAAGGCGGGACCGATCAGCGGCACTTCCACGCCGGCGCCGGCATATTGCTTCATGAAGGAGATGCCCATGCCGCCGGGCAGGAAGAAGAAGACGCCATCAGCGCCGGACGCGCGGATCTGGGCGATCTCGTTGGCATAGTCCTGGGCGCCCAGTTCGGTGTAGATCTCGTTGGTGACCTCACCCTTGTAGAAGCGCTTGAAGCCGGCCAGCGAATCCTTGCCCGCCGGATAGTTCGGCGCCATGATGAAGACCTTCTTCATGCCCGCGGTGTTGGCATATTCGCCGGCGGCTTCATGCAGGTTGTCGTTCTGGTAGGAGATCGAGAAATAGTTCGGGTTGCAGCCCGCACCCGCCAGGGCCGACGGCGCGGCATTGGTGGAGAGATAGAATTTGCCCTGGGCCACCGCCGACGGCACAACGGCCATGGCGAGGTTGGACCAGACGATGCCGGTCAGCACGTCGACCTTGTCGGACTGGATCAGCTTGTCGGCGAGCTGCACGGCCAGATCCGGCTTCTGTGCGTCATCTTCGACAATGACTTCGATCTCGCTGTTGCCGGACTGCTTGACCGCCAGCAGGAAGCCGTCACGGGAATCGATGCCGAGCGATGCTCCGCCACCCGACAGCGTGGTGATCATGCCGACCTTGACCGGATCGGCAGCCGATACCGATACACCGGCCATCAGCGACGCAACGGTCGCCAAGCTCAAAAATGTCTTCTTCATGGACTTTCCTCTCTGTGTTTCATGCAGCGCCGGCCTTTTTTGCGGTCCGGTCGCTGTATCTTTTCCCCTTCAGGCGAACAATCAAGGCTGCCCGCACCCAACACGTGAGGCATGCCTGCACGCATCGTTTCCGAGCATTGGAGCAAGCCGCGCCGCAATGTCAACGCCGCGCACTCCGATCTTCACCATTGATCGGGAGCTTATCAGCCAGCCTGAAGAATTCCAGCGCTTTTTTTAAGCTTAAAATAAAACAGCGGCGATTGCCCCTTGCGCCGGGGCCGTGGTCATGGTTCCAAGGTGGCAACCGATATTATCGACAAGCGGCAGAGGGAGACCGGCGATGCAGTGTTTTTTCGTGGAGTTTCAATGCAAGCTCGGCCAGGCCTACGCAGTGGCCGATGAAGTCGCCAATCGCGAGATCGCGTCCGAAATCTACTCGGTCAGCGGCCAGTTCGACCTGATGGCAAAGTTCTACGTCGAGGATGATGTCGATATCGGCCGCTTCATCGCCGAACAAGTCCATACGGTTCCCGGTATCGAGCGGACGCACACGATCCTGACCTTCAAGGCATTCTGAGGCGGCGGGCGCACAGCCGTGCCTTTGCTCGCTTTGACGTCGCGTGGATTGCGGGAACGCGCCATCCCGCATCATCCTTGCAGCCGCAATAGTGCTGCACAGGTTGCGCGATGACGCGGCGGTCGGCATGGCAGAAACATCGAAAGAGAATGGTACGATTGGGTGGGCTCGAACCACCGACCTCCGGATCCACAATCCGGCGCTCTAACCAACTGAGCTACAACCGCACGCCAGCAGACAAGGATCGCCTCCAAGTCGCTTTGTTGCCGCTCACATACTGGCAGCAGGTGGCTTTTGCAAGAGGTTTCGGGCCAGTTTTCGCAATTTCAACTGCTGTTTGGAACACCGGATGCGATGCGGGCCGGCAGAGCTGTACGGGCGCCGCACAGCAAAAAGGCCGGACACTGGGTCCGGCCTTTTCTCAATTCAATGCATGACGAATTCAGGCAACCTTGATTTCGCTCATCGCCTTTTCGGCAACAGTCTTGGCCGGCTTGGACACATCTTCGGCAACCTTCTTGGCGGCTTCCTGCATGACCTTGGCCTGCTCAGCCATCATTTCGGCCTGCTTGCGGAAGAAACCGGTCTGCAGTTCGATCATTTCAGCAACTGACTTCACGCCAAGCAGGGCTTCCATGTGCGACAGCGAATGTTCAACATTGCCGCGTGCAGCGTCGATTGCCTTGAGGCTGAGTTCAACGGTACCGGCCTGGGCGGTTTCGAGCGTGGTTTCCATTGCCTTGGTGGTGTCCTCGGCAACGGTCTTGACCTTTGCATAGGCTTCCTTGGTCTGGTTGACCGACTTGTCAGCCATTTCGCGGTAGCCGTCAGTCATTTTGGTGACGTCAAATGCCGGAAATTCAAATACGTCTGCGGTGGTGGTGGTTTTCTTGGTCGCCATGTCACTTCTCCTTGAAGCATCAGAGGGACCGTTCGTGGCCCCGTTTCGATTTCAGGGATTGTATAACACAGCTTATGGTGCAGTGCAACATTTTTGGTGCGACGCCGCATCCGTTAACCGTTTCAAGACAAATGACAGCGTCTGAAGCCGGGTTTGCTGGACCCCCGGCCGCGGCAAAGCTATTAATAAAACCTTAATTCCCCCTGATGAAGGGGCTATTCTGGCCAAAACTGGATTCCATCTATGCCGGCACACCATTATCCGTTCATCGAGCTTGCTGTTCACGCCGCTGTCCGCGACCACTTCGCCAAGGGCGACGCTGTTGCCGTGCTCAGCCGTGATCTGGGTGACGTGCTGTGGGCCAATGGCGCGGCCGCGCAGCTGTTCGGCTTCTCGAATATCTATGACATTCTCGACGAAGGATTTGGCGGCCAGACAACAACACGCCGGCAGATCGAAAGCGCTGTCAGCGGTCTTGGCCGCACTGGCAAACCGCAGAATTTCATGATGCGTGTGACCAGCGGCTTCTCGCGTTCGATGGCCTCGGCAACACTGGAAGAGTTCACCCTGCCCGATGGCGCACCGGCGTTCCTCCTCACCAGCAGTCAGGCCGGCCAGGTTCTGGCACCGGGCGCTCGTGCCCGCCTGATCATTGCAGGATTTGAAGGGACCGGCACCCATGTCGCCGTCCTCGACAAGGATGGCCATGTGCTGGCAGCGTCAAGCACGTTCGGTGATCTTGGGCTGGCCAGCGCCGATATCGACCGGATGGTCGCCGACGTGAGCGGCGCCAGCGACCGGCTGGTCAAGCGCATGACAGCCTCGCCGGTTGGTGCAATGCCGACCGCCATCGGCCGGCTGGCCGACGATCCGGCGCTGCATCTGCTGTTTGCGGTCGAGCCTGCACCGGTCGAGGACGCCGCCACAGACCAGATGGCCGAGCCCACGCCGGTCGCTATCGATGCTGAAAGCGACGTGGCCGACGGCGATATGCCCCGCGAGGCGCAAGCTGAATCTGCAGCGTCCGACATGCTTGCTGAAAACAATGATGCCGATGCGCCGGCCTCCCCGGGGGAACCGGATGCGCCAACCGGCGGGAGCGCGGCAAAGGAAACAGCTGCCGAGCCCACAGAGA
>Ga0114910_1001014_pt1 | contig 13753 bp, 15 predicted proteins | sample MalvireepMed_908_FD_83500 | JGI IMG/M metagenome (GOLD analysis project Ga0114910, IMG submission 83500) | Marine viral communities from the Global Malaspina Expedition - Malaspina viral metaG DeepMed_908 | ecosystem: Environmental > Aquatic > Marine > Oceanic | place: Mediterranean Sea...
CCAGCACAGTCGCACTGAAGGCGAAGGGCGTCGGGTCATCGTCAAAGAGCCGGAACCCGAACAGATTGAAGGCGGCGTTGCAGCCCCAGGGCACACATGTTGCGACCAGCAGCGCAACCATTTGACGCCTGTGCAGACGAGCAGCGCGCTTCAATTGGGAGATCGACATCAGACAGGCAAGCAGCATGCACAGATACATTCCTCCCAACAGCGTATAAAACAGCCATCCGTGGGAGAAGCTCGGCCGTTCCTCATTGATAACGCCGGTATAGATCCAATGATGATAGCCGTCGGTCAGGGCGGCGAAGCCCGCAAGCGCACTGACCGAAAGAATGATGGTGATGGGCAGGCGTCTGGTGACCTGGCTGAAGCCCGCATGGTCAAGAAAGCCTGCCGACCAGAACAGCGGTGTTGCAATGATCCCGAACCAGGCGAGCCTGCTGAACAGAATCTTGTCCGGCAGCTCCACACTGTTGAGCCGAAGCACGACCATGGCGATCCACCAGATCGACGCCACGGCTGCCAGGCCGAAGGCGATTCGCCCCGGCGCTTCCGGCGACTTGATGATTCGTCCAACCACCAGGATCGCGAGCATCGCGATCACCAGGAGGGCCGGGGTGGAAAAGCTCATTGTCAGTCCTTCAAGCAATCCGGCAAAGCGGGCTTACCGCGCCCTGTCCAGGCACGTCAGCTTCAGCATTACGCAGATTTTCCTAACGAAACTTTGCCATGCGCCGCAGAATGTGGCCGGCCATCGGGTCCGCCCGGCAACCCTTTTTCTTGATCCGCTCCGCCGCACGCCCATATCTCACTCCATGAAACGCCGCTCCTTTCTCAAATTCACTGCACTCGCCGCCCTGTTCGGGCTTGGCGCATCGGGGACTGCCATGGCTGTCGCACGCAACTCCAACCGTTATCACTCGGGCCCGGTCAGCGATCATTTCGATGGCACCCGGTTCTTCAATCCCGATGGCGCCGCGCCCAAGGGATTTTCCGATCTGCTGAGATGGAAGTTCGGCGGCACCCAGGCCAAATGGCCAGCCACCGTCAAAAGCCCCTTTGCCCCGGCCCGGCCCGATCAAAGGATCGATGGCGACCGCCTGCGCATCACCATGGTCGGCCACGCCACCATGCTGATCCAGACCGCTGGCCTGAACATCCTCACCGATCCGGTCTGGTCCGAGCGCGCCAGTCCGCTGGCTTTCGCCGGGCCGAAGCGGGTGACCGCCCCCGGTATCGCCTTTGAAGATCTCCCCGAGATCGATCTGGTGCTGTTGTCGCACAATCACTACGACCATCTCGACCTGGTCACGCTGGCGCGGCTGAGACAGGCGCACAATCCGCTGGTCATCACGCCGCTCGGCAATGACGCGATCATCAAGGCACATGTTCCCACCATGCGGGTGGTGACCGGGGACTGGGGCGACGCCATCACATCCGGCCCGGCCACGGTGCATTTCGAACCCTGCCACCACTGGTCGGCGCGCGGCGTCAATGACCGTTCGATGGCGCTGTGGGCAGCCTTTGTGCTGGAGACGCCCGGTGGCAAGATCCTGCATATCGGCGATACCGGCTTCGACAAGGGGCGGCCCTACCAGAATGCCCGCGAGCGTCACGGCGATTTCCGAGCCGCGATCCTGCCGGTCGGCGCCTATGAGCCACGCTGGTTCATGAAGGATCAGCACCAGAGCCCTGACGAGGCCATCGAGGGGTTTTTGCTGTCGGGCGCCGAATATGCGCTGGGCCATCACTGGGGCACATTCCAGCTCACCGATGAAGGCCGCGAGGCGCCCGAGGAGCTGCTTTACGAAAAACTCGCCGAAAAGGGTATCGCCAGGGACCGCTTCCGGCCTCTGCATGTCGGCGAGGCCTGGGATTTTCCTGCCATAACCTGACCCGGCAACCGCGGCCCCGAGACTGGTAATCGCGGTATTTTTGCGCCATACAGGCCGCGAACAACAATGGGTGCGCGCTATGGGATCGATGGTTCCTTTTGCCAAGATGAACGGACTGGGCAACGATATTGTCGTCATCGACATGCGTGGCCGCAGCGATGCCGTGACGGCTGAGGCCGCGGTAGCACTTGCTGCCGGCGAGCGCACCGGCTTCGACCAGATCATGGCCATTCATGACAGCACTCTCGACGGCGTCGACTACCGCATCGACATTCTCAACCGCGACGGCTCCCGTGCCGAGGCCTGCGGCAACGGAACCCGCTGCGTGGTGCAGGCGCTGGCGTCGGAGACCGGGCGCAAGAGCTTCACGTTCAAGACGCTGGCCGGGATTCTGACCGCCGAGGAACATGAGGACGGGCTGATTTCGGTTGATATGGGGTTGCCGGAATTCCGCTGGGACCGGATTCCGCTGGCCGAAGAGTTTTTCGACACCACCCGCATCGAGCTGCAGGTCGGCCCGATTGACGCACCGGTGCTGCATTCGCCTTCGGTGATATCCATGGGCAACCCGCACGCCATCTTCTGGGTCAAGGACGATGTCTGGTCCTATGATCTTGAGCGCTTCGGGCCGCTCCTGGAAAACCACCCGATCTTTCCCGAGCGCGCCAATATCTCGATTGCCCGGGTCAAGAACGGCCAGACGCTTGATCTTCGGACCTGGGAACGCGGTGTCGGCCTGACCCGCGCCTGCGGCTCGGCTGCCTGTGCCGCCGCGGTCTGTGCGGCGCGAACCGACCGCACCCGCCGGCGCGTCACCGTCAATGTGCCTGGCGGCCCGCTTCACGTCGACTGGCGCGCCAACAACCATGTGGTCATGACCGGCCCCGCCGAATGGGAATTCTCGGGCACTGTCGATCCGCTGAGCGGAGACTGGCAGGCCGATGGGGCGGATGCGTGAGCGGGGTTCGCGTTCTCACCCTCGGATGCCGGCTCAACACCTATGAATCGGAGACCATGCGCAAGGCGGCTGAAACCGCAGGCCTCAACAACGCGATTCTGGTCAACACCTGCGCGGTGACCGCCGATGCGGTGCGCCAGGCGCGCCAGACCATCCGCCGGGCCCGCCGCGACAATCCGGGAGCCCGCATCGTGGTCTCGGGCTGCGCCGCCCAGACCGAGCCTGAAACATTCGCCGCCATGGACGAAGTCGACGCGGTGATCGGCAACGAGGCCAAGGGCAAGGCCGCGACCTATCGCAGATTGCCGGATTTCGGCGTCTCGGAGAGCGAGAAGATCCGGGTCAACGACATCATGTCGGTGCGCGAGACCGCCCCGCAGATGATCGAGGCGGTGGAAGGCCATGCCCGCGCCTTCGTGCAGGTACAGAACGGCTGCGATCACCGCTGCACCTTCTGCATCATCCCCTATGGCCGCGGCAATTCCCGCTCGGTGCCGATGGGCGCCGTGGTCGAGCAGATCGAAAAGCTGGTCGGCAACAGCTACCAGGAAGCCGTGATCACCGGCGTTGACGCCACCAGCTATGGCGCCGACCTGCCCGGCGCGCCCACACTCGGCACACTGGCCGCCAGCATCCTCAAGCAGGTGCCTGACCTCCGGAGATTGCGGCTGTCCTCGATTGATTCGATCGAGGTTGACGACACGCTGATGGATCTGATCGCAAACGAGCCGCGTTTCATGCCGCATCTGCACCTGTCGCTGCAGCATGGCGACGATTTGATCCTCAAGCGCATGAAGCGCCGGCACAGCCGCGACGACGCGATTGCCTTTTGCCAGAAGGTGCAGGAGCTCAGACCCGGCTTTGCCTTCGGCGCCGATCTGATCGCCGGTTTTCCGACCGAAACCGAGGACATGTTCGCCCGCTCGCTCGACATCATTGAGGAATGCGGCCTGTCCTTCCTGCATGTGTTTCCCTATTCGCCACGCCAGGGCACCCCGGCGGCGCGCATGCCGCAGCTTGATCGCGGTCTGATCAAGCAAAGGGCCGCGCGCTTGAGAGAACGCGGCGAACAGGCCTATGATGCCCACCTCTCCGCCATGGCGGCGGCAGGCGGCACTCACTCCGTTCTGGTCGAGTTTTCCGGCACGGCGCGCACAGAAAATTTCACCCCGGTGGTTGCGCCCGGCGCGCCACGGGGCCAGATGGCTCAGATAAGGCTCAATGGCCGCACCGCAGATCATTTGACTGGCGATGTGATTGCCGGACCAGTGGATCAAAGACAGACGGCAGGCTTCGCCGCAGGCTGACACGAAAAGGCACCGAACCCGCATGGCGTTTAACTTCATCAAAAAGGTTTTCTCCTTCGGGAAAGACAAGGAAGACGCGCCTGCGCCGGAGACCGCGGTGGAAACCGCAGCGCCCGCTGCCGATGAGGCTGCCCCCGAGACCGCAACGCCCGAACAGGCCTTCCCGGCTGACGGCGGCATGCAATTCACCCCGGAAACCGCTGGCAGCGAGCCGCCTGAAACGCCCGCGCCCGCGGACGAAGAGCATGCCGACGAACCGCCGATCCACGCCGACCCTGTGCAAGAAGGCCCGGAAGACGGGCTGACCCCGGAGGAATTGACGGCCGACCCGGGCATTGCACCGGTTCCGGAGGGATCACTGGAGCCTGCCCCACAGGATGACAGGGAGGGAGAGCTCACCCCGGAACCGGCGGTCAGCGAGGCGCCAATCCACACAGACCCCGTGCAGGAAGGCCCCGAGGACGGGCTGACCCCGGAGGAATTGTCCGCCGACCCGGGCATCGCGCCGGTCCCGGATGAAACACCTGAGCCTGCGCCGCGAAAACTGGTGGTTCGCGACACCGTGTCGGAGGCCCAGCCCGTAGAGGTTTCCGAGCCCGTTGCCGAGGAACGCGGCAACTGGTGGAACCGCCTGCGCCAGGGCCTGTCGCGCACGTCGGGTCAGCTGACCGGCCAGATCACCGGCATTTTCACCAAGCGCAAGCTTGATGAGGAGACGCTGGAGGAGCTCGAGGACATTCTGCTGCAGGCCGACCTGGGCGTCGAAACCGCGATGCGAATCACCGATGCCTTGTCCGCCACCCGCTACGGCAAGGACATCTCGCCCGCCGAAGTGCAGAAGGTGATGGCCGATGAAATCACCAGGGTCCTTGGACCGGTGGCCAGGCCGCTGGAACTTGATCTCAGCCACAAGCCGCATGTCATTCTGGTGGTCGGCGTCAACGGCACCGGCAAGACCACCACCATCGGCAAGCTCGCCGCCAAGCTCAGTGCCGGCGGATTGAAAGTCACGCTGGCCGCCGGCGACACATTTCGCGCCGCCGCCATCGAACAGCTCAAGATCTGGGGTGAACGCACCGGCTCGAAAGTGGTCTCGACCAAGCTCGGCGCCGATGCCGCGGGCCTGGCTTACGAGGCCTTCGAGACCGCCCGCACAGACGGCGCCGACGTGCTGATCATCGACACCGCCGGACGGCTGCAGAACCGCACCGAACTGATGGACGAGCTGGCCAAGGTGGTGCGCGTCATCGGCAAGCTCGATCCGGACGCGCCGCACACGGTGCTGCAGACGCTGGACGCCACCACCGGCCAAAATGCGCTCAACCAGGTCGAGATCTTCAAGAATGTCGCCGGCGTCAACGGGCTGGTGATGACCAAGCTCGACGGCACCGCGCGCGGCGGCATTCTCGTCGCCATTGCCGCAAAACATAAACTGCCGGTCTATTTCGTCGGCGTCGGCGAAGGTGTAGACGACCTTGAACCTTTTGAAGCGGCAGATTTCGCATCCGCCATTGCCGGGCAACCGGCCGGAGACCCGAAATGAACGACCGCAAGACCCCCGAAGCCGAAACCGCCGATCAGGACATCCAGATCTTCGAGGCCGACCCCAACGCGCCCGGACGCAAGCACATCAATCCGCTGCTGAAAATGGCGCTCGAATTGGGACCTCTGCTGGTGTTCTTCTTCGCCAATGCCCGCGGCGAATGGATTGCCCAGCGGGTGCCGTTCCTGGCCGATATCGGCGGCCCGATCTTCGTCGGCACCGCCTGTTTCATGATTGCCACGGCCGTGGCCTTGAGCGTGTCCTGGATTCTGACCCGGACCCTGCCGATCATGCCGCTGCTGTCGGGCATCATCGTGCTGGTCTTTGGCGCGCTGACATTGTGGCTGCAGGATGAAACCTTTATCAAGGTCAAGCCGACCATCATCAACACCATGTTTGGTCTCATTCTGCTTGGCGGCCTGCTCTTCAAGAAATCCTTCCTCGGCTACGTGTTTGATTCGGCCTTCAAGCTCGACGCCGAGGGCTGGCGCATCCTGACCTTCCGCTGGGGCCTGTTCTTCATGCTGATGGCGGTGATCAACGAAGTCATCTGGCGCAATTTCTCCACCGACTTCTGGATCGCCTTCAAGGTCTGGGGCAACATGCCGCTGTCAATCGTCTTCACGCTCATGCAACTGCCGCTGATGCAGCGCCATGCGCTGCCGGAAGAGGGTGAGGAAAAGGCCAAGGGGTAAACCGCCATCTCGATGGGTCTCGTCGGCGCCTGAAGAACCCTGCAGACCGCAGGGTTCCTTCGTCGGGCGATGGAACCAAAACCTGCCGGCAGTGTTTTCTGCCTGCCAGCTATTGGCTGCGCAGAAACGGGGCTGGAAATGGGCGATCATCACAAGCTGTGCATTATCGGAAGCGGCGCAATGGGCAGCTATCTGCTAAAGCGGATCGTTTCCCAGAAGCTGCCGGTCTCGATCGACGTTTTCGAGAGTGCGGACGAGCTGGGCACAGGCATGCCCTACCGCGAGGGCATGAATGCGGATTACATGCTGTGCAATGCCTTCAGCCGTGAAATTCCGCCCGTCACCAGGCCGCTGATAGACTGGCTCGAATCCCAGCCCCGGCGCGAACTCGGCGAATGGGAGCTCTCCACCCACGACCTCAGCCCGCGCGCATTCTATCCCCGCACACTGATCGGCGAATATCTGGGATCCGAATTTGCCGGCTTGTGTTCACAAGCCAGGGACGCCGGCTTCGATCTCACCATCCACACCGGCTGCAAGGTCGAGGACATATCCGTTAGCGGAAAACAGGCGCTTGTCAGCTACACAAACAGCGGCGACGGCATCCAGGAAGACTTCGGCATCGTGCTCATTGCGACCGGACACACCTGGCCTTGCGAGCCGAAGATCGATGAAGCGCGGCTGGTTTCGCCATGGCCCTACACCACCATCGAAGCCCTTCCGCAAGGCGCCATCGGCGTTCTCGGCTCGTCCTTGTCGGCCATTGATGTGGTGGTCGCGCTCGGACATGCCCACGGGCAGTTTGAAGAACACAGCGACCGGATCACCTGGCACCCCAATGACACCGACAGCGATTTGCGGGTGACCATGGTGTCGCGCAACGGGGTGATGCCGGAGGGCGATTTCTACTACCCCTTTCCCTATGAGCCTTTGCAGCATCTGACAAAGGATGCCGTGGCAAAAGAGATCGGCAAGGGCGCCGATGGCCTGCTGCAACGCAGTTTCGCGCTTTTATGTGCCGAACTCGACGCCGCCGACCCGGACTACCTGGAGCATCTGGGCCAGGAGGCGCGAACCCTTGAGGGTTTCGCCCCGCGCTATTTCGCCTCCCGCCGCGAGATCGGCGGCCTGCCGGCCGTCAAGGAAAACCTGGCCGAAATGCGCAAACTGATGCGCGCGCGCGAAACAGTTCCGCATCGCTATGCGCTGCTGCGCGGCCATGAGGTTTTCGGCGATATCCTGCCGCATCTGAGCCAGGACGATTACAAGCGGTTCTCCGAAGCCCTGATGCCGGTGTTCGGGGACTGCTACGCGGCGGTGCCCCATGTCTCGCTGGCCCGCATCGTCGCCATGTATGACGCCGGTGTCCTCGAACTGCTGGCAACGGCTGAAGACGCGGCCTTCACCCAGTCTGACGACGGTCAGGTCTCGGTCGAGACGGAAGACGGCAGCCGCACATTCAACGCCCTGGTGGATGCACGGGGCCAGTCAACCAAACCGCTGTCCGAACTGCCCTTCCCTTCGCTCGCCGCCGGTTTTTCCGGTGATGCCGGGCCGATCCTGGAGCCTTTCCGGCTGGACACCGGAGACCAGAGCTCTGCAGCGATCTACTGCCTCGCCCTCCCCCAAATCCTTGAGCGCCACCCCTTCTCGCAAGGCCTCTGCAATTGTGACGCCTTGGCGAAAGTGGTGGTCGACGATCTGGCGGGGCGGCTGGCGATCTGAAACAGGCCGCAGCGGCTGCCGGCACAAACAACCGCTCATGATATTCTCACGGCGCGCCGACAACGCGCGCCAGCTTGCCCAGCGTCTGCATGCCAAGTTCGATCGCACCAAAGCCCCTGGCCTGCTGGAATTCGGCCGCGCTGCTGAAGACCATGCCGAGCGTAACCTTGGTCCCGGCGTCCTCGTCCTCGAACGATACCCAGGCATCGGCATGTTTCGGCCCGTTCTCGCCCCAGAGCAGCGTATAGCCGATCCTCTCTCCGTCCCTGACGTCGCCATACAGGTGATGGTTCGGGTAGGCCGTGCCGTCCGGTCCGATCATGTCGAACACCCATTCGCCACCCTCGCGCAGGTCGATCCGCTGCGTCCGGCAGGAAAACCCGTCCGGACCCCACCATTTGGGCAGGGATTCCGGGTCGAACCAGGCGCCCCAGACAATGTCGCGCGGCGCCTTGATCACCCGTTGCAGCAGCATGGTCCGCTCCGCCACGCTGGCCAGATTGTCGAGCCCGGCGCCAAAACCCTGGAGGTAGCCGTCCTCCATGTCTTTGGCCAGAGAGGCAAGCTGCACAGTCACAACCATTTGGCTTTGCTCGCCCGCGCCCGAGAAGAAAGCCGTCACCAGCGCCGCCGATTGCGTGACGCCCTCCGAGGACACGACTTCGGAATTCACGCTGCACCGCATCGGCTGCAGCACCAGCCATCCGGCCTCGCAGCGGGTGTCAGGCTGTCCCTCGACCTTGCACAGGGAGACTTCGTGGCCGCCGACGCGCGTGTCGGCCTCAAGATATTCGACGGTGACGGAGGGTACGGGCGCCGCCCAGACCGCGCGTGCGGCGGGCGCGGTCCAGGCCGCCCAGACGGTTGCAAGCGGTGCCGCGACCTGCCGTTCAAAACTCAGGGTGGCGAAACCCTCACTCATTTTGCGAGCCCTTTCGCATAGGCTTCGAGCTGTGTTGCCACCGTGCCCCAGCCGTCGAAGAAACCCATGTCCTCATGCGCCTTCCTGGTGTCCGGATTGCGGTGGCGGGCGATCGCCGTATAGCTGGTGCCGCCGCCGGGCGCATCGGCGAGGAGCAGGATCGCGGTCATGAACGGCTCGGGCGCGGGCTTCCAGCCCTCGGTGTAGGCGTCGGTGAACACCAGCTTCTCCTCGGGGATCACTTCCAGGTAGACGCCGTTGTTCTCCATGAGGTTGCCCTCGACTTCGAAGGCCGTATTGAACCGGCCGCCAACCCGCAGGTCGATATCGACACTGGTGACCTTGTGCGGGGCGGGCACGAAGAAATGCGGGATATGCTCGGGCCGTGTCCAGCATTCCCATATCAGCTGCCGCGGCGCTGCGAGCGTCCGGGTAAAGCTCAAATCCGTTGACGGATCCAGATCCAGTTTCATGTCTCGCGTTCCTTCATCACGGTTTTCACATAATCATCCAGCCGGTCGAGCCGGGATTCCCAGATGGCCCGCTGTTCATCGAGCCATGTGCGCATCGGCACAAGCGCCTCGGGCATGATCGCGCAGGTGCGCACGCGCCCGTCCTTCGAGCTTACAATCAGCCCCGCCTCCTCCAGCACCGCAAGATGCCGCATCACGGTGGGCAGCCTGAGCCCGGTGGGCTCAGCCAGCTCGCTGACCGGCGCCGGCCCCTCAGCCAGCCGTGTCAGCACCGCGCGCCGGGTCGGGTCCGCCAGGGCGTGGAAAAGGTTGGAGAGATCAACATTATGCTTAGCCATACAGCTAACTATCAAGGCTCGGGATCGTCGTCAAGAAATAGTTTGCAATATTGCTAAGTGTTGCGTGCGCAGGAGGCGAAGGACAGCCGCCACTTTTTGAGGGGCTCAGCTTCGTTGCTCGCCAGATTGATCGCACCGGCGAGACCTTCCTTGTTCTTGAAAGCGGACATGAAAGAGGCGCAGGCTGCCTCTACCCGTCGTTCCCGAACGGTCCGGAATAGCCCTTTTCCATGACCTCGCGCTCATGTCCGAGCATCCAGTGCACTGTCGGAAAGGCGATCTCGTCCATCGGCAGCTTGTCCCAGTCGAACAGTTCGACCTCAAGGCTTTCCTCACCGACGCCGAACAGCGCCGCGCCGGCGCCCGGATCGATGAGTTCCGCGCGCCAGATCAGCTGCACCTGGCTCAGATGCGGCACCGAATAGATCGCCAGCAGCTCGCCAAGCTCGAGATGGGCCAGCGCCTCTTCGCGCGCCTCGCGCCGGGCGCCGTCTTCCGGCGTTTCATTCAGTTCGAGATAGCCGGCCGGCACGGTCCAGAAGCCGCGGCGTGGCTCGATGGCGCGGCGGCACAACAGCACCTTGCCCTCGTGCCGGACGACGGAGCCGACGACGATGCGCGGGTTCTGGTAATTGACGAAGCCGCAGGTGCGGCAGACATCGCGTTCATGGGTGTCGCCTACAGGAACCAGCCGGTGGAATTGTTTTTCGGTGCTCATGCCGGCAAAGATAGAGCCCGCCCATTATCATGGCGAGGGTGGCTGTGCGCTTTGGCGCGAGAAAATCGGTTCAGCCCGCGGGCGCAGCCTGCGACATCGCCTTCTCGATCGCCGGCAACAGCTTGTCGCGCAGGCTTTCGGTGGTGAACGGGCCGATCTGCTTGAACAGGATTTCACCGTCCGGACCGACCAGATAGGTCTCCGGAATGCCGTAAACGCCCCAGTCGATGGCCGCCTTGCCGGCCGGATCAACCCCGACGGCGGCGAAGGGATTGCCCAGTTCGCCGAGGAACCGCAACGCGTTGTCGTTCTTGTCCTTGTAATTGATGCCAACCAGCTCGACCCGCGGATCGCGCGCCAGTTCGAGCAGAATCGGATGCTCCTGGCGGCAGGGCACGCACCAGGAAGCCCAGACATTGACCAGCGAGAGCCGGCCCCGGATCGCCGCGTCGGTCAGCGCCGGCACCGGCGCGCCATTGGCGCTGAGGCCTTCCAGCGGCGGCAGATCGAGCGAGGGCGCCCTGGTGCCGATCAGCACCGAGGGAATTTCGCTGGCGTCCTTGCCGGAGCCAAGCTGGTAGAGAAACACGCCCGACAGCGCGATAAACAGCACCAGCGGCAGAAAGGCGATCCACAGCCTGCGCCGGCTGGCGGGCGCCGCTTCTTCATTGGAGTTGTCGGTCATCACTTGGCCCCGCCGGCAGGTTTCGACCGCCGCCGCACACCTTGCGTCTCGAGCTCGGCCAGCTCGCGCCGCCGTGCCCGGCCGTCGAGCAGAATGCCGGCCAGCAGACCGCCAAGCGTCACCGCGGTTGCCGCGTAGGACAGGAAAACAAAGGCTTCATGGCTCATCATCTTATGCACCGCCGCCGATTGCCTGTGCGGCCTGGCGCCGCATTGCCTGCACCCGGCGGCGCAGGATCTCGTTGCGCATCGCCATCAGGTGAAAGGTGAAGAAGATCAGCGTATAGGCAATCGCCATCACCAGCAGCGGATAGAGCATCGTCGGGTGAATGGTCGGACCGTCAAGCCGGATCACGCTGGCCGGCTGGTGCAGGGTGTTCCACCACTCGACGGAAAACTTGATGATCGGGATATTGACGAAACCGACCAGGGTCAGCACCGCCGCCGGACGGGCGGCGCGGCCTGAATCGTCCATCGCCTTGTGCAGCGCCATCAGCCCCAGATACATCAGGAACAGCACGAACACCGAGGTCAGCCGCGCATCCCAAACCCACCAGGTGCCCCACATCGGCCGCCCCCAGAGCGAGCCGGTCAGCAGTGACAGGAAGGTAAAGGCAGCACCGATGGGCAGCGCCGTCTTGGCCGCGACATCAGCCAGCGGATGCCGCCAGACCAGCGTACCGATAGAGGCAATCGCCATCACCGAATAGCACATCATCGCCAGCCAGGCCGCCGGCACGTGGATGAACATGATCCGCACGGTGATGCCCTGCTGGTAATCCTCCGGCGCTGCAAAGGACATGTACAGACCGATCACCAGCGACAGCACGGCCGCTGTTGCAAGATACGGCAGAATCCGCCCCGAAAGGGCGAGAAAGCGGGTCGGATTGGCGAGGCTGGTAAACCAGCCCTGGGAGATGGTGGTGTCACTCATGGCTTTTTTCTAATGCGTCAGGCGTGCAGTTTCAATGCGACAAATCAATCGGACGCTCCCCTGAGCGCCGCAGCCGCCGCAACGGGGCCGAGAGCCGCGAAAAACAGCGCAATTGCCGACAGGATCATGAATGGCGGCAAAAACGGATCGGGATCGGTCACCGCCGCGTAAGATGAGCTGACGCCGAAGATCAGGATCGGGATCGCCAGGGGCAGGATCAGGATCGACACCAGCAGCCCGCCGCGCGGCAGCACCACCGCCACCGCCGCCCCGACTGCGCCGATGAAGGAAATCGCCGGTGTTCCGACCAGCAGCGTCAGCATGACAGCGCCGGTCGAGGTGGCGCTCATGTTCATCAGCAGCCCCAGAAGCGGCGCGGCCAGCACCAGCGGCAAGCCGGTGGCGAGCCAGTGCGCCAGGCTTTTGACGAACACCGTCAGCACCAGCGAAAACCAGTCCTGCATCACCAGCATGTCGAGCGAGCCGTCCTCGCGGTCGGCCTGGAACAGCCGGTCGAGGCCCAGCAGCGAGGCCAGCAGCGCGCCGATCCACAGGATCGCCGGGCCGATCCGCGCCAGCAGGTTGAGATCCGGGCCGATGCCGAACGGGATCACCGCTACAACGGCGAGAAAGAACAGAACGCCGAGCATCGCAGCGCCGCCCGAGCGCGTGGCAATCGTCAGATCGCGTCTAAGCAGCGCAATCATGTCCATGTCCCCTCGGAGGCGGCACTGTGAATGCCCGACAGTTCAAGCGCGCGGACGCTCTCCAGCCCCAACGGCTGATGCGTGGCGGCAATCGCCAGCCCGCCCTTGGCCAGATGCCGGCCGACCAGATCCGCAAACAGCTGGTCCGAACGCTTGTCGAGCGCAGCCGTCGGCTCGTCCAGCAGCCACAAGGGCCGCTCGCTGACCAGCAGCCGTGCCAGCGCGATCCGCCGCTGCTGCCCCGCCGAGAGATAGCCAAACGGCAAATGCCCGACGCCGGTCAGCCCGACCTGCTCGATGGCCGCGTCAATCGACAGGCCTTCGCCACTGTCGGCCGGCTGAAAATTCTTCCAGAAAGCGAGATTTTCCGACACCTTGAGTTCGCGCTTCATGGCATTGCGGTGACCGAGATAGTGGGCGTGGTCGGAAACCGGCAACGCGGCCGCGTCATCGCCTTGCAGGGCAAAACCACCCGAATCAGCAGCCAGCAATCCGGCCAGAATTCGAAGCAATGTCGATTTTCCCGATCCGTTTGGTCCGGTGATAACAAGCACTTCGCCGCGTTCGAGCGTGAAGCTGACATCGTCAAACAGCACGCTGTCGCCGCGCCGTCCCTTGAGTTTCGTGGCTACTGCCCGCATCGCCCCCCGCATCCCGGGCCGTCAGGCGGCACCTGGCGCTCCCGTTCAATAAAAACCAGCCACCCAAAAAAACATTGAAATGGGCCATTGGTTGATCTGGCACGTTCTTACGAAATTATCTATAACGCCCGCAACCACGCCAGCGGTCGGCGTGAATTCAATCTAGCGCCGAACATGATGCCCCAAGCGTCACGGGCGGACAGCGGAAATGAC
>Ga0114910_1001024_pt1 | contig 13706 bp, 5 predicted proteins | sample MalvireepMed_908_FD_83500 | JGI IMG/M metagenome (GOLD analysis project Ga0114910, IMG submission 83500) | Marine viral communities from the Global Malaspina Expedition - Malaspina viral metaG DeepMed_908 | ecosystem: Environmental > Aquatic > Marine > Oceanic | place: Mediterranean Sea...
CAACTCTTGCTATGATTGGTGGTATTTACGGAATATCAGCTCTAGAACCAGCAGTTCAATCTGAACTTGCAAAACTTGCAGAAGGGGCTGATGCTTATAGGCAACAACTTGTTAAAGATTTAAGACATCCATCTAAAGGTGGTATTAAATGGGATAAATGGAAAGAAAAGTATCCGGGGACTAGTAAAGGACAAGTTAAGTTTAAAGATAAGAAGGCTTTATCATCTATTGATAAAATGGCTAAACAAGCTGGAAGACTAAATATGAGTTCAGTGAAAGCAGTGACAGGAGCTCTTGAATCTTTAGGTAAGAGTAGATTATTATCTGCAGCTGGAGCTGGAGCGAGAGCAACTGGAAGATTTGCAACTGGAGCAGGTGCTTATTTTGCTCCTATGGCTCTTAGTGAATTAGGTGAATATGTTGGTGGAGAATTAGGAGGGGCTGTTGGTCAAACTGCTGGTACTGGTCTTTTAGCTAATAAAATTTTAAAGAGAGGTAAACAATCTTTTGCAAGTTTCATGGCAAAGAGAGCTGCTGCAACTGGTGTAAAGATGGGCGCTTTAGCTATGGCTGATTCACCATTCTTACCTGTTGGCGACTTTCTTGCGTTAGGTCTTGGTGCTCTTGAAGTATATCATGCATACAAAGACTGGCAAGCATATCTTGAGGAATAGATTAAATGCCTCAAGATAATCTTACTGCACAGTTTCAAAGAAAACTACAAGAAGAACATAATATAGCTGCAAGTTTAACAGAACTTGAGAATATTCTTCGTGAACAAGGTATAGACCCATCAGCCCCAGCTCCACCAGCCCCTGCTGCTCCTGCAGCCCCTGAAGAAGGCGGATTGTGGGGAGCTATGCAAACTGGCACTGGACTTCCTGACTGGTTTGACGAAGGAGAAGACTTTAGGTATCAGACTAGTGTAGGTGCATTACTTGGTAAATCATTGTGGTCGTTTGCGGAAACTGCTGCTATTGGTATTCCCGGTCTTATAGCTAGAGGTATAGACGAAGAATGGGAAAGAGGGATGAGACCAGTATCCACTGCTGAAAGATGGGCTACGGCTATTACTGGAGTAGCTGGATTTATACCTCCATTTACAGCAGCCAGAGGAGTTGCTACTGCAGCTTTAAAGGGAGCAAGAGTAACACAAGGAATAAAAGGTGGAAGAGTAGTTGGTTATGGAGCTGAAGCTGCTAGTAAAAAGTATGTAGATAATACTGTACGGATATTAAAATCTGACAAAGAGTTCTTAAAGTGGGCTGGCAGTAGAGGTATGGGTCCTGATGATATTGAGAAGTTTATAAGAGAATCTGATTTTGTATCTCATGGTGTACAAGCTATTACAAAGACTGGTACTAGAAAAGGTGCAAGGATATTTGGTAACCATTCTATAAGAACACAGTATGCAAAAGATATAGAACAGAATATTCCAAAGATTGTTAATTCTAAAATTGATGAGATAGCAGCAATAATGAAGCCTACTGCTAAGGCTATTAAGGAAGGTGCTCAACCTCTCGTAATACAAGATAAAGCTAGAAGGCTAATTGCTGATGAAGTCACTAAATATGTAGGTGGTAAATATAATTTCCCCGTAACTAATATGCATCAGTATCTATCTTTGAAGTGGGGTAATACTAAGTTAGCTAGTCTAGGAGCTTCAGCAGCTGAAGAAGCTATATTGTTTACTGCTGTTGAAATACCTATGAACTTTTTTATGAGTCTTAATAATGAAGATATTGATTTTGATTTATTCGGTACTATTGGACACTCTGTAGCTCTTGGTAGTGCTCTTGGTCTAGTAAGGCTTATACCGGGAGGTTCTGATGCTGGTATATTGAGAACTGGATTCAAAAGAATGAATCAGTACTTATCAAGAAGGAAAAGATGGGGAGAGTATAACGTAAATAGTCCTGAAGAAAGGATGCTTCTTGTTAGACAAGCTGAACATTTGTGGGAAGCTAATGATGATATATTTTCTGTCTTAACTAGATCAGACGCAAAGGGATTAAGAAAACTATTGAGAGATAGAAAAGATATTTCATCATTTATTAGTGGTTCAGAGGCTGAAGCAAGAGCTGGAGCAACAGAACTAAAGAAATGGATGACTTCATTAGAAGGTGCTTTTATGAGGGAGTGGTGGCCAGGATTTGTAAAGAACGCTGGTAAAGATATATGGGGTTCATCTGGTAGAATGATAGCTGGTTCTATGGCATTTAACGTTGGAACTCTTTTAGCATATCAGAAAGATGAATTACCATTTGAAGACTTAGTCTTTCATACATTGTTAGGTGCAGTCCTATCTAAGAAAGGTAGGGATATAGAATATAGAAATGAAAACGGTGATATGGTTTTAATACCGGGATCAAGAAGACCAATGTTCCATGAAACAAAGTTTGAGAAAGTTAATCAGTACTTAGATATGTTAGGTATGAATATAGATCATGCTGCTTTTAGAAATCTTTTGAACAATATGGAAGTAGTTAAAAAGTATGGTACTCCTGACTTATCTCATTCTGATATAAAATTATTAAGAAAAGTTGCAGAAGATTCAAAGTTAATTGTTAGCGCAGATAAAGAACCTGTATTAAAGAATGAGTCTACTCAGTCTAATCCATTGTACGAGTCAATAAAGATGATACTTGAGTCAACTATTAAAGACCCTGAGGTTCAAAGAGTAAAGACTATTGAAGAACTGTCAAATAAAGACCTTTTAAAATTAACTTCCAAGCTAAGAGAAACTGAGTTTAAATCATTAGCTGAGTACAGGACAAATAAGAGCGCAAGTAAGGGTATAACATCACCATTTGATGTATTTGATATTCTTCTAAGTGCATCTAAACCTGCCACTAAAGAAACTTTAAAGATATATGAAGGGGCTGTAGAAGAAGCATATAATACAATATATGAGATGGAGCATGTAGCAAATGGTGGTAGAGCTGAAGAAGCTCCTATGGTTCAGAGAGATGCAAATGGTAAAATGTTATTACGTCCTCTTACTTTTGATACTAGTTCTGTTGTAGAAAATGCATCAAGAATGGGAGGCTTGTTTGGAAGAAATGGTGAAGATAAGAACAGTGCTCTTGGAATATTAAGTAATAGAGCTGTTATATCTGGTGAGCCTGTTATGTTTACTGGAGATATGAGTAGGAAACTCTTTGGTAGTAGGGAAACAGGTCAAAGAGGTGACATTGATCAGTATGACAGAGATTACCATAAGACAATTTTTGGAGAGTTACCAGTAGATAACCATAATTTGATCACTATTGGAGAGAAAGTATTCAATGATAAATTAAGAAGAAGCATGTTTAATGATGCTATTGTCACAACATGGAAAGAGCTTTCTTATATAAGAGACATAGATAGTCAGTCTAGTTTATTTGGAGAGGAAACGAGAGCTGTAAAAGAACTAATGATGAAGATATATGGTGATAAACCATACTTACCAAGTGGGTTAGCTGTTGTTGATGCTGGTGGAAAAAGGGTTGGTTCTGAGAGTACCGAACAGAAGTTTGCTACTAATTTATTATCTGTACTATCAAGTGATGTTAAACAAAATGTTAATAGAAAAGATTTAGAAAGACAGATTGGAGTTGAGCCAGAGGTAGCAACAGCTTATGAGAGTGATGTTGCAAGGCTTATGAATCATTTCGATAAAGGTGGATTATTAGATGGATTTAGAGGCGAGGATGCTAATGTAGAAACTTTTGTTAAGAGACTTACTGACTATACATTTGAAAAGTCACTAGGAAATGCTACAAGAAACGATGGTACTCCACTTCGTGAAGAAGATTTTGCATTACTTCAAGTGCTTCAAGAGTCCCGTATAGCAGGTAAGAATTTTGAAATGGCTCAGATGAGTAATTATATTGGTGATATTAAGACTGCTTTAAAGAGAGCAGATATTATTTCAGGGGCTGACTCTAAAGCTATAGATAAAGATGTTGCTCATTGGGTAAGGAGTAATTTTGACAAAGTAGATAAAGTATTTGATGAACTATCAAAATCAACTGATCCAAAAGACAAAGGATTATATGAAGTATTTGAAGAGTTGGCGCAACTATCAAGATCAGAAGGCACTGACAGTGAGACATTAGCTAGAATAGTAGATGATTATGTTAGTTTATATGAAAAGAGCTTAAAGCCTTTATGGAGTAATGGTAGAGGTGATGGTATTCTTAAAGAATCTTCATTTGAAGCAAAACCAACTCAATGGTTTATGCATAAACTTATTACACAGATTGACGCTATAAAGACTGGTGCTATTACTGGCAGTTATAATAGACTTTTAAATTCTATATACGATATTCATACTAATACTAAGAGTGCAGCTTATAAAGATTTTATGACTACAGTTCATAATGCATTGTATGATAGGAAAGCAAATACAACAAAGGTATTAGAAGTACTGAAAAGATTTAATTTATATAGTGATGAGACTGGATCATGGCTTGTCGACCCTAAAGATAAGAGTTTTTCAGATATTATAAAGAAGGCTTCTGAAGATATTTATATACTTACACAACCTGTTACTACTGAGAGATCAATAGAATTAATGCAGCAAAGAGATAAGTTAGATTTTCTACCAAAGCATGATTCAGATTTAACTGTATCTATGACATTTGATAAGCTTACGAAGGATTGGGGTATATTGATAGACGATATAGGTAATGTAAAGCCACAAGACTTTGTTATGGAAGATGTCTATACTCAACATGGTAATTTTAGTTTAGATAATTTCTTTGATTATATGATGTCAAAGATGGTTGTTAGAGAAATAGGTGGTGTAAAGTATGACAAAAGTAACTGGAAGGATATGCCTCAAGACAGCCAGAAGAAATTAGTAAGTGATATGCATAAAGTATGGGTTGGATTAACTCAAACAAGAGAAGTTAGACAGCTAAAGATTGCTCAAGATGCAATTCCTATGGCAAGACCAGAGACAGTTAGAAGAAACCATGTTACTGACGTACTTGAAGACTTATTTGGTGAAATAGTATTTACTGATTTAGACTACAGGCTTGCTGATGGTAAAGTATATAATGTTACTAATGTCAGTGGCAACGTATTAGCAGACTATTTAGCTGATGTTTCTCGTGTTGGTCAGAAGCTTGAATCTAGAAAAGCAATAGAAGAAGAACCATTACCTCATGATTCAGTTCAGAGGAGTGGTTATTTAACAGCTTTTGTAGGTGATTTAGATTATGGTATAGGGATACCAATCCATCCATACGTTGAAGGTTCTTTAACAGGTCAGAATAAACTTGCTAATAGATTTGTTGAGAGACTAAATAGCGTTGAAGAAAGATTTGTAGATAAAGAAATACGCAGGGCTGCTAAGAGTTTAAGAAAGAAATATGTAGAGAATGAAGATACAAGTATTGTTGAGAAAGTTGAACTGGAAGACGGTACATCACAGTATATATTTAAGAGACCAACCGCTCAAGATATAAGAGCTTCTGATGAAGCTTCATTAATGCTTAGTGTAGTTATAGGCGATACAAAGTTTGGTGAATTGTTTTGGAAAGCTGCTGTAAATAGCAAGAGAGATACAAAAAAATGGGCTCCTGAAAAGGAATTAGCACATGACTTTTTTAGAAGAATAAGGCTGATGGCTAATGGTTCAACTCTTAAGCTTGAAACAAAAGCAGTGAAGAGTGTTGTAGATTTCTATAACAAACATTTTAATGAAGGTGAACTTGGAGCTGACTTTGATGTTCTTAAAAATGTATTAGAACCTATAACTAAGAGTGGTATGGTGACTGCTCATATAGTTAAAGATGAGGGTGATATTACGAACCCTAAAGCTACATCAGCATTTAGAGGGTTAGCTGATCAAATCGTATCAGAAAGAGCTGCTAATCCTGAGTTAAAGGGAGTAAATGATATTAAGAATACTCCTGAATTAAAAAATCGAAAACTTGAGTATCCTGGTGGGGTAGGTGATACGAGTCATATGAACTCAGTTATAATAGTCCCAAAGAGCTTTATGCAAGCAATGAGAATGATGACTGGTGATTATTGGAGGACTAATGCTATTGCTAACAAGCCAATAATATCATATGCAAACGATAGGAACGCAGCTTTCATTGGAAAGACTATGTTTGTGGTTGATTCTAATTTTGAACCTTATTTTAAAGCTAATGATATTAATATGTTAATATTCCAATCATCAGCTAAGGGTATGGGTAGTGATTATAAAGGAAATGTTATAGACCTTGAAACAAAAGGTATCACCAGTATAGAAAATTTAATTTATTCTGATGTAGCAAAAAAAGAAGCTAGAGTAATGGATAAGGCTACTCATGAGATAGGTCTTCCAATAGATTCAATAGGGATACAAATGTGGCAGGCTGAAAACAAGCCAGCGAGAATACCAATGCATGTTGGGGCTGATTTAGTGGGCAGAGCTACAAATAATGAATACTTTGATTGGTTAATGGGTAAAGCTGCTAGTGAATATCAAGATAAAGTTGGAGTGATAGCATCAGGTACTCAGGTTAATAGACAAATAGCTTTTGCAAAAGTATTATTTGGTGACGTAGGTGGAGATTTAGATAATCAGATGTATAGTACAATAGGTAGAATGTTAGAATTTGATATGTATCCTATGTTTTTACCTTGGCGTAGGACTATGAAGAATGCTATGATGAGACATTTTGTACAAGAAGAAGGTGTCTTTAGTCCTCAGAACAAACATGGAAGCCAGAGTGCTGCTATACCTTCTTATTATGCTTATGACCATCCACTAGGTTTAAGAAATCCTACATTTTATGGTGAAAATCGTAATATATATACATATGGTCAAGGTGAAATAGGTATTAACAATCGTTCTAAAGGTATAGGTGACAATCTATCACTTACAGTTCATCATAAGAGTAAAGCTGATGAGTTAATGTCTTGGGGTGATTTTATTAAAGATAGAAGAAAGCTCATAACAGACCAATTTAGAAAAAGGAAACCATCTGCCGAAGGAAAGGCGTTACTTAACACATTTAAAGGTAACTTAGAAGGATTTATATTTGATGGTAAAAGAGCTAATACACAGGGTGAAGTTCATGATTTTTTAGTTAAACTTAATAAGGCTATTCCCGGTGAGGGGGTTGCTGAGATAGCATTAGTATTTCATAGAACTCCATCATTAAAATCTTCTGACAAGGTTATAGTTGGTTTAAAAGGATATGTTCAAGATGGTAATCTCGCAAGACTTAATACAGTTGACTTTTGGACAAGACTTGAAGGTGACCATGACTTTGATAAAGTAAACTACTGGTGGGATACTCCTACTGGTATATTAAATGAGTGGAAAAATAATGCTGGTAATATAATGTCTGTATCTGATACTTCCATACCTACAACAATAGAAGGGTTAAGCTTAGATAATCCAGCTTCTATAAGAGAATATAATTTTAACTCAGCAAGAGCTACAAAAATGAGAGGGCCTGTTGTAAAGTCAAGAAGAGTTGTGCAGTGGATGAAACATTACCAAGGTAAAGATACTGAAGTTTCTGGTTATAATATGGTAGTGGGGCCAAAAGGAGAATATAGAGTAAGTATTAATCAGGACAAGGCTACTCAGCTTGATGAGCTTATCGCAACAGATTCACAGAGAATTATTGACTCTAAAGATGGATGGAAAAGAGAAGATTTTACTGACGACTATTATAAACATCTATTATTTGGTAATGATACATGGGTACAGAAAGATGGTAGCACTTGGGGTGGTATATTTGAAGTAAGTAAGAAGGACATGAGGAACCAAAGGTGGGAACCATCAGATAATGTAGTAGATGAGATATGGAAAGATGCGATTATAGAGTCTATAAAACCATATCAGGGGTTCTTACAGCTTGCAACAGATGTATATTCAGGTGGAGAACCTAAGAAGGTAGACTATGTGACTCTTATTGAAGGTTTTGAAGGGTATAGAGACGGTTTAAATAGACTTAATAGGCTCGTTCTTAAAGGATTAAGAAGAAAATATAAAGACCCTGCAAAGTTAAAAGAATTATTTGGTAATGATTTGAAGAAGCCAAGAGATATATTTGGTTTAAATGATGCTATATTCCCTAGACCTGCAAATAGAACAAAGCTTAATACGGCTGGTGATGCTATTAATTTACTTCCATTCGATAGAGGTGTTTGGGCTCTTGCATCAGTAGACAGAATGTTTACAGAAAAGCCAAGAAAATCTAATAGATTAGATGAAGATACCTTTGATGAAATATGGAGAGAGTATATTGATGAAGCTGATATGACAGACAAAGTAATAAAGAAGTCTGTTGAAACAATTAGGAGAGAATCAAAGTCAATAGCGATTGTTAATAGTCTTGGTAGCAAGATTAGCAGGACACGGTCAGCTATAGACAGAATGAATAAGAAACAAAAGTCATTCCCAGATTCATCTAATGAAGAATTAATAATTATGTTTAAAGACAGGTTGTCAAGACTTGAGAAAGTTAAAAGTGGTATAGAAAGTAGAATACTTTCAGATGAAAATACTTCTAAGGCAATAAGGAATACTATAAGGGATCAGATAGTTACAAGTCTCAGTAAAGGATGGCCTGTAAAGCTAAGGAAGTATAGTAAGAGTCCTGATGGTAAAAGAATGATTCTTGGAGCGACAGAGACTATTAATCTTAAAGGTTTGAGTCCAAATAAAAGAAAAGCTTGGATAAAAAAGAATGCCGTTAGAATAAATAAAAATATATATAACAACAATCAGCTTGTACCACGTATCAGAGGTATGGATAGTAATGAGTATGCACAGCTAGTTATGTGGCACCAAACTATGGTAGATTTCTATGGGTTTAGTCTTGATCCAAGAGAATTTGACTTTGCACAACAGTTTGAAATAGACATAAGTGAGTCACGAAGGTTTGTTTCAGACAGTTGGCGTAAGTTTAAAACTGGTAAGGATTATATGCCAAATGAACGTGAAGATGTTGTTAATGCAGACCTTATGCGTATGATGGATCAGAAATTTATGGATTGGGAGAGCAGACAGTCTGGTCTTGGTTTATTATGGGTATTCAAGTTCATGACTCCAGAGCCAGATATGACAATAGCTTCATATCATCAAGGTAAGTGGATGCCTGGCTTTAAAAATATTGATAAAGAAACTAAATATATTAATCTTGGTATGAACTTCCTTAACAGTACAAATAGAATACCACAAGACCCAATGTTGAAGCTGTACTCTCGTAAAGCTAATTTCCCTGCTAAAGAATTTGCACAACAAGCTGATAGAAGATCACAGATATTTAAACAGGTATCTGAGGTGTTCACAGATAAGATGCGTGTATTATATAATGAGGTTCCTATAAGAGACCCGGGTAGGATGACTGCTGAAGAACTATTAAGAATGGGTGGTACTGAAAACAGAAAAGATATGTTTGACTTTAAGATAGGTAGTGAAGATGCATCTAGAGATTTTAATACTCGTATGGATGAAGTTTTTAAGCAAATAGATAAAGGTGACTTAGATGATATTGCAAATCTTAGCCCTGAAGTAAAGAGATATTATGGTATTACAGGTACTGATATTGCAGTGGATTATTTAAATATGAGAGGAGCTCCTGTTGGATATGATAGGTTATATGATATAAGACAACTAGCAGATTTCTTATTTAGACCATCTAAAGTGTTGAACAGTAGAGGTAAGATAAGGAATGTTAAAGATTTAAAGAGTTTTTATGGATTTACAAAGAGAAATGCACAGTTGTTTTTTGGTAAAGCATCTCAAAGAGATATGTTAACTGGTAAAGATACTCCTCACATGGATATTAATCCATATGGAAGTAGACTTAGTCCTATAGGCGAGACTCGTGAATCTTTGAAACAAATCTGGACAGATAAATCAACATCAGTATACTGCGGATAAGGATATATTATGGCTACGTGTGACCCAAGAATAATACAAAAAGGTAATGAAATTATAGACAAGTGGTTCAAGGAAGAAGGGGCTATAGCAAAAAATCTTGGACAGGATGTAGGTAAGTTCTTTAGACAGTTCTATGAAACTACATTGAATATGGGATTTGATAGAGGTGAAACTCCTACACTTGCTCAGATGAGACATCTAGATAAGCGTGTTGACAAGCTTGAAAAAGGATTTCAAAAGAAAATTGGTAAAGTAGCAGAGATGTTTTATCTACCTGAAGAGGTATTAAAGAATAATTATCAGGCATTGAAGACGTACAAATATTTTCAGAATCAACACAACTTCTATCAAGGTCAAAAAGATTTGTACCAGCATACCTTAAACACCATTGTAAATATGATTGGTGAAAAGTCTAGGGCTATGGGACTTAATAAAAAAGGAAATTTCAGAAGTACTAAGAGAGCTCATAAAGAATTACAAAAATTATATAATGAGTATCAAAGAGTTATAACTGAAGAAGGATGGGGACCCGCTGAAGAATACTGGAATAGAAACCTTAGGGACTTAGCAAAAGATTCACAGTTTGAAGTTTTTTCTTTAGTAGATGACGCACTAAGAGACCCATCGTTATTAACACATAGAGATCAAGCAATAAGAGAGAAGTATGCACCATTCAAAGATATTATAACTGAGTGGCAGAAGATTAGTCCTTTGTTATTTAAAGATTTAAAAAATGGATTATCATATTATATATCTGCTTTAAAAGAAGCAAACTTAGTTACAAATGGAAAATATAAAGATATGCAGGCTTCTATTCAAAAGCTTCATGATAATTTAAGTCAGAGAAGACATTATTTTCCAACTGAGGCTTTAAATATTATACCTACAATGAGAATTGTACAAGAATCTATATATGATAGAGCTCAGTCAAGAAGTACAGATTATGACAAGCTTTCAGAGTATGTAAGTAATATAGCTGACTTAACAATAGAACAATTAAAGCTAAGTAAGCACTCTAAAGAAAAAAAATCAGGTGACACACTACGAAGGAACAAAGATGTTATATCTATGATGGATAATTATATAAGAAATGTAACTATGTTTAACTTTTCTGGCATAACAACAGACTCTTTGCTTAAGGGAGTTAGAAGAATAAAAGATTTACAAGGTAAGGAACAAGAAGAACAAGCAAGGTTCTACTCAAAGTATCTATTTGATACTCACGCATCTATGCTTGGATTAAATATAAATAGTTCATTTGGTAGAAGTATGGCTAGAGCTGTCACATCTTGGGAGTTTATGTCTAAGTTGGGATTAAACATTAGAGGTGCATTAAGGAACGCTACTCAGTCTTTACAGAATATAGTTTACTTTGGGGCAAGCGGTACGTTAGAAGCTTTACAGTATATGCATGGAGAGATTGGGACTAGAGCTTTAGCTGAAGCAAAGAAACATGGTGTGTATTTTGCAAGTGCTCGAGAGCTAGCTAATACATTAAACCTATTTCCTGAAGTAGCTAAGTCTACTATAAACGGTAAAGAGGTACTCACATATAAATATGATACAACCGCTCAGAAGTTCACTGATGGATTAGAAAACTTTGCAAGAAAGACTGGGGCTCCAATGAGAGTCGTAGAGAACAAAGTCAACAGAAACTTAACATTTTTAATTGCTTACGCTTTAAGACATAGACAAATATCTAACAACAAAGGTATAATGTTAGAACAAATAGAAAAAGCTATGAAGCAAGGCAAGTATAAGAAAAAAGAGGGCGAATCTGAATCAGACGCAGCTTTAAGAATACTTGATGATAATATTTCAAGAGTTTCATCTAACTTTGCTGCAAATATGGTGAGGGAATTACACTATGAGTACTCACCATTTGGTAAACCTAAAATCATGAGAGGTGGTTTAGCATCAGTACTTACACAGTTTATGACCTATGGTGTGAACTTTTGGAACTACCAATTTAAGATAGCATCTCAAGGTAAGGATGCAGTGCTAGCAGGTGATTGGAGAAGCGAACAAGCTTGGAGAATGTATAGGTTAGGTACACTATATGCATTTATCAATGGATTGTTATCACCACTTACTAATACAGATATAGGTAATCTTATACAACATGATACATATGAAAGAGTTAAGAACTTCACTGATTTTATGAGTGAAGACCCTGAAACTAAAAAAAGAGCTTTCTTTGGTAAAGGCCCACTAGTAGGCACGATAGGAGGCCCATTTGTATCTGACATGATAACAATGGGTAATGTCTTTGGATTCTACGACTTAATGTCTAATAAGGAAATGGATGAACGTAGCATGCTTGGTTATCTTGCAGGATATCAAGACTACGCAGATAAAAGAGACTCAGGTAAATTATATGATTTCGTAAGAACATTAAATACACAGATAGGAAGAACTGCATTTGTTACAATACCAAGAGCGTGGGATGGAGCAGGCCTTATGACACTTGCTTCGATAGAGACAGGTTTATATAAGAGTAAAGAGATGCAGGAAAGAAAGATGGAATATTATTACCCGGCAGCAGAGAAGGTTGGTATTAGAAAACCTAAACATGCAATAAAGAAACCAAAAAAGAAGGCAAAAGCTCCAAAAGACATGTCTTTATTTCAATCACTGAAGAAACTAGAGTCTGCCGCAGCTGTATAACGAACTTACATCTATCACAAGTATATAAATGTAGAACAAGGGGTATAAAAGGAGTAGCGATTACACCCCCTATCCTACTTATTGCACCTTTAATCAAAGTTTACCCATTTAATACTTCTTCTATTTTCTTTTGATATCCTATCTATTCTTTTTTCTGGTACTTCAACACCGTATGTAGCTAAAGTTGATAGTATATTCTCTGCTTTCTTTGTTATAGCTTTTCCTGCTTCCTGTAACATCATTCCTATACCCATGAGCTCAACCAATTCTTTGTAATCATTGTCATCTATTTTTATTTTCTTCCTCACTATTACTCCTCTCCTTCTTGTTGTTGAATAAATCCATAGACTGCTATTAATATAGCATCTGCATTATATAGTGTAACTTTTTTATTTGTATAATTAGCGGCTATCTCTTTTAGTTTTCTTTTTCTCTGTTGTTTATCTTTTGGGAGTTTTATTTTAAATTTTTCTCTATAATATTTCATCCATTTTTGTGGAGTAACGTGTATTGTTTTTATTTTTAAAGCTCCTAGAACACCAAGCCATTCACCATAATTTCTTCCAAACTTGAAAGCTGAAGACCTAGCATCAGTAGGAAATGCGTGTACTTGTTCTATGTATGCTATCATTTTACCATCACCATCTATCCAGCTATCAGTTTTTAAACTATCAAATATACTTGCCATTTTTTCTGGGCTACTTGGACATTTAATAGATATACTTATACCTTCATCCCACACTGCAAGAGCTCCACTTTTACCGGGATCTATACCTATTACAATCATCAATATTCTTCATATTTTGTTGCACAGCCCACATCAAACCACCAACCATTACCATTTTTTTGGAATAGCTCTTTCCTGTCTTTATTCCATTGCCTATTTTGAGGTGCATCGGTTTTATATTTCCACCCATTTCTCCACTGTTTCCAGTCGTCGCCCCTTCTACTTTCTCGACTTACTTTTTTACCCATTATATTAATTCTCCATCAAACTTATCTACTATATACCCGACTATTTCTGTTGTGATAATCTCATCATATATAGCTACTCTAAACTTGCAACCTTTATTAATAATTTCACGAGGTATTATTTTAGGATGTGGTTGAAACCAGTAACAATAACTATTCTTATTGTACTTACAACCATAAC
>Ga0114910_1001026_pt1 | contig 13697 bp, 9 predicted proteins | sample MalvireepMed_908_FD_83500 | JGI IMG/M metagenome (GOLD analysis project Ga0114910, IMG submission 83500) | Marine viral communities from the Global Malaspina Expedition - Malaspina viral metaG DeepMed_908 | ecosystem: Environmental > Aquatic > Marine > Oceanic | place: Mediterranean Sea...
CCCTGCTGGCGGCGTTGGTCACGCACCACGGTGAAGAGAAAGCCACCGAATGGGCACAGGGCGTTGTGAACAACATGGCACGTGCACCACAGGGCGGTGACACCGACCAGCTGCGCGGTCTGGTATCGGGCGAATGCGAAATCTCCGTCTCGAACTCCTACTACTTTGCCCGTGCCATCCGCACCGAAGTAGACGGGCTGAGCGCCGATCTGGATAAAATCGGTCTGGTGTTCCCCGACCAGGAAGGCAACGGCGCGCACATGAACCTGTCGGGTGCCGGTGTTGCAGCAAATGCGCCAAACCGTGACAACGCGGTCAAGTTCCTCGAGTATCTGTCCTCCGACAGCGCGCAATCCTACTTCTCTGCTGGGAACGACGAATTCCCCGCCGTCGAAGGTGTAGAGCTTGCGGAATCGGTCGAGAAGCTTGGCGAATTCAAAGCAGACGAGGTGAACCTGTCCGAAGTGGCCAAGAACATCCCGACGGCACAGAAAATCTTTAACGCGGTTGGCTGGGAATAATCCCAGCCCGCCACGGCAGAGACATGACATTGAACCGCATCGGCCCCGGGCCGGTGCGGTTTTTTCATGCGCAAAGGGAAATGTTTATTTCTGCCGACCGACCTGACGGCAGATCAGGATCACGGGCAGCAATCCCATTGCCACGATCACAAGGCTCGGCACCGCCGCCCCGTCCAGCCGCTCGTCGCTTGCCAGCCGGTAGGCCTGCACCGCCAGCGTGTCGTAGTTGAATGGCCGCATGATCAGCGTTGCAGGCAGCTCTTTCATCACATCGACGAAAACGATCAGCAACGCGGTCAGCAGGCTTGGCGACAGGATCGGTAGATGCACACGGCGCAGCGTGCCCACAGGGGTTTCCCCCAATGACCGTGCGGCAGAGTCCATATTGGCATGCACCATCGCCTGCCCGCCTTCATACGCCCCCAGAGCCGCCGCAAGGAAGCGTACCATATAGGCGGCGACGAGCAGCCAGATCGACCCGGTGACCAGCAGCCCGGTCGATATGTCGAAGGTGCTGCGCATCCAGGCATCAAGCTGGTTATCAAAGGTCGCAAAGGGCACCATCAGCCCCACGGCAATCACCCCGCCCGGCACCGCATAGCCCAACCGCGCGATATAGCCTGCACCGAACGACAGCTTGCCCGGACGCAACCGCTGAAAAAACCCCACGCAGACTGCAGCGGCCACGGTCAGCACCGCCGCCACCCCCGCCAGCGTGGCAGAGTTGCGGATAAAGCCCAGATAGCGCGGGCTCAGCAGGTCTTGCTCTGACCCGATGCCCATCCAGATCAGCACGATCACCGGCAGGATCGCCCCAAAGATAACGGGAACACCGCAGGCCAGCATCGCGGCGGCGGCCTGCCATCCCTTAAGCTGCGCGGGCGGCATCGCCACGGCACGCCGCGCCGGATCGTGGTATTGCGCCTTGCCGCGCTGGATACGCTCCAGCATCGCGAGCAGCAGCGCAAAACTGAGCAAGCACAGTGCAAGCTGCGCCGCACCAGCGCGGTCGAACAGGGAAAACCAGCTGGTGTAGATCCCTGTCGCAAAAGTCTGCACACTGAAATAGGCGACGGTGCCGAAATCGGCGATCGTCTCCATGACGGTCAGCAGAACACCTGCGGCAATCGCGGGTCGGGCCAGCGGCAGGCTCACCTTGAAGAAGGCCGCCCAGGCACTGCTACCCAAGGCACGTGCTGCCAGAAACGTCGTGGCAGATTGCTGCAAGAACGCGGCGCGCGCCAAGAGGTAGACGTAGGGATAAAGCACCAGCACCAGCATCAAGGCCGCGCCCCCAAGGGACCGGATTTCCGGGAACCAGTAGTCGCGCGGACCCCAGCCCGTGACGTCACGCAGCACCGTTTGCACGATTCCGGGGTGGTCAAGGATATGCGTGTAGGCATAGGCCAGCACATAGGCGGGAAAGGCCAGCGGCAGCACCAGCGCGATTTCAAGCATGCGGGCACCGGGGAAGCGGGTCATGGTCACCAGCCACGCGGTCCCCACGCCCAAGGCAAAGGTGCCCGTGGCCACCATTGCGACCAGCAGAAGGGTGGTGCCCGCGTACCCCAGCAGCACCGTATCGATCAGGTGGCGCACCGTATCGGTGCCCCCGACCAGCGCGGCCAGCAAAACGGCCACCATCGGTAAGGCACAGGTCGCCGCAATCGCGACCGCAACCCCCGCCAGTAAACGCACGCCGTCCCGCGATCGTTTCACGGCGGCGGGGCTTGTATTGATATCCTGTGTCGTCATGCAATCGGTTTCGACTAATTCAGTCGGAAATACCAGCGGGATGACTGAAAATTGTAGCGCGAGGCGCAGGTGCAAAGGCGTGATCCTGCCTTTGCAGCAGAATCTCCGGTGTCAGGATGCGTGCCTTCAGCACGGGTCAGTCATAGCTGCGCTGGTCTTCGATCACCAATCCGTCGTTGGGCAGGCTGCCCGGCGCGGCCAGCACGACCTTGCCCTTCAGCTTGAGAAGCGCGGCGACAGAGGCACCGTAGCTGTCCGCGTCATCACCCGTCGTCTCAAGATGCACGGTCATGACGTCCTGTTCATTCGCACGGCTTGCCACCACGCGGGCCTTCGTGACCTCGGGGTGATTAGCAACAAGCGCCGCGACCTGTTCGGGGCGTACGAACATGCCCTTGATCTTGGTGGTCTGATCCGCACGGCCCATCCAGCCCTTGATGCGCATATTGGTCCGCCCGCAAGGAGACGCCCCCGGCAGTACGGCGCTCAGGTCGCCGGTGGCGAAACGGATCAGCGGATAGTCGGGGTTCAAGGTGGTCACGACGACCTCGCCCACCTCGCCCGGAGCGACGGGGGTGCCGGTGCCGGGGGTCACGATCTCGACGATTACATTCTCATCCACGATCATGCCTTCGGCGGCGGGGCTTTCGTAGGCGATGTTGCCCAGATCCGCCGTTGCATAGCTTTGCAAACAGGTGATCCCCCGCTCTGCATAATAGTCGCGCAAGGACGGGAACAGCGCGCCCCCGCCCACGGCCGCCTTGGTGATGCCAAGGGTCACCCCCATCTCATCCGCCTTTTCGAGAATGATCTTGAGGTAATCCGGCGTGCCAGCATAGGCGGTCGTGCCGATATCGCGCGCGGCTATGACCTGCAGTTCGGTCTGCCCCGTGCCCGCCGGCAGCACCGCCGCCCCCACAGCCCGCGCCCCGGATTCAAAGATCATGCCCGCAGGTGTCAGGTGATAGCCAAAACAGTTCTGGACGATGTCGCCCTCGCCGATCCCCACCGCATGCAGGAACCGCCCCATGCGCCACCAGTCCGGCGCGTCGGACGAGGGTTCATAGATCGGGCCGGGAGACTGGAAGATATGGGTAAACGCATGGGCGGGTTTGGTGGTGAAACCGCCAAAGGGGGCCGACTGCGCCTGCTGTTTCCCGATCTCGGATTTTCGCAGAACCGGCAGCGCGGCCAGCGCCTCGACATTGGTGATCGTGTCTGGCGCGACCCCGTCCAACGATCCGGCATAGCCCGGCAGCGCCTGCGCCCGTGCGATCTGCGCGGGCAAGGACCGGGCGAGATCGGCCGCCCGTGTCTCGGGGCTGCGGGTCTCTAGGCTGTCAAAATAGGACGTCTGTGCCATGTCGCTTACTCGCAATTCATCTGGGTGGTCAGGAAATGGAAAACTCGTGGGCCGTGCGCTGGATCAGCTGAGCCAGCGTTTGCGGCGCCGATAGCTGCGGACATCGCGGAAGGATTTGCGCCCCTCGTCCGACATGCCTAGGTAGAATTCCTTGACGTCCTGGTTCTCGCGCAGGTCGGCGGCAGGGCCATCCATCACGACGCGACCGGATTCCAGAATATAGCCGTAATGCGCAAAGCGCAGGGCAACGTTGGTGTTCTGTTCGGCCAGCAAGAAGGTCACGCCTTCGTTTTCATTCACCGATTTGACGATCTCGAAAATCTGTTCGACCAACTGCGGCGCAAGACCCATCGATGGCTCGTCCAGCAGGATCGTTTCAGGGCGCGACATCAGGGCGCGACCAATGGCGCACATCTGCTGTTCCCCGCCCGAGGTATAGCCCGCCTGCGATTTGCGCCGTTCGCGCAACCGTGGGAAATAGTCGTACACCATTTCCAGATCACGGGCGATCGCCGCCTTGCCGTCGCTGCGGGTATAGGCACCGGTCAGCAGGTTCTCTTCGATGGTGAGGTGTTCAAAGCAATGCCGTCCCTCCATCACCTGCACGACACCCCGTTTCACCATCTCTGCGGGGTCGAGCTTGTGCACCGGATCATTGCGGTACTTGATCGACCCTTTGGTGACCTCGCCCCGTTCGGAATGCAGCAGGTTGGAAATAGCCTTGAGCGTCGTGGTCTTGCCCGCGCCATTGCCGCCCAACAGGGCCGTGATACCGCCCTTGGGCACCTTCAGGCTCACGCCCTTCAGCACCAGAATGACCGAGTTATAGATCACCTCGATATTATTGACCTCAAGAAGGGTCTCGACCTGCGCGTCGGGCGTTGGGGTGGCATCCAGCATGGGTGTCTCTTTCACTAGGTGGCGTGGGGGTCGGGCGCGGCAACAATGCCGCCGCGCCCCTGTTCAAGGGCTGCGCTTAGCAGCTGGGTTCGATACCGGATTCCGCGGCAAAGGCCTGCGCATCTTCGGTCACCAGCGGGGCCAGCACGTCTTGGTCCGACTGGATGTAGTCGGTGATCAGGCTCCAGCTGTCGGCAGCAGCATCCCACTGCGCCACAGCACCAAAGCCGTTACCGCCGTGGTTTTCACAAGACACCGTGAACTCTGGCCCAAAGTTCGGCAGACCCAGATCCGCCATCTTGGCTTCGGTGATTTCCAGTGCTTCCATGCCGTCACGCATCTGCGCTGGTGTCAGCGCCTTAGTGTCATGGATACCCTGCGCCGTTTTGGCAGCTTCGGCAGCCAGCATCGCGGCGTAAAGACCACGGTTATACAAAGCGGTCCCGATCTGGTCGCCCGCACCTTCGGCCTTGCCTGTATCAACCACATACTTCTGGATGTCGTCGAACACGGGGAAGTCATCGCCCACGTTGTGGAACGTCAGCGCCTTGTAGCCATTGGCTTTGTCACCCGCTGGACGCACGTCGTTCTCGGAACCGGACCACCAGATGCCGATGAACTGATCCATCGGATAGCGGATGTTCGCGGCTTCCTGCACGGCGACCTGGTTCATCACACCCCAACCGTACATGATCACATTGTCCGGCTTTTCACGACGGATCTGCAACCACTGGGATTTCTGTTCCTGACCGGGGTGGTCAACGGGCAGCAAGGACAGTTCGAACCCGTGCTTTTTGCCCAGTTCTTCCAGGGTGCGGATCGGTTCTTTGCCGTAGGCAGAGTTGTGATAGACCAGCGCGATCTTCTTACCTTCAAGGCTGCCACCGTTCAGATCCAGCAGGTGCTTGATCGCGACTGAAGCGCCGTCCCAGTAGTTGGTGGGGTAGTTGAAGATATTCTTGAACACCGACCCGTCTTTGGCCGATGTCCGGCCATACCCCATAGAGTGGACAGGGATGCCATCTGCCGTCGCTTTGGGGATCAGCTGATAGGTGATGCCGGTGGACAGCGGTTGATAGACCAGCGCGCCTTCGCCCTTGGTGCTTTCATAGCATTCCACACCCTTTTCGGTGTTATAGCCGGTTTCACATTCGATCATCCGGATCGGTTCGCCACCGATACCGCCATCACGTTCGTTCAGCAGCGTGAAGTAATCCGCATAGCCGTCGGCAAAGGGAATCCCGTTCGCCGCATAAGGGCCCGTGCGATAGCTGAGCGACGGGAATACAAGCTCTGCCATTGCGGGGCCCGCAGCCAGAGCAGCGCCAAGCGCCAACGTAGTCATCTTCAGTTTCATCGGTGTTTCCTCCCTTGGATGTATCCGATCTTGCCGGGTTGTCCCGGTCGTCTCTTCTTCGGCCTTGGGTCTCCTCCCCCCGGCCATGCGTCCTTCCCTAGTGCGGGAAGGGCCACAATCTCAGTTTTTCCTTGGCGACGCGCCACAACTGGGCCAACCCATGCGGTTCCGCGATCAGGAAGATGATGATCAACCCGCCCACGATCACAAGCTGCAGATGCGCCACGATATCCGTCGGCCAGCCGAACCAGTCCACGCCCACGATTTTCAATGCAACCGGCAAGAGCACAAGGAACGCGGCTCCGGCAAAGCTGCCAAAGATCGATCCCAGCCCGCCGATGATGATCATAAAGAGCACAAGGAACGATTTCTGGATGCCAAAGGCCTCGCCCACTTCGACCGCACCCAGATAGACCGCAAAGAACAGCGCCCCCGAGATGCCGATGAAGAAAGAACTGACCGCAAAGGCCGTCAGTTTTGCCCGCAGCGGGTTTACCCCGATGATCTCGGCCGCGATATCCATATCACGGATCGCCATCCATTTGCGCCCCACCGACCCACGGGTCAGGTTGCGTGCCACATAGGCGCTGAAGATCACGAACATCAGGCAGAACAGATAGGTCGCCCAGGCCTGCGTATTCGGTCCGGTGATCTCGATTCCGAAGAATGTCCGCTCCGGCGCGCTGATCTGGCCCGAGGCAGAGTAGTTGTAGAACCACGGCACACGGTTGAAGAGCCAGACTAGAAAGAACTGCGCCGCCAGCGTTGCCACGGCCAGATAGAACCCTTTGATCCGCAGCGATGGCAGGCCGAACAACACACCGACACCGGCGGTCACCAGCCCCGACAGCAACACATGCACCAGCATGCTCACGTCGGGAAAGGCGGTCATGAATTTGTAGCAGGCATAGGCCCCCACGGCCATAAAGCCACCGGTCCCCAAGCTCACCTGCCCGCAATAGCCCACCAGAATGTTCAGGCCGATCGCCGCGATGGCGTAGATCAGGAACGGCAGGAACAGCGAGTTCACCCAATAGTCATTGATCACAAACGGGATCACGGCAATGGCGATGAACAACACAAGATAATAGCGATACCGGTCGAACTTGATCGGAAACGTCTGGCTGTCTTCTTCGTATGAGGCGCTGAAATCCCCGGCTTCACGATAGAACATCAGATGCTCCCCCCGTTCCAAATGGTTTTAAATCCTGGGTTCCGGGGCAAAGCCCCGGTCAGGGAGTTGCCAAAACTACACACGTTCAATGATCTTCTCCCCGAACAAGCCCTGCGGACGGAACACCAGAAAGATCAGCGCCAGCATGTAGGCGAACCAGTTCTCTGTCGCACCGCCAAGGAAAGGCGCACCGATCAGGAATTCGAACAGCTTCTCCCCCACACCGATGATCAAGCCACCCACGATGGCACCGGGAATAGAGGTGAACCCCCCCAGCATCAGCACCGGCAACGCCTTCAGCGCGATCAGCGAGAGCGAGAATTGGACCCCCGATTTCGTGCCCCACATGATGCCCGCGACAAGGGCGACAAAGCCCGCCAGCGACCATACGAGGATCCAGATAAAGTTCAGTGACACGCCGACAGACAAAGCCGCTTGGTGATCGTCCGCCACAGCCCGCATGGCGCGGCCCTGTTTGGTGTATTGCGCGAACATCACCAAGCCGATCACCAGCAACGCGGCAATGATGCTGGCCACGATATCCAGATTATCGATAAAGAACCCGTAGCCAAAGGCGTTAAAGGTGGTGTCGTCGATCCAGGTGTTCAGCCCCTGCGGCAGCCCCACATCCATAGACTTGATGTCGGACCCCCACATCAGATCGCCCACCCCTTCCAGAAAATAGGCCAGACCGATGGTCGCCATGAAGAGGATGATCGGCTCTTGCCCGACCAGATGGCGGAAGACCAACCGCTGCACCGCATAGGCCAGCCCGATCATCACCACCATCGTCAGCAAAATGGCGAGGAACGCCGGCACGTGCCAGCCGAAATGGTGAATATCCGTGCCGAGGATCGCGTTGATCAGGTGGCTAAACGGCACCTGCCCGTCAATGATCCCTGCCAGAGTTAGGGCCGCAAACAGCGCCATAACCCCTTGGGCATAGTTAAAAATACCCGAGGCTTTGTAGATCAGAACAAACCCCAAGGCGACCAGTGCATACAGCACCCCCGCCATAAGCCCGTTCAGGAACACCTCGATTGTAAAGGCCAGTTGCTCAGGCATATCAGACCCTCCCCATCGCAAAACCAGTGGCAAAATCAGTCATGGGCAACCCCCAGATATGCGTCGATTACGTCTTGGTTGTTGCGCACCTCGCTCGGGGTGCCGTCGCCGATCTTCTTGCCGTAATCCATCACGACCACACGGTCGCTCAGGTCCATCACAACGCCCATATCGTGTTCGATCAGGGCAATCGTCGTACCGAATTCATCGTTCACATCCAGAATAAAGCGGCTCATGTCCTCTTTTTCCTCGACGTTCATGCCCGCCATCGGTTCATCCAGCAGCAGGATCGACGGCTCGGCGGCCAGCGCGCGGGCCAGTTCGACCCGTTTCTTCAAGCCGTAGGACAGACGCGACACGGGCGTCTTGCGGATCGCCTGAATCTCAAGGAAATCGATGATCTTTTCGGCGACTTCGCGGTTCGCGGTCTCTTCCCGCTCCGCTTTGCCCTTCCAGATCGACTGCCAGAACATGCCGGTCTTCATATTTGTCAAACGCCCCGTCATGACGTTGTCCAGCACCGACATCCCTTCGAACAGGGCGATGTTCTGGAACGTGCGTGCGATCCCCTGCTGCGCCACCTCAAAGGGTTTCATCGCCGGACGACGGCTGCCCTTGTACCAGACCTCGCCTTCCTGCGGCACGTAGAACCCGCTGATCACGTTCAGCATCGATGATTTGCCCGCGCCATTCGGCCCGATGATCGCGCGGATCTCGCCCTGACGGATGTCGAAAGAGATATCCTTGATCGCCTCCACCCCACCGAACCGCAGGGTGATGTTTTTCATTTCCATCACAACGGGGCCAATCTGGCGCCCATCCGCTGTGACATAGCCGTCGGTCATATCTTTCACGCCGCAGCCCCCTTCCAAATGGTCTTAAAATCCACTGTGCAACCGCAGCGCCCGCATGCTCCGCCTGATGTCATGCTCATTGCGCGGCCATCTTGCGGGTGTCTGCGAACACCTTGGCGTCGCGCACCTCCAGCGTGGCCGAGATCGACCCCTTACGCCCGTCTTCATAGGTCACTTCAGTAACCGTGCTGACAGAGGGCGACCCGTCGTAGAGCGCGGTGATGATATCGTCGAACTTCTCGCCGATGACCTTGCGACGGACTTTGCGCGTGCGCGACAACTCTCCGTCGTCGGCATCAAGTTCCTTGTGCAGCACAACAAAGCGATGCACCTGACAGCCCGACAGCATTTCGTCTTCTGCGATAGAGGCGTTGACCTCTTCCACATGACTCTGGATCGTGTCCATCACCTGCGGATGCCGCGCCAGTTCCTGATAGGACGCATAGCCGATGTTGTTGCGCTCCGCCCAGTTTCCGACCGCGGTCAGGTCGATATTGATAAAGGCGGTGCATTCGTCGCGTCCGTTCCCGAACACCACCGCTTCAAGGATGTTAGGGAAGAACTTCAGCTTGTTTTCCACGTATTTCGGCGCGAACAGGCTGCCATTGGCCATTTTTCCAACGTCTTTGGCGCGGTCGATAATGCGCAGATGCCCGGTGCCTTCCTCGATAAAGCCCGCGTCGCCTGTCGCGACCCAGCCTTCGGCATCCTTGGTATCGGCGGTGCTTTCGGGGTTCTTGTAATATTCCACAAAAACGCCGGGGCTGCGGTAGAAGACTTCGCCGTTCTCGGCGATCTTCAGCTCCACGCCGGGGCAGGTCACACCGACCGTGTCACTGCGCACTTCGCCATCGGGCTGCGCGGTGATAAAGACGGTGGCTTCGGTCTGGCCATAAAGCTGTTTCAGGTTGATCCCGAGCGAGCGGTAGAAATCGAAAATCTCCGGCCCGATCGCCTCGCCCGCGGTATAGCCGACGCGCACGCGGCTGAGGCCGAGCGTGTTTTTCAGGGGACCATAGATCATCAGCTCGCCCAAGGCGTATTTCGCACGGTCCATCGCTCCGACGGATTTACCGTCCAGAATGGCGGGGCCCACCTTGCGGGCATGGGCCATGAATTTGTCGAATAGCCACTTTTTGAAACGGCTCGCGTCCTCCATCCGGATCATCACCGATGTCAGCTGGGTTTCGAACACGCGCGGCGGGGCGAAATAATAGGTCGGGCCGATTTCACGCAGGTCCACATGCATCGTGTCCGCGCTTTCAGGGCAGTTCGTGCAGAACCCCGTCCAAAGCGCCTGCCCGACGGAAAAGATGAAATCCCCCACCCAGGCCATCGGCAGATAGGCCAGAATATCGTCCGTCTGACGCAGCTTGTCGAAAGCGGAAGAGGATTTGGCCGTCTCGATAATATTGCGATTGCTCAGCACCACACCTTTGGGCTTGCCCGTGGTGCCAGAGGTATACAGCATGACGCCCGTGCTGTCGTAGTCCAGCTCGGCCTGACGCGATTCAAGCTCTTTGATGTGCTTGTCGCGGGCCTTGCGGCCCATGTCCTGGACGGCACTATACTGGTCCAGCGCGGCGTGGTCGTATTTGCGCATTCCGCGTGGATCAAGATAGATCATACGCTCGAACTGGGTCAGCTGATCCTGAACATCCAGCACCTTGTCGACCTGTTCCTGATCACCGGCGATCACAAAACGCGCGCCACAATGATCCAGCACATAGGCCATCTCTTCGGCGTTGGCGTCCTGATACAGCGGCACGGGCACGGCACCGACCATCTCTGCGGCCATCATGGCCCAATAGAGATAGGGACGGTTGCGGCCGATGATGGCGATAAAGTCACCCTCGTTCGCGCCAAGCTCCAGCAGGCCAAGCGCAAGCGCCTCGACCTCGTCGCGGGTCTGTGCCCACGTCCAGCTTTGCCAGATGCCATATTCCTTTTCGCGATACGCAGGCGCGTTCGCAAATTGCTTTGCATTACGATGCAGCAGCGCCGGAACCGATTGCGGTCCGTCGGCGCTCACGAGCGTGTGAGCCAAATGTCTTCCTCCCAAACCCTGCTCTTTTTCGGCAGGTCGATCGCTGGTGCGATTCTGATGTCACACCATGATGTTGACCTGATGCTCTGCGTCAACTTTTACCTAATGATTTCTCAATTCTAACGAATTGTAACAGGCGTGATTTCCCAAGGTTGCGCTTGGCGGCGCTGTGGGGATGGTGCAGTCTGCCGCGGGGGGGAGGCTGCATGCAGATCGACGATCACCAGACAAAACTCATGACGGCTGCGGGGCTGAACCTGATCGCGCAAGCGCTGACGATCTATGACGCGGATTTGCGGCTGGTGCTGTGTAATGCACCGTTCCAGCAGATGTTCGACCTCCCCAAAGCGCTGGTCACCCCCGGTGCGGGCTTTCAGGAAACGATCACCCTGCTGGCACAGTTGGGTGAATACGGTGACGTGGACGACGTGGCGCATTTTGTGGCCGAAAGGGTGGAACAGGCCCGCGCGTTTGAACCCCATTATATGGAACGTACCCGCGCCAATGGCCGCACCATCTCGGTCGAAGGCTCCCCCCTGCCCCAAGGCGGCTGGGTCACCGTCTACACCGACATCACCCGCACCAAACAGCAAGAGGCACTGCTGCGCGCCCGGTCTGATGCCCTGTCGGGGCAGGTGCTGGCCCACGCCGAAGAACTGTCAGCCACCAACCGCGAACTTGCCGCGATGAACACCGCGCTGGAAGAGGCAAAACGCCAGCTCACCCTGTCCGAAGCCCGCACGCGGCTGACCACAGAAATGATGCCGGCCCATATTGCCCATGTGGATGCAAACGCCTGTTACACCTATTCAAACCGGCGGTTGGCCTCTGTCATGCCGGGGCGGCGCGCGGATCTGATCGGCCGCCATATCGCAGAGGTTCTGGGGCAGCAGGCCTACGACTCTATTGCCCCCTCGCTCACCCAGGCCTTTGCCGGAAAGCCGTCGGTGATCGAATTCACGGACGAGATGAGCGCCCGGCGCATCCGCGGAGCCTTTACCCCCGATACAAACGGCGGGGTCTATATCCTGTCGATGGATGTGACCGAGGAAACCCAGAACCGTGTCGCCCTGCAGCAGACCCGACGACGCGAAATCGCGGCGCAGGTGATCTCGGGGCTGGCGCATGATTTTTCCAACTTGCTGACGATCATCCTGGGCCTGCAGTCCCGGCTGGGGCGGCTGGACGGCCAACCGGCAGAGGCCGCCCCCCTCATCGAAGGAACCCTTGCCGCGGCGCGCCGGGGCGGCACGTTGCTCAGCTCTATTGCCGATATGACAGGCGCGCGCACGCTGCGTCCGACTGCGACCCATATCCCGCGGCTGCTGGAAGATCTGACCCTGATCGCGCGCCCCACCCTGCCCAAGGGCATGACGCTAAGCATCGACAACCAGATGGATGACACCCCCGTACTGCTGGACAGCGGTCTGGTGCAGGACGGGCTGCTGAACCTGATCCTGAACGCCCGCGATGCCTGCGGGGCCGCGGGGGCGATCTCGCTCGAAGTGCGACAGGTCCATGACACATGGATCGAATGGGTCTTGCGCGATACCGGCCCCGGATTCTCGCCCTCGGCGCTGGAACACGGGTTTGATCCGTTTTTTACCACCAAAGGGGCCGAAGGATCGGGGCTGGGGCTGCCGATGGTCTATGACATGGTAAAATCCGCGGGGGGCGATCTGCGTCTTGGCAATACGGCCCATGGCGCGCAGGTGACCATGCGGCTGCCCTACCGCCCCGCCGTGGCTGCCACCACCGGACTGGTCCTGCTGGTCGAAGACGCCGATGACCTGCGCGCGCTGGTGCGAGACATGTTGATGGGGCTGGGCCATTCCGTGATCGAAGCCGCCAGCGCGGATGAAGCCACCGCCCTGCTGGCCGATCTGCCCGACATCGCGCTGATCCTGTCCGACATCCAGCTTGTGGGCGAGGCGACGGGGCTGGACCTTGCCAAACGCCTACCCGCCGATGCCCCGCCGCTGGTATTGATGACCTCGCTCCCGCCCGATGATGCCCAGTTTCTCGAGGCGCAAACCCTTGCCCCCGTGCTGCGCAAACCCTTCGAGATTGCGGATCTGACCGCGCTGATTGCCCCGAAAGAGAGTGCCGCCCAATGACCCGCCCCCTCGTCACCATTCTGGACGATGAACCCGAAATCCGCACGCTTCTCGCCGACGCTCTAGAGGAAGCTGGCTTTGACACGCTGTCGTTCAGCCGCGCCCGCGCGTTCGAGGCCGCCTTGGCGACCCACACCCCCGATGTGTGTCTGGTGGACCTGTCCCTGCCGGATTCAGACGGGCTGACGCTGGTGCATCGACTGGCGCTGGAACAAGGGGCCATCGTGATCATCATCTCGGGCCGCGCACAGGTGCAGGACCGCGTCACGGGGCTGGAACTTGGCGCGGATGACTACATCATTAAGCCCTTTGATCCGGCAGAGGTCGTCGCCCGTATCCGTGCCCGTCTGCGCAGCGCCAAACCCACGCCGCAAGCCGGCACCGTCGCCGCGTTCAGCGGGTGGAAGGCGCATTTCGACCGCTACGCGCTTGAGTGTCAACGGCGGAGTAAAATTCGGCCATTGTGGCGGAGCAAAAGTCGGCCAGTTTGGGGCGAGCGCCTTGGAGCGTGCGGCCCTCATATAGCAAGCCCGGTCCAAGGCGC